>Ga0181525_10000801_pt1 | contig 27366 bp, 26 predicted proteins | sample PEATcosm2014_Bin_48_FD_121100 | JGI IMG/M metagenome (GOLD analysis project Ga0181525, IMG submission 121100) | Peatland microbial communities from MTU Mesocosm Facility, Houghton, MI, USA - PEATcosm2014_Bin06_10_metaG | ecosystem: Environmental > Terrestrial > Soil > Wetlands > Peat | place... | reverse complement strand
GTCCCCGATATTCGCATCCGTGTCGTCAACGTGGTGGATTTGATGGCGCTACAGCCTCAGTCCGAGCATCCCCATGGTCTGGAGGATCAAGATTTCGACGAATTGTTCACGACAGACAGGCCGGTGATCTTCGCCTTCCATGGCTATCCCGCGATGGTCCACAAGCTGACCTACCGGCGGCACAATCACGACAATATTCATGTGCGCGGCTACAAGGAGGAGGGTACCACCACAACGCCGTTCGACATGGTCGTGCTGAACAATCTCGACCGCTATCAACTCGCGCTGGACGCCATCAATCGAATTCCACGTTTCAGCGGTCAACGAGACAAAGCGGCCGCGCGTTACTGGTCGGCCATGGAGCGTCACAAGCTCTATATCTGCGAGCACGGCGACGACATGCCGGAAGTCCGCGACTGGCGCTGGACTTCGTGAGGGCGGTGTTCCCGCCGAACAGCGCATGACGGACGCTGAACCACGGTTAAACGTACTTGCACTGAACAGCGGCTCTTCCTCGCTCAAATTCGGATTGTATTGCGTCGGGTCTTCACGGATCGAAAGGCTCGTCTCCGGCGAGGCCGAGTCGATCGCCGACAGATGCGGTAAATTTCATGCGGAAGACTCGTGCGGAAACGTCTTGCTCTCCGAAACAGGTCCCATTCCCAGCCAACGGGAAGCAATCGGCCGTATCGGAAGGCTTCTCCTCGACTCCAAAATGCCGGTGCCGGCCGCGATCGGGCATCGAATTGTCCATGGCGGGCCAAAACTCCGGCAGCATTGCCTCATCGACAATTCGGTTCTAACGCAGCTCGAAGCGGCGATCGCTTTCGACCCGCTGCATATGCCATCGGCTCTGTCGGTCATCCGCTTCGCGCAAGAGCACTTTCCAGGGTTGCCGCAGGCGGCGTGTTTCGACACGACCTTTCACGCTGCATTGCCGGCGGTCGCGCGGGTGCTTCCAATAGCCAAGGAACTGCAATCGGAGGGAATTCAACGCTACGGGTTTCATGGCCTTTCATGCGAATCGATCGTGCGGCAACTTGCAAGCGATCTACCTAACCGTCTCGTGATCGCCCATCTCGGCAATGGCGCAAGCGTGACCGCGGTCAAAGCCGGTAAATCGATCGACACCAGCATGGGGTTGACCCCGACCGGCGGAGTGATCATGGGCACGCGCAGCGGCGACCTCGACCCGGGCGTTCTGGTCTATCTGATGCGGGAGAAGAAATTCGATGCCGCCATGCTCGAAGAGCTGGTCGATCACCGTTCCGGCCTTCTCGGAATTTCCGGTGTTGGCAGCGACATGCGGCAGCTACATGAAGCCGCATCGTCAAACGCCGATGCACGACTTGCCATTGCGATGTTCTGCTATTCCGTGCGCAAGCAGGTGGCCGCGATGATCGCCGCGCTCGGGGGCCTCGATCTGCTCGTATTCACCGGGGGCATCGGAGAAAATGATGTGGACGCGCGGACAGCGATCTGCGGCGGCTTGTCCTGGCTCGGCCTTAGCCTCGACGAAGCTCGGAACCGATCGGCGAACAATCCCATCAACGGTTCTGGGTCGCGCTGCGCGGTGCAGGTCCTCCCCTCACAAGAAGACGAGCAGATCGCTCGCCATACCGGGGCATTGTTCCCGCGAAGCGTTGTCAGATAGCCGCGGGGAAAGACTGATGAAACAGTGCGATCGTTCCTGGCTTCCTTATGTCGACGGGCGGCTATCGGATCTCATTCTTGTTTGACGGATTGGTTTCAGGCATCAGCAACCAAACGAGAAGCACGGCTGCCAGCGCCAGTGTTGCGATGCCTAGAAAACCCGCCGCGCGGCCAAGGCTCGCGGCCACGAGACCCGAAAGGGTCGTGCTGAGCGAAGCGCCGACCCCGGACATCGTCCCGACGAAGCCCTGCGCCAAGTTGAAGCGGCCAGTGCCTACTGTGAGGTCGGCAACGATCAGCGCCGTGAGCACCCCCAGCATCGTTCCGCTGACGCCGTCGAGTACCTGTGCGGCGATGAGAATCATCGGATTGGTGGTCGAGGCGAACACCAGCGCCCGGATCGGCAAAGCCGCGAATCCGACGAGCAAAAGCGGCCGGCGGCCCCATGTGTTCGCCCGGCGCCCGACCCATGGCGCCATCAGCGCCACGATCACCTGGGGGACCATGATCAACGCCGAGACGATAAGTGAGGAAATAGCTTCCTTGCTGTACGCGAGCGCCTCGCCGGCGAGTGGCAGCATCGATGCGTTGGCCATCTGGAATAAGAACACGCCGCCGGCGAATGTGAGCAGGCCGCGATTTTTCCAAAGTCTTCGGCGCCGTGCTCGCTGCGGGGTGCTCGGGCCTTGGTGATCCGGGAGGCACGAGGCCCGGCCGAAATGGATGTCTGAAGGATGAATACGACCGAGTGCGGCGAGCAGCGGCAGCACGAGCGCGGCGGCGACGAAGAATATCGCGCGATATGACAGGAAGTAGGCGATGAGGCCCATGAGACCAGCAGCGACCACCCCTCCAGTCGAGGCGAAGCGCTGATTGCGTCCGAGTCGCTCGCCAAGCGCCGCGTTGCCCACCAAGCCAAGGCTGATGGCAGCAATCGCCAGCCCGAGGAACCCGCCGGTGATCCCTTGGAGTACCAGAGCGACCAACACCAGCGGGAAACTCGGCCAAAGTGCAATGATCAGCGCGCCGGCTGCAACCATAGCGGCTCCCAGCGCGACCACGAATCGCTTCGATCGAATAGCGTCCAGCAATTCCCCGCCGGGTATCTGACTCAGCAATCCGGCGAACCCGGAGGCCGTCAGCACAAAGCCGATGTCTCGTTGGGTCCAGTTTTGGTCGGCTAGAAATACGGCGACGTAGGGGCCGAAGCCCGACAATGCTCCAGCGAGTAACAGGTTGACGCCGTCGAGGCCGCGCACGCTGGTATCTGACGGCGACGGTTCAATTGCATCCGCTGCTCCCGCGGTATCCGCAGCGATGGCCATTTTGTTGACGCCGTATTCTCCGGTTCGATCGTTCGTCGCGGCGAAAGCGGTGCGCTGGTCCATGCGACCGGCGAGAACACGCATTTCGGCAAAACGGCGGAGCTGGTCGAAACAGCGGCTACCGTCAGCCATTTCCAGAACGCGGTGCTGAAGATCGGCAACTAACTGATCATGCCGGCGGTGACCATGGTGGCAGTCATCATCGGTATTGGAATCTATCGCGGCAAGCAATGGACTCGCGACCGCGCCGACAACCACGGTGAAGGCCGCATCTTGGCACTGATGTCAACGACTACCGGGAACTGGACCGAGGGCCGGAGGGGCCTCACTGTCCGGGCGTCACCCGGTGTCGCGGTCAGGCAGGATGACGAAAATCAGCACGCCGAGGATCACCATTGTGATGCGGAATGCCGTCTCCTGCCCGTTCCAGGTCTGAGACTGCCACATGGCAAAATATTCGCCCGCAACCACCAGAAAGCCGAAGAACCAGAGGCCAAAGCCGACGGTCAAGCCGGCCACGGCCCAGACCTTGGCGCGGTTAAAGCGCTCGGCCGACGCTGTGAGGCGCGCCAGCAATGCGAGCGCGCCGAACACCAAGAGGAGGCAGGTCAATCCCTCGACCACGATGATAGCGGCGTAAGCAGCCGTCCAGATACGCTTGTCTGTGATCGCGCGATCCATCAATTCAGTGTTGGGGAACGTCGTGTCCATGCTCAGTACATGCCGCACGAAGTCGTAGTTTGAGTTGTAATCGACAATATTGTCGTATGCGACGATGAAAGCGAAAGCGGCGAGTGCGGCGATCATCGCGATCTTAGAAAAACGGAACAAGAGCATGGGGGCCACTCGTGCGATTTGACGTCGAAAGGTCTGCGCTTGGCGGCCTCTTTTTTATTTAGATCGTGCCTGGCTCGCAATGTCTGTTGTTGGCCCAAGGATAAAATGGGCAATGCTTTCAGTGAAGCTGTCTGTGCCAATTCGGCATAGCTTTACCGCATTGCCCTGAATTGGCGGGGTTAAGTGCGTGGGCGTCGTCTTTGCAAAAGACATTAGAAATGTGGCCCCCTAGTACTCGCCCGGTGGAGGAATAGAATAACATCGAATGAGCCGCCAACGTGCCGCCTACGACGACGTCGTGGTCATCGCAGGCGCCTCCCGTCGGAATGTGGTCGAGCCGCGCAACGTCAGCCGTCGCGGCACCTACGCCAAGGCATCGGCGGCCTGTGTGAAGGAACACCTGCGGGCGCGGCGGTGAGCGCTTCGATTTAAGTTGTCACGGCGGCATTCATCTTGATCTCGAATTGAACGGAAAGCGCGAGGGAAGACAGTATGAGTGGAAATCCGACAGTGGCGAGTGTCATCGCGCGCGATCTCGCCGGCTACGGCGCCCGCCGCTGCTTTGGGCTGCTTGGCACCGCGAATTTCAAAGTGTCCCACGCTCTGGTCGAGAATGGTGTCGAACTGATTTCGGCGCGCCACGAATGCAACGCGGCGAGCATGGGCGACGCCTATGCCAAGGCGACCGGCGAGCTTACCTTGGTCAGCGTCCATTCCGGTCCGGGGCTGACGAATGCGCTGACCGGCATCGCCGAAGCGGCGAAGAGCAGGACTCCGCTTTTGGTTTTGGCGGGTGACGTACCGACCGGCGCCGTGAAGAACAATTTCTATATTGAGCAAGCCGAAATGGTGCGCGCGGTCGGCGCGCTGTCGGAGCGGCTGCACACGCCGGCTTCCGCGCGCGAAGATACGCTTCGTGCCGTAACGCGTACTGTGCGAGATCGTCAGACCGTAGTGCTCAGCATGCCGCTCGATGTGCAGCACGCGACGGTCGCGTCGAACCTGCCGCCGCTTGAATTGCCGCCGGCGCCCGGTCGCTTGCATCCCGATCCGAAATCCATCGAACGGCTTGCCGATGCGCTGGCGAGCGCGCAGCGCCCGCTCATTCTCGGCGGCCGCGGCGCCGTTCTTTCGGATGCCGAGCCGGCGTTGATCGCGCTCGCCGATCGCGTTGGAGCGTTGCTGGCGACCTCGGTGTGCGGCCATGGTTTGTTTTCGGGAAATCCGTGGTCGGTCGGCATTAGCGGTGGGTTTTCTTCGCCGGCTGCCGATGAGCTCATCGCCGAGAGCGATTTCATTCTCGGCTTCGGCGCGAGCTTTACGCAGTGGACCACCAAGAAGGGCAAGCTCATCGCTCCCGGCGCCGTGGTCGCGCAGGTCGACGTCGACATGCCCAAGCTCGGCTATCAGATGCCAGTCCAATATGCGGTGCACGGCGACGCGCGAGCGACCGCAGAGGCTTTGCTGGCGGAGTTCGACCGGCGCCGCATGACGAGCGCCAAGTCCGGCCGCCGCAACGACGCGATGCGAGGGCGCATTCGCGCCGGCGACAATCATCATTCCCATTACACCGATGAATCGAGCTCGAAATTCATCGATCCGCGCACGTTGAGCAAGGCGGTCGATGCGCTCCTTCCGCCGGACCGTGTGGTGGCATCCGACTCCGGCCATTTCTGCGGTTGGGTACCGCGCTATCTGCGGGTGCCGAACGCGCGGGCTTCATGCCTCAGTCATTCGTTTCAATCGGTGGGTCTCGGCCTTCCTTCGACCATCGGACTTGCCGTCGCCAACCCCGGCAAGCTCGCGGTGCTCGGCACCGGCGATGGCGGTTTCCTAATGTCGATTGCGGATTTGGAAACCGCTATCCGCCTCGGATTGCGGATGTGCATCCTCGTCTACAACGACAGTTCTTATGCGGCCGAGGTGCATTATTTCCGCCGTCAGGGCTTTTCGGTCGACATCGTTCAGTTTCCCGAAACCGATTTCGCGGCTATCGCCCGTGGCTACGGCGCACGCGGCGCGACGGTGCGCACGCTCGCCGACCTCGAGTCGGTAAAGGCGTGGGTCGCGGAAGGCGCGCCGGGCGTATTCGTCATCGACGGCAAAATCAATCCGAACCTCGAAGCCGACTGGCACGCCGAGCACTTCCCGAAAGATGCCCACTAAACATCGTGGCCCGGACATGGCGCGCTCAAAACCGCTTGGTTGGAGATTTGGGCCCGCCGGGGCTTGCCACAGGTCCGGGCTTGCTACTTTACCCGGCGAATGACGGGCTTGAGCCCGTCGCCATCGCCCGCGAGCATGCGTGAATTGGTCTTGGCCCAATCGCGCAGCACCTTCATGAAGGCAAGCGCCACCGGCGGAATATCTCCATTGCTGCGATAGGCCATGCCAATCGGCCGCAGCGTGAAATTCGTGTCGAGTTTGAGGCGCGAAATCTTGCCATCCGCGACCAGTGAGGATGCAAATGACGACGGCACCATGGTCAGGAAATCGGTCTGGGTAAGCACATTGATGACAAGCCTGGTCGAACCGGTTTCGAGCGCGACAGATTCGCGCGACAGTCCGAGCGAGCTCATTCCCTTCTCGACGTCGACGCGCAGCAGGTCGTGCTGCGAACAGACGATCCAGCGCGCTTCCAAGAGAGCAGCCCGCGGTACCGGATCGAGGTTGCTGAGCGGATGGTCGCGCCGGCCGACGACCACGATCGTTTGGTTCTCGGCCAACAGCTCGAAACGAACGCCGTGTTGCTGGGCGACCAGTTGAATGCCGCCGACAACGAGATCGAGCTGGCCGGCCTCGAGCCCCTGCAGCAATTGCGGCGTCGGGTCGGAAATGACGCGGACCGAGGCTTTCGGCCGACGTTCAAGGAAACGCCTAATGGGATCAGCAATCAGGCCGCTGGCGACCGAAAACGACGCACCAATCCGAAGCTCGCCGATTTCGCCGCGCTGTACCGAAGTGCCGATGGTCGCGGCCTGCTGGGTGAGCTCGCGGAGTGTACGGCCGTACGCCGCCAGCACCTTGCCTTCGTTGGTCGGGGTTGCGCCGTACTTGCCGCGGTTGAGCAGCTTCACGCCGATGCGCGCTTCGAGAATTCGGATGCTTCGGCTTAGGCCGGGCTGGGTAAGTCCGAGCCGCTCCGCCGCAGCCACGAAGGATCCCAGCTCCACAATCGTATAAAGCTGCACCAAGTGTCTCGGGTCGATCAACACAGACGTAGCTCGCTCAATTTCCAAAGACCATGCATGCAACTGAACGATGGCATCCGCAAAGCTTTAGTGTCAATCGCGGCGGGAACCTGCCTTCGGGAAATTATCGATCGGCCCGAATGGCGGATAAAATGTAATGTAGCCGTCGGCCGTTCGATATTATTCGCGGCCTGGAGCCGCACCAACCCGGGAGGGAGACCATTACCGAAGACAGCGACGTTGTGATCGGCAAGGAGGACCTCTTTCGCCTGGCGGTCCGAATTTTCACAGCCTTGAGGGTGAGCGAAGCCCACGCTCGCTTGTGGGCCGAGGTGCTGGTATGGGCCGATCTGCGTGGCGTTTCGTCCCACGGAGTGATGCGGGTCCCCGCCTACGCTAACTACATCCGGTTGGGCGATTGCAATCCAATTCCTGACATGCGCATGCGGCGGCTCGGCGGCGCTGCCGCTATTCTGGACGCCGATCTCGCGCCTGGGCCGGTCGCCATGATGGCCGCGATGGACGAGGCCATCGCGACGGCGCGCCGCGTGCAGGTCGGGTGGTGTGTCGCGCGCAACATCACACATTCCGGCGCGATCGGCTATTTCGCCGCGGCGGCGGCCAAGGCCGGCCTCGCCGGCCTGGCGATGTGCGCGTCGCAGCCAATGATGGCCTATCAGGGTACGCGCGTTGCCGCGGTCTCGACCAACCCAATCGCCATCGCCGTGCCCGGCGGCGAGCACGCGCCGCTGATGCTCGACATGTCGACCGCCGAAGTGGCGATGGGCAAGATCATGAACGCGCGGGCGGCCGGCCGCCCGATCCCGCCGGGTTGGGGGCTCGACGCGGCAGGTCACGCGACAACCGATCCGGCCAAAGTCGCCGTGCTGCAGCCCATGAGCGGGGCCAAAGGCTCGGGTCTGTCGTTGATGATCGAATGCCTGACCAGTCTTTTCGCGGCTAATCCGCTGATCGAGCCGGTGCTGCGTAACGGCCGGCCGCTGCAAGGCCGCCCGATGAACGGGCTGGCGGTCGCCGTCGATCCGGCGGCTTTCGGCGACATTGAGGTGTTTCGCGCCAATGTCGACGCGCTGATCGAATCGATCTCCGCGCTGCCCCGCGCCGACGGCGTCGAACGTATTTACCTGCCGGGCGAACGGGGCGATTCCATTCTTGCCGAACGCGAGGCAGGCGGCATCCCGCTTCCGCGAAAGATCGTGCAGGATTTGAACCGCTTATCCGCCGAACTTGGCGTCGATCCCGTCAAGGCGTGAATGTCGAGGAAATCCGGTGGCGCGGCAGGCTGGCGGATGCCGCCAGCCGTCCGGAGCCCCGGATACATTGTCGCGTCACGATCGAATAGTTGAGGACACGACAAACGGGCCTCATTGCGTTCGGATGCCGAAAGCTTGATCTCTTGGCCGCTTCCCGGTGAACCGCGCTAAATGCTATCATCACCGCTCGTCCAGAGTTTGTCTGGAGCGTCAATAAAATCGTTGGGGAGGAAGCTGATGAAGCTCTATATGCATCCGGTTTCGATGACCTCGCGTCCAGTGCGCCTGTTCATCGCTGAAAACAAGATTCCGGTCGATGAAGAATTAGTCGACGTAATGACGGGCGCGCAATACCAACAGCCTTATGTCGGCATCAATCCGAATTCGCTCGTCCCGATGATCGACGATGACGGCTTCAGGTTGACGGAAAGCTCGGCCATCTTGAAATACCTGGCCGATAAAATCGGCTCGCCGGCCTACCCGAAGGACCTCAAGGCGCGCGCCAAGGTCAACGAGATGATGGATTGGATCAACACCAATTTCTATCGCGAATGGGCCTACAATCTCTGCTATCCGCAACTGTTTCCGCATCTCAAGCGGCGCAGCGACGAGGCCCAAGCGGCGACGCTGGAGTTCGGCAAGGAACAATCGAAAAAGTGGCTCAAGGTCCTCAATGACCATTGGATCGGGCCGAAGAACCAATATCTGTGCGGCAACGAGATCACCATCGCCGACTATTTCGGGGCCGCGCTCGTTACGCTCGGCGAGATCATTCGCGTCGATTTCTCCGCCTACCCGAACGTCAAGCGCTGGCTCGACAACATGAAGAAGCTGCCGTCGTGGCCCAAGGTCAATGAGGCTTTCTACGGGCTGGCGGAGGCGGTGAAGCAGATGCCGTTCGTCACCTTGGCGCAATAAGACGCAATAAAAGTCGTCCGCGCTGGGCCAAAGTCGAGGAACTGACGATGAGTTTTTTTCCAGGCAAGGACCCGGCCGCGGGTAACGTCAGTCAATGCGACGCTGTCGCCGATATCATCGTGCCGCGCACGGTTGATCTCGGCGGCATGACCGTGCGCCGCGCGCTGCCTTCGGCGCGCTCGCGCATGGTCGGGCCTTTCATCTTTTTCGATCATTTCGGGCCGGCGGAATTTCGCGCCGGCCACGGCATCGACGTCCGCCCGCACCCGCATATCGGGCTCGCCACGGTGACCTATCTGTTCGATGGCGAGATTATCCACCGCGACAGCCTCGGCACCGCGGTGGCGATCAAGCCCGGCGAGGTCAATTGGATGACCGCCGGACGGGGTATCGTGCATTCCGAACGTACCGGCGCAGAGTTGCGCCAAACCGGCAGCCCCATCCACGGGCTGCAGATGTGGGTGGCGTTGCCGGCCGCCAAAGAGGAGATGGAAGCCGGCTTCGCCCATCACGACGTGGCGGAGTTTCCCATTGTCGAGGAAAAGGGAAAGCGCGTGCGCGTCGTGATCGGCTCGCTTTATGGCGCGCGCTCGCCGACGCAGACCGCGTCGGAAACCGTCTTCGGCGATGTGACGCTGCAAGCCGGCGCGACGCTGCCGATCGAGCCCGGCTACGAGGAGCGTGCGCTCTACGTGATGGAAGGCGCGATCGAGATCGCCGGCGACAGTTTCGAGCCCGGCCGATTGCTGGTGCTGCGCACGGGCGACGCCGTACAAGTTACGGCAAAGCGCGATGCCCGCTTTGTCGTCCTGGGCGGTGCCGCCATGGACGGCCCGCGCCACATTTGGTGGAATTTCGTATCGTCGCGCAAGGAACGCATTGAGCAAGCCAAGGCGGAATGGAAAGCCGGGCGTTTCGGCAAGGTGCCAGGCGACGAAATCGAATTCATCCCGCTTCCGGAAAAAACGGAAACGATTGGCTCTCCGAATCCACGCTGACAACACGCCAAGCCTCACGAGGCACCCAGCGCTGGGCCGGTAGCCAGCGCACTTGGCGCGGGCGTAGTATGAGCGCGCCTTACAACGCGGATGCCGCCACGCATTGAACGCGGGGCAAAACTAACAGGGAGGAATGGCAATGCCAAAACTGGCAGCATGGACGGCTGCGCTCGGAACGAGCGCGCTATTCGCGTGCGCCGTGAACGCAGCCGGCATGAAATTGACCAGCGCCGAAATCAAGGATGGCGCCACCATCGCTAACGAGCAGGTTTTCAAGGGATTCGGTTGCGCCGGCAGCAATATCTCGCCGAGCTTGAGTTGGAGCGGGGCGCCGAGCGGCACCAAGAGCTTCGCCATCACCATGTACGACCCGGACGCGCCGACCGGCAGCGGCTGGTGGCATTGGGTCGTGTTCAATATTCCGCCGGGCACGACATCGTTGGCGAAGAACGCCAGTGCCGGAAATATGCCTGCGGGCGCCATCCAAAGCGTGACCGACTTCGGCAGCAAGGCTTACGGCGGACCATGTCCTCCGCCCGGTGACAAGAAGCACCACTACCGCATCACGGTGTTTGCCGTTGATGTCGACAAACTCCCGGACGCCACCGGCGATTCGGCCGCGCCGGCGCTGGTCGGCTTCGACCTGCACTCCCATACTTTGGACAAAGCGGCATTGACCGGTCTCTACGGCCGCTAGGATCTTCGTCAGTGACGCGGATTTGGCGCGCGGCGGTGACGCGCCAACGCTATTCGTCAGTGCCGCCGTTTGACGTCTTTAGGCGGTTGACCCGCGACGCCTCGGCTCCGCCAAATCCGCTGAGCCTACAGAATTCGGCCGCTTCGGCGGCCAATCCGGCGGTGCCGGGCCAGCCGGCGCCGGTGGCTTAACCTGCTCTAACGGCTCCGGGAGGCACGACGGCTGCCGCCGCACCGAACTCGGTAGATGCGGTATCGTCCGGCGATTACGACGCTGCGGCATCCCCTTACCCCTCGGTATCGCCGTGCGACCTTATCTTGGGGTCAGATCGTCAAATTGATCGGCGCTGGCGTCGGTTGGCGGGTATTTACACAGCGCGCAGCCGATGCTCTACTATAAGCATAGCCGGGGGAGGGCGCCCCAATGACTGGTCCTGACTGCCGGCGATGTGGCGAAACGATGGGATCAACCAAATGAGTGATACGACCATTCTCGAGACTGAAAACGAGATCCTCACCTGCGAAGTTTCCGACGAGGCACTCGAATTGGCCGCTGCTGCGCTGAGAGACAAGGCTGGAAGCTTCACGCTTTCATTCTGCTCCGGCTTGGATAGCTGCCCGACCTAACCATTTCTTGGGCCGGTCCAGGCCTACTTTCAGGCCGTCGGACCGCCCTCGTAAGTTAACCTCTGCTTTCAGTCAGCTCCCGCCTCCAACCGCCGGCGAAGCCGGTGGTTGGATAGCGCGGGAGCTTACCTTTTTTGCGTAGCGCGCCAACGTTTTTTAGCGAGCTGACGGCGTTTGCCGATTGCGCGCGTTCGACCGGCGGCGCATTCACGTGGCGTCTGCGATCAATCGATTGCGCATTTTGCCCAGGAGCCCGATCTCGGTCTCCATTACGTCGCCAACATTGAGAAAGCTGTTGGTGCCCTGGCCGACGCCGCCGCAAGTCCCACAGCTGAAAATATCGCCGGTCTCGATGATGAGAATATTCGAGGCGTATTCAATCTGCTCCTCGGGCGTGAATATGAATTGGGACGTATTGCCGTCCTGCTTGATCTGACCGTTAACGGTCAGGCGGATAAAAAGGTTCATGTGATCCGGCACGAACGCGCGTGGCACGAGGTAGGGGCCCATCGGCGCGAAATTGTCGTGGCTCTTACCGCCGAGCCAATCCGAACGCAGCGCCGGCCGGTCCGCCCGCATCTGCATGTCGCGGCAAGAAACATCATTGGTGGTCATGAAGCCGGCGACGTGATCGAGAGCGCGTTCGGCCTTGATCCGCTTGCCGCGCTTGCCGATGGCGAGCGCGATCTCGGCCTCCCAGTCTATTTTCTTCATTCCCGGCGGAATCGCGATGTCATCGCGGGCCCCGGCAAGGCAACTCGGCGCCTTGAGAAACAGGTAAGGCACGGTGGTGGACTTATCGCCGGTGAATTTGGGACCGCCCGCCGGGCTCATTCCGGCGCGAATCATTTCGTCGACATGCTCTTGGAAGTTCTGCGCTGCATAGAACATCTTGCCGGGCCGCATCACCGGGGGCAGTGCACGCAGATCGTCGAGTTTCGCGGCACCGGGCGGGAGACCCTCCTTCTCCAGGAATGCAACGATGTCCTGGAGCGCGGCGAAGTTTGCATCCCAGTTCTCCAGGAGTCCCAGGATGCTATTGCTGGCGCTCAAAACAGCCCGCCCGCGCCATGCGCGATACGCCTCATGCGCAAGAGTGAGATCGAAAATCTCGTCACCCAAGACAATGGCGGCGAAAGCCCCGCCGTTCGGCTTCGCGAAAGTTCCGAGCCCGAAAGCGCTGCCGTTCATTGGTTTGCCTTCCCCTGCCGGCCGGAGCGTATCGCCGAATTACCGCATTGCAAGTTTGCCCGGAGGATGCCTGAATTCGTCCCGCCTCTCACGAATGGGGAATGAGAATGAAAGTTGGGATTGTCGGACTGGGCCGCATGGGTGCGGCGATGTCAAAGCGCCTGCGCCAGCAAGGTTTCGACGTGGTCGGCTGGGACCACAACGCCGGCGTAAACAAGGCGCTCGCGGCGGACGGATTGCGCGTTGCTGCCGATGCGAGGGGGGCCGCCGTCGATTCCGAAATTGTCATCTCCAGTATTACGGAGGATCACGGGGTGCGGCGGATTTTCAGCGGTTCTGCCGGTTTTCTTTCCGGCGACGTCAAGGGAAAGCTGTTCATCGAGATGAGCACGTTGCAGCCGATGACCGGCCGCGAGCTTGCGCCGCTGGTTGAAGCGTGCGGTGCGCGGCTGATCGAGGCGCCGGTGCTCGGAACCATTCCGCAGGCAAGCAATGGAATGCTGCTGGCCATGGTCGGCGGCCGTGCCGAAGACCTCGAGCGCGCGCGTCCGGTGCTCGAAAAGCTGACGAAACGCATTGCTCATATGGGTCCTCACGGTAGCGGCTATGCGATGAAGCTCGCCGCCAATCTCGGGCTCGGCGCCTATATTCAGGCGCTGGCGGAATCGCTGGCGCTCGGCGTCAAGCAAGGCCTGACGATCGAGCAAATGCTGGATGTAATCATGGACGGGCCCTATGCGAGCGGCTGGCTCAAGGCCAAGCTTGACGTGTTGAAGGGCGGCGAGGGCGAGATGACGCTCGACATTCGCACCCTGCGCAAGGATCTGATGTCGGCGGTCGCCACCGGTGCGCTCTCGGGTGTTCCCATGCCTTTGGCGGCGGGCACGCTCGCGTCGCTATCGGCGGCCGTTGCCGCCGATTATGGCGACGGCGATCTCGCCGAAATGCCGAAATTCTTGCGCGAAGCGATGCTGCAAAATTTCGATCGCTGATTTCAAGAGTCGCATCGACGCGCGCCGGCGCGGCTTGATCCGGAGCGGCTCTCGGCGCAATGTTTCGGAAACGGGAGGAACGCCATGAGTCTTGCCGAACTTCGTCCGGCGGCCGCGCCGGACAATTTCCCGAGCGCCGACGAGCTTGTCGCGCGCGCTCGGGCGCTTGCGCCACACCTGCGCGAGCGCGCGGTGCGTGCCGAACGAGATCGCGACATTCCGCGGGAATCCGTTGACGAATACATTGCGTCGGGCCTGATCCATACGTTGCAACCGAAGCGATGGGGCGGTTACGAACACGACCATGAAGTGGCGTTCGATATCGGCATCGAGCTCGGAAAATCGACCTGCGGCTCGTCGGCATGGGTCCTCAATTACTTTGCCGATCACGCCTGCATCCTCGCGCATTTCCAGGATGAGGCGCAGCATGACGTGTGGAGCCGGAACAACGCGGCCTGCATCGCCACTTCGGCAGCGCCGACCGGCAAGGTTTCTCTGGCGTCCGGCGGTTACCGTCTCAACGGCCGTTGGTCCTGGTGCAGCGGTTTGCGGCATTGCCAATGGATCATGATCGGCGGGCTCATATTCCGGGACGGCGAAGACCATCCGGATATGCGGCTGTTTCTGGTTCCGGTTGCGGACGTTAAGCAGGACGACACCTGGTACTGCGCCGGCCTGCGCGGAACCGGTTCGATCACCGCCGTGCTCGATAACGTATTCGTGCCGGAGCACCGCACCGTGTCGTTCTCGACGCTGCGTGACGCCTGTTCTCCCGGCTCGAAGATCAACAGCAACCCGATCTACCGCACCCCGTTCATCGCCGTGCACACCTATGCCTTGCTCGGCCCGGCGCTCGGTTCCGCGCGTGGCGGTTACACCGATTTCGTGGAATGGACGCGGCAGCGCTATTTAACCTACACGCAGCTCAATATCGCCCAGCACGTGCCGGTGCAGCTGAAAGTCGCCGAGATCGGCGCCCAGATCGATGCTGCGGAATTGCTGGCACGGCGCGCGCTGGCGACCGCTCGCAAGGATTATTCCGGCATGACGCTGGAAACGCGCACGCTGCTCCGCCGCGATATGACCTACGCCATGCGCCTGCTGCGCGACGCGATGGACGATCTGATCAAGATCAGCGGCTCGAGCGGGCTGATGGACAACAATTCGGCGCAGCGCTGCTGGCGCGACGTCCACGCCATTTCTTCCCACGTTGTGATGAACTGGGACGTGCCGGCGGAGAATTTCGGGCGCACGGAATTTGGCCTCGGGATCAACCCGGCCTATCCAATGTTCTGAGTGCCAGCCGATCCCGAATTAACTCTGGATTGCTTCGCTGCGCCGGCAATGACGTTCAGTTCCATCGCCAGACGCCGTAGGCGTGGCCGTTCTGCATCTGCGGAGCGATGTAGTTGGGCCTGCGGTTGCCGATCGCACCCAGCATGGCGATCCAGTTCAACAGCTCGCCGCCGACATTGCCGGCCTTGAGGAGCTGATGCTCCGTGGATTCGGCGATCAGGCGATCGATCTGTTGTTCCTCGAGATATTTGATCACGCGCAAGGCCCAATCCGGATCGGGCACGCCGTCGGAGCGGCCCGGCGCCATGCGCGGCCCACCGACCTCGAGCGAGAAGCTGCCACTGCCCATAACCACGACGCGCAACGGTTCGGGCCAGGCTTCGATCGCGCGGGCAACCACCTGACCGAGCGCGTGACAGCGTCGCGCCGACGGCAACGGCGGCAGGTGGCCGCTGACGAAGAACGGAATGACCGGCACCTGCATGTCGGGCGTCAGGAAATGCAGCGGTACGGTGACCGAATGGTCGACCGAGAAGTTCTGCGTCATGCCGACGTCATATCCGGCGCCGATCGCGGCGGCGCGTATGTAGGCGGCAAGGCCGGGCAGGGATTTTACGGTATAATTCGGCACCTCGCGCGGCTCGTCATTCGGTGCCTTGAAGCTTTTGTCGATGCCGACGGCGAAGATCGGCAAGTCGTTGAGGAAGAACGTGTTGAGATGATCGGTGTCGAACATCACGATCAGGTCCGGGCGCGTCGCGGCAAGCTGGTCCTTCTGCGCACCGAACAGCTTTGCGATCTCGCAATCCGGACCGTCCCGCTTGACGAAAAACGGGAAGACCGGCGTATGCGGCACGCCGAATCCGGCAACGATCTGTGCCATGGCTAATTCTCCCTAATTATGAACGTCATCCTGAGGTGCGAGCGAAGCGATTCTTCGAGGCTCGCTGCGCTCGCACCTCAGGGTGACGGAAGAAAGTCATCGTCATGCCACCGGCTGCCCGATCTCGTCGACTTTCACCGCGCGCATGCGCTGGTTGTAGACCTCGACGTTCAACCCGCAGACCTCGAAGCGGGCGAGATAGCCCATCAGGAAGCCGTTGACGCCCATGCGAAACAGCGTGCCGACCTCGCCGGCGAGGAGCGCGCGGCGCTCGTCGTCGGTGAGATCCAGCGGCGCCAGCGCCTTGGCTGGATCGGCTTTCATCGCGGCGCGGAAGGCGTGGTCGCGCAACAGTTCACGGCACAGATAGTTCACGGCGAAAATGGACATAGTCGACTCCAGTTTTACGTGACAATATCTGACACGACTGAGCGGCGATTGCCACACCGCCACGGCACTCGTAAGCTTTGCTTGCTTGGGAGGACGACGCCATGGATGCTATAACGCCGCCGCAAGAGTTGCGCCGTAAGACCAACCCCGTCTTCAACGACCGTAAGCTCAAGCTCGGTACATTCGGAACCAACCTCGATCGCGGTTGCGCCATTTCGACGATCGATGGCGTGCTGGAGATCAATTGGCCGAATACCCTGGAACTGGCCAAGACTTCCGAGGCGATGGAGTTCGAAGCGCTGGTTCCGATCGGGCGCTGGCACGGCTTTGGCGGCGTGACCAATTTCAACGGGCCCGGCTTCGAATGTTTCTCTTGGGCCGCGGCCATCGGCGCGTCGACGCACTATTCCGGAATCTTCGCGACATCGCACGTGCCGACCATCCATCCGGTGATGGCGGCAAAACAAGCGGCCACGATCGATCATGTCACCGGCGGCCGCTTCGCACTCAATATTGTGACCGGATGGAATCGGCCCGAAATCGAGATGTTCGGCTCGCCCATGATGGAGCATAATGACCGCTATGAGTGCGCCGCCGAATGGCTGCACATCCTGAAACAATTGTGGACGCGCGACGAGCCGCTCGATTTCGAAGGCCGTTTCTACAACATCAAGAAGGGCTATCTTGAGCCTAAGCCCATCCAAACGCCGTTTCCGGCCGTGATGAATGCCGGCGGATCGGAGAAGGGCCAGCATTTCGCGGCGAAGTATTGCGACATGGTCTATGTGGTGTTCGGCTCGCACGATTTCGACGACTGCAAGGCCAAAGTCGATTCCTATCGCAAACTGGCGCGCGAGGAATATGGCCGCGAGATCCAGGTTTGGAGCTACGCTTACGTGGTGCAGGGCGAAACCGAAAAAGAAGCAAAAGATTACTTTGAGGAATACGTGCAGCGGAAAGGCGATTGGGAGGCGGTCACCAACCTCGTCGATACCATGATCGCCAATGCCAAGACACTGCCGCCGGCCGTGCTCGCCGAAATGAAGAAGCACTTTATCGCCGGATGGGGCGGCTATCCGCTCATCGGTACGCCCGAGCAAATCGTCGACGGGCTCATTCGCATGTCAAAGATGGGGCTCGACGGCACGCTCTTGAACTGGCCGCGCTACGTTTCGGATCAGCATTGGTTCAAGGACAACGTCTATCCGCTGGTGCAGCAGGCCGGCCTGCGCTGATTGCAAATGACCGATCAATAATACGGATGCGTCGGATCGCGGCCGAGGCCGAGTTCGATGCGGCCGAAATGCGCGAAGTTCATTTCCGGGTTCAGGCTGATGTGCATGGACATGAAGTGGATATCGCGCCAAGCGCGTTGAATCGGATGCGAGGAGGCAAAGCATGCCGTCCCGCTTAGACTCACGAGCGTATCGATCGCAGCGACGGCCAGCTCGGACGCGCGCGTGAAGTCGCGCACCGAGCGCGCCAGCAACATCGGAGAATAATCTTGCGGCGTGTCGGTGACACGCACGGCGCGCCGCAGCAGAAGCTCGGCGGCATCGATGTCGGCGGCGGCGCGCGCCATGCGCACCTGGATGGCGGTCTTGTCGGCAACGGGCGTGCCGTATTGCGTCTTTCGCGTCTTGGTCCATTCGCGGAACACTTCATAGGCGCCTTGGACCGCTCCCAGCATTGGAGTCACGAAGGTGATCTCGGCATAATAGAAAAACGGCGTGTGGAAAATGACATCCGAATGGATGGCGCCGCCGGGGCAGGTGCCGTCGCGCAAGTCCGTCAATCGCAATACGCGGCTTGCCGGCACGAACACGTTGTCGGCGATAATGGTCTTGCTGCCGGTCCCCCGCATCCCGGCGGTGAACCAAGTGTCGCGTACAGTGTAATCCCCGGGCGCGATCAGGAAGTACTTCCATTCGGGCTCGCCACCGTCGTGCGCCATGCCGCCGAGAATGACCCACGAGGCATGATCGACGCCGCTGGCAAATGGCGAACCCTTGGCCGAGACACGGTAGCCGCCTTCGACTGGGATGGCTGTGGCATTTGGCGCGAACGACGCCGCGAGCGGCACATCGAGGCCGTCGGCCCACACCGTCTTTTGGGCCGACTCGGGATATTGGCCGACTACATGCGCGTGGTGGATGATGAGGCCGGCGCACCAGCCGTGTGATGAGTCGGCTTTGCTGATCTCGCGCATGACGTCGAACCACGTCTCGAAGCCTAGTCCGTAACCGCCGATCTCTTTCGGCAGCAGAATACGCGCGAACCCCGCATCGAGCATGTCCTTGACCGACTCTGCGGGAATGCGCCGCGCCTCCTCCGCGGCCTCGGCGCGCTTGGCGAACCGTGGCGCCAGGGCCCGAGCCCGGTCAACCATCTCTGGGCCGGTGACGTCCTGCGAGGTCGCTAGGGTGAGGGCCATATCGTGCTCCTATTGCTGCGACGCATCTTCTGCCGGCGCGCGCGCCAAGCGCCGGCCGACCGGAAATAGCTGTAAGTCGTAACGTTGTACGACCCAACCCCAGATGCCGAACGGCGCCTTCAACATCACCGCGATGGCGATCGCGCCCATCAGCATCAAATAAATCGAGCCGTAGTCGGCCAACAATTCGCGCAGCACGATGTAGATCAGCATGCCGATGAAAGGTCCTTCGAGGGTGCCGATGCCGCCGATCACGACCATGAAAATTACGACGACGGTCCAGTCGTTGATGCTAAAGCCGGCCTCCGGCGAAATGCGCAGTTTTTGCAAAAAGATCAGTCCGCCGATCAGGCCGGTGCAGGCGGCAGTCGCGATGTAGATGATGAACTTGGTGCGAAACGTGTTGACGCCGAGGCTCGCTGACGCTGGTTCCGAATCGCGGATTGCCGTCAATGCCAGGCCGTGGCGCGAGCGCAACAGCAAATAGACGATCGCAAATACGAAAACCGTTATTGCCAGCGACATGAGATAGAGGATCGTATCCCGGATATCCCGATCGGGTGAGATCTGCCGCAAAATCGAGGGGGTCAGCGACAGGCCGGACCCGGCGCCGAGCACGCTTATGAGACTCGCAAACAGCGAGAATACTTCGGACACGACCCAGGTGCCGACGGCAAAATAGGCGCCGCGAAGCCGAAACACCGCGAACGAGACCGGAATAGCCATCAGTCCCGCGAATGGCCCGGCAAGCAGCAGCGCCAGATAGACGTTCATGTTCGCCGGGCCGGTCAGATAGAAAAGCGCGTAGCCGCCAAGGCCGACAAAGGCTTGCTGGCCAACCGACACGAGCCCGGCATAGCCGGCGAGCAGATTCCAAAGCTGCGCCAATGCAAGGTAGTAGGCCATTTCGCCGATCAGGCGCATGTTGCCGGCGTCGTCGCTCCACCACGGCATCGCGACGAGCGCTACGACGAGCGGCACCGCGACAAAGGCGAAGACGCGACTGGCCCGCGTTCCGCGCTCGACCCGGACGGACTCCATGTCAGTCCCTCGTCCGTGGGAAAAGGCCGCTCGGGCGGACGATCAGGATGGCGAGAAAGGCGAGGTGTCCGGCCAGGATCTGCCACGTCGGATCCAGTGCCGCGCCGACGGCTTGGGCGAGGCCGAGCACGATTCCGCCGACGAGCGTGCCCCACATGTTGCCGAGACCGCCAATGATCACGGCCTCGAAAGCCAGGATCAATCGGATCGGCCCCGCCGAGGGTGCGAAGATGGTTCGGATTCCAAACAGGACGCCGGCGAGCGCGGTGAAAACCATCGCAATTCCCAGCGCCAGCGCGTAGAGCTTGCGGTTGTCGATGCCCATGAGTTCTGCGGTGTCTGCATCGTCGGAAACGGCGCGAAACGCGCGGCCGAGCCGCGTGCGGTAAAACAGCAGCTGCAAGCTGGCGATGGCGAGTACAGCCACCGCGAAAACCACGAGCGGAAAGACCCCGACCGACAGACCGCCCGGGAACCGCAGACTCGCCGTCTCGATCGCTCCCTCCTGGAGCCGGTGGTCGTAGGCGCCGAAGCCCTGCAACAAACCGTTCTGGATGATGATGGAAATGCCAAAGGTGACGAGGAGCGGCGGCAACAGCCCGCCGCTGAGCGTCTGATTCAACAGACCGCGCTGCAGCGCGTAGCCCAGCACAAACATTACCGGCACGACGATGATAAGACTCGAGAATGGATCGAGACCGGTATTCTGGGTGACGACAAAGGCGACATAGGCCGAGAGCACGATGAGGTCGCCGTGGGCAATGTTAACAAGCCGCATGATGCCGAATGACATCGACAGGCCAATGGCGAACAGCGCATAGAATCCGCCGAGCAGGGCGCCCTGTATGAGAATATTGATCCAATCCATCGCACCCGAGCCCTATAGACCGAAATAGGCCGCGGTAATCGCGGCGCGGTCAAAATTCTTGGTCGGCGCGGTCAGCGCAAGATGGCCCTCCTGGAAGCAATAGAATCGCGCTGAGGCATCGAGCGCCCGATTGATGTCCTGCTCCACCAGTACGACGGTCGTACCCTCGGCGGAGATGGCGCCGAGGCATTGATAGATGTCACGGATGATGACCGGAGCGAGACCGAGCGACAACTCGTCGCAAAGCAATAGCCGCGGATTGGACATCAGGCCGCGTCCGACGGCCGCCATTTGCTGCTGGCCGCCCGACAGCGCCGTTGACGGTAATTGGCGCAAATCAAAAAGCCTCGGAAACAGTTCATAGACGCGCTTGAGGGTCCACGGCCCGGCGCGCTCGCTGTGGCTGCCGAGCTGCAGGTTTTCCTCCACCGACAGGCTCGGAAACAGCCGGCGCCCTTCCGGCACCATGGCTATGCCGAGCCGTACGATCTCGTGCGGTGTCTTGCCGCCGATCGGCTGGCCATCGAACACGACCATTTCGGGTGCGCTCCCGATGGCGCCCGCGAGCGCGCGCAGAAAGGTGGTCTTGCCGGCGCCGTTTGCGCCGATGATGGCGACGGTCTCGCCTTGCTCCACGGTGACGTCGATGTCGAACAGCGCCTGGAAATCGCCGTAGAAGGCCGACAGTTTCTGCGTCTGCAGCAGCGTCATGATGCCGGGATGCCCATATAAATTTCGCGCACCCGCGTATCCCGCATGACTTCGCGCGGATCGCCTTCGGCGAGTATCTGGCCGAAATTCATCACGATCAGCCGGCTCGCCACGGAAACCAGCGCATGCACGATATGCTCGATCCAGACGATCGTGGTGCCGCGCCCGTGAATTTCCTTGATGGTCTTCACCAGTTCACCGCACTCGTACTCGGTCAAACCGCCCGCGATCTCGTCGAGCAACAGGAGCTTGGGCTGGATTGCAAGTGCGCGCGCCAGTTCCAGCCGCTTGCGCTGTAGCAATGTGAGCGTGCGCGCCGGCATGTTCGCCTTTTCATAAAGCCCGGTGACTTTGAGAACGCCGCTGCAGCGCTGGTAACTCTCTCGCTCGGAAATACCGCCGCCGTAGATGGCGCCGACCAGGACATTTTCGAACACGCTCATATTCGCGAACGGGTGCGGAATTTGGTACGAGCGGCCGATACCCAGCCGCGAACGCGCGTGCGGCGGCGTGGCCGTGACTTCCGACCCGCCGAAGTCGATCCGTCCCTTGGTTGGGGCGACATCGCCGGTGATCAGATTGAACAAGGTCGTCTTGCCGGCGCCGTTAGGCCCGATCACGGCCAACGCTTCGCCGCCTTCGACGGCAACGTTGACTTCGTCAACGGCTTTAAGCGCGCCGTAATGCTTGGATACGGCTCGGAGCTGGAGGAGGACTGCCATGAACAACTTCCACCGGCGACCGCCGCGCCTTTGAAGTGCGGCGGTCGTTCTTCGTTCCACCTGAACTTGTCCGCTCTAAGCGTATCAGGAATATTGAATCGCCGAGAACGGTCTGTCGAGCGGGATGTTCGGCGCGGTCTGGTTGAAGACGATGTTCAAGTCGTACTTAAACTTCGTACCCTTCTCCCACTGTCCGCCGACGAGCGGCGTGATGCACACGTTGGGCACCGGATTGGTCGGCCCACCCTTCCAGGTGATCGGACCGACCAGCGATTGGTAATCGGTCTGGGCAATGGAGTCGCGGATCGAGGCGGCGTCAAGTTTCTTCGCGCGCTTCAGGGCATCGATCGCGACTTCGAGGTTGGCGTGCTTGAAGCCGAGCGGCTGAGTCCATTGTTTGCCGCTCGCCGCCTCATAAGCATCGCAGTACTGCTGCGCGGTCTGGCCGGTAAGGCCCGACTTGAAGGGGTGGTGATGCGACCACCACACCTCGGTCGACATGCCGGCGCCGCGGTCGCCCAGCGCCTCAACGGCAGTGGGGAACAACAGCGCCTTCGGCGGCGTCACGATCTTGGGTTTGTAACCCTGCTGTGCGCACTGCGTCCAGAAAATCGCGAATTGCGGCGGATTGAAAATGCCGCAGACGATATCTGCATTCAGATTTTTCAGCTGCGTGATTTGTGAGGTGAAGTCGTCCGTCAGTGGCGGATAAAGTCCCAGATAGTGCACGTCGAAGCCGTGACTCTTGATCGTGGGCGGCAGGCCGTGCACCGGATCGCTGGCGGCGATGCCGTCGGGATCGTTGGTCAACAGTATGCCGACGATCTTGTTGGTCGGCAGCGTCAGCCACATCTCGGCGAACATGTTGGCGACCATGTCGAACCCCCAGAAGAAGTGGTAGGTCCAGTCGAAGCCCTTCTTCGGGTCGCCCTTGCGGCCGAAGAACCAAGCCTGCCAGGGATCGTCGGACGTGACGCAGGGGACGCCGGCGAGCTCGCACTGATCGGCGACCGGATTGGTGGTGTCGGACGTCGACGAGGCCACCATGATGTCGACCTTGTCGTTATTGATGAGCTGCGTCGCCACTTCCGATGCGCGGTTCGGATTCGATTGGCTGTCCCGGTTGAGGATCTGGACAGGGTGCTTGTCACCGGCGACCATGATGCCGTCGCCGATCGCCTTGCTGACGCCCTCGGCAACCCACTTCGACGGCTCGCCGAACGCGGCGATCGGGCCGGTTTCCGGCGTGATCATTCCGATTTTGATTGTCTTGGCGGCCGAGCGCGACGATTGAAAGGTCCACGGCGACGTAATTACGGCAGCGCCGCCGGCCGCCGTCAGCTTCAAAAGCTTGCGGCGTTGCTGGTCTATTTTTCCACCCCGATGAGTCGTACATCCCCATTTGATGGTCATGGATCACTCCCTCTCTGGTATTGTGGACCGTTATTTGCCCAATCGGGGCCCGGTCCCACAGATGTCCCATAGTCGCAGAGTTGGAACGGCTAGGCTACTGACCGGTACTTGAATCCGGTCGTCGGCGCGGCCCGATTTAGGTGGAAGGCCAGATAAAAAGCATTTCGAACTGCGAGCGCCATACGATATCGTTATACAATCAATAGTAGAAACTCTTGCGTCAGTTCGTACGGTGAAATCGGCGCGCCAAATTTTTTGGCGCGCCGCGGAAGCACGGTAGAATAATTTCCTGCCAAAAGGCCGGCCGGCGGCGGAAGAATTTCCACATGCTAGTTTGAAGCGTGTCCGGGTCGAGGGCTTTCGACAAGCCTAAAAAATATAGCGAGACCGGGCCGCGGCACGCACGATGGCGTAAACCGGGCCCGGCCTCAGAGACGTCGCGCGCAGTCGGCCGCTCACTCCGCCGGCGTGGCAGACAGAGCATGCTCGTCGGATGTCGCGCCCGTTAATGCCGGCGCAAGGCTTGGGTAGCGGCTGAGCGCGAACAGGAAGACCGCCACGATCGCATAGGCGATCGCCAGCGTCGGCGACACCGCGATACCGACGGCTTGCCCATGCATGAAACCGAAGAACGTAAGCGCCGCGCCCGCCAAGGCGAAAGCGGCGGCGTTGACGAACTTCTTGTCGATGATGAAGGCGCCGACAGCGGCCAACACGAGACCGGTAAGGATGGCGCCACCACCCATCGTCTCAAGACCCGGATACAACACGCCCACATTGGCAAGCTTGGCGGCGCCAAGTGTCCCCGCGTCAGTCCCGGCGACTTGAAGCGCGCCGTCCATCAAGGTCTTGGCCCAGGCCGCCACATGCGGCGTCAGCGCCAAGATAATAGCGGGCGCGTGAGCCTTGGGCGTCGTCTGGAAAGCCTGAGCGCCGATCAGCATGCCGATATAGAGCAGGATCGGCGAGATCGCGACGACCGGCACGATGGCCAGCAATAGCGAGATGACGCCGAACCAAGACAATATGATCACCATGACTCCGACCGCGGCTGAATAGCCGATCCGGCCGCCCATGCCTTTCCAGCCGGGATGGCCGATATACACCGCGTTGATGTAGGGATTGCCCATCAGGCAGCCGATCAGGCTGACAATGCCGTCGGCAGTCAGCACGCGCGTGGTCGGATAAGGATCGCCGCCGGCCTCCGCGCTCTCGACATTGTCCATCGCCTCGACCAGGTCGTAGATGCCGAACGGCACGGCCGTGACCAAGATGATGCCCAGATAGTGGAAGCCCGAGAAGATATGATCGACGGCGGGAAGGGGAACATTGAAGCCAAAGTTCGTAAACGCGTCCAACACGCCTTTGCCGCTTAGCCCGCCGTAATTGAGACCGAACAGATTCGAGCCCCAGGCGATAAGCATTCCGACGCCGATCGCGACGAGACCGGCCGGGATGCCTTTCGGATATTGGAAGCCGCCAAGCCAGTTCACCAGGATAACGGCAAAACACGTGAGCCCGATTACCGGCGTCATGTACATTTGCAGCGCCGGAGTCATGGAGATGAAGGTAATCGAAACGCCGGCAAGCGTTCCCAGCAAGGCCGCCCGCGGCGTGATCTTGCGAATGATCGGCGCGATAAAGCCGCCGATCATCAGGATGAAGCTCTGGAAGAACACCCACACCAGACCCGCTTCCCAGCCTTGGATCGGATCATTGGTCTTGAGTTTAATCGGCAGCATGATCACCAAGGTCACGATGAACATGTGCGGCACGCTGATACCCGAAGGCAGCGCGCAAACATCATTGCGTCCGGTTCTCTTGGCCAACCGGTAGGCCAGGAAGGCGTAGTAAAATGTCGACAGGCACATCATCAAGCCCATCGCCGGCAAGATGCGGCCGAAGACGATCGGGTCGGGCATTTTCAGCACGAACCGCAACAGGATGGTCAGCGTCAGCATGTTGACGAGAATGTTGGTGCCGAAGCCGAAAAAGGCATTCCAGTCGCCAGGCTGCCACAGACGTGGACGAAAGCCCGCCGTAGATGTTGTTGTGCTCATCGTACGCTCCCCCGTTCATGGCCGTTTCCGGCCCGCTGCTTCTTCACGACTTGCCGATCGCCGCCAGCGCGTCGACCAAAGGTGCCGCGGCGGCGACCGAACCAAAAATCCCGCCTTGCGCCTTGATCATCGCTAGCCCGGCTTTGTGGAATTCCGGGAAATAGGAGGCGCAGCAATTGCTCAGCACGATGCAGCGAAAGCCGCGGTCGTTGGCTTCGCGCACTGTCGTGTTGACGCACACCTCCGTCGTCACGCCGGCGACAAAAAGCGTGTCGATGCCGCGGTTGTGCAGCATCAGTTCGAGGTCGGTTTGATAGAAAGCGCCCTTGCCGGGCTTGTCGATCACGGGTTCGTCGGGAAGCGGATAGAGTTCGGGGATGATGTCGTGACCCGGCTCGCCGCGAACCAGAATGCGGCCCATCGGGCCCGGCGCCCCGATACGCTTCGACGGGTCGCCGCGCATGACTTTGTGCGGCGGTGCATCTGTCAGGTCGGGGCGATGGCCTTCGCGGGTGTGGATCACCAACACGCCGAGGCGCCGGGTTGCCGCCAGCACCGCGGCGCATGGGCCGACTGCCGCGCGCAGTTGCGAGACGTCATTGCCAAGGGCGGCGCCGAAACCGCCCGGCTCCAAAAAATCACGCTGCATGTCGATGATGACCAGCGCCGCGGTTTCGAGATCAACCGACAGAGCTGCCGGTTCGGCATCCACCGTCACGCATGCCATATCGTGAACTCCGGCCTCGCAGTAAGAACAAATATGCAAGATCAAGGCCAGCGCGGAATCATGCTAATGCGACCGCCCCCCGGCGCTTTTTGCCTAATAATTGTGCTGGTGCTGCACCGACAGCCTATCAGTTTTGGCCGTGCTTTGAGGCCGACGGCGATAGGCGGTCGCTTGCTATGATCCGAACCGCGTCGGCTTGTGGCGGCGGATCGAAGCGGCGACTCCGTCAGGGCAAATCTCAACCGAATCTAGCGTCCGGCTCGCGACTGGCGAGATGCGCGCGTATGTGCCGCGCTGTTTGACGATTTCGATTTTCGTAGGTGGGTCCGACGCCCGACATCCATCTGGTCCCAGGCGCCGAGATTGGTCCTGATCCTCGCCAGTAGATCGAGCAAATGCGAAAATTCGTCCCCGGTGATGCCGTTGAAAGCGCGCTCGCGGATTTGCAGGACGAACGGCACCAAGCGCTGGCCGATCGCGCGGCCTTGCGGGGTCAAGTATATGTTGATGCGGCGCCGATCGTTCGGATCCACCCTCTGAATAATCAACCCACGCTTGGAAAGCTGCTTCAACGCCGCATTGGTGTTCGGCTGCATCAGGCCTGAACGGTTCGTGAGCTCGCGCTGCGTCAGTCCGTCCTCGCGCCAAAGCACGCGCAAATAAGACCAGTCGCCGAAATTTACGTCATGGCGATCGAGTTCTTGCTTCAAGATTTGCGCGAAGGCCTTGTGGGTATCACGCAATTGGAAAGCGACGCTTTCCGACCAGGGAAAGATATCTTCACCTTTGCCGGGACGCCTATCCCCGCGGTTTGATCTCCTGCGCTTCATGTTCCAATTTTGCGCGACAGACTGGTCTTGCACGCTGTTGTCGATGTCCTCTCATGCCTGCCGAGCGTGTTGAAAAACCACCCCATGGTACCGAGCCACCTACTGACGGATTATATCGAAATCAAAGCGTTCTACCCGTTTTGATTGAAGCCGCCCCCTCAGCACGTTCCGGAATACCGGTCGGAACGGTAGCGGCGGGTCGGCGGGTCAAGGCAGAATGGCAACGTGACCAGCTATGTTTTAGCCATCGACCAGGGGACTACGTCGACGCGGGCAATTCTATTTCGCG
>Ga0181525_10000798_pt1 | contig 27402 bp, 23 predicted proteins | sample PEATcosm2014_Bin_48_FD_121100 | JGI IMG/M metagenome (GOLD analysis project Ga0181525, IMG submission 121100) | Peatland microbial communities from MTU Mesocosm Facility, Houghton, MI, USA - PEATcosm2014_Bin06_10_metaG | ecosystem: Environmental > Terrestrial > Soil > Wetlands > Peat | place... | reverse complement strand
TCAGACGGAGAAGCTGCCGGCGAAGAACCCGCGGGCGATGAAGTCCCTGCAGTCGCGGCCGTCGCCGGCGGCGCGGCGGGTTCTGCAGGGGCGGCCGTCTGTGCCACGGTTGTCGATGCTGCGGTCGACTCGGCTGCGCCGGCGGATTTCGTTTGGTGCGTCGGGTCAGTGCTCTGAGGCGACATCAGGCGCAAACCCACCAGAGCGCTCAGCCAGATGGCGCATGCCGCAACCACGATTCCGAGCGCCACGGTCAAAAGGTCGAGCAGGCGCGAGCGATTTGGCACGAGTGGCGCGGCGTCTCCTCCAACCGCAGAGCTATCCGCTGCGTAGATTTGCGGCTCGGCGGTGAGGAGTGGCGCTGGCGCGACGGATAAGTCGATTTTCTCGGCGCGGTCAGCAAACGTCGGGCTCTGACGCTTCGCATCCTGCCCGGCGGCTGTTCTGTTCGTCATGGGATCAGCCGAAGTTTGAACCGGCGTCGGAGTCCCGATCGACTCTCGCGACTCGCGGCGGCGATCTTGGTCGCGACGATCTTGGTCGGGGCGATCTGCGGCGTGATGCTCTTTGGCGTGACGATCTTTGGCGTGACGATCCTCAACGTGACGATCTTCAACGTAGACTTTTACCGGTGCCGCTACCGCCGAGGCAAACGCCGGGATCTCCAACTGCTTTGAAAATTCCTCGGTTTGCTGCACGAGCTTGGCGCTGCTCTGAACAGGTTGAACTGACGGAACTTTGCGCGCAGCCACGGGAGCCACTCTCTCAGCGGCCTGGCAAACGGGACAGAACTCAACGTCGGCGGGGAAGTACTTGTGGCACTTGGCGCAGGGCAGACCATAGCCTGTCTGCCGTCGTTTGGCTGCGTCTACAGTTGCGCTCTCGCGAGGTGAGGACTTGGGCCGGGTCTCGGTTCGCACAGCGTCTCCCTTTTACAGTAAGGACTCAGGCTGGCGCAGCTGAAATGCGGGGGGAATCGCACAAAAACAGTCCAGTTGCGGCAACTCGCGGCTAAGGCTATAGCGCGTCTCTCTTAATTAGCACAATGTTGGCATGGAGTCGATGGCCTCTTCGTGCCGTAGAGAATTTGCTGCTGAGGCGCCGCAGGAGGCTTTTTTCTCTATGTGACTGAGCCGCATGGCCTCGAGCAAGGGATACGTTCCCTTTATTAAGACAGTTGAGGAGTGACCTGATGTAGCTTGGAATGGCACAGCCCGCACGGGCTGATTCATTAGCAGACGCTTCTGAGGGGTTCCGATTGAAGACATTGCCGCACTGGCTCGCCGACCTCAACCACGAAGTGATTGGCTGCACGCGTTGCCCGCGGCTGGTGGCCTATCGCGAACAAGTGGCGCGAGAAAAACGGCGCGCTTATCGGGAGTGCGAGTATTGGGGCAAGCCCGTCCCTGGCTTTGGTGACGCGGGGGCCCGGGTGCTGATTCTGGGACTGGCTCCCGGGGCCCACGGCTCGAACCGCACGGGACGCCCGTTCACCGGCGATGCTTCGGGTAAGTTCATGTTTCCCGTGCTGCACGAAACCGGTTTCGCCAACCAGCCGAACGCCACGGATCGCAACGACGGGCTCGTATTAAAGGATCTATACATTACGGCTGCGGTGCGCTGCGCTCCGCCGGCGAACAAGCCTACACCGCAGGAACTGGCGGAATGTTCGCAGTTTCTCGACCGTGAGATTGCCGGATTAGAAAGAGTGAAGGTGGTGGTCGCGCTGGGCAAGATTGGATTCGATGCCTACCTGAACTATCTGAAGCGGCTGGGCTGGCTCGCCAGCAGGAAGCCTTACGTCTTCAAACACGGCGCCAGTTACCGCTTCCCCGATGGTAAGGTGTTACTCGCCTCTTACCATCCTTCGAATCAGAATACGCAGACTGGCAAACTTACGCGCGAAATGTTTGTGGCGATCTTTAAAGAGGCGGCCAGACTGGCCGATGAGTAAGCTGAGGCGCCCGCCGGAGCCAGGTCGCTGCACCCACTCCTCATTGGGGTATTGCTCAAAAGGCAGGGTCACGAACTGGGGCGGGCGCCGATTGATCGGCTCGTCGATTTGGACAGGCGGATCCTCCGAGCCTTTTGCTAACCCTGGGATTTGTGGCGCGAGCGAATCGCCCGCGTCTAAGCAACGAACTACCTCGGCTTTGTGGCCGTCACCTCGAGTTGGAACTCGTGATTCGAGGTGGGGTCTTCCACGCTGCCAATGACGATCGGCTTGCCGAGAGTCGCCACAGTGCTGCCCATGATGTCAATTTCGCGGTCCACAGGTCGTACTTTAGGCGGAGTCAACATGCTGCTGATGACGCTCTCCACGGAGAGCAAGAGCTCATCGCCGCGTTCCTGCACCCGGCAATAGATATGTGTGCGGACGTGCAGGAAGTCAGATTGAGTGTCGACGGGAGCTCGGCTAACGCCGCCTTCCTCAGGAACCCGGGCGCCAGTGGAAATTTTGACCTCGTTCCTGTCCCCGGTGTTCACATTCATCGAGTAGTGCCTGGTATTGATTTTTTTCCCGTCCTCCAATTCATTGAGAGAAAAATCGACGCGATAGGAGTGCACCGGTTTGTCCCCCTGTTCGGGCCTGGATTCGGGCTTTGACTTGATTTCCTGGACGGTTGAGGTAGCCGTCTGATCAGACTGCTTCGGTTGTTCCTGAGCTTGCGCCGCGGTCAAGCCAACGCAGAGCGCTACGGTTGCCATGATGAACCATGCCAGAGTTACTCTTCGCGTAAACATGTTTCTCACCTTTCTTGTTGATCGGGTTGATCGGAGTTCGTTCCCGAAGATCGATCTCCGCTTGATTGCTCCATCTCCTTCTCGGATTCGGCCTGCGCTCTAGCGATCACCGCCGCTTCTTCAGGGAATTCCTGGACGAAACGAACCAGCAGCTGTTCCTGTTCGCTGGGCGGCCTCGGGGATGGAAATTGAGCCAACCTGGGAGCCGAGCGGGCGCTCCCTTGTGGACGACGAATGCCCCCCCTTGTGGGCTTTTCCGTCTGCGGCAGGGTGGGATGAGATGGGGCGGCCGTGCCGTTCGCCGCAACCGGCATCTCAGGCTGCTGGTCGGGCCGAGGGGTCACGGCTCGACGATGTGTCGTGATGGAAACGGCTATCACGAGCATCGCCGCCACTGCGGCGATCGTCGACCAGGGCCGCCAGGAATGCTCACCCACGCGCTCCTGCTCTTGCCGCAGATTAGCAAGAATGCGATCCGGCAGCCCGACCCTGGGTTCCACCGCCGCATACCCCGCCAGTGCCGCATCGATTTCCAGTTCAAGCGTGTCGCTCGCCAAGCCTTGCCAACTCCCGCCTTTCTGCAGGCGAGCCCTACCTTTATCTCTGTCGTTATCGTTCTGGTTAGCTCTGCGACCGTCGTCATCCATCTTCTTCACCGTTGCCTGTTTGTCACCCAGCCGGCCAGTTTCTCCCGCAGAATCTGCCGCGCTCGAAAGACTCGCGACCGCACAGCCGCTTCATTGATGCCTAGTGTCGCCGCCACCTCGGGTGGCGACATCTGTTCGAGCGTCGATAAAATGAGCGGCTGGCGTAACTTTTTCGGCAATGCCGCGATCAGCCGTTCCAGCAGGCCGCCGACCTGCGTGCCTAGTATTACTTCGTGCGCGGACGCGTCTGAGGATGCCTTCTCCTCCACAAACTTTTCGGGATCGTCGATCGCGATTTCTCGTCTGCGACCCCTCCGCTGGCTCCGGTCAACGGCCACTCGCCAGGCGATGCGCGCCAGCCAGGTTTTGTAGTTCTCTACAGTATCGAGACTGCGATGCTTCAGAACCCGCAGGAACGTTTCCTGAGTCGCATCTTCAGCCTCGTGGTGACTCCTGAGCAGGGCGTAAGCAATGCGATAGACAAGCTGGGAGTGTTGCCGGACAAGGTCTTCAAGAATTTCGTCCCGGCTGCGGGCCACGGTTACGATCTCGCTCAGGATTGCTTCTCCCGGCACCAAGCATTTGCCCTCAATGATGAAGACCACCGAGCGGTCTGATTTGTTCAGGAATTTCCTTAAAGGAACGAGTGAGGAGACTTTGCTTGCGAGCTTTTGGGACGTGGCGGCACCGGGGAGAGGTCGTTTTGGAACAGCAGGTGCCAGTTCTCCGGTCGGAATGACACCTCCCTACGGAGGCTTATCTGCCTAAAACCCCACCATCACTGGTTCCGGCTCCAGTCGGACTCCCCAGATTTCTTCGACGCGCTGCTGGATTTGGTCTTTCAAGGCCATCAACTCGACGGCGGTGGCGCCGCCACGGTTCACGATGGCCAGGGCATGTTTGCTCGAAATGCCGACGCGTCCAAAGCCGAATCCTTTGTTGAACCCGCTGCGCTCGACCAGCCAGGCCGCGGAGACTTTTTTGCGGGTTTCGAGTGCGGGATAGCTGGGGACGGTCCAACCTCGGGCGGCCGCGCGCTGCTTCAGATCTTCATGCTGCGACTCGGTGAGGACCGGGTTCTTGAAGAATGAACCCGCGCTTTGGCAATCGGCGTCACCGGGAACGATCAACATTCCTTTGAGAGCGCGGATATGGCGGACTGCCTCGCGAGTCTCGGCGAGGTCGGGAGCGGTTTCGCGTCCCTCGAAGTGGCGCTTGAGGTCGGCATAACCGATGCGAGGTTGGCCGCCGGGCGTGAGCGCGTAACTCACGCGGAGAACGACGAAGCGCCCGCGCTCTGTGGTGTTGAAGATGCTGGTGCGATAGCCGAATCCGCAAGCTTCGCGGCAGAGTTCGCGGACCTGACCATCTTTCAGGTCGAGAACCTGCACGCTGGCGATGGTGTCGGCGACTTCCTGGCCGTAGGCGCCGACATTCTGCACCGGAGTGCCGCCGACGCTACCGGGAATGCCGCTGAGGCACTCGACGCCGGCGCAGCGAGCCGTCACCGCGCGAGAGACAAATCTATCCCAGGATTCGCCGGCCCCAACCTCGAAAATTACCGAGCCGTTCTCGTTATGCCCGCTGCGCTGTTCCATGCCTTGCAGCGCGATCTTCAGCACCAGACCCGGCCAGCCGGCATCGGCCACAACCAGGTTGCTGCCGCCTCCGAGAACGAACAGAGGCAAGTCGCGGGAGCGCGCGAAGGAAACCGCTTCCTCGACTTCACCGGGATTTGCAGCCTCGACGAAATACTTCGCCAGCCCTCCGATTTTGATGGTCGTCAGGGGCGCGAGCGGGATGTTTTCAAGCAAATTCACGAAGTGATTTCAATATACACAGCGCGACAGAGGAGCGCATCGGGAGTCGGGTTACGGGAGTGCGGACGGCGCGACAGGTTGCCAGCGAAAATCCAGCGCCCGAAGGCGGGTTAATGATACTGCATGGGTGGCACGCATGAATGCGCGCCCCGATACCAATCTTAATTCGAACCCTCATAGAAAAAAGAGGACGAAACAGGATCGCCTGCAAATCCAGATTTATAGATCCAGATTTATAGATCCAGGTAGGCTCGCACCGAGCTCATATCTCCGCTGCTACGAACTCGGAAGCCAAAACGCTTCATGATCACCTGCATGGCAACGTTGTCGGTCAACATTTCGGCGGACACGCGGCTTAGCTTTTCGTCCCGGGCAATCTGGAGCACGCGGCCGAGCAGTTCATTTCCCAGGCCCAGTCCCTGGTACTTATCGGAGACCAGGACGGCGACCTCGGCTTCATTGCCGGTTTGAAATTTGTTCATGCGCCCGACCCCGAGAATCCGGCGCTCTGCGGAGCCGGGATCGATGCGCTCGGCGACCAGAACCATTTCGCGATCGTAGTCACCGAAACAGATGCGGAGCAGGCGCTCATGGGCCACTCTCCGGCTCAGGCTCAGAGAGCAGAAGTAGCGCAGATAGACCGTGCGGTCGGAAAGAGTCTGGTGAAACTTCACCATCAGCGGTTCATCCTCCGGACGAATGGGGCGGATCGTAACCTGTTTTCCGTCCTTGGCGGTCGAGGACCAGACATACTGCAAAGGGTAGGGACGGATGGCGGGCTTGGGCAATTGATCGAGAGTTACGGCGGGCGCATGAAGCACGACTCGGGCATCGAGGGCGAGCAGACAATCGGAGGAAGCCAGCAGAGGATTGATGTCGATTTCGGAAATCCACGGTTGTTCGACTACGAGTTGACTGAAGCGAACCAGCAACTGCTCGAGGGCTGCGAGGTTGACGGGCCTGCGTCCGCGCACCCCTTTGAGGGCGGTGAAGATCCGAGTTTGCTCCATCATCCTTTGCGCCAGGGTGGTATTCAGCGGGGGAAGGGCGAGGGCGCGGTCGCGATAGACTTCGACCAGCTGACCACCGGAACCGAACAAGAGGACCGGTCCGAACTGCGGATCGACGCTGCTGCCGAGAATTAATTCGTAACCCTCCGTCTTTCTCTTCACCATCGGCTGCACGGTGACCCCGGAGAATTGACTGGGGCCGACCTTTTCCGCGACAGAGGATTGAATGGCGCGATAGGCGGAGCGGACCGCGGCTTCATCGGGCAAGTTCAGTTTGACTCCGCCAACATCCGTTTTGTGGGTGATGGTTTCGGAGAAGACTTTCAGGACCACCGGAAAACCGATTTCCGCCGCCAGCCTGGCCGCGTCATCCTCACTGGCCGCGACGTGAGTCTCGACTGTGGAAATACCGTAGAGCGCGAGCAACTGCTTCGATTCTGGCTCGGTGAGCAGCGTGCGGCCCCGGTTGCGCGCATTTTGAATGATCTGCTCGAGCTGATGGCGAGATGTGCTTTCGAGCTCCGAGTTTTCCGTGAGCGTAGGCGTTTCGTAGAGACCGCGGAGGTTATAGGTGTAGCGCCACATGTAAGCGAAGGCTCGAGCGGCGGTGTCGGGAAAAGGAAAGGTAGGAATACCGGCTGCGTTCAAAACAGCTTCGCCGTCAGCGACTGCATTTCCTCCCATCCAGCTTGCAAGCACGGGCTTAGCGTACTTGGCGGCATGGGGCTTGATGCGCTCCGCGATGTCCTTCGGGTCGGTCATGCCCTGTGGGGCGAGGATGACGAGGAGGCCATCGCTGTTGGGATCCTGAGAAGCAACTTCGAAGGCGCGGGCATAGCGATCGGAATCGGCGTCACCGAGAACGTCGATTGGATTGTTATGACTCCAGTGAGCGGGAAGGAACGCGTCAAGCTGCTGCAGGCTGCGGGGAGAAAGCTCGGCCAGTTCTCCGTCATTAGCCACCAGAGAATCAGTAGCCAATACCGCCGGGCCGCCGGCATTGGTGAGGATGGTAAGCCGGGGGCCTTTGGGGCGAGGTTGTCTGCCGAGGACCTCCGCCATATAGAAGAGGTCAGCGATATTGTGAACCCGCAGAACGCCGCAGCGGCGGAAGGCGGCGTCGAGGACTTCGTCGCTGCCGGTGAGCGCGCCGGTGTGGGAGGCCGCGGCGCGTGAGGCTGCCTCCGAGCGTCCGGCTTTGATCACGATGATGGGCTTGGTGAGCGCGACCTCGCGAGCAGCCGAGAGAAACGAGCGCGCGTCACCCACCGACTCCATGTAAAGCAGGATGCTCCTGGTGTGGGGGTCGTCGCCGAAGTGGTAAATCAAATCGCCCCAGCCGACATCGAGCATTGAGCCAGTGGAAACGATCGCGCTGAAACCCACTTGCTCGCGATCGCTCCAGTCGAGAATGGCCGTGAGCAGCGCGCCGCTTTGGCTGAGAAAGGCGACACTGCCAGCCTTGGGCGCGTCCTTGGCGAAGCTGGCGTTCAACCCGATGGTCGGGTTCATGATGCCCAGGCAGTTGGGTCCGATCAAGCGCATCGGACTGCGCCGCAGCTGTTCCTGAATCTTGTGTTCGAGCGCGGTGCCTTCGGCGCCGCGTTCTTTGAAGCCGGCAGAGATGACCACCGCGGACTTGACGCCCGCATCCACGCACTCTGCGATGATTTGCGGGACGGTCGCCGCGGGAGTTGCGATTATCGCCAAATCGACCGGTGGGGGAATGTCGTGAATGCTCTTGTAAGCTTTGAGCTCCAACCCCTCGGAATGCTTAGGGTTCACGGGATAGATTTTTCCCTTGAAGTCGCGCAACAGATTCTCGAGAACGGTTCGACCTACGGTGTTGGGACGACGAGTGGCGCCGATGAGTGCCACGGAAGCGGGAGCGAACATCGGGGCAAGGCCGTGCTTCGCGGGGGTTGTCTGTCTGGCGGCATTCGAGGTTGCGTCCACAACAATAGCCTCACGTGAATTTAAGAAAGCTCCGCATCTCCGACTTTACCGAAATTCGCGGATCTTTGCGGACGACGGGCGGGCGACGACGTTTGAAGTCACGGCTTTTTGTGATCCTGGTCACGCCTGGTTCGGTGATACAATCTGGCCGGGACGGGTGGCGAATGCGTGCCCCTTACGGACTGAATATTCTCGACAACCGCCTTTCGCGTCCGGTGCCGGCGGAGCACATATTCTGCAATCTGCCGGTGACGCCGTTGGCCAAGGGGCCACGCTGATCCTCCGCAATAAAGCCGCGCTCGAAAAAATGGTCCCCACCTGAGAAACCGCGTACAAGGACAAAGCATCATGAGACGGGTTGCAGGTTATCGCGCGCCACAACCGGGGACCCAACCGAACCATCTGCATCCGCCGTATGCTTCGTCCGTGAAACGGGCGCTCACGAAACCGCCGGTGGCGATTTCTTGCACGTTGTCGGAAACTGCGGAGCCGAGGTTCGCAACAGAAATCATCGCGCCGCAGGGGGCGACTTGACACGGCAACACGCCGGCGAGCCGCTCGGGGAGCGGATGATCGTGGGCGGGTGCTGGACCGAAGATGGTCGTCGGGTGGCGAATAGGCTGGTGGAAATCTGGCAGGCGAATGCCGCGGGACGGTATTTACATGAATGGGATCAACAGCAGGCGCCTCGGGAAGCAAATTTCACTCGGTGCGGACAAGCCGTACCGACGCGACGAGGCGGCCAACGCAGCCGACTTTGTTCTCAACCTGGCGGAGCCGGCGAGGCAGAGACGCTGGAGTGGAATGTAATCTTGCAGGGAGCGGAAGAGACAGTATTCTTCGGCCTGGGTCGGTAGAAAGCTACTGGATTGTTCTCACTGGATGGGTTTGCTAGATCCATTGTTCGGCTCGGCTGCCATGTGCGAAGTCTTCTCCGACGCCGCACGTCTCCAGCACATGCTGGAGTTCGAGGCCGCGCTGGCGCGGGCTGAGGCTCGGTGTGGTGTAATCCCGGCCACGGCCGCCCCGGCGATCGCTTCGAAGTGCAAGCTGGAGCTGATTAATGCCGATGCGCTAGCGAGAGCAACCGCCGCTGCAGCGAATCCCGTGATTCCGCTCGTCAGACAACTCACGGCGCTGGTGGCAGAGGACGACCCGGAGGCAGCGGGTTTCGTCCACTGGGGTGCGACGAGCCAGGACGCAAACGATAGCGGCCTGGTGCTGCAGATGCGGAAGGCTTTCGACATTCTTGAAGGTGATCTGGATGGGCTTTGTGCAAGTTTGCGTCAACTGGCCGAGAAGCATCGTTCTACGCCCCTGGCCGGCCGCACTCTGATGCAGCATGCTCTGCCTACGACTTTCGGGGTCAAGGTTGCGGGCTGGCTGGACGGAATGAATCGGCATCGCGAGCGTTTCGCGGAGACCCGGAAGCGAGTGCTGGTACTGCAGTTTGGCGGCGCGGTGGGGACGCTGGCGGCGCTCGGAGAAAAGGGATTGCAGGTGAGTGAGGCTTTGGCGGCAGACCTCCATCTCGAGCTGCCGGCGATGCCCTGGCACAGCCAGCGTGACCGGGTGGCGGAGGCAGCGACGACGCTAGGCCTTTGCGCGGGCACATTGGGCAAGATGGCGCGGGATATTTCCCTGCACATGCAGAGCGAGATCGCCGAGGTGTTCGAGCCCGCGGCCGAGGGGCGTGGGGGTTCCTCGACGATGCCGCACAAGCGCAACCCGGTGGGCGCTGCGGTGGTGTTGTCGGCGGCGACGCGAGTTCCAGGGCTGGTCAGCACCATGCTGAGCGCCATGGCGCAGGAAGACGAGCGGGGCTTGGGCAACTGGCAGGCGGAATGGGAGACGCTTCCGGAAATCTTTCGTCTGACGGCCGGAGCGCTCCATCAGATGACAAAGATCATCCCGGGTCTCGAAGTGGATACGGCACACATGAAGCGCAATCTCGAGGCGACGAACGGCCTGATTTTTGCTGAAGCGGTCACGATGGCTCTGGGACGCCATATCGGCAAATCCGCCGCTCATGAATGGATGGCAGAGGCGAGCCGGCAAGTGCGGGAGTCGGGAAAGCATCTGCGGGAGGTGCTGGGTCAAAATCGCGCAGTGGCGAAGCGGCTGACTGCGGCGGAACTGGATCGCTTGTTCGCTCCGGAAAATTATCTCGGGGTGGCTGAAGAGTGGGTGGATCGGGTGATTGATGCAAGCCGCAGGGCTGATTCCGAATCGGTCACAAGAATGGAAAATAACAAGAAGCGTCGTCCCCGGAAAGGTTAGGCCATGCCGTTTCTGGAGGTTGGAGAACTGCGGACGCATTACGCGCTCCAGGGTGAGAAAGAGCATCCGGTGCTGGTGATGTCGAATTCTCTGGGGACGGACTTTACCATGTGGGACGCGCAGTTGGAGGAACTGAGCCGCGGCTTCCGGGTCCTTCTTTACGACACGCGCGGACAGGGACAGTCTTCGGTGACGCCGGGCGATTACACCATCGGGCAATTGGGTCGGGATGTGCTTGGCCAGTTGGATGCGCTGGGCCTCGACCGGGTAAATTTCTGCGGGCTGTCGATGGGGGGCATGATCGGTATATGGCTGGGAATTCACGCGGGCGGACGCCTGCGTCGTCTTGTGGTCAGCAATACGGCAGCTTGCATCGGGACAAAAGAAACGTGGAACTCGCGCATCGAAACCGTGCGCAGGGATGGAATGAAGCCTGTGGCGGCCGCCGTGGTCGAGCGCTGGTTCACGCCTGGTTTCCGGGCGCGAAGCGTGGAGCAGGTCGCGAGGACGAGGCAGATGCTGGAGAACTCTCCGCCCGAAGGTTATGTGTCCTGCTGCGCGGCGGTGCGCGATATGGATCAGCGCGAAGAGGTTGCGGAGATCAAGGTTCCGACACTCGTGATCTACGGTAGTCACGACCCCGTCATACCAGTGGCGGACGCGCAATTTCTCGCCGATCGAATCCAGGGTTCCGAACAGGTTGAACTCCCGGCGGCTCATCTCTCGAGCGTTGAACAGCCGGCAGCCTTTACCGAGGCGGTGAGGGAATTTCTTTCCCGATGAGACGACCTGCAATGATCGCGATGCAATCACGCCGGCGCGATAGGACACCCGAGGCTGTGACCAACATGGATGACCGCAAGCGCTATCAGCAAGGAATGAGGATCCGGCGGGCGGTGCTCGGCGAGGAGCATGTGGATCGAGCCGTGGCCGCGACAACCGACTTCAATCGCGATTTTCAGGACTTCATCACCCGCCACGCCTGGGGCGAGATATGGGCTCGGCCCGGGCTCTCGCGACAGGCGCGCAGCCTGCTCACGCTTGCGATGATGATCGCTTTGAACCGAGGTGAGGAGTTCCGCATGCATGTGAAGGCTGCTTTGAACAATGGGGTGACGCGCGACGAGATCAAAGAGGTGCTGCTGCACTCCGCCATCTATTGCGGCGTGCCGGCTGCGAACTCCGCTTTTCATGCTGCTGCTGACGTTTTCAAAGAGATCGACGGCAAGACGAAGACAAAATCTAAAAAGAGAAAACAGCGCTAACCGAAGCGCCACCTGCGCAAGGCTGCTTCACCCGGCGACGCTTTCACGTCTCCGCTCGGCGCAACGTGCGTCGCCATTGATCTGTCAGGAGCGGTGGACGGATCGGATCGATATCCAGGAGACGCTGACGCGCCCCCGCGTCCACACTACTGCCGTTCTCTCCCAGCCCGCTCGTAAGTGCGCGAGATCTTGGATTTCAAAGAGGTGTCCAACGGGAACGGCTAAGGCATGCTTCACTTCTTCACTAAAATCTATTGATACGCGATGACTGTTGCAACAAGCGCACGTCGTTGCGAACGGACCGCAAAGATGGCCGACGTTTTGAGAGTGCTTCAACAGTGGTCCGAAGTAACCTTGTCCCGAGATGACCTTCTCCTGATACTGAGGAAACGCCGGAAGGAAATGGCCATGAAGAAGTTCGGACTGCTGCTTGTACTCGCTGTGTCGCTGTCGTGCTTTGGTCAACTCGTGAGGCCCACCGTTTATGTGGAACCCCAACAGGGTTTCGAAACTTACTTAGCTGCGGCGATTTCGAAGAAGAACGTTCCCGTCGATGTAGTGATGGACCAAACGAGGGCAAACTACGTGCTTAGAGCCACACCTGTCGAAATCAAGACAGAATCCACGGGCGGGAAAATCGCACGCTGTTTATTTGCATACTGCGCCGGCATTGAGGACAAAGGGAATGTCTCCGTACAGCTGATTGAGACGAGTTCAGCCAAAGTTCTGTGGGCCTACTCAGTCAACAAGCAAAAAGGTGGTAGTAAGAACTCGCAATCAATGGCAGAAGCGGTTGCCAAGCACCTAAAGGAATTTGTTGAGCATAACTCAGGGAAGGAAATTCTGACCACAGCAGTCGCGCAACCGGCGCAACCGGTGGCCGTACCCGCCGCCGACAACTCACAGACGGAGTCCCGTTTCGAATCCGGACCTGCGATGCAGCTGACCAGCGTAATCGTGAAATCTACACCTCCAGGCTGTGACATAGACGTGGACGGGAAATATATGGGTAGCACTCCATCCACCATCCAGTTGACCCCCGGAGAGCACCAAGTCTCAATTGAGAAAGAGGAACTGCGGCCTTGGCAGCGAACCATGACAATCACCGCCGGTGGAAGCTCTACCATCGATGCAACGCTGGTCAAGCCGTAGAAGACAATTAGGGGAGCACCGCGCCGACAGCCTACGTCTTGACGCGGTGGCCGTGTGGGACACCGTTGCTGGAAGCGAAGAAACAGTGAAGCACCTCATTTAAGGCTTGATGTGCGCGGCGACACTGTCGGTCGTTGTTCGTTGCACTTCGTTCGTTGCACTTCCTGTACATCGTCCGAAAAGAACGCTTTCACGGCTTATCCCTGTCGCTTTGGGCGCTTCTTTGCGCTGGAAGGAATTCTGGTGCGGGAAAGGATCCGGATCACCTCTGAAGGAAGAGGAACCCCCTTTAACCGGTGAGGCTCGCTGGGATGAGCCGCGGCCCATACCCGGGTCTCCCAGCCTTCCATGGCCAAAGCTCCGCCGCGCATGAGTTTATGGTTGATGATGAAACTGCTCTTTCTCCATTCGGTCACGCCAGATTCGGCCACCAGTTCGTCGCCAAACCTGGATGGGAGAAAGAACTGGGCTCGGGCTTCGACCAGCGGAATGCCGACAACACCATGGGACTTGAATAGCGGTTCCAGAGGCATTCCCGCCGCGCGAAACAGTGCCGAGGTGCACTGATCAAACCAGCGGAAATAATTCGCGTAGAAAACAATCTGGGCCGGATCACAGTCTCCGAACTCGACCCGGATTGGAACGCGATTGGTAAACATTAATGACTGCTTTCGGCGCCGAAGATCAGACCGGGCTCATTTCCCGGACGAAAAGTAAATGCAAAGCAGGGAATGCGAAGCTCAGCCCTTGGGGTGGAGCAGCGCTTGCCAGTGAATCGCGAAACTCCTGCAGGTGCACAGCAGGGAGATTATCTGGTCGGGGATTATCTGGTCAAAAGTTGTTTGAAGCTTTTCGCCGGTCCCAGCAAAATGGAGATGCGTACAACCTGATTTTATGCGACGCACAGGTCTTCAAGCCGGTCGACACCGGGCAACTTCTCAATCACCTGAAATCGCAGGCCCTGGTTCGGTAACAGCACGAGTCAGGATGCGCAGAATCCCGTCTTGAATTAACAAGAGCGGCTTCCTTCTTGACAATCATGGCCTTCCAGCCAGCCGAAGATTGCGCTCTCGTCCCGCATCCGGTCATCCGGGAGCCGATTCCCCCCAGACTTTTCGCAGTAGCCGACAATCCCTTCAGAACTCTGGGTTTTCCGATGGCGCGGCGATTTCGCCTGACCGGGAACACTGGGCCCGATTTCCCACGAAGGTCCATCCTAAAAATAAAAGCAAATAAAACCAAGAAACAGCTTGGATAGTCGCCCAAGATGGAGTATTTTTGCGGACATTGAAATCTGGAGCAAGGCTCGGTTTCACGAAGCCTAGATTTTGGACATTTCGATTCGCGTGGGTCCCCTGCCTCCGCGAGAGATTCCGGGTTAAGTGACGATCCGTCGGCTCCGAAGGATTCCGGCCGTGAAATCACGTGTCTGCCTCTACGTCCTGATTGGGTTCTGTCTGGTGGGTTGCGATTCGTTTGCGGCCACCGGCGAACCTTCCACCGCGACTGATCCAAAAGCAGGCGCAGCCGTAGTGTCTGCGCCGGAAGACGGGACCCTCCGTGCTTCATCGCAGTTCTCAATTCCAGGGCCGCAGCGATCTTTTCTGCGCATGGCAGGCATCAGCCAGGGCATTGCCCCGGAAGAGGTCCTACCGCTGTTGAGCCGGAACGTCTTCATGCAAGGATACAGGGGGTCGAGCAGGCCGACCGAATTCCTGATTCTGCTCAGGCGATACGTGGTGCAAGCCCGAGAGTTGGCGAACCTGGCGGCGGGCAGCGGGATGATCATTCGTGTGTCGAATTGCGATGACGCCAAACCGCTGCTGCGAATTCTCGGTTATCGAATCCAGCAAAATTGCGGGGAGGCGGGGGCATCTTTGCAGACCGAAGATCCCGAGAGGGCGTTCCTTGCCATTGATTCCGGTTTTCCGCTCCCCGACCTGGAGCGAACGCTGCAAGGAGGTAAAGCCTTCGAGTATCCCTTCTACTCTTCTCCAGTCCCCGTGATATTCACGGAAAGCGACTGGACCATGGCGAGCAGGAAGAACAACAAGGAAAGCAGCAAAGACCTGATTGACACCATCCTCAACGACGTGGCGATGGCGCGGTTGTACTGGTCCCTGTCGAGGCTCGATACCGAAACCAGCAGGTTCTTGCAGCGATCCATCGGGATCGGGAAGCTGCTTCCTTATGCCGGAGTCCTCGATTTTTACGGAAGGAGCCTCTGCGTGAGCGGCGGGCGGGTCATCGTTCCGGGAGGAACCGAGGCAGAAGCGGCGTGGAAGGATATGGTGGGAGCGAACCCGGCGTCTCCGGCCTCGTTTATCGAGAGGTTGTTGGCCAAGGACAAGGGTTGGATGGCCGCTTATTTTGACGTGCTTTCGCGAGTGAACAAAAATCAGCAGGCGTATTTTACCCGGCCGGACCGTCTGCGACTCTTCTATGACGGACTGCACCCTACCGATTCTTCTTTCAAGGCGACGCGGGGTTCTTTCCGACCGGCGCCGGCGATGTTGCTTTTTGCCACCCGACTTCAGTTGGAAAACGGTGAACCGATTGTGCCGGGAAATCTCGAAGTGTGGAAAGAGATTCTTCTTCAGGGGCAGAGCGGGAAGCTTCTGCGCAGATCGACAAAGGGGAGCTCCGACTTGTCCGGACCGGATCAGCTGGTGCAATCGATGTTTGCCCTGTCCCGCGGGTCCAGCGACAGTGGGGCGCTGCAGATGTATATGGCACTCAGCGAGCTTGATAGCCGGCGCTCTCCCGGGCATCGCCTGGCTCCGGCGACGGTGCGCCTGCTAGCACGCGGGTTCGAGGAATTCGATGATCAATATCGGATTTTTTCCGAGTTTCCGGAGTTGAGCGATGAATCGATCGCGTGGTTCGTGAAAGTGGTTCAAGGACTCGACGGCGCGCCGGCTTCTGTCCGTGGGAACGCCATCGGTACCTTTGAGGCGAATGTCGGACTCTGGCAAATTCTGGCGCGCCAGGGACAGATTTCGAACCTGAATGAGTCGTGGCAGCAGGTGGTCAAGCCTTTCGCGACGATTCGATCGGCCGCGCAATCCTATGAAGCGGGGCGAATTTCGCTGGAGGCGCTATTCCGATTTGCGACGGGCAAGACCCGAGCGTCGCAGGATGAAGTCGTGGACCTGCTCGCCGGGCCGCGCCAGACGACTCCGGAAGGAATGCAGATGCACCGGGAAGTGGCCCACAGAATCCACTCGGTATTGGCTGACCAGCGGCTGGTTTCGCTCGACACGCTGCTTACGCTGGGGGATGGGCTCGCGGAAAAGGCGAGGGGCAACCAACCACCGGACTACATGATACGTCTGGCGGGCCAGACCCGGGAATTTGAGATGCCGCGGCCCATCTTTACCAACGGCGAGCGAACGGAATGGGCTGCGGGAATCTATAACAACCATCACACCGATCTGGAGATGCGAACCGAATTGCCAAAAGTGCTCAAATCTCCGGCAGCTTCGCGGGCACAGATCGATGACGCGCGCGGCCAGCTCGCCTCGTTTCTTCGCGACACGCTCGTTGGTTTGAACTATGCGTATTACGAGCCGCCTGGGGCGCAGGCTCTGCACAATAATCCGCTGTTTGTCCGCTCCCACGACTTTGCCGGAGAAACGGTCGGTGGCCTGAAGACAGTCTGGAAGACGCCGGAACTTATGGGAAAGGGAACTCCCGCCGGAGGAGGAGCTCATTTTGTAGGGTCGCTTGCCGATCTCCCGTACGCCCTGGCAGAGCTCGAACAAGATTTCATTTCTCCGGACAACATTCAAGCGCTCATCTGGAGGGAATTGACCCCCGAACTTCTTGCCAGCGCGATCTTGCCTCGCTGGTGGAGTGTGAGCCCGATGGAGCTGCACGCCATCGCTCTTTATCAGCGCGCCGGAGAGGAACTTCTCGCTGCCTCCGCGGAGGACGAGGCGCTCCGAACGAAAGTTGTGAGCATTCTCTCCGAGCGTTTGCTTCCGCAGCGATCCAGGCTGGTCGAAAAGGCCCTGAGTACCGGACGTGTGTCGCAATTGCTTTCTCAAATGATGCCGGCAGATACGTTCTACCTGGCTGCGGAGTTTCAGCGGAGGTATCCGAAACAATCCGGGGCATGGGGGACCGCCACCCAGGAACTACTGCAGCTTTGTCAGCAATACCCCGAACAGGTCGACTGGAAGCGCTTGTCGCACGATTTCGGAACACCGCATCCAAGCATTGCTCAGAATTATGGTCTCGAACTGTTAAACCTGGGACCGATGCCGTCGTTCTCTGGATTTCCCAGCCGTTTGTTGGCGGAATCCTGGGATTCGCCCAATCTGTACTGGGCTCGGCTGGCTGACGAAGCAGGATATTCGCCCGTAATGCTGAACCATCTGGTGCCGGAGCTCACCCGGCGGATGATCGAGAGGATATTTGCCACCGACTTCGAAGATTGGACGGCGCTACTTAGGGCTATGCGCGAAACAGGAGCAGAGTTTCGCGAGGGTAAATTGACGTCGTCCGCAACCCAGCGGTCCGAGGTACATGAGACCGCAGAGTAGGAACTCTGGGACTATGGTAAGGAAATTGTTTCTGCCGATTCTAATTTTTCTAGGGACGAGCATCGTAGCGCAGGAGAGTCCGGACCTTCACGTTGTGGTGAACATGGTCCAGCTCAATGTGGCGGTGACAGAAAAGAATGGAAGCTACGTCACCGGCCTCCGGCCGAAGGATTTTGTCATCCTGGAGGACGGCATTCAGGAGAAGACAGCGACCTTTGCCGAGGGCAATCAACCGATTCGAAGTCTGAACGAATTGGCGGAGCTGGATTCGTCTCCGGTGGCGCCGGGCAAGTCGGTGCAAAACTTTTCTGACAATGGTTTGCCTCAAACCTTCGAGTCGATGGTGAGCGGAGCGAACGTGTTCGTGCTGTTTGATACCAGCGACTATATGTACCGCGGATTTGTCTTTGCCCAAGATGCGATTATTGAGTTTATTCGCTCGCTGGGAAGCGCGGGCAAGATTGCCTTTTATTCCTACAGCCGGGATCTCTCTCGAGCGGCGCCGCTGACGACCGACCGGTCGCAAGTGGTTCGAGCGGTGCGCTCGACGGTTGCCGGAGACGAAGCCGCGCTCTACAACGCACTCTTGCTGACGCTGAAAGACGCGGCTCAAACCACGGGGAGGAAAGTCGTGGTCGTATTTTCAAACGGGCCCGACAATTCGAGCGTGGTCCCGCCCGAGGACGTTGCCGAGTTCGCGCAGTCCGCCGGAGTTTCCATTTACATGATCAGCACACAAAAGGCCAAGTTGGAACCCGTATCTACCGCGGTTTTCGATCGCATGACGGCGGCCACGGGCGGCAAGGCCTACTTCGCTAAGGACTGGAAAGACGAACACCGGGCATTTGCTTCCATTCGTGACGATTTGGCGCACCTCTACTCGCTAAGTTATTACCCGAGGCCCAACTCCAATTCCGGCTGGCGCGCGATTACGGTAAAGCTGGTGGGCGATCAGATGAGGAAATATAAGGTGCGCACGCGCAACGGATACCGTCCTCAACCATCGCGCTTTCCGAGCGACGGCAAAACCGCATCGGCCGGGCCCGCGCCCAATCGCTTGGGGCGGTGACGGGGGATGGCGGGCATAATTCGACGATGCGGGATTCACCGACCGAAGGGGTCCGGTTTGCTCGAAGACCTCCGAAAGCACTGGAGACCCAAAGCTTGGTTCGGACAGGTCCAGCGCGAAACTGATCAGGGCCGGAGTGACGGTGCAGAGGCTGCGGACTCCGCCAAGCGGGCTACGATCAATTTAACCTTTACGCTTCGCGGATCGTCCGGGGCTTCCTGCACGAAGCGCGTGAACTCTTCGCCTGCTTCATGATTCCGCTGCAGCCGGACCAGCACGTTGGCGCGAACCAGATGCACATCGGGAAAGTCCTTGTTCAGTTCGTCCAACTCATGCAATGCCACAACGAACCGGTCTTCCCCGTACAAGGCTTTCGCCATTTCAAGTTGCGCCTGCCAGAAATCGGGCCGAAAGACCAGCGCTTGCTCCAAGGCTTGCTCGGCATTCTGGAACTCTCTTAATGAGTTGTAGGCCGTTGCCAACGCCACATAGGCGTCAGCTTCATACGGGTCCAGCATCATGGCCCGCTTGGCATCCGCAATTGCTCCGTCCGGGTCCTTCACCGCTATCCGCAGAATGGAACGCATCGAGAAAGCGGCGGCGCAAGTGGGTTGGACACGCAGTGCCTGTTCGACGTGGTACGCAGCACCGGCGAGGTTTAGCCGACTAAATTCCTGGTGGGCCAACTTGAGATGAGCACGAGCTTTTTCCGGGATGCTCAGCTCGCGGGCGGAAATCGTATAGTTCGGCTGGAGGGTCTCTGCGGAGATAACCGGCAGCGCGATCTTTACTTCAAGGTCGGATTGATCGAGGGTGATTCGTTGATCTCGAATCTGCAAGCGCTTGGCGGCAAGCAAAACGTATTCGCCAGATCGGGCAGCAGTAGAGATGGCGAAGCTTCCGGCGTCACTGGTGAGACTGGCGGCCATCTTGGTGCCGCGCAAGTCGCGCACCTCCACCGTCGCGAAGGGCACCGGCTGTCCCTCGGGAGTGGTAACTGAACCGTGAATGATGGTCCGCATGCTTTCTTCAGGAAGCTGAGCCTGGGCAGCCACGGATGAAAGAAGGACGAGAGAGGAGAAGCAGAGGCTGAAAAACGAGGGCGTTTGATAGCGGATGAAAAGCCAAGAAGGTTGATCTACTTTGTAGCTATAGCGGCCAAACTGGAGGCGGGACCTGACAGACCTGACAGAGCTACGTCGAAAGCCCGCGAACATTTAGTTTGTTCATCCCTAATCTCTAACCATGCCCGGCCGATTGTACAGTAATTGTACGAAAATTCGCACTGGAACCCTACACGATGCTACACGATGTACTAAACCACGGTATCCCACAAATTCGCGATTGATCGAAAGAGAACAATCTGTCTCTTCGACCCAGGAGCCGTAGAGGAATGAGCCATCACGTCGCAATATCGACGAACGTCGAAGCGAGTGCCGGGCGCTCAATCAACCTCGCCGCGATTTCCGGTTGGTTCGCAAATCGCAACGCGCAAATGTTTTGCTCAAAGTCCGCAGGAAGTCCGCTAAACTCCTCGACGCCGTTTCGCTCTGCTCCCCTGGCGCAACGAAACGCTGCAAGGTGTCGAGGTTAACGGTTTCATGGAAACGTTTTGCGACGAACGCTCACGATTCGTTTGACAGGTAAGTAAATGTCGTCGATTGAATGCGCCTGACTCGGCATTTCATTTGCGAGGCGGCCAAGGGAGACAATTGCCGCCACTTCGTTGCCATGATCCGGCCTTTTAAGAGCTCATGGGAACCCTCTCGAATGCACCCCAGGAGCTGGAAGGCCAAAAGAAGAAGATGATGAAAAAAGGAGTATTGCCATGCCCGACAAGAAGCCTGTGGAATTACAGAAAAGTCGTCGCAAACTTGCGCCTAACTCACGCTTGATTGGCGATGTAGATCCGAACGAAACTCTCGACATCACCGTACGGGTTCGCTCTAAATCCAAGGAAGACAGAGCCGCGCTGCTGGAAAAGATGCAGAATCAGCCGCTTGCAAATCGGCAGTATTTGACTCGCGACCAACTCGCGAGCAGATTTGGCGCCGACCCGGCCGATCTCGAACAAGTGGCCGCGTACGCGCGAGAAAATGGTCTCACCGTTACCAGCACCAGCATCCCTCGCAGGACGGTGATGCTCAGGGGAACGGTGGGGAATCTGACCAAGGCGTTTCCCACCGAGCTCAAGCAATATGACTCGGACCAGGGAAAATACCGTGGAAGATCTGGAGCGTTGCAGATTCCAGATCATCTGTCGGGCATCATCGAGGCGATCTTCGGCCTCGACAATCGGCGTCAGGCTCGCCCGCATGCAATTCTGCGAACGGGCAACATCAGGCCGTTCCGGGCGGGGTTGCAGGACCCCTCGTTCACTCCTCCGCAGATTGCGAGTCTGTATGACTTCCCCGCCAATGCGGATGGCACCGGCCAATGCATTGGAATCATCGAATTCGGCGGTGGCTACGATACCAACGATCTACAAACCTATTTCAGCAATCTGGGAGTCACTCCGCCCCAAGTAAGGACAGTCTCGGTCGACGGGGTCGCGAACAATCCCAATTCGACGAATCCCGACGACAACGACGCCGACGGCGAGGTCATGCTCGACATCGAGGTCGCTGGTTCCTTGGCCCCAAGAGCCAAAATCGTGGTGTATTTCGCTCCGTTCACCGAGCAGGGCTGGGTGGATGTGCTGACCACGGCGGTTGAGGACTCCACCAACAAGCCGTCGGTATTGTCGATCAGCTGGGGATGGCCCGAGAGCAACGATCTGTGGACGCAACAAGCCATGGACGCTGTCAACCAAACACTGCAGGAAGCAGGCCTGGCCGGCGTCACAGTCTGTTGTGCATCGGGGGACGACGGGTCCGAGGACGAACTGACCGATGGGCACGCTCACGTCGATTTCCCGGCTGCCAGTCCCTACATCCTGGCCTGCGGGGGAACCACGCTTACCGCCTCGAACGATAAGACCAGCATTGTGAGCGAAGTCGCGTGGAACAAGGGAACAAGAAGTCAGGGGGGTGGCGCTACGGGGGGCGGCGTCAGCGAACTAACCGCGGTTCCCACCTGGCAAGCGAACGCCAGCGTACCACCTTCGGTGAATACCGGCTTCAACGGCCGGGGTGTGCCAGACGTTGCCGGGAATGCGGATGCCGACACCGGGTACAAAATCCGGGTGCACGGACAGGATGGCGTGGCGGGTGGAACCAGCGCAGTCGCTCCCTTGTATGCCGCGTTGGTTGCACTCTGGAATCAGAAACTGAGTGCGGCGGCTGGATTCGTGAACCCTCTCCTCTATGCCAATCCAGTCCCAAGCTCATTCCACGACATAACCCAAGGCACCAACGACCCAACCGGCAACATCGGCGGATATCCCGCGGGAGTGGGATGGGACGCATGTACCGGGCTGGGATCCCCCGACGGAGTTAAGATCTTCAACTCCTTGCAGCCTCAACCTGTGCCGGTTCCTGCGCAGCTGATCGCGCAGACCGTAAAGGCCGGGACCGGAAGCTAGCGGTGGAGGGCGATGCTGGTACCAGTTTCCAGCATCGTCCTGATTTAGAGACTCAACCGCAGCGGGTGGTCGGGAGTGTCGGCTTCCGCCGCTGCAGAAATACGGCGCAAAACCCACTCGCGAAAGCCATCAGCTTGCCTTTTTCAAAACGATACGTTCTACCGTGCCGGCCCTTGAGGCTTGCTCCAACGACTGTCGCCAGGGAATTTGCGAGGAATTTTCCGACGCGTCGACATCGATCCTCCAATCACGAGATCAGCCAAACGTAAACGCGAACGCCTGCACGCCCGGATCGAGGAACTCAATCTCGAATGTCCTGTCCTCCACTGGCCCCTTTTGCCGGATCAGTTGATACAGCCGGTGTCCCTGTACTGTTCCTGAACCGTGGTTGTCGAGATCGATGCCGTGATCGTCACCTGGAGGCGTGCCGTCCAGCTTCACGGTGAAACGGACTGGCCTGCCATCCTTGGTGGTTCCCAGGACGAGGTGAAGATCGCGGGCATGAAAGCGGAAAACGATCTTACCGGGGGTTGTTTGAAGCACTGCGCTTTCCGCACCGACCTTCCAACTCCCACCAAGAGCCCATTGATTTAACGAGAGTCTGGGTTGTGGCGTATAAGAATGTTTCGCATCTTGAGCGATTGCCTCGGTGGAGGCGAAGTGTTCGGCGCGATGATAGCCGATGTAGGTTTCCGGCGAACGTCGGTCGGCGGTGTCGGGAGCGGCTTCCGCCCCTGCGCCAGATACAGCGATGTCCCCTGGAGGCGCCAACTGGGCTCCGTTTTCCTTCAAGAGTTCACGGATGACACGCTCGGACTCGTCGTACTCGCCCTCGCCGAAATGGTGATGTCGAATCCGCCCCTTGCCGTCGATGAAGTAGTGCGCCGGCCAATACTCGTTGTTGAAGGCCTGCCAGATCTTGTAGTCGCTGTCGATGGCAACTGGATAGTTGATCTTCAGGTCGTGCACCGCCTTCTCGACGTTGCTGCGTTCCTTTTCGAATGCGAACTCGGGTGTGTGCACGCCGATGACTAGCAGACCGGCGTCCTTATACTTTGCTGCCCAACCCTCAACATAGGGCAAAGCCCGCAGGCAATTGATGCAGGAGTAGGTCCAAAAGTCGATGAGCACGACCTTTCCTTTCAGCGACTTGCCAGTGAGCGGAGGCGAATTGAGCCAAGCCACGGCGCCGCTCAAATCCGGCATGGGGCCTTCGTCGTCGAGGGCGAGTTGAGTATCGGCCGCGCTTGCTGCCAAAACCGCCGCAGGCTTTTCTGGACGCAACCTGTCGATCAGATGCTCTTCGGTTTTTGCCGTGTTCACAAAGGAAAACTTCGTGAGTAGATTTGTGTCCCAGCCGAGAGCTATCGCAACCACTCCTAAGATCACCGCCACGCCTAATCCCCGACGGATCCAGATCTCAAACGAAAGCGAACGTTTCAGAGCGGAGAAGACTTTGTTGCCTGCCAAAAGCGCAATCCCCAGAGAGGTCGCGGCACCCAGCGCGAAGGACAAGAGCAAGAACGACGAGCGGGCACCTGGGCCCTCAATTGCCGCCCCGGTCAAGATCAAGCCAAGAATCGGGCCCGCACAGGGAGCCCAAAGAAGGCCGGTCGAGATTCCCAACACAAAGGACTTTCCCATCCCGCTCTCCGCCGACGGACCGCCGTGCAGTTTGCTGCCGGCGTTGACCAGCGGACGAGTCAACGCCTCCGCGATGGAGGGAAAGAGAAGACTCACACCCAAAACGAGGAAGACAAGCATCGCCGCGTAGCGGCCACCTTGATTCAGGCGCACTACCCAATGCCCACCAAATGCAGCTGCGATTGCTACAGCGGAAAATGTGAGCGCCATTCCCGTGAGTAAAGGCAAGCCGGAACGGCGGAAGGGTTGGTCGGCGCGCGCGAATACAAAGGGCAGCACGGGCAGGATGCAGGGGCTCAAGATTGTCAGAACACCGCCAACAAAGGCCAGGAGATAGATCAGCATGGGCCAGTCCAGTCTACGTTCGTGATGGTTCGGAACATATCAGATATTTGCCCCGAAATTGGATTCATTGGGAATGCAAGAGTTTGACATGCTGAGAACCCGAACTTCCAATGTCATTAGCGTGGCAAAAGCGCATGGATGTTCCGCATTGCTGGAGTGCTGGCCGGGCCTGGAGCTCTTCTCTTGCGTCTCGTGTCAGACTCGGCCTCCGGACGTCGAGCCGCGGCGATATGCTTGCTGACCGGTTCTTGCTCAGTAGATATGTTTGGATGTGGGCGGGCGTCGCCTCGGCGAAAGATCCCGAGGCGCTGTTTCAGATTCAGCGGAAAACCTGAAGCTCATCTTTTTAGACTGTTGTAATCTGTTTCGTCATGGAGAAGTCGGAAGAAGCACTCGCCGCTGGTTTGTTGGATGCTCAGGGCAAGGCCCAGGCCCTATTCGCAGAGATTCAAGCGCAGAACTTGATTCGGCCAGGGGCCAAGGAAAGCGAAATCAATGAGAGCATCTACGCGCTTGCAGGGAGCATGTATGGGATCTCGCGATACTGGCACAAACGCATCGTGCGCGCAGGGCGTAACACTTTGGCGCCTTATGACGAGAATCCGCCAGATTTGGCGGTTGGAGAGGATGACATCGTCTTTCTCGACCTCGGTCCTGTGTTCGAGGAGTGGGAAGCCGATTTCGGGCGGACCTACGTTGTCGGAAACGATCCCCAGAAACACAAGCTGTGCCGCGACATAGAAGAGGCGTTTGCTAGCGGCAAGCGGTATTTTCATGAACACCCCGAGACTACCGCGGCGCAGCTGTACGCGTATGCTCAGCAATTGGCGAAGCAAGCGGGCTGGGAGTTCGGCGGCCCCATCGCCGGCCATCTGATCGGCGTTTTTCCGCACGAGAGAATCCCCGATGACAGGATCACTCTTTATGTACACCCCAAGAACCACAACCGCATGGGGATGCCGGATGCTTCAGGCCGACAGCGGCATTGGATACTGGAGATTCATTTCGTGGATCGAGCGCAGCAGATCGGCGGATTCTATGAAGAACTGCTGACGATTGGGTAATCTTTCCGGTTCTCTGGTTTGCGCAATGTCGCCGAATCCTCCTGCCGTGCGGGGTATCAATCTTGATCCGCAGACCCGTTGCGCACATTACCACGGACCCACGGACATCATCGCGATCAAGATGAAGTGCTGCGGGGTTTACTATGCCTGCAAGGATTGCCACTCTGCTCTCGCCGATCACCAGGCCGAGGTCTGGCCAGAGAACGAATGGAACCAGCAGGCGATACTTTGTGGAGCTTGCGGCACAGAGCTGACCATTCGCCAGTACATGCAGAGCGAATCTCGCTGCCCGGATTGCCGCGAGCCGTTCAATCCTGGGTGTCGAAACCATGATCATCTCTATTTTCAGGCCCATCCCTCATAGGCCCGGATCCGATCAGCGCGAAACCACCAAAGGCACCCCCGATTCAGATCGTGCCAAGAAGCCACCTCCTGTCGAACCCTCCGCCACCGGTCAAGAGTTGAGTCCCGGAGATCGAGTGGAGGGTTTGGGCGAAGTCGGGGTGCCGACGGGAGAATTGGCACGGTCCGGCAGGTGAACGACGATGACCCGGTCGTCAAATGGGATGACGACGGTCGTATAAGAGTCCACCAACCGCCGCTCAAGAAGGTGTAGGCAGCAAGCCGTCTTCTCTCGACGCACAGCCTTTCCCGGTTTCCAGTGAGCCATTCTGCACAGTATTTAGAGGGCGATTGAGCGAAATTAGCTAGGTGAGTGAAAGGGATTCACAGTCATGAGAATTGTCGAACATGCCGCAGGATCACTAGGTCGTGGCTTGGGCAAGCGAAGTTTAATTCCTATGTTGTGTTCAGTTCTGCTGCTCGCCGTTTGGCCGCGGACGCTGTCTGCTCAGCAAGACCAGCAGGCTCCACAGCAGCAACCTCAAGACGAGCAAGCGCAGGCGCAGACAGCGTCGGCCCCGCCCTACGCACAACAGAGTCCTGAGCAGTTGCAGCGGCTGGTAGCGCCGATTGCGCTGTATCCGGATTCGTTGGTAGCGCAGATTTTGGCGGCGGCCACGTTTCCCGAGCAAGTCGTCGAAGCGGACCGCTGGGTGGAGGCGAATCCCGACTTGAAGGGTGACGCCTTGGGTAAGGCCGTGGAGCAGCAACCGTGGGACCCCAGCGTGAAAGCACTCACAGCATTTCCCTCCGTTCTGGGAAACATGGACAAGAACCTCTCGTGGGCGTCATCACTCGGCGATGCCTACTTCAATCAGCAAGCGGATGTGATGGGTGCCGTGCAAGTGATGCGCCGTCGCGCACAAGCCGCCGGCGACCTGAAAACGACCTCGCAGCAAAATGTCACCACGCAAGACTCGACGATTTCGGTTCAGCCTTCCGATCCACAGACGGTCTACGTCCCGGCGTACGATCCGTGGCTGGCTTACGGAGAGCCCATCAATGCTTGGCCGGGATGGTATCCCTATCCCGGAATTTGGTTTGGCGGTCCCTACCTGTCGTGGGGTGGCGGCTTCGGAATCGGCTGGTTCGGTGGCTATGGTTGGGGTTGGAATCACTGGGGATTCAATTGGGGCGGGGGATACGCGATGTACGGCGGCGGCAGGTACTACTCCCGCAGCAACACGTTTTACAACCGGAGCAACTTCTACCGGGCAGGAAGCGCGCGTGGTGGTATCGGTATGCGGGGCGGAACTGGATCCCGTGCTTATGCTACTGACCGGTCTGCGAACGGAAACCTCGGAGCACGCGGCGAAGTTGGCAGTCGTCCCGGCGCAACCGCCGGGCCTTTCGAAGGAAACTCCAAGGCTGCGCGAGGATACGCCGCACCCCCCGGTCAAAGCGGCGTCCGCTCCGGGGCATTCAGCGGCTATTCTCACGGCGGACAGGCCCGGAGCTACTCCTCGCGAGGCAGCGCCAGTATAGGCGCAGCGCATGCCAGTGGAGGATCTAGTGGCGGTGGCGGAGGTTCGCACGCCGGCGGTGGCGGGCACCGGTAATCGAGGTTCTTATTACGTTGATCAGTTTACGAAGTGTGAATCGGAGAGATCAAATGCCACGCATCATCCTGAATTTTGACAAACTTTATTGCGCGACTTCTCTTAGAGTAGCCGCAATCGCCATTCTCGTTACCGGGTGCTTCCCCACGCTATCCAGAGCCCAGCAGCCCGGCCAGAAAACCTTCTCGTCGCCCGAAGAGGCAAGCAGCGCGCTCGTCACGGCCGCCCAGAGCAATGACGAAAAAGCGATGCTCGATATTCTCGGCCCCGATGGAAAGCAAATCGTCTCGTCGGGTGACGATGTCGAGGACGCACAGAACCGCGCTAACTTCGTGGAGAAGTACGGGGAAATGCACCGTCTGGTCAAAGAACCG
>Ga0181525_10000792_pt1 | contig 27489 bp, 30 predicted proteins | sample PEATcosm2014_Bin_48_FD_121100 | JGI IMG/M metagenome (GOLD analysis project Ga0181525, IMG submission 121100) | Peatland microbial communities from MTU Mesocosm Facility, Houghton, MI, USA - PEATcosm2014_Bin06_10_metaG | ecosystem: Environmental > Terrestrial > Soil > Wetlands > Peat | place... | reverse complement strand
GGAGACCCCGCTGTTGCAGTTGAAGATGCCGGCGATTTGAGCGCAGACCTGCGCCTTGAATTGCGCCGCGGTCCAGCCGTTGGTCTGCGCCTGGCCGGTCAGGATCAGCCGCGCCGATTTGGCGGCGGCGGTCTCAAGCGTCTGGCCGGCGAAGAAGACCAGCGCCGTTTGCAGGATCGCGAACATCCCGGCGACGAACGGCGCCGCCAACAGACCGAATTCGAGCGTGGTCGTGGCGCTGTTTTGCTTGATGAAGCGGCGCAACAGTGGCCAGATATATGAAACTAGCACGAGGCTTGTCGACTTCTGCTGATCAAACATGCTTACCCTCGAACGATAAATGGCGCTCCGCCATTTGGAGACTCCTATGAATGCGTTTCGCCGGCATCGGTGGCGTGACCATGACGGAGCGCTGGATCGAAAAAGCTGTCCGGGATATTGGCGCCATTGAGAATGAGATCCGGTAGAAAACGCGGTCGTATCCCCGTCGCTTGGAAATGGCCGTCAATCGAGCCGTCTTGCCCGCTGGGACTGCGCACGAACTTGTAAATTTCTTGCATGAGTATCGTGCTGCCCTCGAGGCCGGTAATTTCAGAGACGCTCGTCACGCGGCGTTTGCCGTCGGCGAAGCGCTGCAATTGTACGATCAGGCGAACCGCGGATGCGATTTGTGCTCGGATACTGCTAAATGTAGCCGGGATTCCCGACATGCCTACCATCTGCTCCAGCCTAGTGATCACATCCCGGGGAGTGTTGGCGTGAATGGTGGTCATTGAGCCTTCATGGCCCGTATTCATTGCCTGCAGCATGTCAAACGCCTCCTCGCCGCGGCACTCGCCCAGGATAATCCGGTCTGGTCGCATCCGCAGGGCATTTCTAACAAGCTCCCGCTGGGTGATCCCGCCTTTTCCCTCGAGATTGGGCGGGCGCGTCTCTAGCCGAATGACGTGAGGTTGCTGGAATTGAAACTCGGCGGCATCCTCGATTGTGACAAGGCGCTCAAGCCCGGAAATGGACCCCGACAGTGCGTTCAACAAAGTGGTTTTGCCTGAGCCGGTACCGCCCGAGACGATTAAGGAAATTCGATTGCGCACTGTTGCGGAAAGTAGCTGCGCCATAGGTGACGACAACGCGTCAGTCGCCACGAGTCTGTCGAGATTGTAAGGTTTGGCTGGAAATTTTCGGATCGAAACCACAGGTCCGTCAATTGCCACAGGTCGCAGCACCACATTGACGCGTGAACCGTCGCTTAGCCTCGCGTCACAGAGCGGTTGCGATTCGTCGACGCGGCGACCGACTGCGGCGACAATTTTGTTAATAATCCGCAACAGATGGGCATCATTGCGGAATCGCACCGAGGTTTGCTCTAGTACCCCTCGGCGCTCAACATAGACACAGTTGTGCCCGTTGATCATTATATCGCCGATCGTCGGATCCTTAAGAAGCGGCTCAATCGAACCTAAGCCGGTCATTTCATGGAGAACCTCTGTGACAAACTCCTCTAACTCCTGAGAGTTGAGAGAAAGATTGTCATCTAGAACATACCGAGCAACCAATTCGGATACGTGTCGGCGGGTCTCATCCTCCGATAGCTTTTCGAGAGCCGAGAGATTGACCTCTTCGAGGAGGCGTTGGTGCAGCCTCACTTTGGCGTCAAGTAGTTTATCACTCAGCATCGAGTGTGACCGCGGAACGGTCGGTGAAGCCTCAATCGAATCAGCTTGCAAAGCCGACTCTGAAAGTGGTGCCATAAAGGTTTGTGGCACCGCACTTTGTTCCGGTGCGATTATCGCCCCAATGGGAAAGCGCGCGAGCATAGTCATGTCTCAAGTCATCAATCGGATTTGAATTTACAGACGGTCTAAGCGCCGCCTCGCCATGCCCAATTCCATGTGGGCGACGGCCGGCTTTGTGATTGCAAAGCGGCGTTCGGTTTAACGCGGTGCGAAATAATCAGTCTCTTGACTGCGGCTGCAACATCATTGCTTTTTCGTATTTCACTAATTGGGACGCCACGATCTATCGCTTCGCGCACAAGCTTATGGTTGTAAGGGATAGTACAAGCGAAAGCCGGGCCAATAGCCGTTTCAAGATCTGCGCGGCGTAAACCCGGACTGAACAAACGGCGCTCAAAGCGATTTACAATAACATTCGGCTGTGGCCGCTGCCCTAGCTTGGCGGATATAGCTTGGACTAGTTGCTTGGCCTTCCTCATGCCAGGAACAGTCGCCTCGCTGACGAGAAATAGTCTATTCGATCCAAGCACAATGTTGTCGGTCCATGGATGCCAAGCGCTCGGCATGTCGATTATGATTTGGTCAAAGCATTGGCAGACAACATTCAGTAGTCCCATAACGATATTAGATGTCAGGCAGACCGGTTCGGTCGGAAGGTGTGATGCAGCGAGAACAGCAAGACCGCTCGGGTGGTGTGACAACATACCTTCAAGCAGTTGCCCATCAAGGCGTTCCGGGTTCGATTCGATTTCTTTTAAATTCAAGCGAGATTCGAGATCAAGATAATCAGCGCAGGCGCCATGGTGCAAATTGAGATCCACCAAGCAGGTCGAAAGGCCTCTTTTAGACTTGTCACCAAGCAATGTCAGAGCTGACTGGATTGCAAGTGTCGTTGTTCCAACTCCGCCCGCCACGGGCAAGAAGGTATAGATTTGGCTCTCCTCGCTCTCAGTGCGCACTACTCTCGCGCATGCCCGAGCAAGTTCGACTGGCGCGACGGGTTTCACCAAGATATCGGCAACCCGCATTTGCACCAGCTTGCGGGTAATGGCCTCGTTAAAGGTATCCACGACGGTGATGATCGGAACATCACGATCAATCCGACCCATCAAATGCTGAAGGTCAGCGAGATCGTTTTGCATCCGTTCAGACGAGCGTATATCGACAATCGCGACTGCAGCACTGTGGATTTCACCCTCTGCTAATTGACCAGTTAGACCACTTTCGACCACCGAAATTCCGCCCGCCGCATTGGCGCCGAATACCGAACGTGCCGTCTGCACGAAGTCTGCATCAGTACTGAATAAGGCTATCCGCGACTTAGTTTTGTCGCGCGCTGATCGGCCGTTGAACATACATGTAACTCCAATACGGAGGGTTACGTTGCAGGCGGATCGCGGAGATCTGTCGGGCTGAAGAACGCCAATCGGCCGCTCCGGCAGTAGCCGTCCCGCGAACTTATTTTAGATCGGTGGTGATTATCGTGAAGATTCCGCTGACGCTAGCGCCCAAGTTTGTGACAGCCAGAACGATGACGGCAGCGATAAATGACGCAATCAGGCTGTACTCGATTGCTGTGGCAGCAGACTCATTCTTGAAAAAGCGAGGAAGTGAATTCATCGCGTACCTCCATTTTGAGCGATTTTCTTGTACGCGGTGATATAGTTGATTACTAGTAAATCCGATTGGTAAGATTACTTTGATACGCTCACGAAGTCTAAAGTGGCGATTCGATACAGACGCTACGAAAGCTCCACCAAAATTGGCGGAATTCGAATCTCACTTTAAATACAAATGTGTGACAGGCAATTGCGTAGAAGGCTGATCCAAATCTAGAAAATAGCTGATCAATTGGAAAGTCGGCTCGTCGACTCACCAGAGAATAAAAAATTCAGTTCGGTTAACTTCGAGCTGCGAACAACTACCCGTCGATACGCGAGCTAACAGGCATTCATGTATGCCCGTTTCGAAAGAATGGTCAACAAAATGATCTTTAGGTCAAAAAGAAATGACCAATTATCGATGTAGTACAAATCATGTTCCACTCGTCGTTGCATCTTCTCGAGTGTATCAGTCTCACCTCGAAATCCACTAACTTGGGCCCAGCCAGTAATGCCCGGCTTGACGATGTGCCGTCGTGAAAACGGCGCGATCTTTTCCTGGAAAATGCTATTGTGCGCGGTCGCGTGTGGCCGAGGTCCAACGATCGACATATCTCCTTGGAGGACGTTAATGAGCTGTGGCAACTCATCAATGTTGGTTCGACGCAAAATTCGACCAACGCGTGTCACGCGCGGATCGTCTTTCACGGCCTGCGTGAACTGATCGCTGTCATCCACTGTTGTCATTGACCGAAACTTGAGCACCCATATTGGTTGATTATTAAAACCGTGGCGCTTCTGGCGGAAGAAAACCGGACCACGGGTATCCAGTTTGATTGCGATCGAAACGGACAGGAGGAGGGGCGATAAAGCAATCAAGCCGAGAGTTGCCGCGAAGACGTCGAATGAGCGCTTTACAGCCAGGTCAAATGGCGACAGCGGAGGGCGATGTACCTGTATTGTCAGTACGCTGCCAAATTCAGCGATGTGAGAACCCGCGAGGAGCTCGAGCGAATCTACCGGAATAATATGGAGGCCGACGGGGAGTTGTGACAGGGACAAGGCCAGGCTCATGGTCTTGGGCAGCTCATCTTGGGCAGCTAGAACGATAATGTCGTCTGGTTGAATTGCTCGACATGCCTCAACTAGCTTTTGAGCTTTGTGATTGGCGAGATGCGGACCATCGCCCTCAGCCGCTATACGGTTGTCCCAAGGAGCTCGGAACGAGGCAACGCGAATAGCGCTGGCCCTTAATCGATCTCTGAACTGGGCACAGCGTGCCACATCACCGATTAGCACCACATGCCGTGCTTCGATCGCGCCCGACGCGATCGCAGATCGGACCCAGGAATATGAAATCATCCGCACGGCAATCACTGCAACGCTGACGGAGATCACCTGGAAGCTGAACGTTGCGCGTGAGTAGTCGTCAGTTATTTTTAGGAGAAAAATTATTGCTAGTAACGACAAGAATGCGAGACCGACTGCTCCAATTCCACTCCATAAGAGCATGTGCAGCGGCCGCGTCTGGATTGCAGCAAAGTGCTGAAAGCCCACGGACACTAACCAAACCAACGACGCTATGAATAAGGCCGCAACAATATATTGCTTCATCAGAGGCGGCGAAGACAGCACAAGAACTTGATAAGCAGCGCCGCCGAGGTATGCCGAGATAGCAACAGCGCAATACTCCATCACCATAATTTTTAAGCGAACAACAGGCAACGCTGTCGCGTTAGCCGACTTTGACCATTCGATGTCATTTGCAATCGCGCCATCTGGAATAATGTCCGATTGGCTGGACGCTAACCTGTTACGGCTTCGAATTTGCGGTTCTACAGACATCGCTTGATACGTCACTCTACGAGGTTGTGGAAATGAAGCCAGATTTCCCACTTAAATCAAATTTAACATAACAACTTAAGAGTTTCGAACAACGAGGTTTCGCGGTTAGGGTTATTTGCGCCCGACAGTCCGTCAGTTTTGACATCGAGAAAACTCCGCAATTGTACTGGGCAGCAGACAAGCCGCAGTCCAGACCCCACGACCGCAATGAACATTAATATACTCAGACCCTCCATATGGAATGTGACCGCCAACACGGAATCTGCCTTTGGCTCAACACATTGAGATTCCTGCATTTTCGTTGATCTAATGATGAGACTTGTACCCTTCGAACCCTGGTGCGGATCGTGGCGAAAAGAAGGTCGCAAAAGTTTACACTGCTGAGCTTGTAATTTGGAGCGCCACGCAATTGTGGCTAACGCTGAGGGACTTGACCCTGACTGCCGTCGATCTCTACGGCAATCCCGCCAAAAGAGCCATGCATGGGATCGGCTGCGAGCTTCTAATGCGGCCTTCGCATCGGAGCATTGTGGTCGGGGCTGACATGTTCAGAAGACATGGCAAGCTAGCGCGGTTGGAAATAGAATAATTACACTAAAACAGAACAATCGCGGCACTCGGCGAGTAAAATATAAACGGGGAGGCAATATGGAGACTTTCTTTTTGGGCGTATTTGTTGCTCTTGGGCCTTCGGTGGCCGCATTCGCGTGGCTCATTCGGTATTCAGTTGTATCCGATAGCTCTAACGGCGAGGAGCGGAATGAACACAATGAATTCGGGACGTGGTTCCTCTTCCGCTCTGGAAGTTCAATCAACGAGCTGCCACGAGATGAGGAGCAGGCCGTCATACAATTGACTGACGTGCGTTTAGGCCGGCATAGGCGGTTTAGGACAGCGCTCCATCGAGTGACGCATTAATTCGGATACTGCGTAAGCCTGCCGACTGCCCTAGACGCACATCAACTCTTTGGCCGTGGATCTGCAACGTAGCTTTGTATCTGCAGCACGTCGAAGCTGCACATGCATTTGAGCAAAAAAGCCTCATGCAGCATCGCTGCGGCTACTAGAGATGGGTCGACTACCTTTTACTCCCGAAAATGCCACCATTGCTTAGATGTCTTCTAGCATCCAATGTTTGAGTCGATTAGTTTTAATGGTTTATTGAGTTCTTGTTTGACAACCACTTCGCCTCCCGACATCTACCTCTACGGTTTATTTGATGCACAATGCGTGTTGCGGGTTCGCATTTATTTCGATGGGCAATGGGAAGAAATCATCTAGCATTATCAGCGATTGGCCGACAGTGCTCATCGCACTCGGAATCGTGCTGACGCTTGTCTGGTCGAGCCTGTTGGTCTGGTTAATGTTGCATCTGCTACATTTAGTTTGAGCAAATCGAACATTATCTGAGCGGTCGACATCAAAGCGCGATCGGTCGCGCCCCTTGGCGTGAAACAGGCCATGCGGCCAACGCTTTTTAGCAGGCTGAGATTTCAGGATATAAAATTCTGGGCCGGCTGATATAGGTTAACGCGATTCTTAGCGAGGATAGCCCCAGCCGCTGTCGGTATAGCTGCCCCAATAGGCGACGCCGCCATAGGGGCCGTAAGCTCCATACAGCGGATAACAAGAAACACCATCCGGGCACTGCCCTCTACAAACGCGATGCCAATTGCATCCGGTTGGTCCGCATTGCCGAACATTTTGGCAATCGAGACCGGCCGTTGCAATGCGGTTTTTGCTTACGCTCGGCGCATCGTCTGCGGCTTTCGCATCGAACGACAAGGGCATGTTGGCGAGCACAAGAGTGAATGCTATGATCGATACGAAACGGATCCTGAGCATATTTTTCTCCTAGGGCCACATGATATTATACTATTGTGGTCATTCGCTGCAACGCAGTCTGGAGATCGAACCTGTAGAGCATACAGCGAATTGTGCGTGACGGGCGCCTTCCTCGTTCGCGTCCCTTTGGTGATCACGCAGGTGGTGCGGCCTTCGCCTCGCGCTATTTCCTAAAGGATCCAGCGCGCTCGCCGCCATTTGCGGGACGCTTTTTCGGCAAACTGCGTGCCTTTGCTGTGTTGTGGAAAGATGTTTGTGTTGATCTTCAAGGTCGAATCTGTCTTTTTATAACAAAATATTAACGGTTGCGGTCGGAACCTATCTGTTAGGACGGAGTCCAGCCGCGATGATGTTCGAAAGTCTATGCCTACTGACCGGAATGGTGTTGGCACAGCGCTTCAAGGTGCTAGTCGTTGTTCCGGCTACGGCGCTTGTCGTGCCACTCTCAATCGTCGTCGGCATCGCGCGCTCCGATGCATTTTGGCCAATTGCCTTGGTGGCCGTAGAAGCCATAGTTAACTTACAAGTTGGTTATCTATTAGGTGCCGGTATTGGTGCTTTGTTCGGAGGAGTCCGTGCCAACCGAACTCCTGCGACTAGAGTCAGGGGCTCTCCGCCAACCCGAAGAGCCGTCCATTAATTGCGCGTCGCGGTTCGATTTCGACCCAAACTACAAATGGCGGTTCGACGCTGGCTGCATAAACCAACATATTTGATATCGTAAGAGCTGGGTGGGCTGATTCAATGCGCCGCAATTCCTGTTATGCCGCTAGAATTTTCCAATCAGCAAAGCTCAATTTGCCGGGCAGCTATGTTTCTAACCATTGTGCTTGAAAGGGGCGGCGGCCTTCCGCTTTCTGCGCCACCGTGGCAGAACCACCGTACCCCGAGAACGGTGCAAGGTTCAAAGAGCGAGCGAGAGCGTGAGTAAGGGGGTCATCATTGGTTGGGTCATTGAGTTAGTGGGGACGGTGCTCTGGCTTTACGGATATTTTACGACCGGCAATCCGTCGCTCATTGATTGGCACGCCAGAACACCGTGGTGGCTCGCCGACTTCTTGCCGAATATCGAATCCGAACTCGGAATGGTCCTTGTCTTTGCTGGCATGGTTCCGATTTACTGGCCGTCCCGGCGGTAACGACAAAACAGCGCTCGAGGGCGGCTTAATATTTCCGAATTCCAAATCGGGCGAGTGGATTCGAACTGTCGAATCTCTGATCGCTTTTGGTTTTATCTTTGAGCGACGGCGCTCGTTAAAATCTCAAACATTTTCGCGAGATTCCAATTGGGCCGATCCACCCCAGGCATATGCCCACGCGCGGATTGAATTCCGTAGTTAGAAGTGCCCGCCTTTTGTTATAAAACGATCGAATTTTCTCGCCAATTGCAGGATATTGATGAGCTTCGATTCGACCGCCCACGCCTGCAGCAGTTTACGACATCCAGGTGCATTGTGCGTGCCGGTGTGTTGGTCACTGGGGTGGCGTCGATGATAGGCGCGCACGCAACACAGGAGAGACGTAATGAGTATTTTAATTGATTTTTTTGCGGTGCGACCCGTCTTTACCCTTTACGGGTTGCGCATCGTGTGGGGCGCATACCTTCTCGGCCAGGTACTTCCGATCGTGGCCGTCCTCACCAACGTGAACCTGACCGTGGCAAGCCTTCCTGGCCTTCTTGCTATTGTTTTGCGCGCCTGTCTCAACATCGCGCTGTTCCGACTACTGATCGAGGTGGCGGCGGCAATTCTGCTCGGGCGTCCGATGCCAGCTCATTAAACTCATTTTTTAAAAATCGAACGCACCCGGCCGCCCGAAACGGCCACAATCAGGCTACGAGCATGCGAGAGCGATTTGACCCGCGTCGCGTTGAAACCAAACCGAACTAGGAAAGGCTGGTAATCATGAATTCCCACGAGTCCGGCAATTCCGTTAGCATCGCTGCCGCCAGAGCCCGTGGCGCAAAAGCAACCCCCTAATTGCTATCGGCCGTGGGTCGTTTCACGCGCGGATCTAACAAATAAAGCTTAATTTGTTCCCTTAAAATCACTTTTCAGCATCATCTCTTCAATTGTCGCTGTGTTGTTTTGGGCATTGCGATATCTTGTTCACGGGATGCGGAAGCGTCTCGATGCGATAGATATTGTGGAGAAGCCGACGGGGCCCGTCGACCTTTTGAGAAGTTCGCACGAGACCCTCTGGGAGGCTTTGTGAGTTGTAAATGCGGACGATCTCACTTGAAGGGTTCGAGAAGCCCAAGGCCGTTTTTGCCGGTGCGGAGCCCGTCCTGGAATGGCTTCGGATAATCGACCTTGTCGTCGACCCGACCTACCAGCGGCCGATCGGGGGCCATGGGCGCAATGAGGTCAATCGCATCGCGCGATCTTTTTCCTGGTTTTGCTTTGCCCCGGTTGTCGTCTCCCAATTCGAGAACGGCAGATATGCCATCATTGACGGCCAGCGTCGCACTACGGCCGCAGCGTTGGTTGGTTTCGAGAAAGTGCCCTGCCAAATCGTGGCTGCCACTCAACGGGAGCAAGCCGTTGCGTGCAAAGCCCTCAATGGCGCCTCAGTCCCTGCTTCGCGGATGGCGCAGCACGCAGCTGCCCTGGCGGCCAGTGATGAATGCGCCATCGAGCTCGCAAATATTTGCGCTCGAGCCGAAGTAAATCTTCTGCGTTATCCCGTCCCCGTCGACAGGCAGAGCCCCGGACAGACGATGGCGATTGGAGCATTGGAGCAGTGCCGGGAGCGCTACGGGGAAGACACATTGATCACGGCGCTTCAATGCGTGACCCAGACCACCAACAACCTCCCTGGTGCGTTGTCGGCACGAAAGATCAAGGCACTATGCGCGGCGCTGGACAGTGATAACGAACGCCGCGATAGCGGCTTAGCCCTTTTGGAGGCGTTCGACGTCATTGATCTTGTCGAGCTAGAAAACGCTGCTTTGGCCGACGCGGTGGTCAAGAAGATTAACCCGGTCAAGGCGCTCTCGGATAAGATCCGTTCGGAACTCGACCGCCTGCTGCCTAGAAAATCTATCGCCGAAAAGCCGCCTTGTGCCCGGCCCCGTGGCATGGGGTGAGAACCATATTCGAATCGGAGATCCAAGGAATCTTCAGGACACGCGTGCGCGCGAGTCACGGAACTTAGGATATGAGATGATCCTCTTGCGGGCGACGCCACTGCGGATGTGCTGACATAAGGCGTTGACTCAAAAATACGCAGCCAATATCTGCTGGAGCAGACATCACAATTTGACCGCGCCATGTTTGCCTGCGACCCCGATGTCCATTGTTAAACCAGGAACGGACATGGCCCCCTTACCGAGGCATTGGCAACACGACGCTGGAATTTGATCACGGCGGCTGTTCGAAACTATGCAGAGGCAGAGCCCTTAAGACAGGACCAGCGCTGCCTCAGAGCCGGAATGCGTCCTCGGGGTCTGCTACTTTCCTGATTATGTAGGCGTAATAGCTAGCCCGATCGCATCGAGAAGAAATATCAATCCTACAATACCGCCGATCACCCAGGCCAGAATCGATAATGTCTGCCGCTCGTCCATCGGAGATCCCCCACGGGTCATAAAATGCCTGATTCGTGAAAAGATCGAAATGGTAGGATCGCGGAGTGTGGCTGTTTATGCAAAAAATGTCTATGCTGGCGCACTTTGGAGCTCGATTCGTGGAACGCGAAACAATTTCTGGCACTGCACTCGTGGAGCTTTTGATTGCTGACACCACGCTCTTCCTCGGTGAGGACGCAAGATTTCTCGGCGAGAAGATCGCTTTAAGGCATCGCAAGGGCGAACCTAATTGGGACGCGAATTGCGGCATCGTGACCACGAGCGTCCTTATGGCCTTTGCAAGAGCGTTCGCAAGAGCGCAAGAGCGATACAATCTTGAGGGCGGAGTTGTTGGCCAAGGTACCCCGACCCGGGCATAGGAACGGATCGGAAAGCTATAATGATTTCTGTACTTTGCAGATAGCTTCACAGGCCGTCCAGATGGGATGTCCACCTTGGGTCCTAAGCGACATGGCGTTTGTTTGAAATGAAAGAGGCTGCCAATTGAGGCAGCCCTCTGTATGCAGGGTGAAAAAAATGGACTAAAATTAGCGGTGCTGTCTCAATCTGGATTTCACGATGAAAGGAAACGAAAAAAACCACTCGCCAAGAGAATAACTCCGAGTCCGTCAAGCACTAGGCCCATGGTCCCATTGACGCGCTCGTATGACGCGAATGCGCCATTGTTCACGAACTCAGTTTCCACGCGATGGTTCATCCGCTCACCGAAGCCGCAGGCGACAATACCGAAGCCGACGAGAGCAATAATGTGGTCGTTGGCAGCGATTGCGGTAATCACTACGGCGAGCCCCAGGGCAATTGCTACGTTCCACCAATGCCTGAGATCGAAGTTCTTTAGCCAGTCCAACATGGAGGGCGATTCCTTGGGATGAAGTGGTCAGACGCTGCGACCAGCTCCCAATTAACAGGAAACTTCTGCACGAATACGTCGACTTCCCAAAGGGCAATGATTCTGGTTACCGAAAGGTTAGGGTGTGGGCTCGCACCGGCTGGTTTTTCGTAGCGGATCGCCGTTGATCGATATTTTTGGCTACTTCCCATCCTTGGGGGCTGAATTATCCTTGGGGGCTGAATCATCCATGTTGCCTCCATTCGCCACGCATTTGCCAAAATAGTCCCGCTTGGATTGCCCTGTTCCTTTTGTGCTACCTGCCGCAGGATTACCAACCTCGCGCGAAGGATATGCTCCGGCGGTTAAGGCAGCACACTTCTTTGCGATCTCAACAGTTATGGCAGACGCACTGCTTGCTATTGCTGTGAGGCAGATCAGCGCGACGAGCGCGCTCCAAAATTTCAAGTTGTAGAGCATGGATATCCCCTAACACTGTTATCAACTTCATCGCGGCGAGCGTGGGACGCGCGTGGGACATTAGCACCGGCGCCGCTAGGAAAAACGGGATACTATGCGTCACACCGCTGAGCATGAACTCGCGCAAGTAACGAAAGATCATGGCCGCCCGTGATGTCCCATACGAGTGTCCGCGGTGTGTAATAACGACGCGTTGGCGACATTCGATATCGTCCGTTGTCGTGCGACAGACTTCCACTCCGGGTCGAAAAAACGGACATCGGCCAAACCGCTGCTCGATAACTACTAATACTTTGTCGCTGACATTTTAAGTGGGTAGCAAACCCGCTGTAGATCGAATGGGCTTTATTTTCTTAAGATTTTGGACGGCAATCTCGCTGTAGATCAAATGGCTTTATTTTCGACCAGCGCGGCTTTGGTAACAGCAGCCAACGTCGCTCTGCTCGTGTTGTGAGTAACGAGGAGGCGCTTAAATGGCTATGGCAATTAGTTCCGGAGGCATGACAAAACGCGCTTCGTCTCGCATAAAAAGTAGATCAGAGGAGAGAAAGCAGATGAGCCCTGAGCTGATAGCCACGAAAAGCAATTCGGTGAGCCCCACCGCACCTGAAGGTCAAAGCGAGCGGCAGCCAGCGGCGGTTCGTTACCTCGACCGTGCCGAGATGGAGGAGACTTTCGCGGATTCGATCACTGGGCTTATTTTTGATGGCCAGACGCTGCGCATCGAGTTCGGCGTTACGCGATACGACGAGATGAAGGCCAATTCGCCAATCAGCGGCCGTCGTTATCCCGCCTGCCGCCTGGTGCTGCCGCCCGCAGCTGCCGTGGATCTCATCAACCGCATTCAGCAAATCGCAACCGCCATGACTCAAGCCGGCGTTGTGAAAACTGCGCCACGGCCCAACATTGAAGCGGCAAAGGCCAGCTGAAATCAGTCCATTAGATCAGCAATCTGAATGGCCGTTCCACTTTTGGTCGGTGCTCGATGTCCTCTCATGATGTCGACAGCGGCTTTGGCCAGGGCGGACATCCGGTCAGAGCGGTTTGCCGCGCTATCTCTCAAGTTCAGGAAATGTTCTAGATTTCCAATCGCGGCTGCGCCGTTCTCGTCCTTCAAGAATTTGATGATCTGGAAAATGAACGTTGCTTTTTTGTTACTTTAGAAACTGCACCCCGACGCCATCGGGGAAACGTCGTCTAACTATGCACGCTCGTGTGGCATTGCCTATCAAAGAGAGCCGAAGTTGGAATTTATCTGGGAGAGCAGCCACATGTGTGATGACAAGTTTGGCTCCGCCTTCCGATATGTCCGCTATTTGACATGGAACCAGCCGAGTCTTGTCACCAAGCTCGATCCAGCCAGAATACGAAAACGGTCGTCGCTCGTGCTTGCGGTCTGAAATTGCCAACGCGCTCTCCCGAGCGGGACAAGAAGAGCGGCCCCAGTCGCCCCGACCGGGGCCGCTTTAGCCAAGTACGACCTGAGCCAAGTACGACCTGCCGGGGCAGACGTTTGACCCGACATAAACATCGCATAGATTCATTACCGGCCAATTGAGGTCGGCGCACTTTCCAAAAGGGGCCACCGTCAAATTCAAAAGGGACCATTAAGGATGGAAAGGGGCCAGTACCCTCGGGACTGTGCTGCCCGGCGACCGACACCCTCAGGGCGGCGCTGTCCTTAACCCTCGGGTGGATGCCGGCCGGATTCCCAGCCCAGTGGCCTGTTTTGAGAAGAAAAGTGGCTGGATTTCATAATTGGGTAAGTAGTTATCCCTAGCGTTCGGCCGTCGGGATACGTCTGAGCCCCGGCAATGTCAGGCAGAGCTGAGCCCCGGTCGCAAGGCCGGGGCTCTTTTTAAAGAGAAATCGATTTCGAAAATACCCCTTTCCGGGGTCGGTTATTTTAATTGGGCCGCGGGTGGGAACCCTTGGCCCAGTAAAGCGTATCCGACACGACCTACCCGCTCCTGCAACTCCCTGGAGGTTGGCGGGGCTCCTTCTTTGATTGGGTGCAGGGCCATCTTAAAAGAATTTGTCTCAGTTGTGCCCAATTTAGGATGCACGTTAGACGATGCCGGTAATGAAGTCGGGTCTGGCAAATGTCGAGTTCCGCGTATTATCTTGGCCGCGCCGAAAAGCTGCGCTTGGCATTACTCTGCACACTCGATCCCATCGCCGCTATCCGGCTTAGGAATTTCATAGAAAAATATAGGAACCTTGCAGAGCGCGCGAACAAAAAGATCGACTGTCCACCGTTAGACCCAGTTGAGCACGAACATGGGTTTGCTGAAAGAGCCGAGGTAAGTGTCGATTAGGCCGCCTCAGCTGGCGGCCTCGTCCTTATACAAGCGCCCGTTAAATCTCTTCGACAGATTCATAGGCCTTGGTGAAGTACCGATTGCGCGAATACGGCTCTCCGCCCCGGCAAGCACTGCGACAATTGAAAAGCGTTGAGGAGGCCGAACTGCCGACAGAGAGATTTGACTCGACTATCTTTTTTGAGACACCGAACTCGACCCATGAGCGCGGATAGAGCCCGCGCGCCTTACTCAGTCGTTGCAATGGTGTGGCCCTTATTGTCGAGCGCGCCGTTGAGCTTCTGATTGCGCTCAATGGCTTCGGCTTGGGCCTGAGCGGGCGGGCGGCTCATCTTTGAGCGCGACGTCGTATCGCCGATATTGTCCTCCCGTCGCGATGATCCCTCGAACCGCGCGTTCTCCTCGATCGTCAGCGATCGATGAAAGATATCGCCCTCGACTATGGCGGTACTATTCAGCTTGACGCGGCTGGCATGGATAGTCCCCTTGACGCGGCCACCGATGGTCAATTCATCCGCGACAACGTCGCCTTCCACATGTCCACCATCGGAGATCAGAACGCTCGAGGCGTGCAACTCCCCTTCGATACGGCCGAAAACCCTCACGGTTCCTTCGCCCGCGATTTTGCCGACAATCGTCATGCCTGAGCTAATGGAGGAGATCTCTTCCATCGATTCTGGCGCCGCCGCGTGCGCGCCGGTCAAGCGTTGAAATTGCTGCGCCGGTGCCGGAATTTGTTCGTTATCAGCCGAGCTGTCTTTGGATTTTCCGAACATCTCTCACTCCTTGTTGTATGTGCCGTTGGAAGTTCGCATTTGTCAGATGGCGTAGTAGATGCGGTGGAAGCGGCGACCCAGATGGCTGAGCACTTCGCGCCCGTTCGAGTCAGCCCCCGCCGACAGATCGTCGATATCGATCTCTGTGCCGATAAGCGTAACCATTTCTCCGTAACGCGCGGCGGTTGGGTCTGGAAGATCAGTAACATCGATCGGTAGTAGATCTATCAACGGGCACCCTACAACCGGACACCGGTGACCACCGACCATCGCCTGCAGCTTACGGTCGGAAACACTTCCCGGTCGCGGATAGCCATCGGCGTACCCGACCGAAACCAGCGCCAGCCGAGTGCGCCGCTTTGCGGTCCAGCCGTCGTTATCGGCAATGGTATCTCCTGGTGCCAAGTTGCGGACCTGCACGATGCGTGCGCGCAACTCCAGCACCGGAAGCATTGGATTGGGCCGGCCGGGTGTTGGATTGACGCCGAACAGCGCAGCCCCTGCGCGCACGAGATCGAAATGGGCCTTCGAGCCTAGTAAGATGCCGGCCGAGTTGGCGAGGGAGGCGGGGACGCCGTCGTAGAGCCGACGTAGATCACGAAATAGTCCAATCTGATGGTCGTTCAGGGGATGATCGGGCCTTTCTGCGTTGTCGAGGCGGCTCATCAGGAGTGTAATGCCGTGGCCCGGGGAATGGATTCTGGGCGCAAACGCTACCGCTTCTTCCATTGAGATACCAAGCCGGCTCCGGCCAGTATCGACGTTCAATGCACAACCGCCCATCCATTGACGCGACGCGACGAACACGTCCCATTCGGCCATTTCGATGGAGCTATTGATGACGGGTCGCGCGTCGACTTCTGCAAAGGCCGGCCCGGTGCCGGAATACAGACCGTTGAGAACATAAATGGTCGAGTTTGGAGCAACCGTGCGAACGCGTTTGGCCTCCGGAATATTGGATACGAAAAAAGTCCGGCAGCCGGATTTAGCCAACGCCCCCGCGATCGGATCGATGCCACAGCCGTAGCAGTTTCCCTTGACTACGCCGGCGCATTCAGCCTCCGTACGCTTCGCCAGCGTGTCCCAATTGGACGCGATGGCCGTCAAATTAATTTTCAAAACGCCACTGGCTTGCGCTTCCGAAGGCCCGTCGACTGTGACGCAGGCCGCAAGCCCCTTATTGTTAACAACGAGCCTGCCACCTTTATTTGTGATTTTTCCGTCGACTGATCCTTCGACAACGACCTTCGCACCCGGTTCGATCGTCAAGCTGCCCAGGAGATTTCCACGAACGTGCAAGGAACAGTTCTTTTCGACAATCGTGTCGCTGAGGACTGAGCCGTGGATATCTGACGACGTGCTGACCAGCAACGGTCCTTTTTCGGATCCCCGTGTTGAAAGCATTGCTCTGCGCCAAAACAGATTGGCTGGGTTCCCCAATGCCCCCAGATTGCCAATAATACTCGCGCGTTTCCGGGCGTCCCGCAAGCCCGACGCGATGCGAAAACCGAAGATTCCAACGACGTCCGCGACTTTTCGATGATGAATAGTGAGGAGCGGCAAGGCCGCGCCAGCTTCGAGACTGAAACTGGTTTATCGCGGCCGTTGCTTCGGCCTATTTATGGATCTGTTGCCAAACCCTCAGGAGCCTTGTGGATTTCCATTCAATGCCGCAGGACTGACCGTCGTTGAGAGCAGAGGGACCACCTCTATCTTATCACCACCATTCGAGGCATGCCGTCGCGTTGCACGCTCCGCCGACATTTTGCGTTGGATCTGGTCGTAGTTTTCGCGGGTCGTCTCCAACGCGCCTTGGGCGACAGCGTGCTCCGCGCGTTCGCGCTCAATCACGGCACTAAGTTCTTCGATGCGCTTATCCGCCTTGGCTTGGTTCGCTGCCGCATCCAACCTGAAGCGCTCGATGCGATCGGTAAGTGACTTGATTTTTTCTTCCGCGTGAGCGAGCAACCCCTCGCGCGCCCTGGCTGTCTCTGAGACGACCTTGTGCTGTTCCGCCAGAGACAAGTGCGCCTGTTCGAGTTTCTTAATCTGACGTTCCTGAGCTTCGGTGACGACGGAGAGCCGCTCGGTCTTCTTCTGGGCCGCATTACGAGCGATGGTCGCTTCCATCAGTTTTGTTTCCACAATTCTGATCGCCTCGCTACGCGCGACCAAGTTCTGCCGCACCTCGGCAAGCAGCTTCTCAGCCGCAGCGGAGCGGGAGCGTATGGCATCGTGCTTCAAGTTTAGGGCATATACCTCGGTTTGCCGCCGATCGTTGGATTCCTCACAGGCTGCGGACAGCCTTTTGCGCTCGTCTTCCGCTGCGGCAAGACTGATTTCGGCTTGCTGGAGTCGCGCACGGGTGTCCGACAGAACATTCTCACTCTCGGCAAGGAGGCGAGAAGTTCTGGCGGCTTCAGAGAGCGTCTGGCCGAGCGCCGTCTGAAGAGAGTTTTTCTCGTTTTCCAGTAGTGAGAGTCGTTCGCGTGCAAGTGCGGTTTCAGCCTCCAATTCGACTATCCGTCTGTCCGCGGTGCCCGCGCGCTCAAGAAGAATCAGTTTTTCGTCGCCCAGCGCCCGAACAGCGCTGTTCTCCTCTCCAAGTTGTCTCTCTAGATTGGCTGTGGCTAAACGCAGAGTGGCAATTTCGTCACCGAGCTTGGCATTGTCGACTTCGTGCTCGCCAACCGTCCGCTGCGCTGCCGCCAAGTCTCGCCTAAGTCGTTCGTTGTCGTCCTCCAGTTCAGAGGACTTTTGCCCGAGGCGTTGAAATTCTGTACGCAGGGTCTCGTGATTTGCGCGGCTCTCTGCGAGCGTGCCTCGCAAGCTGGCATTATCGGATTTTTCGCGCTCAAGCGCATCCATCAGCTTGTGGAGGGGCTCCACCAACTTGCCGAGAGTTCCCTTGAGATCGTCGAGAGCGCTGAATTGGTGGCCGGCGTCGATTAGCAAGTTGCGAAGTGTCTCGTTATCTTCGCCAATGCGCGCGCCGATCGTGGTGAAAACCTTGCCATGGTCTTCGGAGCGATTGGTACTCTGTTGCTTACCCGCTGGCGCTGCAAGTGTCTCAGATATTGACGTAACACCCGCGCGCGAAAGGAAGTTGGATACTGTACGCATGGAATCCCCAAACCCTTACAATGTATTAGCTCTCATAGAGAGTATCACGACTTGGTCCTCAACGTTTAAATACAAATTAAAACATCGTTAACTACCTTTGGAACCCCGGTTGATTCAGCAGATTCCGCATAGGTACAAAGCCGCGCTGGGATAATCGCGCGCCATACATTGCGTTGGATGGTCAGAGCGGGCCGACTGCCTCGGAGGCTTCGCAATGCCGGCTGAATAGCGCGTATTTCTTGAGAATGAGACCTGCACTGTCCCGAAGAACCGCTGAGCGAGAGGTATGCGCCAGCGCGGAGCTTTCTGTTTGCGCTCGAAGATCAAGGATCGGGCTTGGCTGGTTTCTGCCCATAACGGAAATCGGGTCCATCGTTATCACTGCTGAAAACCGGTGCGTGCGGAAGGCACTATTTATCCGGTTACGGGATAATGCGGGCGCTCGAGACGTATCAGGCGAATAGGCAGTAACACCTAGATTTTTCCATCACCAAATTTATGAATTTATCAACGGCGCGCTCTCTACCATCGAGTTGGCTCGTCGACCGAATGCGGTCGAATATTACAAAAATAGGAAAAATGACATGGACCAAGATCTAGTTCCCTGGCGCGGAAGCTATGAAGATGTCAAACCAGAAAAGGAAATTTTCGTCGTGGATGATGACGAGGCCATGCGGGACATACTCGCAGACGCTTTGGCGCCAGAGGGATTTCCGGTGACGACCTTTGAGGACGGCGATTCATTTCTGAAGGCGGCAAAGACGCGAGTTCCAATTTGCGTTTTCCTCGATCTTGTCATGCCGCGGCGGTCCGGGTTGGAAGTTTTACAGGAACTCCGCGCGCGGCGTTATTGGACACCGATCTTTCTTACCTCGGCCCGAGACGACTTTCCAACTGTCGTTGAAGCGATGAAGAGCGGCGTTCAGGATTATATCAGGAAGCCATTTGACTACGATGCACCGGCGAAACGGCTCCATAGTGCAATCGAGTTGTGGTCACGTCGTGATCGAAAAAAGGACGCCCTGGACCTTAAGATGAACGAGAATTGCGAATGGTTTCGACTAACGCCCAGCGAAAGGGAAATAGTCCTGCTCATGCGATTGACGAGCTCCTAAAGCGGGAACGTGCCCTATTTCTGGTTCGTCACGGCAGCGCCGCCTCCGACGAGCGCAACAGCTCGAAGGCATTGCCACTACTTCGGATTCCCGAACCGTTGAGCACGATCATCGACGTGTCCGAACACACTCTGCGCGCCAGAATGATAAGTCCAATCATTGCCAAGGACCTCCATTAGTTCCGCGCGGCGTTGGTCCGGGAGGCGGGCCAATTCGTCAGCAAGATTGTCAGGCAGTGGCTCGTTCTTACATGCCATCACAAAATGGCAAACGTCGCTAATTTTGTAGAGCTGCCCGTCCAGTGATATTACTGGTTCTGTACCGCCGAATTTCCACTCAGAACATCGGACCGCGGCCTCAAGAAATGCGTTCTTCAAATCATACGAGAGGGGCTCGGGTGGCCCAGCAGTGTCAATTGACGTAAGGACTGTGTCGGAAATTTCCGCTCGTACGGCTAAAATCCGAGTGCTGGCAACCTCGAGGGTTGAAGCGTCAGGCGGTGCAGACTCTGCTTGATCGGCCAGATCTGCTTCCGCTTGAGTAACCGACCGCGCTGCAAGAGGCGGATTAAGGTTTGCAGCGGCCGCTTTTGCTTCGTCACCTCGGGAAGGCGTCTCGTCAAAGTCAAGAAATTCTTCCTCGTATCGCCGCAATGCCAAGCTAAGAGCTTCGTCGAGCTTTGCTAATTCGCTAAGGACGAAGCTCATTTGAGACAGTCGCAGTGTGCCGAGCCCTTCATGATCCGCGGTTGACTTCATTTGCCGAGTGAAGTTCTCGAGTTCGTGTTTGGTCGCCAACCACAGTTCGGAATGATCTAAGCTGGCCCTTTGTCTTGCGCGCTTCGTTCGTGCCAGAACGAAGAGTATGGCCATATCGAATTCTCGTCGGAGTACGTCCATGCCGCGCTGGATTGCGTCTCCATAAAAGCCCCTTTGTGAGGCCACAAACAGCTCCCGCTCGACTGCGCGCCGGGTACGATCAACGGCTCTACCGAGCGGCGCTCTGAGCAACTCGAGGTAATCGTTTATGTCGAGCTGAGCCATGGGCCTCACTATTCAATGCGTAGCGACGCGGCTTTTCTTGCGATGAATCGAGCGCATTCGAGGGCGTTTTGGACTAGTTTGGGACGTAGAAAACAAACATATCCCCGTGCTGTGCCATCGGATTTGGCTATGTAAGGCTGGCGCTCTGTGTACTTGCCCCATACGATAATCTAGCCGATCATTGCTGACGCGGCCATTGCTTTTGTGGAGGGTAACATGATTGCGAATGGAGAGACGTTCAGAGACATTAGTGTTCAGTTGGACGGAGCAACTTTCGTGAATTGCAGGTTCGAAAATTGCAATTTGATTTATTCAGGCGTTTTGCCCGTCCACATAGACGGATGTTATTTCGATAATTGCAGGACTTCCTTCATTGGCGCCGCCAATCTCACCATTCAAATGATGCGCAGTATATATCATGGGTGGGGACCAAATGGCCGCGTATTAATTGACCATACACTTGATCAAATCAGAGCAGCAGCGGGTGCCCCTGGACCGACAGGGAGTATCGTTGAGCCGAGTGTCGCGCGCACCGGCGCGGCGCCGCGAGAATTGTCTGCGGGGCGTTTGCCCGCCGCGGCGGAAGCGGCGCCGCGAGCCATCCCGTCGACGGACAAACGATCATGGCAGGCTCAGCCTGAGCCGGTGACGACACCGCGCCCGGCGCTGCAGATTGAACCTTTGCCCGGGGAACTGGCGTCATCGCCGCGTCAGCGGCGTGACCCACTGGCCGCGCTCGCCGACGAACTCTCGACCCCCGCGCCGCGCAATAGCGCAACCACTGTCATGCGACCGGCGCGGACCGAGCCGCGCGCGGAGTTCCCTCCCGAACCCCACGTCGAACCGCGGCGTGAGCCGCGGATTGCAACGCCACAGCCGATCGCGGCCCGGCCCGCCACTACCGAGACCGCACCTAAGTCAGATGAAAACCTGGCGGACTTGGCTCTTCGCCTCGAGGCAGCATTGCGCAAGCCGATTGCGGCGGCCGATGCGCGCCCGTCCGCAACACCGACGCGCGTAGCGCCCCCGCTAGAACAGGTTCCGCCGGTAGAGTCGGCATCAACTCCGTCGCACGTGCGCACTCTGCGCCCGAGCGACCCGAAGTCGCCCCGCGCCGACACCGCGCTCTACGACAGCATCGAGCAGGAGATGGCGAGTTTATTAGGCCGTCCGGTCAAGCACTGATGCTTCTTCCATGTGGCCGCCGTGTTCGTATCAAAACGGCGGCGGCTTCAGTGCCTGGCCTCACTGTTTCCGGAATTTTCCGTCTCGTCGCTCGAGTGCACCGGCTGATGCCTGTCGACCATAGTCGACGCGGCGGCGGTCTTGCCGATCCCGCCAGTCCCATTGATTCTGATTAAGCGTTTTCGACTACGTCAACTTTGTCGCGGCGCATGCGCCAATATCCGAGGCCGCCAAACAAGGACAATCTGCCAACGAATAGTGGCATAGTTGCGGGAAGTGGTGTCGCCGACACCGGCGCTTGGAAATTGAGAGCAACGTCGTCAAGGTCGGTTTGCGCGCCGGGGCTGGGTTGGGCCACAAATTCGAGCTCGATCAGTTGGCCAATATTGGGGTCGCTGGCCGAGACTACATCGGTAAGCGTCTCCTGTACCCACTGTCCAACGCCGATAGTGTTGACGCTCAAGCTCTGAGAATCGGTGCCCGCAATAAGATAAGCAGTTATCGGGAGGTTTGGGTTGTAGTCGGCACGTTCGCCCGCATAGAAGGTCAAAGTATAAGTCCCAGCCGCGAGCGTGCTGGTTAGAACCTGATCAATGGTGGCGCCTGCGTTGAGGTAAGCACCTTGGCTGCCGTCCGGCACGATCAAACCTGGCGACAATCCATCCGAGCCCGCCGTGTATTCGCCCGTCGTCATAAGCTGCGCGCCATATTGGCCAGTAACGGTACCAGGATTCCAATCGGTTAACGCGTCTACAGTGTAGTCACCACCGCCACAAAAGGGATCACCAGGACATGATGGAGATTCGAACGAGGGGTTATTTATCGTGATTGATGTTGCCGAGGCCAGGCCCGGACAAAAACCGGTGCCGACGAGCGCCAAAGAGGTTACGAGATATCCGTGCTTACGCATCGCGCAAACTCTCTTCACGGCCCAAAAAGGGGGCGCGCCTTCAACCGAACACTAGAGCCTACGGGATCATACGACGCAATGGGTCTATCTAATTTTTAACAAGCGTGCCGCAGGCACCAGGTGGCAACTTTTATTGTTATATATTCAATGGCTTAGAGCTTTCCTATTTGCCACCTTCGAGACCGCCGTGAACTGGGTCAAAATGAAATTAAATGAAAATCCCGTTCGATCCCTTCGCCGACGCGCAAAAACTAAGTTGTTTGGCTGCTAACTGGCTTTCCTGACCTGAATGACGTCAGTCACCTCGTGCTGGCAGCGCGGGCACTCGTATATGCGCTGATCGCGGCAGGGCGGATCGGGAAAGATGCGGACCAGCATCATTCGGGTGCCGCATCTTGGACAAGAGGGGCAGGCCAGAACAGCTGGTGGAATGTCGATATGCGCGGCCATGTCGGCCTCAACTCAACAAATTGGCTGAGCACCAACGCAACGTACGCCCCCAAGTATTGCGGTGCAATGACACGCACAAGATCGGCAATATTTTTGCACTGGAAAAACAGACTTGGTCCCCTGCACGTGCGCGAGCTGGCTTTTGTGTACGACGTTATGAGGCTGGCCAGTCGTTGAAAGAGGAAAACGCCGGGTATGTTTGTTGAGCCATTCGCTGAGTTTTGGAGCCCAGGCACCCTTTGAATGGGCCGGACGCCTCGGATCGGAGTGTACTCTGAGTGGCTCGACAGAGCCTCCTCGGTTTGCCATGCTGGTACACTTGCCTTCAAACCGCGAAGCTCGTGGTGCGTTCTTAGACACGAACTATCGGGGGGAGCATATGAAAGTTCCTGTCACTGCCGCTACGTTAGTTGTGGGCCTTTTCCTGATTAATCCCGGCCCGGCTTTCTCTCAGGAACGAGGAGGCCTCCTCACGCGTGAGCAGACGCGAGCCTACCATGCATGCCTGTTCGAAGCGTGGATCCAGGACTACTGTGGAGCCAACTCTCGTGCCTATGGCCAATGCCTTGTTGCCAATGGCGGAGAAAGATACCCTTTAGGTGATCGCCGCTTTACCGATGATTACTGTTGGTATACGGCCCAGGGTCTGCCGCCGCGCTAAGACCAGAGAATTCACCTTCTGCCCCTTCTGCCCCTTCGGCGCCGATTCACCGATACCGCCGGCAAAGTCAGAAGTGATACTCTGGCGGTATGAACGCAGCGATTATGGGTGCGGGCACAAAGTACTTAGCGACATCATGGGTCACCCGGACCGGGTGCCCGTTTTCCAGTTTGATCTGAGGCTGCGATATTTTTGCGCTGATGATGCCGAGCAGGCATTTCATGTCCGCATCAAAGACCCCGGATCCAGAATTCCCAGTCGTCGCGACATCGCTGATTGCCGTCCGGAACTTGGGGTTGATATTGGCCGGGATCAGCGCGGGCGAGATGACGTGAGATCGCGCTATTCCCTCCGGAATCGCGACGATGACTTCTTCGCCGGGTCGAGGCGGTTGTTTGCATATTGGCATTCGACGAAGTCGCAGGCTGACGGGAAGCTGCTTGTCGTCGATTGAAACGAGCGCCAAGTCGACGTCCGCGGCGTCCACTGCGCTGAATTCACCCTCCTTTAGCACTTCGGCCGGAAGCTCCTGGCCCGCAATCTGCACGCGGATTGTGTGCCAATATTTGTTGCCCGCGACGTGTGCTGCGGTAAGGACAAGTCCGTTCCCCAAATAGATGCCGTACCCGGTCCAATTCTCCTTTGGGACTCTGACGACGTGGACGGCATAGCGTCTGAGCGATTGGTCGGGATCATCCTGAGAATGCGCAGGGCAACCGAGTGCTGCAGCAGCGATGAGGCCGAAGCACAGTGGCGTGGCAAAACGCATGGGCGTTCCGAAAAAGTTTGCCGCCTCAACCGTATTATGATGTGGCGATAAGATACAGCGCCCGGTCGGTCCCCGGTCTTGAAGCGCGCCTTTAGTAGCAAGGCAAAGCCCGCACCAAATTGCAACAATAGATTGTAAGTATTGGCTGATTGCCACCACAAGGCGCCTGTCACCGAGCGGTTACACCGCAGTACACAGCCCAAACAGAAAGACCGCCTCCTCGCGGCGGTCTCTCCGAACTTTGGTTTTCAGCTTGTTCGCTTATGCGGCCGCGAGAGCCGGCATTGCGCTCTTCTTTCGACGCTTCGCGAGATAGCCGATGAAGCCCAGGCCGCCAGCGAAGAGCGGAAGTGCGGCCGGGAGAGGCGTTGGTTCCGGGAGAGTCAGGTCTGCGTCAAGGAGAGTTCCCGACGAATTGTTAAATGCCCCAACTTCCGTGGAATTCAGAGAAAGGATACAAACTCCACAGCTGTGGTCATTACTCTCTCCAAAGATATAGTCGTTCCAGCTAATGCTCGTCACAACTCCATCAGTCAGAACAACTGTGGTGGCGTTTGCGGCATTAAAATTACCATCCACAAGGTCATAAGTTGCGCCGTCATTGCCCGTAGTGACTATAGTACTATCAGTGCCCCCATTGTTCAGCTCGCCCGAGGCAGTGATCGGAGGACCGCACGATATACAGCTCACTAATGTACCTGAGTAATCTGTGAAGTCCGCAACAGTCGAACTGACAAGATAAAGCTCTGCGGATGTGACGCCAGAATTATTATTCGAGATTGTGAATGGAACATCCAGAGTGCTCGCATGTGCCATGACTGAGGATGAAACAAACACGGCAGCTACCAAGAATGCACGAAAGGCGTTACGCATTGGTTCCCCCATAGAACAACTGACAGTGGATCAGGTCTTCAGATTCGACGGCTGCGGCAGGGGCGGAGCGTCTCTTCGTCCCGCCATAGGCGAAGTAGCCAAGACCGGCAAAGCCGGCGATCAGCATCGTCCAAGTTGAGGGCAGCGGGGTGGTTGCTACTTCGAACACCAGGCCTTGATTGTTCCCCGGATCAACAAGTCCTTCCAACGAAGCAGAGGGACCTAAAGTATTGTCCTCGGCCTCGGCCACCAAAGTGCCGACCAAAGTATTGATCGCCGCATCGGGGGTACCCGGATTGCCAGAGTCATATACCGCCGTAAATGGTGCGATTGTCGGGTCTTCGATCGTCCAAATTGCCAATTGTGTGGCTGGCGAATTGACGCTCGGGTCGGCGCTTAAATTGGTATCGCCCCAATGGACCAACGCTCCAATTTCGGAGAGTTGCGAGGGGCTGAGAATGGTACCGCCGCTGTAGCCACCATTATTTGTGAAACCAGTAGTAATAATGGTGTTAGTGGCAATGCTGTAGGTGTCGCTGGTCGTCAAGTCATGGAAGATGTCAAGGCACCACGTCGCGAGGATTTCGCCAGCATTAGAGCCAGCGCCGGTGAGATCGATCTGACCGGATCCACCGCCGAGGTTCTCAAGGGTATTACCGACAATCGAAAAGCCCTGGTAGCTAAACGAAGTGAGCGAATAGGCCTGTTCGGGAGTGAGTACTGTGGCAGCGTTCGCACCATGCGAAAACACGCACAACGAAGCCACTAGACTCGCTGCCAAACCTGACGAAAAAAGAGACGACTTCAACCTATTCATAACACTTTCCCTGTTGGCGCTATGCGCAGGCTCTGTTTTGTTTCCTGTTTCCTGTTTCCTGTTTCCTGCGTCATGCGACCAGACCCATTAGGCCGAGGCCACCGCAAAAAGCGGAAGCGCTAGGGCCAAAACACTTGTACGCATTGGCAAGCCTCCAGCTCTCTCTGTTCGCGCTACGCGTGGGCTATGCCGTTGTTAGATCGCTGCCGCCCCACAGCCAGCTTGAATTTGACACTGTCACTATTGCGGTTGACGCTTCATATCACTGAGTATATATATATTGCTACCTAATACTCCTACCTAGAAAGGGTACGAGTCAATAGCGAATTTAGCGAAATCTAATGAATGGATGCGTGGTCGAGCGCCTGGCGGCGGAGACATTCCGGTAACAGGACTTGACGATAGCTCATTCCATTCGGAGGTAGAGATAATGGCAAACCAAGAGAATGGATTTAAGAGAAAGACCCTAGGCTATCTCCCCGTGGAAAAGGTTGAGACGCTGAAGGACTGGGACAATTACAAAAAGAAAGTAAAACAGTTCTCAGACGCGAAAGCCGAAACTGAAAAAGCCAAGGAAGCTGTAAGGGGAGCCTTAAAGCAAAGGCTTCAATTGGAAGGTCACATCGATTTTGCTGTTGTAGGCGATCACGTCAGAGTTGACAGAAAACATCGGAAAAATGGCGAGCGGACCAGGTCGGTAGATCTATCACCGTCCTTCATTGAGCCGTTGTTCAAACGGCTGGCTGACGAAGAAATTCGCACCGTCGATGTTCTCAAGAAGCCGAAGGTGAACGGAGCGAACGGAACGCATCGAACGAATGGAGCGAGCGGAGTGAACGGAGTGCAAAAGTTCGCGACGGGATGAAAACCGTGACCATCGTTTGAAGCGATCAGGGTGGGCTCGTGTTGCAGTGCTTCGCGACCGGAAACTGTTTCGTCGGTCGGCGTTTGCGAGGTCCGGCGGGCTCATATCAGGTGCGGCACCTGAAGGATCTTAAGACGGGAAATACGGGGCTTCGCAGAGCGGCTTCTGATTTAGCGATCGACAAGCTGATCCTGCCCCGAGGAGGCATCCAGGCAAGTTTTTGAACCCCCGGGGTGTTGCCCGCGACAGGCATTATGCCCCCTCCAGCGAGCCTTGCTACCTTATCTTTATGGCTACCTCAACGAAGTGCGCTCGTCGCGCCACGCGGCGCAGAAGCCACATGACCTCGACATTGCGAGAACACCCGCTTTCCAGCCGGCGACCAAATGGCAAACGCAACAAAGGATTGACCTGACCTGGCTTTTTTAGACCAAGCGTTGTGAGAGAATGGGCTTGGAAAGGAGCTTTGGTCATGCCGAAGAAGAGGTTCAGCGCGGAGCAGATTGTGACGCTGCTTCGTCAGATTGAAGTGTTGATGGCGCAGGGCAAATCCACGCCGGTGGCTTGCCGGGATGCGGGGATATCGCAGCAGAGCTATTACCGCTGGCGCAAGGAATATGGTGGCCTTGAGATCGATCAGGCGAGACGGATGAAAG
>Ga0181525_10000790_pt1 | contig 27558 bp, 19 predicted proteins | sample PEATcosm2014_Bin_48_FD_121100 | JGI IMG/M metagenome (GOLD analysis project Ga0181525, IMG submission 121100) | Peatland microbial communities from MTU Mesocosm Facility, Houghton, MI, USA - PEATcosm2014_Bin06_10_metaG | ecosystem: Environmental > Terrestrial > Soil > Wetlands > Peat | place... | reverse complement strand
CAGTCCTCTCGCCTGAGCGCCATGCAGCCGGTGTTGGGCGTCAGTAATCTCCTGCTCGCCGACAACATCCCCTTCATCGCCCAACAGCCGCAGTACACCTACAACGGTCTGAAGAAACTGCGACCCGCCCTCACGGCCGAGGCGGCCGCCAACGCTCGACAGCGGGCCCAAGCCGCGTTGGGTAAGCACGTCACGTTGGGCAAGCCGATTTCGATCACGGTGGGACAGGTGTCCGTGGACGCGCCCGGGTCCGTCAACTACGGCAGTGGCGACTTCAACACCAGCTCGATTCCCAAGGTCGTCTCGGTGGTGGTCTACGCCCCCTACTCGACGTAGTACCTGTTCTGATCTCATCGCCTACTGCGCCACCCGTCCCGTAGGCGACGTGTAACGGCCGCGCCCGCGAGTCTGGCACGACTTGTAGTGGCGCGTGTTCGCGCCGCTTCGTGGGCCCCAGGGCACGGCAGAATGGGGGGGTGGACGTGACCGCCAGCCCCCTTGCCCCGCGACGTCCGACGCGCCAGATCTCGGTGGGTTCGGTAAAGGTCGGCGGCGACGCGCCCGTCTCGGTGCAGTCAATGACCACCACCAAGACCGCCGACGTCGAGGGCACCCTCGCCCAGATCTACGCCCTCGCGGCCAACGGGGCCGACATCGTGCGCTGCACCTGCAACGAGCAGGCCGCGGCCGAGGGACTCGCCCAGATCGTGCCGCGCTCGCCGGTGCCCATCGTCGCCGACATCCACTTCCACGTCGAGATGGCCTTGGCCGCCCTCGAAGCGGGCGTGCACGGTCTGCGACTCAACCCCGGCAACCTGCGAAAGCCCGAGGAGATCAAACTCGTCGCCGCCGAAGCGAAGGACCGCGGCGTGCCGATTCGCATCGGCGTGAACGCCGGCTCCCTGCACCCCGACATCTACAAGCGCTTCGGGGGCGCGACGCCCGAGGCGCTCGTCGAGTCCGCGCGCATCGAACTGGCGTACTTCGACGAGGTCGGCTTCTCCGACGTGAAGATCTCGGTCAAGGCCTCCTCGGTCGCCACCATGATCGCCGCGTACCGTCTCGCGTCGGCCACCTTCGATCACCCCTTGCACCTCGGGGTCACCGAGGCCGGGCCGTTGCCCGGGGGGCTCATCAAGGGCACGGCCGGGATCGCCACGTTGCTCGCCGAGGGCATCGGGGACACCCTGCGTTACTCACTCACCGCCGACCCCGTCGAAGAGGCCCGGGCCGGACGGCAGCTACTTGAGTCGCTCGGCCTTCGCGAGCGCAAGGGCCTGGACCTGATCGCCTGTCCGAGTTGCGGTCGCGCGGAGGTCGACGTCATCAAGGTGGCCAACGAAGCCCAAGAAGCCTTGAACGCCCTCGACGTGCCCCTCCAGGTGGCCGTCATGGGGTGCGTGGTGAACGGCCCCGGCGAGGCGCGTCACGCGGACCTCGGCATCGCCGCGGGCAAGCACCGGGGCCACCTCTTCATCCAGGGCCAGATCGTGCGCGTGGTGCGCGAGGACGAGATGGTCGAGGCGTTGGTGGACGAGGCGAAGAAGATCATCGCCGAGGGCATCGAGGCTCGCCTCGCCGCGCGCGACCTGAGCGCCGAGGCCGAGGCCGAGGCCGACCGCGCCGAACTGCTCGGCGATCGCGGGGCCGACGCGAACCACGCCCAAGAGCGCATCGAGAAGATTCGACGCCAGGTCACCAACTAGCCCACCGGTAGTCTTTGTCAACTCGAAAAGGAGCACCGTGGCTAAAGAGAGTGCGCTGACGTCCCAGGCAGAGGACTTCCCTCGCTGGTACCAAGACGTCGTGGCGAAGGCCGAGATGGCCGACAACGGTCCGGTGCGCGGCACGATGGTGATCCGCCCCTACGGCTACGCGCTCTGGGAGAACATGGTCGCGGCGATGGACGTTCGCATCAAGGCGACCGGCGCGAAGAACGCGTACTTCCCGCTCTTCATCCCCGAGAGCTACTTAGCGCGAGAGGCCGAGCACGTGGAGGGCTTCAGTCCCGAGCTGGCCGTCGTGACCCACGCGGGCGGCGAGCAGTTGGCCGAGCCGATCGTGGTGCGCCCGACCAGTGAGACGGTGGTGGGGGAGTTCATGGCCAAGTGGATCCAGAGCTACCGCGACCTGCCGCTGCTGCTCAACCAGTGGGCCAACGTCGTGCGCTGGGAGCTCCGCCCGCGACTCTTCCTGCGCAGCTCGGAGTTCCTCTGGCAGGAGGGCCACACCGCCCACGCCACCTTCCGTGACGCCACCGCCTACGCGCAGCGCATCCACTTAGAGGTCTACAACGACTTCTTGGTGGACGTGCTCGCCGCGCCGACCTACCTCGGGATCAAACCGGCGAGCGAACGCTTCCCCGGGGCGGTCAACTCACTGACCGCCGAAGGCATGATGCGCGACGGCAAAGCCCTGCAGATGGCGACCACGCACGAACTGGGTCAGAACTTCGCGCGGGCCTTCGGCATCTACTACCAGAGTGAAGCGGGCCAGGCCGAGCTCTGCTACACGACGTCCTGGGGCGCGTCCACGCGACTGGTCGGGGGACTGATCATGACCCACGGTGACGACGCGGGACTGCTCGTGCCCCCGCGCCTCGCCCCCATCCAGGTGGTGGTAGTCCCGGTGCGCGAGGAACCCGAGGTCCGCGACGCGGCCGACGCGCTCGCCGCGGAGTTAACGGCCGCCGGTGTGCGGGTCGAGGTGGACCGGGGACGGGGCAGCTTCGGGCGCCGCGTGACCGACTGGGAGATCAAGGGCGTGCCGCTGCGCGTCGAGGTCGGACCGCGAGACCTGGCGCAGGGACTCGTGACTCTCGTGCGACGCGACACCAAAGAGAGTTCCACCCACGCCCTCGGGGCGCTGGTGACCGCGGTGCCCGCGCTGCTCGAGGTCGTCCAGCGCGACCTCTTCGCGCGCGCCCTCACGCACCGCGACGAACACACGCGCGACGTGGCCACGATCCCCGAAGCGCTCGAGGCGGCGGCGGACGGTTTCGCGCGACTCGACTGGGACGTGGTGGCGGGCGCGGGCGAGGCGACCTTGAACGAACAGGCGGTCAGCGTGCGCTGCCTGCAGCGCCGCGACGGCACCATACCGGCCTCGGACGACGAGGGGGACCTCGTCTGTCTCGTCGCGAAGTCCTACTAACGGCCTTTTGAACTTTTTCTCACTCCGCTGAGGTTTTCGTAGTAGGGCACCGATTGAAGAAAACGTCGGTCACTGCTATAATTTCTCCTACAGTCCGCCTAGGACGTATGGACTCGTTTAAGCGCGGGCCTTTTGGCTCGCGTTTTTCACTGTCTAGACGGCTCTGACGAGGAGAAAGGAGACGGTCATGGAATGGGAAAGCGCACTGGGACCGCTCCTTCACACACTGGGTCTCGACCTCTACGACGTCGAGTTCACCTCGGGCACCTTGAACGTGGTCGTCACCCGCGCCGGGGGCGTGGACCTCGAGGCCCTGACCAAGGCCAATCGGACGATTTCGGAGTGGCTGGACGCGAACGACCCCATCGCCGGTCGCTACACCCTGGACGTCTCGAGTCCGGGATTAGAGCGGCGACTGCGGACCCCGACGCACTTCCAGAGCGCCATCGGCGAGGTCGTCACGCTGAGAGAGGTGCGCGGCGGGGAGCCGACGCGTCGCCTCGAAGGGACCTTGCTCGCGGCGGACGAGACGACCCTCACGCTCGAGGACAGGGAACTCGGTGTCGTGGTGATCAAGCAAGACGCGATCGAACGCGCACGCACGGTCTTTGAGTGGGGGGCCCCGAAGCCCGCCAGCGCCAAGGCCGCCAAGTCGACGACGGGCAAGAGAGGTTAACCATGGCGAACTTTGAGTTTCTTGAGGCCCTCGGTCAGATCGCGCGAGACCAGAACATCGACGAAGGGGAACTGCTCATCGCGTTAGCGAACGCGCTACTCGCCGCCTACAAGCGTCGACCGGACTCGGCCGAGGACGCCGAGGTCGAGATCAACCCCGAGACCGGCGAGATCAAGGTGTGGGGCTTAGAGCTCGACATCGAGGGCAACGTCACGCGCGAGTGGGACGCCACGCCCGAGGACTTCGGCCGCATCGCCGCCCAGACCGCCAAGCAGGTCCTCATGCAACTGATCCGCGACATCCAGCGTCGACAGATGTACGAGGAGTTCGCCAATCGCGAGGGCGACATCGTCTCGGGCACCGTCCAACAGAACGACAACCGCTACACGCTCTTGGACCTCGGACGCGTCGAGGCGTTGCTGCCCCAGGCCGAGCAGATCGCCTTCGAGCGCTACGAGCACGGCGCGCGCATCAAGGTCTACATCGTCGAAGTGCGCAAGACCAATAAGGGTCCCCAGATCGTGGTCTCGCGCACGCACCCGGCCCTCGTCGCCAAGCTCTTCGAGATCGAGGTGCCCGAGATCGCCAACGGCATCGTCGAGATCAAGGCGCTGGCGCGCGAACCCGGTCACCGTTCGAAGATCGCCGTCGCGTCGAACGACCAGATGATCGATCCCGTGGGTGCCTGCGTCGGCGCGAGGGGCTCGCGCGTGCGCAACATCACCAACGAGCTCAGGTCCGAACGCATCGACGTCGTGCCCTACAGCGACGACCCGGTCGAGTTCATCCAGTCGGCCCTCCAGCCCGCGCGGGTGCGCGAGGTTCGCTTGGACGAAGTCGAGGGCATCGCCACGGTGATCGTGCACGACCAACAGCTCTCCCTCGCCATCGGCAAGGAGGGACAGAACGCCCGACTCGCCGCGCGACTCACCGGCTGGCGCATCGACATCCGCTCGGAGAACGAGGGACAAGACGAGGTGGTCGAAGAGGTCTGGACTGACGGCGACGTGGTGGTCGACGAGACGGTCGCCGTGGTGACCGACGAGGCCGGTGAGGTCGAGGCGGTCGTGACCGACGTGGTCGTCACCGACGCCGCGGGTGACGTCGAGGAGATCGTGGTCGTGGAGACGAGTTCGGAGGAAGAGGCATAGCCGTTCGCACGTGCGTCGTGTGTCGCCGGCGACGCAGCGACACCGAGCTGGTGCGCGTGGGCCGAGACGCCGCGGGGACGTGGTTCCTCGGACGAGGTGACGGTCGCGGGGCGTGGTGGTGTGGTGACGCGAACTGCGGCGACGAACTGCGGGTCGGCCATCTGGCCCGGGCGTTGCGAACCCCGGTGCGAGAGGGCGACGTGGCGATAGTTCGCGCGCTCGCGAGAAGTAAAAGGCTTGAGTTGTGAAAGAATAGGAAACTGTGCCCGCGAAACGTGCGGGTGCGTGACACAAGGGACTGTTTTGGCTCCAAAGAAAATACGAGTGCACGAGCTCTCTAAAGAGCTCGGTCTAACGAGCAAGGAGTTGCTCGCACTCGCCCAGACACTAGGTATCGGCGCCTCGAGTCCGTCGGCGTCCATCGAGGACGCCCAGGCGGACCGCATCCGTCGCCGAGCCGACGCCGACGGGCTGCGCCGCTCGGCGCCCGCGGGCGCCGAAAAAGCGGAGAAGGTCACCAAGGCGACCAAGGCCGCGGCCGCCCCGGCCCCCGCGGCGCCCCCCACGTCGCCTCCGCCCGCGCCCGTTCGGGCCGCTCGATCGGTCACCCCCGCCGCACCGGCCGCACCCGCGGTCCCCACGCCAGTTACCGCCGCAACCGCGACGCCCGAAGCCCCCCCGGCCCCCGAAGCCCCCGCGGCGAAGGTGGTGCGCTCGCGCGTCACCCCGCCCAAGCCCGCACCGGTCCGCACGGCGTCGCCCGATGGCCCCACGACGATTCGCCCGACGCCGCGTGGGGGCGCCGGCGATGGCTCGAGCCGACCGCCGCTCAGTTCCTCCGGTCGCCCGATCCCGCCACCGCCCGGTCGCCCCATGAGTTCCACTGGTCGGCCGATCCCGCCACCGCCCGGGGCTCGCCGACCGCTGTCCGCGGCCGGAGCGCGGAGCGGACCCTCGAGTGGTCCGCGACCCATGAGCGCGCGACCGAGCACCGGTGCGCCGCGCACCGGCGGACCCTCGCGACCCGGCGGCGGTTTCTCGGCGACCCGTCCCGGCGCCCCGACCGGGGGCGCCCCCGCGAGCGCGAGTCGCAGTGGTGGTCCCGCCCGAGGGGGCGGTGGTCCGCGGGGCTCCCAACGCAAGGTCACTCGACGGCGTCGACGTAACGTCGAAGAGCTCGAGCCGACCCAGATGACCACCTGGCAGCCGAGCAGCGCGCCCGTGCCCGACGGGGAGATCATCATCGAGCGCGGCTCGACCGCGAAGGACGTCGGACCCAAGTTGAACCGCAGCGCGGCCGACGTCATGCGCTTCCTCTTCCTCCAAGGCGAGATCGTCACCGCGGTCCAGAGCCTCAGCGACGACATGATCGAGCTCTACGCCGCCGAAGTCGGCGCCGAAGTGCACCTGGTGGACCCGGGTGAACAGAAGGAGGCCGAGCTCTTAGCGAAGTTCTTCGACGAGGACGACGAGGAGGACGACATCCCCTCGGTACCCCGTCCACCCATCGTCACCGTGATGGGCCACGTCGACCACGGCAAGACGCTGTTGCTCGACCGGATCCGTAAGACGAACGTCGTCGCGGGTGAGGCCGGCGGGATCACCCAGCACATCGGCGCCTACCAGGTCGCCTGGCACGGCCGATCGATCACCTTCCTCGACACCCCCGGTCACGAGGCCTTCACCGCCATACGGGCGCGCGGCGCCAAGGTCACCGACGTCATCATCCTCGTGGTGGCGGCCGACGACGGCGTCATGCCCCAGACCATCGAAGCGATCGACCACGCCAGGGCGGCCGAGGTGCCGATCATCGTGGCGATCAACAAGATGGACCGCGCCGACGCCAACCCGGACCGCGTCCTCCAGCAGCTCTCCGAGCAGGGACTGGTGCCCGAGAAGTGGGGCGGGGACACCATCGTGGTCGAGATCTCGGCGTTGCAGGGCACCGGCATCGACGAGTTGCTCGAACAGGTGCTGCTGGTCGCCGAGATCGGCGAGCTCTCCGCCCCGCCGACGGGTCGGGCCGGGGGCACCGTGCTCGAGGCGAACCTCGAGGTCGGCCGCGGTCCGGTCGCCACGGTCATGGTCCAAAAGGGACTCCTCCAGGTCGGCGACCCCGTCGTGGCCGGTCCCGCCTTCGGCAAGGTCAAGGCGCTCATCAACGACCAGGGCAAGCAGATCAAGAGTGCCGGGCCCTCGACGCCCGTGCAGATCCTCGGCTTCAGTGAGCCGCCCTTCGCCGGCGACGAGATGCGCGTGGCGCGCGACCTCGCGCACGCGCGCTCCCTCGCCGAGGCGCGCGCCCAGCGCACGCGCCTGGTCGGTCAGCAGCCCGCCGCTTCGACGTCGGGCGCGCGCTTGGAGGACCTCTTCGAGCAGATCCAACGCGGCGAGACCGCGACGCTCAACATCGTCCTAAAGGCCGACGTGCAGGGCTCGCTCGAGGCCTGCACCGAGTCGCTGCGCAAATTAGAGCGCGACGACGTCAAGCTCGTCATCGTGCACCGCGGCGTGGGGGGCATCACCGAGAACGACGTGCAGCTCGCCAAGGCCTCAAACGCCACCATCATCGGCTTTAACGTGCGCCCCGACAAGCGCAGTCGCGAACTGGCGACGAGCGAGGGCGTGCAGATCCGCACCTACGAGATCATCTACAAGCTCATCGAGGAGATCGAGGCGGCCATGCTCGGCCTCCTGACGCCGATCTACGAGGAGATCGTCACCGGCGAGGCCGAGGTGCGCGAGGTCTTCCGCATCCCGCGCGTCGGCGCGATCGCCGGGTGCTTCGTGCGCGACGGGGTCATCACCCGAGGATCCCGGGTCCGCTTCTTGCGCGAGGGCACCATCATCTGGAAGGGCACGGTCACCTCGCTGCGGCGCTTCAAGGACGACGCGCGCGAGGTCCCCGCGGGCTTCGAGTGCGGCGTGGGGCTCTCGGACTACCAGGACCTGAAGGCGGGCGACGTCATCGAGACCTACGAAGAGCGCGAGATCCCGCGCACGGCGTAAGTGATGGCGCGATCGTCGGGCTCGCACCATCCCTACCCGCGTTCGGCTCGGGTCAACAAGATCCTGCGCGAGGTGATCAGTGACGAACTCGTGCGGATCTCCGACGTGGACGAGCAGCTGGGTCTGTTGACGGTCACCGGGGTCGAGACCTCGCCCGACATGCGCCACGCGATCGTCTTCTTCGACTCCCTGAGCGACGCCTCCAAGGCCGCGCTCGAGGAGCGACGCGGACAGATCCAGGGCGCGGTCAACGCCCAGACGCGTCTCAAGCGCACGCCCAAGCTCGCCTTCGTGGCGGACCCGGCCGTGGCGAGTGGCACCATCGTCGAGGAGCTGCTGCGACGCCAGCGACATGACGACGAGTAACGGACTGCTGCTGGTCGACAAGCCAGCGGGCGTGACCAGCCACGACGTGGTGGCGCGAGTGCGCCGGATCCTCGACGAGCGCCGCGTGGGCCACGCGGGCACGCTCGACCCGATGGCGACCGGTCTCTTGGTCCTGGCGGTCGGGCCCTCGACGAGGTTGCTGCGCTTCGCCCAAGGGGAGACCAAGGAGTACGAGGGGGTGGTCACCTTCGGTGTGGCGACCGACTCGCTCGACGCCGACGGCACGGTCACCGAACGACACGCCGTGCCGGCGCTCTCGAGCGAGGCGGTGAACGCCCGAGCGGCGTCAATAGTCGGCCGGCAACTCCAGACCCCGCCGATGGTCTCGGCGATCAAGGTGGGGGGACAGCGTCTCCACGCCCTGGCTCGACGGGGCGTCGTCGTTGAACGCGAGCCCCGGGAGGTGACGATCCGCGCCTTCACCCTGGCCCCGACGAGCGAGCCCGACCGGTGGGGTTTCTCGGTCACGTGTTCGGCGGGCACCTACGTGCGGGTGCTCTTGAGCGACTTGGCGGTCTCACTCGGTACCGTCGGTCACCTCAGCGCGCTGCGACGTACGAAGAGCGGTGCGCACCGGGTCGAGGAGGCGAGCGGGCTCGAGGAGCTCGAAGAGAAGGTGAGAGACGGCGCCGCGATCCTGGCGCCGCCGCGCGCCTTCCTCAGCGCGCTCGCGTCGGTCGAGGTCACCGCGGAACAGGAGGCCCGGATTCGCCAGGGCCAGCGCGTCGAACTCGCGAACCTCGACGGACACGAGGTGGCGGCGCTGCGCGCGAGTGGCGAGCTCGTCGCGGTACTGCGTCGACGTGACCTCACCTGGCAGCCGGTCGTCGTGTTGCCCGACGACGAGTCCCCGGGACCCCGGTAGGTTGCACTCGTGAGAGTCCTGCGCGACGGTGACATGAACGACGCCCCCGCCGCGCCGAGCGTGGTGGCGATGGGCGTGTTCGACGGTCTGCACCGGGGCCACCAGGCCGTGATCGCCCAACTCGTCGAACTCGCCGACACCTACGACGCCGTGGCGACGGTCGTCACGTTCGACCCCTCGCCGGCCATGGTCCTCGACCCGGAGAAGGCGCCGCGTCTGATCGGCACGCTCGAACAGCGCCTCGAGGGGCTCGGCGCGCTCGGCGTCGAACAGGTGCGCGTTCTCGCCTTCGACGAGGACCTCTCGAAGGTCAGCGCGACCGACTTCATCGACCGCGTCTTGGTGCTCGAACTCAGCGCGCGCTGCGTGGTGGTGGGCGAGGACTTTCACTTCGGCCACGACCGCGAGGGCACCGTCGAGGTGTTGCGCGACGTCGGGGCCGAACGAGGGTTCGACGTGGTCACCGCGCCACTGCACGGGGACCCCCAGCGCTGGAGCTCGACCTCGGTGCGCGCGGCCTTGGCGGACGGTGACGTGGTGGGCGCGAGCACGATCCTCGGCCACCCCTTCACCCTGCGCGGCAGCGTGGTGCACGGCGACGCGCGCGGTGAGGGTCTCGGCTTTCCCACGGCGAACCTGGCCGTCGCGCCCGACCAGGCGCTACCGAGCGAGGGCGTCTACGCCGGCGCGGCGTACTTAGAGGAGGCCTGGTGGCCGGCGGCGATCTCGGTGGGCACGCGTCCGCAGTTCTACGACCACGGCGAACTCTTGGTCGAGGTCTACGTCGTGGACTACACCGGCACCCTCTACGGATTCAACCTCGACGTGGTGTTCTTGGCGCGCCTGCGCGACCAACGGACCTTCGCCAGCGTCAAGAAACTCACCGCACAGATCGAGCGCGACGTCCAGGAAACCCGGCGAATCTTTAGCGAACAGTCGTCCCCGGAGTCGAGGCTGCTAGGATAGAACTTCGGTCAGCGACGCTGATCGTGTGGGTCGTCTCGTTGGCGGCTCGCAACGGGACCCCCGATTCAATAAGGCACACACGTTATGACCGAGAAGCAGGAGATCATCAAGGACTTTCAGGCGCACGTCTCGGACACCGGTTCACCGGAAGTCCAAGTCGCGCTGCTGACGGCCCGGATCTCGCATCTCACCGAGCACCTCAAGGTCCACAAGGGCGATCATCACACTCGCCGGGGACTCATGAAACTCATCGGTCAGCGACGTCGACTGCTCGACTACGTGCAAAAAGGCAACGTGGAGCGCTACCGCGCATTAATTGGCCGTCTCGGCATACGTCGCTAGCCGAACACCCACGTCGCATCGACGTGGTCAACATATCCGAGGTCTCGAAGGCCAGTGGAGGACCGTCGCCCCGAGCGGCGATCGCCCACTGGGATTCGGGCGGAGTGTTGCTACACAAGGAGCATTTCCATGACTGACGCAATCCGCGTAAGTAGTCCCGTCACCGGGACCGACAAGACCATGAGTTTTGAGGCCGGTCACCTCGCCCAACTAGCCGACGGCGCCGTACTCGCGCGTCTCGGCGACACCATGCTCTTAGCGACGGTCACCGCCGCGAAGACCGCTCGCGAGGGGATGGACTTCTTCCCCCTCACGATCGACATCGAAGAGCGCGCCTACGCCGCGGGCAAGATTCCCGGGGCGTTCTTCCGTCGCGAGGGCAAGCTCTCCGACCAGGCGATCCTGATCTGTCGACTGATCGACCGACCGCTGCGACCGTCCTTCCCGAAGGGCTTTCGTAATGAGGTCCAAGTCGTCGGCACGATCTTCTCCGCCGACCAGGAGAACCCGCACGACATCCTCGCGATCAACGCCGCCTCGGCCGCGTTGATGATCTCGGGCATCCCCTTCGACGGTCCCATCGGGGCCGTGCGCATGGCCTACACCACCGACGGGGAGTGGGCGCCGCACCCCACCTTCGCCGAAGGTGACGCCGCGACCTTCGAACTGGTCGTGGCCGGACGAGCGCTGAGTGACTCGGTCGACGCCGACGTCGCGATCATGATGGTCGAGGCCGGCGGGACCGAGGGTTCCTTCGAGAAGTACGCCGACGGCGCCCCCAAGGTCTCTGAAGAAGTGCTCGCCGCGGGACTCGAGGCCTCCAAGCTCTGGATCCGCGAGGCGATCAACCTCCAACGTGAACTCGTGCGCGACTTCATCGCCGCGCGCGGACCGCTGCCGGTCTTCCCCTACGAGACCTTCGCCGACTACCAAGACGACGTCTACGCCCGCGTGGAAGCGGTCGGGGCGACGTCGCTCAGCGCGGCCAACCAGATCACCACCAAGGCCGCACGCGCCGAGGCGCTCGACGCCGCGACCAAGTCGATCACCGAGCAGTTGGGCGGTGAGTTCGAGGGACGCGGGGGAGAGATCAAGGCGGCGGTTCGTTCGATGACCAAGAAACTGGTGCGCAAGCGCATCGTCGAAGAGGGCGTGCGCATCGACGGACGATCCACCAGCGACATCCGACCGCTGTCGGCGGAAGTGGACCTCTTTCCGATGACCCACGGCTCGGCGCTCTTCCAGCGCGGCGAGACCCAGGTCGTGAACGTCACCACGCTGGGCATGCCCCGCATGCGCCAGCAGCTCGACACCATCACGCCCGACGAGTTCCGTCGCTACATGCACCACTACAACTTCCCGCCGTACTCGACGGGCGAGACCGGTCGCGTGGGTGCCCCCAAGCGCCGTGAGATCGGACACGGCATGTTGGCCGAGCGCGCGCTCGTGCCCGTGCTGCCCAGTGAGGAGGACTTCGCCTACACGATCCGTGTGGTCTCGGACGTCCTGCAGTCGAACGGTTCGACGTCCATGGGCTCGGTCTGTGGCTCGACGCTCTCACTGATGGCGGCCGGCGTGCCGATCAAGGCACCCGTCGCGGGTATCGCGATGGGCCTCGTCTACGACGAGGGCACCTACGTGACCCTGACCGACATCCTCGGCGCCGAAGACGCCTTCGGTGACATGGACTTCAAGGTCGCGGGCACCGCGGACGCCGTGACGGCGCTGCAGCTCGACACCAAGATCGACGGGCTGCCCGCCGACGTGCTCGAGCGCGCCCTGCACCAGGCCAAAGAGGCGCGCCTCACGATCCTGAAGGTCATCACCGACACGATCGCGCAGCCGCGCAGCGAGGTCGCCGAGGTGGCCCCGAAGATCGTTTCGATGGAGATCCCCATCGACAAGATCGGCGAGGTCATCGGGCCCAAGGGCAAGGTCATCAACACCCTCCAGCAAGAGACCGGTGCGGACATCGCGGTGGACGACGACGGTGTCGTCGGTACGGTGACCATCGGCGCCAAGGACGGTCGAGCCGTCGAAGAGGCCCGTCGTCGGATCTCCTTGATCCTCGACCCACCCTCGGCCGACGTCGGCGCGGTCTACCAGGGTCGCGTGGTCTCCATCGCCAAGTTCGGCGCGTTCATCAACATCCTCCCGGGTCGCGACGGACTACTGCACATCTCGAAGCTGGCGCCGCTCAACGGCGGCAAGCGCATCGGTCAGGTCGAGGACGTGCTCGAACTCGGTCAGGCCCTCGAGGTCAAGGTCGACGACATCGACCCGCAGGGCAAGGTCTCCCTCTCATTAGTGGGCGACTTTCCCGACGTGGTTGACGAACCCCGTAGCCGCGAGCGCCGTCCCGAGCGCGACAGCCGTCCCGACCGCGGACCTCGCCCCGATCGTGACCGACCCGAGCGTGACCGACCCGAGCGTGACCGCCCCGAGCGTGACCGCCCCGAGCGCGCGAGCGCCACGGCGAAGTCCTCCTCCTTCGAAGCCTCCTTCGAGGCCGAGCTGGCTGGTGAGATCGGGGACCTCGGTCCCGGTGGTCCCGCCTTCAGTGACGGCGACGGTGGTGGTCGTCGAAGCCCTCGACCGCGTCGTCGTTAAGTAACTCTCCGGTCCTGGCGTGCGGTGTGACTGCGCGCCGGGACCGACGACTTTTTTCCTAGCCTGGACCCCATGACGGCGACGATGGCCACCGGGTACTCCACGTCCGTGGCGCCCTCGCCCTGGTGGCGACCTCTCCGGCGAGCCGACCGCTGGGCGCTGCTCTGGTGCGTGATCGTCGCGGCGGTGCTCTTCATCGTGCCCGCGCTCTTCGGTCACCCGGCGATCGACGCCGACAACCTGATCCAGAACTTTCCGCTCCGCGTCCTGGCCGGCCACCAGTTGGCCTCGGGACACCTGCCGCTGTTCAACCCGCTCACGAACTCCGGCACGCCACTGCTCGGGGGGCTGAACGCCGGGGCCCTCTACCCCTTCACGCTGTTCTTCGCCTTCACGCCCGCGATCGCCGCATGGATTATCAACGTGATCGTCGTCTACGTAGCGGCCTCGGTGGGCGTCTTCGCGCTGCTGCGCTGGCACGGCATCTCGAGCGTGCCCGCGCTCGCCGCCGGGCTCACCTACGCCTACTCCGGCGCGATGATCGGACAGATGGTGCACCTGGGCGTCGTCCAGGGTTACTCGTTCCTGCCGTGGGCGGCCTTGGTGATGTTGGCCCTCAGCCGGCGTCTCCGATCGGCGCCCGAGGGGACGACGCTCCCCGCGTTCGCGAGGATCGCCGTCCCCTGGGTGTGCGCGATGGCCGTGCTCTGGGGGCTGACGTTTCTAACCGGGGAGCCGCGCGCCATCGCCGACGTCGAACTCTTGACGATCATCGTGGTGCCCGCGGTGTTGTTGTTCCGCTCCTCGTACTGGCTGCGCACCTGGCGAACCCGGCTGATCTACCTGGCGACGCTGGCGGTGGGCTTCCTCTGGGGGATCGGGCTCGGGCTGGTGCAGCTCTTACCGGGGTGGTCCTTCATCAACTTCTCCGAACGCTCTCAGATCAGTTACTCCTACTTCGGCGCCGGTTCGCTCGCGGTGCGCTGGACGACGCTCCTGTTCACCCCGGACCTCTTCGGGGGTAACGGCGCCTTCGGTCAACCGGGCTTCTTCGCGAACTACAACCTGGCCGAGGTGACCGGGTACGTCGGGGTTCTGGCGCTGATGGCGGCGGTGGCGTTTCTCAGCCGGTTCACCTGGAAGGGTTGGCGCGGCTACGAGCGCGACTTCGCGCTCTACGCGGCCATCGGCGTGATCGGGCTCTTCGCGACGTGGGGCAACTTCACGCCGGTGGGCCACCTCTTTCGGGCCATCCCGCTCTTCGGATCGACGCGGCTACAGAGTCGCAACGTCATCCTGGTGGACTTTGCGCTCGCGGTGGTGCTCGGGTGGTGGCTCGAGCAGGTCCGAGAAAAAGCCCGACGGACCGTGCCGCGCCGCGGGGACGGCGACGAGAGCGAACGGGGCGTGCACCTCCCGGCGCGCGGGGGCCTCTTCGCCGGCGTGGAGGACGGGTTTCGCTGGGCCACGGCGCTGCCGGCGATTGTGATCGCGGCATTTTCCATCGCGCTGATCGGCTGGGGCCCGTGGGTGATCGCCAAGGTCAGTATCTCCGATCAGATGGGTCGTCTCGAGAGCGGGCTCAAGTTCCTCAACGCGATACACCTCGTGGTCGCCCTCGCCGCGGTCTGCGCGGTCATCCTCTTTCGCAACTCCCGTCACCTGTTGCGAATCCTCCTGGTCATCCTCATCGTCGACCTCACGGTCTTCGTGATGTTCACCTCGACCGGGCTCATCGGGGGCCCCGGTCCGCGCGAGGCCAACCGGTCAGCCGCCGTCAAACTCCTCGGGACCCGTGGTCGATTCGCGCTGGTGGACGTGTCCGGGACCCACACCGGTGACTACCGCTACATCGGCGAGCCCAACATGAACGTCTTCACCGGCCTGGAGAGCGTCCAGGGGTACGGGGCATTGATCTCGACGATCTACGACAACGCGACGGGCACCCACCCCCAGGCGACCGTCAACCCGTGTCACCTCGCCGCGGGCACCTTCACGCAACTTCGCCTCAGCGCGGTCGCTATCTCCTCCGAAGTGCTGATGACGTACTCATCGCGCACCCCCACGGTGCCCTCGACCTGCGTTCGACAGCGATCGGCACCAGTCCTCCGTCGGTACTTCGGGCGAGAGATGCGCGTGTCGAAGCTCTTCCTCGCTGGCGTGGACCACTCGCCGATCTCCACGTCGCCGGTGCGACTGCGCTTCTTCAACGGTCGGGGCCAGTCAGTGGGTCGGGCCATCGTCTACTCGGGTCGGCCGGTTCGCGTGGTGGCCTTTGGTGGCAACGTTCTTTCGCCCCTAGCGGCGGGATTCGAGGTGACCTCCGCGACCGGGGTGCGCGTGGGTAACACCACGGTGGTGCCGCAGAGTTCGACGGGTATCGATCAGCTCGACTCGAACTTCCAACTCGCCATCGACGCGTCCTCGTGGCACCTCACCTCGACCCAGGAGAAGTTCTCGGTCTTCAAGGCCACGAGCATTCGACCCGAAGCGTGGTTGGGTGACGCCGCGAACGGTCGAGTGACGTTGATCAAGAACGCGAGTTGGGGGGACACCTGGGTCAGCGTGAAGCTCGCCACGTCGAGTGAGCTCTACCGCAGTGAGGCGTACCTGCCGGGGTGGCGCGCCACCGCCCTCAACACCACGACCGGAAAGAGCGAAGCGCTCAGCGTGCAACGAAGCGGGCTGATCGAGAAGGTCGACGTCCCCGCGGGGGAGTGGACCATCCACTTTCACTACCACGCGCCCTACATCGAAGCGAGCGCCACGGTCTCGGCGATCTCGTGGGCGCTCCTGCTCGGCGTCGCCGCCGCCTTCGGGGTCAGGAGATCGCGAAAACGCACGGCTAAGGTTCGGTCGTGAAATCACTGGCCATCGTGGGCGGCGCCGGTCGCATGGGCCAGGCCCTCGCCGAAGGCCTCGGGGCGCTCGAAGAGTTCTCCGTCGCCGCGCTCGTCGACGCGCAGACCCCGCGTGAGCTCTTCGGTGCGACGTACGCCAGTTCCCTCGACGCGCTCGATTCCACCACCGTCGACGTGGTCATCGACTTCTCCTCGCCCGAGGGTGTCGTCACGTCGGCCACGTGGTGCGCCGCGCACCGCGTGGCCCTCATCGTTGGCGCGACGGGGCTCGGCGAGCAAGAGCGACACGCGCTGGAGACGACCGCGGCCGTGGTCGGGGTCGTGGTGGCGTCGAACTTCTCGATCGGCGCCGTGTTGTCCGAGCGCTTCGCCGCGATGGCCGCGCCGTACTTCGAGCGCGTCGAGATCGTCGAACTCCACCACGACAAAAAAGTCGACGCACCGTCGGGGACCTCCATCGCCACCGCACTGGCGGTCGCCGAGGCTCGACGGCACGGAGGGCTCGCAGCCTTGGCGGACCCGACGACCCGTCGCTCGATCGACGGCGCTCGCGGAGCGACCGGGGCCGACGGAATCCAGATCCACTCGGTGCGCCTGCCAGGACTGGTTGCGCACCAGGAGATCCTCTTCGGCTCGGCGGGCGAGGGCCTCACAATTCGCCACGACTCCTTTGACCGACAGAGTTTCGTGCACGGCGTGGCGTTGGCGGCGCTCGCGGTTGGCACGACCCCTCAACTGCTCGACGGCATCGCCTCATTGATTCCATGACGACGTTCCCGTTGCGCACCCGGCGTGAGTGGCGAACTGGCGACACCCTCGACCCTTTGATATAGATATCTCGACTATCTACGTCCAGGGTTGTTGGCGAAGAGATCTCAAGTAAGAAAAAGGGAGGCGTCGTGAATGACTGGACGATGGTCGACGAAGGGTGGGGTCGACGTTCGGTGGAGTTCGCCACGTTGAGCGAACCGGCGAACTGCCGAGAGTACCTCGCGCTTCATCAACTCCTGGGCGTGGCGAAGGGGGACCGCCTCTTGGATGTCGCCTGTGGGGCTGGCCTGGCCGTCGAACTCGCCGCCTTACGGGGCGCGGAGTGTGCGGGTATCGACGCGTCAGCGCGACTCATCGCGGTCGCGCGCGACCGCTCGTCGAGCGCGGATCTTCGCGTGGGCGATATGCACGCCCTTCCCTGGGAGGACGAGACCTTCGACGTCGTGACCAGCTTTCGTGGTATCTGGGGCACCACGCCCACGGCACTCGACGAAGCACGCCGTGTCCTACGACCTGGTGGTCGACTGGGTATCACCGTGTGGGGGCACATCAAGGCGTCCCCCGGCGCGTGGGCCCTCGCCCCGTTTCTTCTCGCGAGTCTGCCCCAAGTGGAGAATCAAGCCGCAATGGTATCCCTCGGCCGTCCCGGTGTCGGTGAGGCGTTACTCGCAGAGAAAGGTTTGGAGGGAATCGCTCGCAACGACATTCACTGCGTGTGGGAGTTCGCCGATCCCGCGTCGTACGCGCGAGCGTTGGCGACCACGGGCCCCGCGTACGAAGCCATTCAAAGTGCTGGGGAGGAGGAGTTCCTCAGGTTCGCCGAAGAGTGTGCCCGACCACAGGTGCGCGAGGGTCTGCCCTTACGCGCTTCGATCGCCCTCGTCGGCTACACGGCGACGAAGCCGTCGAGCACGTGACCGCCACTGACGACGCCCGCCAGCGCGTCGGCTTTCTCGAGACCCCCGACGTTTCCGACGCGGCGCAACGGATGTTCGACGAGGACGTCGCGGACCACGGATTCGTCATGAACGCTTCTCGGCTATGGGCGTACGCGCCCGAGGTGCACGAGGGCCTCTTCGACCTCCTCGGCACGCTGACGCGACTCGGGTCCTTGAGCCTCCGGCTACGGGGCATCCTCGTCGCCGCGACGGCGTCGACGCTGGGGGACGCCTACTGCTCCTTGGCGTGGGGGTCGAGGTTGGCCGACGCGACGAGCGCGACCACCGCGGGCAACGTGCTGCGCGGCGTTGACGACGATCTCGACGACGCGGAGAAGGCGCTGGCCGCGTGGGCGCGACAGGTGGCGTCAGACCCCAACGGCACCAACGACGTGAACATCCGAGATCTGCGCCACGCGGGCTTTAGCGACGCACAGATCTTCGCGGCCACCGCCTTCATCGCGCTGCGACTCGCGTTCTCCACGGTCAATGACGCCCTCGGGGCGCAGCCGGACCGAGAACTAGCGGCGAGTGTGCCGCCCGAAGTCCGAGACGCCGTCGACTTCGGCCGATCGCCAGGTGCGTAGCGACGCGGGCTCGCGACCGCGTCGAAAGTCCTGCCTGGTAACTTCGAAACGTGAGTGAACCCCGTTTCGGACGCGTCCTAACGGCGATGGTGACGCCATTTTCTAAGGACGGATCGATCGACTTCGACGTAGCCTCGGCGCTCGCGCGCTTCCTCGTCACCGAGGGCAGCGAGGGACTGGTCGTCGGTGGCTCGACCGGTGAAGGGTCCTCACTGAGTGACGACGAGAAGCTCAGCCTCTTCGCGTGCGTCGCCGAAGCCGTCACGGTCCCGGTAGTGGCCGGGTCCACCTTCGCCAACACGCAGCAGTCGGTCAAGTTGACCGCGCAGGTGAAAGCGACGGGCGCCGCCGGCGTCCTCGCCACGACGCCGGCCTACGCGCGACCCAATCAGGCCGGCATCGCCGCGCACCTAGGCGCCATTGCCGAGAGCACGCCCTTAGAGGTGATGCTCTACGACATCCCCGCGCGCACTGGTCGCAAGATCAACTCCGCGACGTTAGTGGAGCTGGTCCGCACGCACCAGAACATCATCGCGGTCAAGGACGCGTCGGGCGACCTGGTCGGCGCCGCACACTCGAAGTCCGTGCTGGGTGACGCCCTCGACCTCTACAGCGGCGACGACGCGGTGGTCCTGCCCTTCATGGGTATCGGGGCCGTGGGCCTCGTGTCGGTCGCGGCGCACTGGGCCGGACCCGAGGTGGCCGGTATCGTGCACGCCGCCGTCGCGGGTGACTGGCACGAAGCGCGGCGTCTCAACGAAGTGGCCGCCGCCAGTTTCGCCTTCGAGAGCACCGACGCCTACCCCAATCCGATGCCCGCCAAGGCCGCCTTGCGGGCGCTGGGCCTCAACGTGGGAGGGTGTCGTCTGCCCCACGGGCCCGCTGACCCCGAACTCGACGCCGCCGCGGCCGAGCTCGTGGCGTCACTGAAGACCGCTCGTGGCTGACACACTCAAGGTCACCTTCCTCGGCGGGCTCGGCGAGATCGGCCGCAACTGTCTGGCCCTCGAACAAGACGGGCGCCTCGTGGTCGTCGACGCGGGCCTGATGTTCCCCGAGCCGACCATGTACGGCATCGACCTGATCCTGCCGGACTTTCGCTGGCTGATCGAACGCCGGGACCGCGTGGACGCGATCGTGCTCACGCACGGTCACGAGGACCACACCGGTGCACTGCGTTACCTCGTCAAGGACGTCAACGTCCCGATCTACGGATCGGCCCTGACGCTCGGCTTCGCCCGCCACCGACTCACCGAGGCCAAGGTGGCGAGCGACCTCACCTTCATCGAGGTCGCCGACGGCGAGCGCCGCCGCATCGGTCCCTTCGAGGTCGAGTTCATCCCGGTCACGCACTCGGTGCCCTCGGCCTACGCGTTGGCCTTCCACACCAAGGTGGGCGTCGTGGTCCACTCGGGGGACTTCAAGTTGGACCTGACGCCGATCGACGGTCGGCGCACCGACGTCAATCGCTTGGCCGCCCTCGGGGACGAGGGCGTGGCGTTACTCCTGGCCGACTCGACCAACGCCGAAGAACCCGGGTTCACGCCCTCGGAGTCGAGTGTCGGTTCGGCGCTACGACGTCTCTTCCTCGAGCGACCGCAACGCCGCATGGTCGTCGCGTGCTTCGCGAGCCATATCCACCGGATCCAACAGATCGCCGACGTGGCGCACGAGACGAAACGCAAAATCGCCTTCATGGGTCGCTCGATGGAAGCGAACGTCAAGCTGGCGCGAAAGCTCCACCTCTTGCGAGTGGACAGCGCGGACCTGATCGACGTCGAGAACATCAGTCGCTTCCCGCCGGGCGAGGTCTGCGTGATCTGCACCGGCAGTCAGGGCGAACCGCTCGCCGTCCTCTCACGACTCTCGCGCGGGGACGCGCGCAACTTCAAAGTCGGGCCCGACGACACGGTGATCTTGAGCTCCACCCCATACCGGGCAACGAGTGGTCGGTGGGTCGGGTGATCGACGACCTGCATCGCGAGGCGACCGAGGTGATCGACTCGAGTCAAGAGCTCGTGCACGCCTCGGGCCACGCCCGCCAGGGCGAACTACGAACGTTCCAGCAACTGGTCCGACCGCAGAACTTCGTCCCGGTGCACGGTGAGTACCGCCATATGGTGCACCACGCCGAACTGGCCGTGTCGATGGGCCTGAGTCCCAAGCACGTGTTGATCTGTGAGGACGGCGACCAGATCGACGTCACCGATAAGGGGATTCGCCGCGCCGGCAAGGTGCCGGCCGGGTTCCACTACATCGACGGCAGCTCGAGTGACCTCGACGAGCGACCACTCGAAGAGCGACGCATGCTCGCCGAGTACGGGGTGCTCTTGATCTCGGCCGGCGTCGACAAGGCGAGCGCGTCGATCGCCCAGCCCGTCACGGTGTCCGCCCGCGGCTGGTTCGAGGGCGCGAGTGACGCGGAGTTGATCGTGAACCTGAAGACCGCGGTCCGCACCGCCCTGCAAGAGGCCTTAGCCGAGGGCAACGTCGACGCCGACTCGCTCGCCAAGGTGGTCCAACGCGCGGCGGGGCGACTGCTCGGCCAGCGCTATCGCCGCCAGCCCGTCATCTTGCCCGCGGTCATCGTCCTCTAGTCCTCCTTGACCGGCTCACCGTGGTCGGCGTTAGAGAGCCCCTCGCGCCAGAACGCCTTGTGACTGATCTGGGTGGCGGCGAGGCCGCGATCGAGCAGGGCCGACTGGATCACGCGGGCGACGTGGAACTCGCCGAAGACGTAGGCGTGGCCGAGGTCGGGGGGTAGGGCGAAGGCGGCGAGGCCACTCAGGAGACCCGCCGGGTCGCTCGGCGCTCGGCCCCGGCGGTCGACGAAGATGCCGGTCACCCCGAGTCCCTCGTCGAAGGTGGCGGCGAGGGCGTCGTCGGGGGCGTCGATCTCGACGATGAAGGTGGCGCGCCCGGGGACCTCGATGCTCTGGGCCAGGCGGTAGAAGGAGGCGAAGCCGCTCGCGTCACCGACGAAGAGGTGCCAGTCGGCGACGGGGTCTAAGAAGATCTTGCCGCGCGGACCGATCACGTCGATCACGTCGCCGGGCGTCGTCGTCTTCACCCACGTACTGCCCGGTCCCACGTGGTCGACGGTCAGCCAGAGCGTCAAGGTATCGGCGCCGGCGTCGAGGTCGCGCACGCTGTAGCGGCGCCGTACCGGTCGGCCCTTCTCGTCTTCGAAGCGCAACATCACGTCACTGCCGGGCGCGCCGGCGAGCGTCGCCGCCTGGCCGCGCAACACCACCTCGTGCACCGAGGTCGACAGCGGCGTCGTCGACACGACCTCGCAGACCGCGGCCGTCGCGTGGAGTCGTTCGGCGAGTTGAATCGAAGAGTCGTCGGGTTGAGTGGTCACGCGCAGAGCCTACGGGTCACCGCAGGGATCTCCTTGCACGTGTCCGCTGCGTGCTGGATCACGCGTCGTTGGCGCTGGCCGCGACGACGTTGCTCGTGTAGACGGGCGTCGTCTTCGAACCTTGGTCCGAGACGCCCAACGCGACACAGTCGTCGACTTCGGGGCACTGAACGGTGCCGACGGCCATGTACGCATCGATCTGCACGCCACTCGGTACCGAGGACGGCACCGCGAAGCTCACGCTGTTCCAGCTCTCGCCTCCGTCTCGAGTCACGAGGACGATCGCCGAACCACCGTTCTCCGCCCCGGAGGAGAACCGCTGAGGCACCTCCACGGAACCAGTCGCCACGCAGTAGGACGGGCCGACGCAGGCGATGTCGTTGAGTTGCGGCGAGGGCGCGGAGTTCGGGAGTTGCTCGGGGACCCAACTGATTCCTCCGTCACTCGAGGACGCCACGTCGCTGATGAGTTGGGTGGTGTTGGGACCACACTCGATTATCCCGTGTTGTGCTTCGATCGCCCCCGCTTGGGCTGCGAGCGCGGACTCGCGCTGCGCAATCGCGGCGACCGCCGGGCTCGGTGGTGTCGTCGTGGTCGTCGTCGTACTGGATGTCGTGGGAGCGACCGAGGGAGGGGAGAGCGAGGAGCAACTCTTTGACTGACTGACCTGGATGGCGATGTCGCCCGTCACCGAACAGTGCAACGAGTCGCCGCACGAGAGCGTCGAGAGGTAGTTGACGCCGAACCCGGTGGGAAAGGAGCCACTCGACCACGTTGCGCCGTCGTCGGAGGTGCTCGCCACCACACCGGCGGTCCAGTCGTTCACGCCCGCGGCGTCACTGGTGCCGGCCACTACGCAGGTCCCCGCCGCGGGACAGGCCAGGAGGGACATCGAGTCGTCGTTCGGCAGCGGCGAGTCGGCGAACGAGGCGCCGTTGTTCAGCGTCGACAAGAACGTGGCGTCGATCGGCGTGGCGTTCGGGTCGGCCGAGGTGGCCGCCAACCCCCCACAGAAGTTCAGCGCGGGACAGCTCAGTGAGTAGAGCGCCCCGACACCCGCGGGCAGAGGATCGATGGTGAACGAGTGGCCGCCGTCGGACGTCGTGATGAGCACCGGTTGGCCCGCATCGGTCGCCCCGGCGGCGCAGGCGTCGGTGGTGGCGCAGGTCAGCGGTGTCGTGAAGTCAAGGCCCGTGGGCACGGGGAGGACGCTCCACGAGAGCGCGCCGTCGTGGGAGACGTACATCGAGTTGTAGAGCGCTGGACCGCTGCTCGAGCTGGCGTTGTCACCGGTGACGTAACAGGTGAGTGAGGTGGGGCACGTGAGGTACCCGGGCTCGGGTCCCGTGGTGCTCTGCTGCCAGCCCGCGTTGGTGAGGTAGTCGGACAGGACCCACGTCCCCGAGGGCGCGGTGATATGCGACGTCGAGCGGGGCAGCGCCCGCGCCGGTCTCCACGACGTGCGTACCGGAGCGCTGAGGCGAGGACCACTGTCCGTCGTGGTGACGACGACGACCGTGGCGACCACGAGACAGAGCGTCAGTGCCGCACCGATGAGGAGACCGCGGCCGCCTCGGTCGCGCAGCGTGAGCCGTGGGCGGTTGGGGGGCGACGGGTGGCGAGGCCGGCGCAGGACCCGATTCGTCGGGTTGGCCGGTGACGAGGTGGACTCCGACGCGGCGTGGGCGATGGACCTCCGAGCGCGACGCCACGCGTCGTGGGAGGGCCCCGGAGTATCGTCGCGAAATCGTCGGAGCAGATCAAGGGCGTCAGGCATGGTCGTTCCCTTCTGAGCTGGAGTGGCGAGGCTGATCGTCGAACTGCCAGAGGTCGAAATCGAACGAGCCCAACGCTTGGTTGAGCGCCGCGCGGGCGCGCGACAGCCGTGAGCGAACCGTGCCGGGAGCGACGTCGAGGGCGTTCGCAATCTCCTCGTGGCTGAGGTCGGCCCACGCGTGCAGTAGCAGTATCTCTCGCTGGTCGTCGTTCAACCGATCGAGCGCCGCAGCGAGACGTGGCGCGAGGGACGTTGCGCTCATCGTGTCGTCGACGTGGGACGGCGTCTCGTACGGTGCCGCCTCCATTCGCAGACGAGTGTCGAGTTCGAGACGGTGATGCTCGAGTCGCCGGTGGTTTCGAAGCAGGTTGTTCGCGATGCCGAAGAGCCACGACCGGAGCGATCCTCGGCGAGGATCGAAGGTGGCCCGACGTCGATAGGCCGTGGCGAACGTGTCGGCCGCGAGATCGTCGGCCATGAGGGTACCCACGCGCCGCGCGATGAATCGGTAGAGAGACTCGAAGTTCTCCTCGAAGCACCGATTGAACGCCGCCGGCGTGTCGATGGACGTTGCTGGGCCGATCGGCTCCGACACTCCTGGGACTCCCACACTTAGATACTTGTTCCCCACGGCCGATCCGTTCCCACTGATCTTGAGTTGCCGCCCTAATGTCGTCGAGCTACGACCGTGGTTCGCTGAGAGCCGATAAGGGCGCGAACTGGTGAGAAATGGTTCAAACGTGGGTCGTGGCGACGTCGAATGGCCCTGATTTTGAAGGAGTGCTTAGTAAGTTAGAGGATTGTGGCACCTGCGCGACACCAGAAAAAGCCGGTAAAGAAGACGGCGAAGCGCTCGAAGGCGTCCGGTCGTGACTCCGATCACCCCAACGTGTTCCAGCGTCACCTGCGAGACCTCTCGATCCTCGGGCTCATGGTCGCGGGCCTCTTCGTCCTCCTGGCCGAAGCGGGGGCGCTCGGACCCGTCGGTCACGCCATCGCGCGCGCCCTCTCCCAGGTGTTCGGGGTTGGCCGTTTCGCCCTGGCCGTGATCCTGCTCGGGCTGAGCGTCGGGCTCGTCTGGGGCAAGATCGAGTTCGACCGCGCCCGAGTGGGTTGGGGCGTGGCGCTCGGTCTCATCGCGATCAGCGGCCTCGCCGATCTCGCGGCCGGTCGACCCGGGGTGCACGCGACGACGAAGGTGCTCGCGCACGCGGGCGGGTGGCTCGGGGTGCTCGCCGGAGGCGATCTCGCCAAGGCCTTGGCCGTCGCGGGCGCCGTCGTCGTGCTGCTCGCGGTGTTGGTCATCGCGGCGATGGTCGTCACGGGCGTCGGGCTGCGGGCCCTGCTCGTGGGAGGGGGAGCGTTCCTTCGCACCGTCGGTCGCGTCCTCTCGCGGTGGTGGATGGTGCGGGCTCACGACGCGGAGTCGGAAGAGCCCACGGCCGCGATCGTCGCGATGCCCTCACGGTCGCGTGTCGTCGAAGAGCCCGAGCTGTTCGATGACGAGGTCTACGACGAGTACGAAGAAGAGGAGGACGAGGAAGAAGAAGAGGACGACGAGTACGAGGAGTACGAAGAGGAAGATGAGGAGCTCGACGAGGAACCGACCGCGCCGACTCGGATTCCCTACGTCGCGCTACCGAGCTCGTGGGCGCTTCCCTCGATCTCGCTCCTCCACCGAACCCGGGACCAACGCCTCGACAAGACCTTGACCGACGCGGCCGGAGAAGAACTGGTCGACGCCCTCGCCGCGCACGGGGTCGAGACCTCGCTGGTGGGCTACACCGTGGGGCCGACGGTCACACGCTTCGAACTCGAACTCGGTCCCGGCGTCAAGGTCTCTCGGGTCACCTCGCTCAATAAGGACATCGCCTACGCGATGGCGTCACCGGACGTGAGGATCCTCGCGCCGATCCCCGGCCGTTCGGCGATCGGCGTGGAGGTGCCGAACCGTCAACGGTCGCTGGTCGCCCTCGGTGACCTGCTCGCGTCCGAAGAGTCGCTCGAAGCGCTGCACCCCCTGGACGTCCCCATCGGGCGCGACATCGCCGGTCGCACCGTCGTGGTGAACCTAGGGGAGATGCCCCACGTGCTGATCTCGGGCGCGACGGGGGCGGGGAAGAGCTCGGCGATCAACTCCATCATCACGGCGCTCGTCATGCGCGACACCCCCGAGCAACTCCGACTCCTCCTGATCGACCCCAAGCGCGTCGAGATGGGTCAGTACAACGACCTGCCGCACCTGCTCGCCCCCGTGGTGGTCGACCCGAAGAAGGCCGCCGGGGCGCTCAACTGGGCCGTGCGCGAGATGGAGCGGCGCTACGACCTCCTCGCCGAGAGCGGCGCGCGCGACATCACGAGTTACCAGTTGATGGTCGCGCGCGGAGAACTGGTGGCCGAGCCCACCTCGGCGGAGCTCGCCGCCGGCGCCATCGAGCGCGCCACCGGTCTCGCGTCGGACATCGCACCGATGGGCTACGAGGAGTTGCCCTACATCGTGATCGTGGTGGATGAGTTGAACGACCTCATGATGGTGGCGGCGCGCGACGTCGAGGAGTCGGTGGTGCGCATCGCGCAGATGGCCCGAGCCGTCGGGATCCACCTGGTGCTCGCGACGCAGCGACCGAGCGTCGACGTCATCACGGGCGTGATCAAGGCCAACGTGCCCAGTCGCATGGCCTTCGCGGTGTCCTCCCTCGCCGACAGCCGCGTCATCTTGGACCAGGCGGGCGCGGAGCGACTTATCGGCAAGGGGGACATGCTGCTCGTCACCGCGTCGAGCAACATCGCGCGCCGTCTGCAGTCGCCCTGGGTCTCGGAAGACGAAGTGCGGCGGGTGGTGGAGTTCTGGCGGTCCCAGGGTGGTCGCAGCGAGACGGTCGTGGCCCTCGACGTGCCCGGCGGCCGCGGCCACGCCTCGGGTTCGGGTTCGTCGGACGACGACGACGAGATCCTGGCGAGGGCGCGCGAGCTGGTGATCAGCACGCAGACGGGCTCCACGTCCATGCTGCAGCGGAAGTTGCGCGTCGGCTTCGCGCGCGCCGGACGCATCATGGATCAACTCGAAGAAGAACGGGTCGTCGCCCCCGGCGATGGTTCGAAGTCGCGCAAGGTCTTGGTCTCTCGCGAAGAGTACGAACAACAGTCTTCGTTGTAGCCGGTGTCGCGCTCTCGTTCTCGCCCTCGACGACCGGCCCTGCGCGGCCTGTTCACTCGATTCGTGGCCGTCCTCCTCGGTCTCGCCATCGCGGGCGGGCTGATCGTCGGGCTGCAGGTGCCGCTGTTACACCCTCGCTCGGTGACCCACGCCATCTTCACCTCCATCGACGTGACCCGCGAGCTCCCTCTGGAGTGGCCCGCGGACGGATCGGCCGCCCTCGACATTCCCTCCCTCGGCGTCTTGGAGGGTCACCACGTCGCGGTGGTGCCGGTGGCGAGTTTGACCAAGATGATGACGGCCTACGTCACCCTGCAGCACTTGCCCCTCGGGCTCGGCGAGAGCGGTCCGTGCCACGTGGTGACGACCGAGGACGTGACGACGTACGAGGAGATGTCGGGCATCGACGAGTCGAGCGTCCCGGTCGCGGTGGGCGAGCGGCTCTGTGAGTTCGACCTCCTCGACGGACTACTCGTCCACTCGGCCGGCAACTACGCGGTCATGTTGGCCAACCTGGTCGCCGGTTCGACGACCGAATTCATCGAAGAGATGAACGAGGACGCGGCGTCACTCGGGCTCACCGGGACGAGCTACGCCGACGTCACTGGCTACTCGCCGTTGTCGGTCTCGACCGCGCCCGACCAGGCCCGTCTGGCGGCGCTCTTGATGCGCTCGCCCCTGGTGCGCTCGATCGTGATCCAGCCGAGCGTGACGCTGCCCTTCGCGGGCACCGTCACTTCCTTCACTCCCTTCGTCGGGACCGACCACGTCATCGGCGTCAAGTCCGGTCGGACCGTGCAGGCCGGGGGGTGCGACGTGATGGCCGTGACGTTCGCAGAGGACGGCGCGACCCACGTGCTCTACTCGGTCGTGTTGGGCCAAGAGGGGGGTGACCTGCTCGGTCCGGCGGGGGAGGCGGCCCTCGCCCTCGCGGACTCGGCGGT
>Ga0181525_10000787_pt1 | contig 27564 bp, 24 predicted proteins | sample PEATcosm2014_Bin_48_FD_121100 | JGI IMG/M metagenome (GOLD analysis project Ga0181525, IMG submission 121100) | Peatland microbial communities from MTU Mesocosm Facility, Houghton, MI, USA - PEATcosm2014_Bin06_10_metaG | ecosystem: Environmental > Terrestrial > Soil > Wetlands > Peat | place... | reverse complement strand
GACGCGCGCCCGCAGCGTGCCGTCCTGGGTGAGCACGGGCACGATGGCCTTGCCTGCGAAGTCGCCGCCGAGGATGATCACGTCCGCCTCGTAGACCTTTGCGGCGGCGAGGAACTTGCGGAAGCAGACCTGCGAGCCGTGAAGGTCGGTGGCGAAGTAGATACGCAGCGCGCGCTGCTTACCTGCCTTCTTACGCAGCATCCGCTACTCCGGTGGAAGTTCGCGCATGGCCATCGATAGGTCCAGCGCGTTGCGCTGCCTGCGCACCGTGCGCGCGATCAGGTAGATGACCGGCCCCGCGCCGAGCACGATCACCAGCGTGAGGATCGATTCCCAGCTGAACTTGCCGTACACGCTGGAGTGCGTGGCCAGCTCGTAGACGGTGAACAGGGCGAGCACGGTGGTGGCCCCGCCCACCAGGGCGACGTTGCGCAGCCAGCGTCGTCTCGCGTCCTCTGCCATGCCGGGCGTCTCGATCAGGTCTGATCTGCGCAGCGGCAGCACGGTCGCGGAGATGCCGCCGGCCAGCAGGATGAGCGCGAAGAACAGGCTCTGCAGGGCGACGATGCTGCCCAGGTTGACCAGGCTGGTCAGGAAGCAGAAGCCGATCCCGATGACCAGCACGATCGCGATGGCGACGTTCGGCGCGTGGTTGCGCTCGCCGATCTTGGCCACCCGGACCGGCAGCAGCCGGTCGAAGGCCTGGGCGAACAGGACTCGGGTGGTGACGGTCAGGAAGGCCAGGTTGACCGCGATCTCGGCCAGCGGCACCGCGGTCGCGAACAGGATCTTGGTGATCGGGTCGGTAGACAGGATCATGCCGTAGCCGAGGCCGCCCGCCACCGAGTTCAGGCTGGTGATCTTCCCGTAGGCGGTCGGGTTGACCACGCTGAGGTTGGCCTGCGCCTGCATGAACTGCAGGCCGACGCGGGCGCGCAGCAGCGCCCAGACGCCTATCCACAGCACCACCAGCACGCCGATGCTGATCGTCGAGGCGTACAGGTAGGTCTTTCCCGGCCTACGCAGCTCGCCGCCGACGTAGTAGGAGTACAGCACGCCGTTGTAGTTCAGCACCATGAACGGGATGATCGCGACGCCTGCCGCGATCGAGGTGCCGAAGACCACCCCGTTGGACTTGGCCGCCGAGATGATGGCCGCGAACGCGTTCGGGTTGTGGCTGTAGCTGGCCAGCGCCGAGGTGAAGTCCGCGTGCGAGTTGGCCGCTAGCATCCCGATCAGCACCACGAACGCGACCACCTGCAGCACGATCAGCCAGAAGATGATCCTGGCCACGATCCTGACCGAGAACAGCGACAGCGCGGCGACGATCAGCATGACCGCGACGCTGAGCCAGGCGATGGCGATGTTGCTGGTCAGGTGAGTGCCCGCGTTCGCCAGCGCGGTTGAGTGGAACGCCGAGCCGAGCCCGCTCAGCATGAACGGGGTGAACTGCGCGGCGAAGTGCGCGTTGGTCGACAGGACGTAGGTAAACACGACGGCGATGCCGAGCCCGGCCACCGAGCCCGCCACGGGGGAGACGATCCGGGACAGGTAGACGTACTCGCCGCCGGCCCGGGGCACCGCGCGCAGCAGGTACCTGTAGGCGAACATCGCCACCAGCCAGATGATCGCCCCGGCGACCAGCGGCAGGTACATGTCGGCCTTTGCGAAGTCCGTCAGGCCCGCATTGAAGTTGATGAACGTGTTGACGACGGCGACCGACGCCAGCGAGATGCCTGTCGCTGCGGGAATTCCCAGGTCACGAACGAGGCCGGACGTCTGCCGGACGAAGAGCCGGGTGGACGGGGCACTCGCGGCCTTGGCCGCTCCGGCGGGGACAGATGCTTCGCTACTAGTCACTGGCCTACCTCCAGCCTCACATCACCAGAGCGAGGAACAGCTAACTCAGACCAGCAGGAACCCTTACCGGCCCAGGCGAGCTGCCATCATGGTCAGGCCAGGACAAGAGATTGTCAATACCTATGGACATACGTCTGTACTTACTGACCATCATCAACCGGGGGCGTGATTCTGAGGTGGAGCGGCGGCGGCAGCGGGGCTGGGGGGGTGAGCGCTGCCGCCACCGGTCCGTGTGCGCTCAGCCGCGGAAGCGGAATTCCTCGAGCGCGTTGGTCCCGTCATTCACGGCCAGCAGGTTGCCCTCCGACGTGGTGATGATGCCGAACAAGTCACCCGCGCCGTTGCGCACCAGCGTCTTCGTGGCCAGCTGGCGGCCCTGCGGGGTGATCTCTACGGCGTTGCCGTTGTTGCCGTTGACGACCACGAGGTCGCCGTTGGGCGCGAGCGCCATGCCGAGCGGCGCGTTGAGCGCGCCGCCGATGGAGATGGTCGCGGCCACGTCCTGGAGGGCATTGCCGCGGGTCAGCGCGTGCGGGATGGCCGAGATCGAGTTGGTCAGCGTGTCCGCCACGTACAGCGTCCCGCTCCGGCTCAGCGCCAGGCCGGTGGGCGCGAGGACCAGCGCCGCCTTGTTCGCCCGCCACGGGTAGCCCGACCCGATGACGGTCGAACTGGTGAGCTGCGGCGGTGCCGACGGACTGAGCGATAGGTCCAGCCGCACCACCGTGCAGTTGCCTGTCACCGGCACCCCGTGCTCGGTCGAGGTGTTCCCGCCGAGCGCGTTGGACACGAACAGCTCGGCAGAGGTCGCGGTCGGCAGGCTGCCGACCACCACCCAGCCGCCGGGCAGGATGCCGAGCGCGGTGGTCAGGCCGACGCCGCCCGGGCAGGACATGCCGGCCGGCAGCGCCGTGATGTCGGCGAACAGACTGGCCTGGCCGCCGGGGGAGACCTGGACGATGGTCGTCCCGGTGCCCTGGACGTTGGCCTTGTCGTTGAAGTTGCTGACCAGGATGCCGCCCGCGACCAGCCGCCCCTCGGAGCCGGGCACCACGGCCACCCCGTAGGGGTTCACGTCGCCGTCGGCAGGCACCGTCGAGGCGATCTGCGTCCCGCCGTGCAGCTGACCGACGTAGGGCGCGATCGCCGGCGGCGACGACGCCGGCGCCGCGTTCGCGGCATTCGACGTGGTGGATGTCGACGAGCAGGCCGAGGCCAGCAGGCCCAGACCCAGTGCGGCGGTGGCGATTTTAGCCAGGCCTCTAAAGTTCACCGTGCTCCCCTCTCGGAAGGCATCGCCTCCCACGACCAGCGGCAGTCAATGCACACCGCTGCGCTATCCGCTCGCGAGCAGGCGACGGCCTCCCGCGCTCCCGCCCTGATAAACGGGCGCCGCAGCGGGCCGGTTCAGCCGGGGGTCAATCCATCCGGTCGAGGATCTGCCGGTTGCCCGCCGGCGCCAACCCGGGCACAGTTGTCAGTGCGATCCTGGCCAACTGACCTGAGGGGCGCGATGCGCGCACGCGAACCGGACTACGAGGGTGTCGTCGAGCGGGACGGGGTGCGGGTCGGCTACTCGGTGTACGGCACGGGAGAGCCGGCGATCCTGCTGCTGACGTCCTGGGCGATCGTGCATGCCCGGCAGTGGAAGGCCCAGGTGCCGTACCTGGCGCGGCGATTCCGCGTGATCACCGCGGAGGGCCGCGGCAACGGCCGGGCCGACCGGCCTGCAGCGGCCGAGGCCTACAGCGACCGGGAGTACGTCGACGACGCGATCGCGGTGCTGGATGCGACCGGCGTGGACCGGTCCGTGGCCGTCGGAGTGTCGCTCGGCGGCCGGCACGCGCTGCAGCTGGCGGCCTGGTACCCGGAGCGGGTGGCGGGCGTGGTCGCGATCGGCACGGCGCTGCCCTGGCCGGTCCCGCCGGACTTCGACGAGCCGAAGGACAGCTACGAGGGCTGGGAGAAGGCGAACCGGCACTACTGGCTGGCCGACTACCGCGGCTGGGTCGAGTTCTTCATGTCGCAGGTGTTCACCGAGCCGCACTCGATCAAGCAGCGGGAGGACGGGGTGGACTGGGGCCTGGAGACCACCGCCGAGACGCTGCTGCTTACGGCCCCGGCCGCGGCCGCGCCGACGGCGGCGGACGCCGAGGCTATCTGCAGGCAGGTCCGGTGCCCGGTCCTGATCGTGCACGGTGACCAGGACGGGATCGTGCCCTACGAGACCGGCGTGGCGCTGGCGCGCTGGACCGGCGGGCAGATGGTGACCATCCATGGCGGCGGGCACGCCCCGACGATGCGTGACCCGGTCCAGGCCAACCTGCTCATCCGGGGTTTCGCCGAGTCGCTGCGTCCCGCGCCAGCAGGGCAGCGGGTATGGGCAAGGGGCCGTGATCGCCGCAGGCGAGCGCTCTACGTCAGCTCGCCGATCGGGCTCGGCCACGTCCGCCGCGACCTGGCCATCGCGGACGAACTGCGGGCCCGCCACCCGGACCTGGAGATCGACTGGCTCACCCAGCACCCGGTAACCCAGGTGCTCGAGGAGCGGGGCGAGCGAGTCCACCCGGCCTCTCGCTGGCTGGCCAGCGAGAGCGCGCACATCGAGTCCGAGGCGGGTGAGCACGACCTGAACGTGTTCCAGGCCGCCCGCCGGATGGACGAGATCTTGGCGGCAAACTTCATGGTGTTCCACGACCTGGTATCCGACGAGCCGTACGACCTGTGGATCGCCGACGAGGGCTGGGACGTCGACCACTTCCTGTTCGACAACCCGGAGCTCAAGCGGACGGAGTACGCGTGGCTCACCGACTTCGTGGGCTGGCTGCCGATGCCCGAAGGCGGCGCCGCCGAAGCCGCCCTTACCGCGGACTGGAACGCCGAGCGGGTTGAGCGGATGCGGCGCTACCCGCGGCTGCGGGACCGGTCGATCTTCGTCGGGAACCCCGGCGACCTGGTCGACGTCCCGCTCGGGCCGGGACTGCCGAGCGTGCGCGACTGGGCGCTTGAGCGCTACACGTGCGCCGGATACGTGACCGGGCCCCCTCTCCCGGAGGACCGGGAGGCGCTGCGCGCCGAGCTCGGCTACCGGCCAGGCGAGCGGATCTGCCTGGTGACCGTGGGCGGTTCCGGGGTAGGTGCGCACCTGCTGCACCGGGTCGCCGCGGCGTTCCCGCTGGCCGAGAAGGCCATCCCCGGCCTGCGCATGATCGCGGTGACCGGGCCGCGGATCGATCCGGCGTCGGTCCAGGTGCCCGGAGGCGTTGAAGTGCGCGGCTACGTCCCCGACCTGCATCGGCACCTGGCTGCCTGCGATCTGGCCGTGGTCTAGGGTGGGCTGACCACGACGATGGAGCTGGTGGCGGCGCGCCGCCCGTTCATCTACGTGCCGCTGGCGCGTCATTTCGAGCAGCAGATCCACGTGGCCCACCGGCTCGCGCAGTACCGCGCCGGGAGGCGCCTGGACTACGCCGCGATCGACCCCGAGTATCTCGCCGAGGCCATCGTGACGGAGATCGACCGCGCGCCCGACTACCGCCCGGTGGAGACCGACGGCGCTGCCCGGGCCGCGGCCCTGCTCGCCGAGCTGCTGTAAGGCCCAGCCCGAACGATCAGGCCGGTAATCCGGCCGCGAGCCGCTCCATCGCGGCCGCGAGCTCGCTCCGCGATCCGACCGAGAGCTTCCGGTAGACGCTGCGCAGGTGGTACTCGATGGTCTTCGGGCTCAGGAACAAGGCGGCGGCGGTCTCCCTAGTGGTGCGGCCCGCGGCCAGGCTCAGCGCGATCTGCAGCTCCTGCGGGGTCAGGTCGTTGAGGGTGGCCACGTCCCGCCGCCGCGCCGTCTCGCCGGTGGCGGCGAGCTCGGCCCGCGCCATCTCTGACCACGGGTCGGCGCCCAGGCGGTCGAACACGTCCATCGCAGCACGGAGCTGCTCGCGCGCCCGGACCCGCTGCCGCTCCCGCCGCAGGCGGGCGCCGTAGGCGAGGTGCGTGCGGGCAGCCTCGAAGGCGTCTGCCGTCCGGCCGTGCAGGGCCAGCGCGGCGTCGAAGTGAGGATCGGACTCGCCCTCGGCGGCGAGTAGCCCGCGGCACCGCGCCGCCCGGGCCAGCGCCCAGGGCTGAGCCTTGATATCCGCGTCGCGGGAGAATTCCCCGGCTACCTTCACGGCCTCTGGTCCTCGGCCGAGACGCAGGTAGATCTCGACAAGTTCGGGCACCGGGGACAGGTCGGCGTCCAGGATCCGTCGCGACCGGAGCACGGCCCGCTGCTCCTCGAAATGAGCCAGCGCGGTTTCGGGTCGGCCCAGGCTCAGCTCGAGGTCGCCCAGGGCGGCGACCGCCATCACCTCCCACACGCCCAGGCTCAGCTTCCGGGACAGACCAAGCGCCTCGTTTGCATGCCCGCGGCTCTGTTCTGACCTGCCCTGCCTGGCTTCGAGCCGGGCGAGGTAGGCCAGGCAGGCGCCGAGGTCGGTCTGCTGACGCGTCTCCCTTGCCAGGCTGATCGCCTCGTGAAAACTGGCTTGAGCCTCAGCCCATCGATCCGTCGCCGCCTGGTCGATCGCCACGTGGATCAGCAAGAAGGGCAGCGCGCCGACGGCGGATTTACGGCGCGCCGCCTCGAGCGCGCGGTAGGCGAGCGCCCGCCCGATGTCCGCCTCGCGCAGCCAGATCGAGCCCATGGCCGCCCAGGCGAGCAGGCGCGGATCGTCACGGAGTTCGTCGGAGCGCTCGAGCATTTCGACTGCGGCCCGGATCGCGGGCGCGCCGGGTACGTTTTCGCCCGAGAAGATCAGCGCCATACCCCGCGTGATCAGCGTGAAGAACGCGATACGGCCGTTCGGGTCGGGCGGGGCGAGCGAGGCGGCCCGCTCGGCGGCAAGGCGCATGGTCGCGGCATCGCCGGCGAAAAGGACGCATACGCCGCTTCGGCGAGCATCACGACGGCTCGTTCCGGATCGATCGGCGCGGCACGCTCGGCGGCAGCCAGGAGGATCTGCTGCCCTTCAGTAACCGGTCCGCTGTGGACGGCGATGTGACCGCGGAGATGTTCGATCGCGACGGTCAGGCTCGGATCGGGCGCGTACCGGGCTGCCTGGTCCAGCAGGCCCACGGCACGATCGGCGAGGCCGCCGATCCAGGCGGCGTCGGCCGCGGTATAGAGCAGCCGGCCCTTCCGGGCCTCGTCCGGGGCCAACAGGGCCGCGCGCTCGAACGCCCGGGACGAGACGTCATAGGCGCTGCGCTGGTCGGCGCGCTGACCGGCCTGCTCGAGCGCCGACGAGGCCGCGTCGTCGGAGCCGAAAGAAGCTAGCGCGAGATGCCAGCCCCGCCGGTCGGCTTCGGTATCGGGAAGCGCGCTGGCCAGGGCGCGGTGCAGCGTCCGCCGGCGGTCCGGAAGGGCGTCGCCGTAGACGGCCGACCGGGCCAGCGGGTGCCGGAATTCGACGCGGGAATGATGCACGGTGATGAGGCCCGCCGCCTCGGCCGGAATCAGGTCGGACAGGTCAAGTCCGAGCATCGGCGCGGCGCGGGCCAGCACCGACACCTCGCCGCCGTCGATAGCGGCGGCGAGCACCAGGGCGTCGCGGGTGCGCTCAGGAAGAGACCGCATGCGCTCGGTGTACACACGGGCCACGCTGGACACGGTGGCGAGCGGCGCGTCCGGTGGCAGGTCGGCCAGGCGCTGGCGTTCGGCGCCCAGCTCAAGGAGCGCGAGAGGGTTCCCGCCGGTTTCCCGATGGAGGCGGTCGGCCAGGTCCTGGCGCAGCGGCTCTTCTGCCTGATACTGGAGAAGCTCCGTGGCCGAGGTCCGGTCCAGGCCGGCCAGGCGCAGGGCCGGCAGGTCGGCGCCGTCGAGCAGTGATCGCTCGCCCTCGCGTACGGCAAGCACGACCGCGACCTGATCGGCGACGAGGCGACGGAACGCGAACAGCATGGCGTCCGCGCTCGACCCGTCCAGCCATTGGGCGTCGTCTACCAGCACCGCCACCGGGACTTCCTCCGAGTAGGCGGCAAGCAGGCTGAGGGTGGCCGCACCCACGGCGAAGCGGCCGGGAGCGCTAGCCGCCGGCCGGAGCGCGAGCGCGCTCTCCAGCGCCGCGGCCTGCGGGTCGGGGATCTGGCCGATCCAGGGCAGCGCCGGCCGCAGGAGCTCAAACAAGCCGGCGAACGGGATGTGGGCCTCCGACTGCACCCCGCGGGCCCGCAGCACGTTCATGCCGGCCGCTTGCTCCTCGGCGTAGACGAGCAGCGCCGACTTGCCGATACCGGCCTCCCCGGCGATGGCGAGCACGCCGCTGCGGCCGGCGCGCGCATCGTCAAGCAGCCGCACGAGGGCCTGCTGCTCTAGGTCACGGCCGACCAACATGAGCCGAGTGTACGAAGCCACCCGGTACGAAGCCATGCCCGGCTAGGCCCGGATTAGGGGCCTTCCCGGAAGCGACGGCGTTCGGTCGCCGCCTACGTTCCAGGTCAGGAGCTCAGCCTACGAGGAGGACACAGATGACAACCACCGAGCAGCCGGCCGCCATCGACATGGAGAAGCTGATGGGCTTCGTGTTCCGGGCTGTCGACGAGGTCGGCGCGACTCTCAACACCGCGCTGGTCGTGATGGGTGATCGGCTCGGCCTGTACCGGGCGCTGGCCGGCGCCGGCCCGCTGACACCTGCCGAGCTGGCCCAGCGCACCGGGACCGCCGAGCGGTACGTGCGCGAGTGGCTCAACCAGCAGGCCGCGGGGGCCTACGTCGACTACGACCCGGACAGCGGCCGGTACAGCCTGCCGGCCGAGCATGCCGCAGCGCTGACCGACGAGTCATGCCCTGCGTACCTGCCTGGCTTCTTCCAGACCGCGTTCGGCTCGGTGCTCGACTCCCCCAGGATCGCCGAGGCCGCCAAGACCGGCGAGGGCCTCGGGTGGCACGAGCACGGCCAGGACGTCTTCGATGGCGTCGAGCGGTTCTTCCGCACTATGTACAACGCCCACCTGGTCGCCGAGTGGCTGCCTGCGCTGGACGGAGTTGTCGACAAGCTCCAGCGCGGCGCGGCGGTGTGCGGACGTGGGCTGTGGCCACCGCGCGTCGACGATCCTGATGGCACGAGCCTTCCCCGCCTCGACGTTCGTCGGATCCGACTATCACGAGGGCTCGATCACGACCGCGCGCACGCGGGCAGCCGAGGCAGGCGTGAGCGACCGGGTCCGGTTCGAGGTCGCACCGGCCTCCTCCTATTCCGGTACCGGATACGAACTGGTCACCACCTTCGACTGCCTGCACGACATGGGCGATCCGGTAGGCGCCGCCCGGCACGTGCGCCAGTCCCTGGCGGCCGACGGCACCTGGATGATCGTCGAGCCGATCGCCGGCGACCGGGTCGAGGACAACATCAACCCGGTCGGGCGGGCCTACTACGGCTTCTCGACCCTGCTGTGCACCCCCGCGTCGCTGTCGCAGGAGGTCGGGCTCGCGCTCGGCGCCCAGGCCGGCGAGGCCCGGATCCGCGACGTGGTCACCCGAGCGGGCCTTACCCGCTTCCGCCGGGCCGGCGAGACGCCGTTCAACGCCGTGTTCGAAGTCAGGCCGTAGCGGCGCGGACCACCAGCGCCGTCGTCCCGCCAGGGCCAGGGCCATCGGAAACCACTGGGGCCCGATGGCTCCGGCCGGGCGCGGACGTGGACGCGGACTGACGGGGAGGATGAGATGCAAACCAGCGTGATGTTCCTGGACTGCCCGGCGTACATGGACGACTGCGGCGCGGTCAGGTGTGGGCTTCCGGCGGCCGTGGAGTACTGGTACACCGTCGAATCGACCGACGGCCCGCTCGAGAGCGCGAAAATCCGCTGCCTGCGCGGTCATGGCTTCAACGGTCCTGTCGAGTACCTCACCTTCACCGGCAGTGGTCGGTCGGCGCACAGCTTGGCGCGGGTCACTCCGGCCGCGAACAGCGGTGACGGACTTCATTCCATCCGGTCGAGGATCTGCCGGACCAGGTCCATCGAGGTGTGCGGGTGCAGGAACGCGAACCTTGCCACGGTTTCACCCTCCCAAGCGCTGGGCGGGATGAACGCGATCTGGTCGCGCAGCAGCCGGTCGGCCCACCGGTTGTACTGCCCGGTATCCCAGCCGCGGCGGCGGAAGAGCACCACCCCGAGTTCGGGCTCCCTGATCAGTTCCAGGGTGTCCCGGGTCCGGATCTCCGCCGCGGTATGCCGGGCCAGGCTGATGGCCGCCTCGATGGCCTCGGTGTAGGCGTCGACCCCGTAAACCGACAGCGAGAACCACAGCGGCAGGCCGCGCGCCCGCCTGGTCAGGTGGTAGGCGTAGTCGGTCGGGTTCCACTCGCCCGGCGTGTCGTGGATGACGTCGAGGTAAGAGGCATCCTGCTTGTGCACGGACCGGGCGAGCGCCGGCTCCCGGTACAGCAGCGCCGCGCAGTCGAACGGGGCGAACAGCCACTTGTGCGGGTCCACGATGAACGAGTCGGCGTGCTCGATGCCGTGATACCTGTACCGAACGCTCGGCGCGAACAGCCCGGCGCCGCCGTAGGCGCCGTCCACGTGGAACCACAGGCCGTACTCGCGCGCCACGGCGGACACGCCCTTCAGGTCATCGATGATGCCCGCGTTCGTGGTCCCCGACGTTGCCACGGCCGCCGCGAGGGACAAGGGGTCGCCGTCCGCCTCGATGGCCGCGCGCAGCCCGGCTCCGGTTACCCGGTGATCATCGGAGCGCACCACCAGCGCGTCCATCTCCAGGATCTTCAGCGTGTTGATGATCGAGGAATGCGCGTCCTCGCCGACGGCTACCCGCCACCGGCGCCCGGCGCCGGCCGAGCCGGCCTTGCGCTTGGCCATCTCGCGCGCCACGACGAGCGCGGACAGGTTCGCGGCCGAGCCACCGGAGACGAAGCACCCGCCGGCCGCGGCCGGCATCCCGGCCCGGTCCGCGATCAGCCGCAGCACCTGGTTCTCCGCCTGGATCGCGCCCGCCGCCTCCAGCCAGGAGATGCCCTGGATCGACGCGCACGAGATGAGCATGTCGAACAGCAGCGACGCCTTCGTCGGCGCGGCCGGGATGAACCCGAGGAAGCGCGGGCTGTCCGCCGAGATCACCGCGGGCGCGATGACCGAGGCGTACACGCCGAGCATCTGGTCGCTGTCGTGCGGGTCGCGGCCGAGCAGCCCCTTCAGCGCCGCGTCCAGCTCGGCCGGGTCCCGTGAGCCCTTGTCGAGCGGGACTGGGTCGAGCCGCAGCCTGTTCTCCGCGTACGCGAGCACCGACCTGATCATCGCCTCGGTGGTGGCGTCCACACTGTGCATTCCACGACGATAATGTCCAGGAGCTGTTGCCTGCGGTAATGGAGGAGTTATCGTGACCAACCCAGCCCATCCGCTGGACCCGCTGAGCGAGGCAGAGATCCGGCAGGCGGCGGCGATCCTCCGGCGCGATCGCGGCGTCGGCCCCGGCTGGCGGTTCGCCTCGATCGAGCTCAGGGAGCCGCCCAAGGATGAGCTGGCGGACCTCGAGACCGACCCGGAGGCCCGGCGCGAGGCCATCGTGGTCTGCTGGGACCGCGCCGACGGCGACGCCTACCGTGCAGTGGTCTCGCTCACCGGCGACAACGTCGACGGGTGGGAGCGCCTGCCGGGCATTCAGCCGAACATGACCGTGGACGAGTGGCACGAGTGCGATGAGATGCTCAGCGCCCATCCCGCGATCGCCGAGGCGCTGGCCAGGCGCGGGATCACCGACATGTCGCTCGTGCTCACGGACATGTGGGCCTACGGCGCCGCGCTGGTGCCCGAGCGCTACCGCGGTCTGCGGATCGGCTGGTCCGACGTCTGGTACCGCGGCAGCGAGCTGGGCAGCCCGTACGCCCATCACGTCACCGGCCTACACCCGGTCGTCGACCTGAACAGCATGACGCTGCTTGAGATCGAGGACACGCCGGAGATCACCGCCGAGCCTGAGGTGATGGGGGAGTACCTGCCCGAGCTGACCGGGATTCCGCCCCGCGAGGTCAGGCCGCTGCAGATCACACAGCCGGAAGGGGCCGGCTTCACCCTGGACGGCCACCTGCTGTCATGGCAGAACTGGCGGCTGCGACTCGGCTTCAACTACCGCGAGGGCCTGGTGCTGCACCAGGTCGGGTTCGCCGATGCCGGGCGGCTGCGTAAGGTGGCGCACCGGCTCTCGTTTGCCGAGATGTTCGTGCCGTACCGTGACGCGAGCCCGGACCACTACCGCAGGACCGCGTTCGACATCGGCGAGTGGGGCCTGGGCTTCATGACCACGTCGCTGGCCCTCGGCTGCGACTGCCTGGGCGAGATCGCCTACCTGGACGCGGTGGTGCACGACTCCCGCGGCGAACCGCGCACGATACCGAACGCCATCTGCATCCACGAGGAGGACAGCGGCATCTTGTGGAAGCACGTGGACGAACGGGCCGGCGCGACCTCGCGGCGGGCCCGGCGGCTCGTGGTCTCCTTCCACGTCACCGTGGCCAACTACGAGTACCTCGTGTACTGGCGCTTCTACCAGGACGGAAACATCGAGTGCGAGGTCCGCGCCACCGGGATCCTGGTCACCTCGCACTTCGGCGAGGCCGGCCCGCCGCGGACCGGGACCCTGGTCGACCACGGCACCTACGCGCCGTTCCACCAGCACTTCATCGTCGCCCGGCTCGACCTCGACGTGGACGGCGCGGACAACACCGTCTACGTGACCGACTCGCGCGCGAGCGGCGACGACCCGTACGGGCTGGGCCTGGTCATCGACAGCACGCCGCTGCGCACCGAGGCCGAGGGCAGGCAGGACTACGACTGGTTTACCCAGCGCGGCTGGAAGGTGGTCAACGACAACGTAAGGAACGGCCTCGGCACCCCGGTCGGCTACAAGCTGGTGCCCTCGGCGTCGTTCCCCGCGCTGCTCGACCCGTCCGCGCCCGCGTTCAAGCGCGCCGAGGCCATCGGGCACACGCTGTGGGTGACGCCCTACCGTCCAGACGAGCGCTGGCCCTGTGGCGACTTCCCGAACCTCAGCGAGCATGACACCGGCCTGCCGGCCTGGACCGCACAGGACCGGCCGATCGAGAACACCGACGTCGTGCTCTGGTACGTGTTCGGCATCCACCACATCACCCGCCCGGAGGACTGGCCGGTCATGCCGTCCGACACCGTCTCGTTCTGGCTCAAGCCGTTCGGCTTCTTCGACCGCAACCCCGCCCTGGACGTCCCGCCGAGCCCGTGCGATTAGCCCGCGGCCAGGGCGGCGCAGGCCCGCAGCGTGTCCAGCAGGTAGCCGGTGTGCTGTGCGTCCGGCCAGGACGACAGCTTGACCACCACGGTGCGGGCGGCGCGGTCGGCGTAGATGAGCTGCCCGTGGATGCCCAGGCACACCATGACCGGCGAGCCGGAACCGCCGGGCAGGACCCAGAACTGGCTCCGGTACCAGCCCCCAGGCAGCACGTACTCGTTGTCGGTGCTCGCGAACGCCTCGCGCACGCCAGGCACCGGCGCGCACACGTCATCCAGCCACGCCGAAGGCACCACGACGCGGCCCTGCGCCCGGCCGTCGTCGACCAGCATCTGCCCGAACCGGGCCAGGTCGCGCGCGGTGGCGGAGACCCCGCCGTCGTGCACCGCGCAGCCGAGCGGGTCGCAGGTGATCTCGGCGTCGGCCTCGGCGCCGATCGGCTGCCAGATGAGGGTCGAGATGAGGTCGGCCATCCGGGTGCCGCTGGCCCGCTCGCAGACCCAGCCGAGCATGTCGCTATCCGCCGACCGGTAGCTGAACTCCCCGCCGTGCGGCCCCTCGCGGCCCAGCGTGGCCAGGTACGGGTAGGCGCCCTCCGGGTCGTCGGGCTGCGCCGGCCGCCAGCCCATCGACCGCTCCATCACCCGGACCTCCGCGTCCAGGGCGGTGTAGGTCTCGCGGAACAGCACCCCGGTCCGCATGTCGAGCAGGTCCCGCACCCTGGCGCCCGCGTAGCCCGAGGCCTCGACCTCCGGCACGTAGCTGGTCACGAGCTCGAGCGGATCCAGCAGCCCCCGGTCGGCCAGCACCCCGGTCACGCACCCGACGATCGACTTGGACACCGACATGAGCAGGTGCCTGGTCCCGGCGCGCATTCCCGAGTCGTACCTCTCGGCGATGACCTGTCCGTCCCGCAGTACGACGAACGCATCCGTCCACGTCCCGTCCAGCACCTCGGCCACCGTGGCGGTACTTCCGTCCAGCCGCGCCACCCAGGCGGCGCCCAGCTCCAGGCCCACGTCGGCAACGGGCAGCGGCGCCGGCCGCCACCCGGACGGGATCGGATGGCTCGGGATGAGCTCGCGCATGTGCCGGAACGCCCACCGGTTAAACGGCGGATCCTGCCAGTTGGCCAGCGTGACTCGGTCCGCCGGCGTCGGCGGGAAGCCGGTCATGAGCTCTCGCGCGCCGTCGGCCGAGGCGGAAGCCTGGGCGCTCAGATCGGTCCCGTCCATGATGGGCACCCTACGCGCCGCGGGTTCTCAACTAGGATTCGGCTCGTGTCGCTGGACCCAGCGGGCGCGACCGCCCAGAACTGGCAGGACCCGCCCTTCAACCGGTGGGCGTTCTGGCACGCTCGCGACATCCTGCCGACCGAGCGCGTGCCGCGCGGGCCGGGCGTAAGAGCCCTGCCCGAATCACTCACCGACGTCAGCAACATCCAGCTGACCCGCTCCACCGGCTCGCCGGGCACGGTAGCCCAGGTGCTCGCCGACACCTACACCGACGCCTACCTGGTGCTGCAGGACGGCGCCGTAGTCGCCCAGTGGTACGGCCCGCTCGGCGCGCCGGACCTGCCGCACGCGCTGATGTCGGTGTCGAAGTCCGTCGTCGGCTGCGTGGCCGCCGTGCTCATCGACCGGGGCCAGCTCGACCCCGACAGCGAGATCACCGCCTACGTGCCCGAATTGCAAGGCTCCGGCTACGCCGGCGCCACCGTCCGGCACGTGCTCGACATGCGCAGCGGCGTCAGGTTCCTCGAGGAGTACGCCAACCCGCAGGCCGACATCCGCCGCCTCGACGACTGGATCGGCTGGCCACCCGATGGCGACGGCGAGCCCAAGGGCCTGTACCGGTTCCTCACCACGCTGCCCGCCGAGGCGCCGCACGGCAGCAGGTTCCTCTACCGCTCCGCGGAGTCGGACGTGCTCGGCTGGGTGTGCGAGCGGGCCGCCGGGCAGCCGATGGCGTACCTCATCGCCACCCTGATCTGGCAGCCGATGGGCGCCGAGCACGACGCCGACCTGATCCGCGACGGCCTCGGCACCGCGGTGCACGACGGCGGCCTGTGCGCCACCGCCCGCGACGTGGCCAGGTTCGGCCAGCTGCTGCTGGACGGCGGAGCAGTGCCGGACGGAAGTAAAGGCACCCGCCGTGTCGTCCCGCCCGGCTGGTTCCGCCAGGCCTGGGCCGTCGATTCCGACGTGCGCGGCGCCTTCGCCGCGTCGCCCGCCGAGCGCTCGTTCCCCGGCGGCTGGTACCGCAACCAGTTCTGGTTCCGCCCGGGCGCGTACGGCGACGTGCTGCTGTGCCTGGGCATCTACGGCCAGATGCTGCACGTCAGCCGGCGCACCCGCACGGTGTGCGTGAAGTTCTCGACCTGGCCGCAGGCGCAGAACGCCGCCTACCTTGAGGACACGCTGCGCGCCTTCGACGCCGTGGGCGGGACGCTGGCCGGCCGCACACCGCAGGACCCGGGACACGGCCCGAAGCTCGCCGGGGTGGTCTCCGGCCTGAGCCGCCACGGCGACACCTCGCCGCCACCGAACGTGATCTAGAAGACGCCTCCTCGACGGTTCCATCGCACGCGTTTAACCTGGCCTTATCCGTGTCATGGCTCGTAGTTCGGTACCCGGGAGGCTCCGTGACCGCTCTGCCACGCTCCGCCGCATCGCCGACCCGCCGCCACCTCAACGGCATCGCCGAGATCCGCACGTTCTTCCGGACCAACTCCCAGCCCATCTACTTCATCGGCCCGACCGCCTTCAACCTGCTCGGCATCGACCGCTGGGTCCGCAACTTCCAGTACATCTCCTACTACGACTCCTGGGACGGCAGGCATCCGCGGCTGTTCGCGCCGGAGAACCGTCCCTACATCGAGTTCGAGTCGAGCGAGCAGATCAACAACTACCTGCTGCGCGACGCCGAGGTCCGGGAGCACTTGGCCCGCCGCGGCGGGACGCCGATGGTCGCGATGGTGTTCTTCGACGAAGAGACCGAGGAGATCTGTAAGGAGCAGGGCTACCAGCTGATCCTGCCGCCGGATTCGCTGCGGCGTCGGCTTGACTCCAAGATCGTCACCACCCAGCTCGGCAACGAGGCAGGCGTCCCGTCAGTGCCGAACGTCCTTGCCGAAGCCTCCAGCTACGCCGAACTGATCGCGCTCGCCGAAGCCAGCGGCCTCGGCGACGACCTGGTCGTCCAGACGCCTTACGGCGACTCAGGCAAGACCACGTTCTTCATCAAGTCCGAAGCCGACTGGGGCTCCTGCGCGGATGACGTCACCGGCCAGCAGCTCAAGATCATGAAGCGGATCAACAACCAGGCCGCTGCGGTGGAGGCGTGCATCACCAGGCACGGCACGATCGTCGGCCCGTTCATGAACGACCTGACCGGCTACCCCGAGCTCACCCCGTACAAGGGCGGCTGGTGCGGCAACGACGTGTTCCCCGAGGCCCTGTCGGATACCGACCGCGCGGTGGCGATCAGCCACGTCCGCAAGCTCGGCGACCGACTGGCCCGGGAGGGCTACCAGGGCTTCCTCGAAGTCGACGTGCTCGTCGACACCGACACTGGCACGGTCTACCTGGGCGAGCTGAACCCGCGGATCTCCGGTGTCTCCTCGATGACCAACGTGACCGCGGGCGCCTACGCCGACGTACCGCTGTTCCTGTTCCACCTGCTTGAGTTCATGGACGTCGACTACACGATCGACGCCGAGGAGATCAACGAGCGCTGGCGCGAGCTCGCCGCCGTCGACGTCTGGTCACAGCTGATCATGAAGGAGCCCGGCGACGAGGTGGAGCGGATCCTGGCCGCGCCGCGGACCGGATCCTGGCGCCTGTCCGACGGCGGCACGCTCACCTTCGAGCACGTCAGCAACGACTGGCACGACATCACCACCGAGGACGAGGCCTTCTTCATGCGCGTCTACGGCCCGGGCGACTACCGGTTCCACGGTGCCGACCTGGGCATCCTGGTGACCAAGGGCCGGATGCAGACCGCCGAGGGGCTCACCGAGCGGTGCCGCCGCTACATCTCGGGCATCCGATCCCACTACCAGTCCGAGCCGCTGCCGCAGGCGCCTGCCGTCATGCCCATCGCCTACGTCAAGTAGCCTTCCGGGTGTGCTGAGCCAGTCCGTCATCGACTCCCTGTTCCCGCCCGGCCTGCCCGAGCCGGCCGCCCTCGAGCGCTACTACCCGCCGCGCCATCATCTGCCGGAGGGGGCCGAAGTCACCCGCTTCGCCCCCAGCCCGACCGGGTTCCTGCACATCGGCGGCGTGTACACCGCGACCTTGGACGTGGACGTCTCGCGCCACTCCGGTGGTACCTATCTGGTCCGCCTGGAGGACACCGACCAGGCCCGCGTCACCGAGGGGGCGGCCGAGCAGTTCGCCGAGGCGTTCGAGTACTTCGGCATCGCCCCGGACGAGAACGACCAGACCGGCCGCTACGGCCCCTACTCCCAGTCTGCCCGGGCCGAGACCTACCTGACCTACGTCCGCGAGCTGATGCGCCGGGGCCTGGCCTACCCGTGCTTCGCGACCAAGCAGGACCTGGAGGAGATCACCGCTGCCCAGAAGGCCGCGGGCGTGCTGCCCGGCTACTACGGCAGGTGGGCGATCTGGCGCGACGCCGAGCCCGAGCAGGTGGCCGAACGGCTGGCCGCCGGCGACCCCTACGTCGTCCGCTTCAGGTCCCCGGGCGTCGCCGGGGTGCGGGTCACCTTCACCGACGAGATCCGCGGCCAGCTGACCATGGACGACAACCGCAACGACGCGGTGATCCTGAAGAGCAGCGACACCGAGCCAAGGCTGCCCGTCTACCACTTCGCCCACGCCGTCGACGACCACCTGATGCGGATCAGCCTGGTCATCCGCGGCGAGGAGTGGCTCTCCTCGGTGCCGCTGCACCTGCAGCTGTTCGACGCGCTCGGCTTCGAGCGCGTCCGCTACGCGCACATCGCCCCGCTGATGAAGCAGGAGGGCGGCAGCCGCCGCAAGCTGTCCAAGCGCCGCGACCCCGAGTCCAGCGTGGCCTTCTATCTCGAGCAGGGCTTCCCGGCCCCGGCCGTCCAGTACTACCTGCGCGGCCTGGCCAACGGCCGGCTCGCCGAGGTCCCGCTCGCCGAGGCGCTCGCCCAGCCGATCCGGCTGTCGGAGTGCGGCACCGCGGGCCCGCTCATCGACATGGCCAAGCTCGACGACATCTGCGCCGACCACGTCGCCACGCTGCCCGGCGAGCTGATCCTGGCCCGGGTCACCGAGTGGGCCGCCCGTTACGACCCCGACCTCGTGCCGATCCTCGAGGCCCACCATCCGCTCGCGCTGCAGGCCCTGGCCATCGAACGCGACAGCGACCCGAATCCGCGCAAGGACCTGCGCAAGTGGGGCGAGTTCCGTGCCGTCTACGGGTACTTCTTCAACGAGCTGTTCGTCCCGGTCACCGACCCCGCCGACGCCCGCTTCGCCGCCCTGGACCCGGCCCAGAACCCGGCCGAGGTCCGCGCCATCGCCGCCGCGTTCGCCGACGCCTACCAGCCGCCTGCCCCGGACGTCGCGTGGTTCGACCAGATCCGCAACCTGGCCCCCGACCTCGGCTACGCCCCGAGCCAGAAGGTCTACAAGAAGGACCCCGCCGCCTACCACGGCTCCATCCGCGAGATCTCCCAGGTCGTCCGCATCCTGCTCACCGGCACCCCGCGCAGCCCCGACCTGCCCCTGGTCGCCGCCGCCCTGGGCACCGAAGAGGTCCTGCGCCGCGTCCGTGCCGTCCTGTAACCCCAGACTCTGCCAGGCATGGGCCCGCCCCCGGCACGGGGGCACCGGGGGCGGACGGTTGACGGGTACCGGACGGGCTGCTGAGGCGAAGAGCCGCCCGTCCGGACCCGGGCCTTGGAGTTCTGTGTTCCATGAACTGTCTCCAGTCTCGCGTTTTCCTTCTCCGTTTCTCAGAGTCGTTGTGCCCGTCCTGGGCAGGCCGTTGTCCCGGACCTTTAGGCCCGGGCATCGCATTTGTTTCTGGCATGAGAAAGAGGCCCTGAGGTATTAGGTAGGTATGTATTTCGGCCCGGGTCCTTCGGCCGAACGGCCCGATTTCCAGCCCTGACGACGCGGATCAGCCTTATATCACGCCGGTATGCAGGCCCACGGCGACTATCGCGGCCGACGGCTCGTGGCGCGATTAGCCGAGGTAGCGCTCGATCATGGTCATCAGCTCGAGCAAGTTGAACGGCTTGGCCATGAAATCGACGGCGCCTGCCGCGAGGAGAGTATCGACGGTCTCCCTGCCGGTATCGCCGCTAAGGATGATCACCGGGATTGCGGCGGTCTGCGGCACGGCGGCGAGCTGGCGCAGCACCTGCTCGCCGTGCGTATCGGGAAGCCGGTTGTCGAGCAGGATGAGAACCGGCGGATCCTCGATCGCCGCCTGGATACCGTCTCGGCCGGTGCCGACCGAACGCAATTCGATCTCCGGGCGGCGTTTGAGCAGCCGCTCGACGAGGCGGATGTTGCTCACAGAGCCCCCCGTGCTGAATCGCCTAACACTAATGGTTAGTAAGCGCTCACAGCATGCTACATCGAAGCCAGGGCGCATGCTATCCTCAGCCGCCTAACCCGAAATTTTTGACTATGCCAAGTGGCGGGTTTGAAGGAGACTCGAGTATAAAAGCTATTTTAGCTCAGCGGGTAGCGATGGAAGGCCACCGCGTACTCGCATCCCGCGCCGAGCCCGACGTAGCCCGCCAAGTTGCGCAGGAATTCATTGGGATCGAAGTTCCCGCCCAGCCCGTCGATGTAGGCGCGGTGCTCGCGCAGCGACGCGATGCCCGCGTCGATGGTCGCGGTGACGTCCACGAAGTGAGTCGCGTTGCCGACCGTGGACACGTACGCGTCACGCAGGCCGGTGCACGGCGGCCCGGCCTCAGGGAAAATCCACCCGTTGGCAGCATCCCGGCAGGCATCAAGCGTCGCAAGCCCGACCGCGCGGTGGTCGGCATGGTTGACCGGGCCCTCCTCGCCCCAGGTGAGGTCGAAGCTCATCGTGATGACCACCTCGGGCTGCAGCCTGCGGAACGCCGTGGCCAGATCGCGTCGCAGCCCGATCCCGTATTCCACAAGCCCGTCCGGATGTTCGAGGAAGTCGACCTCGGTGACGCCCACGACGGCCGCGCTGCGCCGCTCCTCCTCCACTCGCAGCGGCCCGACCTTGTCGGGCGGCAGGCCCGCGATGCCGGCCTCGCCTTTGGTCGCGAGCAGATAGGTGATCCGCTTCCCCTGTCCGGTCCACCGGGCCACGGCGGAGGCCACGCCGTACTCCAGATCGTCGGGATGCGCCACCACGGCCACGGCCCTGTCCCAGTCCTCCGGCATCGGCTGCATCGCCAGGCTCCTTCCCGAAACACGCAGGTCCGTCATCGGGATCATCTTCCGCCGTCTGCGCTCGCGGTGCGGGCGGTTTTTCGCATGCTCCGCCCTGAACGATAACCTTCGCTGCGGAGGGTGGTGGGCATGCAACCAGGGCAAGAGCCTCGCTGGCGGCCGCTGAAACGGCATGACAGTCACATCGCGGAGCAGATGGTCGAGCGGGCGGCCGAACTCGCCAGGGATTCTCACGCACGGACCAGGCACGCTGCGGTGCTGATCAAGGACGGCAGCCTGCTGGCCTGGGGCACCAACGGGGTACCGTTTCCCGGCGAGGATCACTGTTACTGCAAATTCGGCGAGTCCGGCCATCATGACTTGTGCCGTACTCACGCGGAGCAGCGCGCGATCACGCTGGCACGAGACGGCGACGGCTGGCGCCTGCTGCCGGGATCGAAGCTGATCTACGTCCGGCTCGAGGCGGACGACTCGGTCCGCCTGCAGGAGCCGCACTTCTGCTCCCGCTGCAGCCGCCTGGCCCTGTCCCTTGGCGTGGCCGAGTGGATCTTCGCCCTGTCCGAGGGCCTCGTCGGCTACTCCTCGGCCGTCTATGACGAGATCGCCCAGCTCAGGTGGTAGCCGTCACCCTCCGCACCGCGGAGGGCCGTGCGGCTACGGCGCCTGGATGGAGTATCGAGGCGATGGCCTCCACCCCGTCGATCAGCCGCGGTCCCGGCCGGACCACGATGCTGTCGGCGTCGATCGCCCAGACCTCGATCCCGGGCAGCGCGCGGACGGCCGCCTGAGCCTGCTCGGCGGCGCCGGCCAGATGGTAGCCGCAGGGCGCGACGATGGCCAGATCCGGTTCCGCGGCGGCGATGTCCGCCCAGGTCACAGGGACCGACCGCGCCCCGGGCCGGGCTGCGACCGGCCGCCCTCCGGCGGCGCTGACCAGATCGGGGATCCAGTGTCCCGCGGCGAACGGCGGGTCCACCCATTCGATGACCGCCACCGCCGGGCGGCGTCGCCCGGCGACCGCGGCCGCGGTCCGGGCCAGCCGGGCGCGCAGGTCACTGACCAGCCGCTCGGCGCGGTCCGGCACGCCGGTGCGCAGCCCGACCGCCAGGATCGATTCCAGCACCTCGTCAAGCGAGTACGGGTCGAGTGACAGCACGTCTGCCTGGCAGCCAAGGTAGCCAAGGGCCTGTTCGACGTGACCTGACGGCAGCGCGCACACCCGGCACAGGTCCTGGGTCAGGATCAGTTCGGGCCGCAGGTCCGCCAGTGCCTTCGCGTGCAGGGTGTACAGATCCGCGCCGGCCGCCATCTGCGCGCGGACGTAGTCGTCGATCTCGCCTGGGGTCATCCCGCTGGTATCCCGGCCGCCCACCACGACCGTCTTCTCCGATCGTGCCTCCGGTGGCTCGTCGCACTCGAACGTGACCCCGACCAAGTCCTCGCCAAGCCCGAGCGCGTACACGATCTCGGTCGCCGAGGGCAGCAACGAGACCAGGCGCATCAGGCCAGGATAGGCCCATGGTGCATCATTGGCAGGTGCCACTGTTCTCGTTTGAGGGCCTAGAGCCCGAAATCAGCCCCGAGGCGTGGATCGCACCCACGGCGACCCTGGTCGGTGACGTGCGCGTGGAGGCCGAGGCGTCGGTGTGGTACGGGGCCGTGCTGCGGGCCGATTTCGGGCCGATATTCGTACGGCGCGGAGCGAACGTCCAGGACGGGTCGGTGCTGCACGGAGGTGACGACCCGCCGACGGACGTGGGGGAAGGCGCCACCATCGGCCACCTGTGCGTGGTGCACGGCGCGGTCATCGGCGCCGAGGCCCTGGTCGGCAACGGCGCCACCGTCCTCGACGGCGCGATGGTCGGCCGCCGCGCCCTGGTCGCCGCGGGCTGCACGGTCCCGCCCAGGATGGTCATCCCTGATGGGATGCTGGCGGCCGGGGTCCCGGCGCGGATCATCGGTGAGCTCACCGCGGGGGCCAGGCAATGGGTCGAGACGAATCCCGCCATCTACCGTGACCTGGCCCGGCGGCACGCCACCGCAGCCCGGCCCGTCCAGGATCCAGGGAACCCCTGAGCGCTCAGACCGGACATGCCCAGTCCTCCGGGCTGCGGATCGGCTTGGCGGCGGCCGCGCCAGGCGGCGGGAAGTGCTCCTTCGGTGTGAAGGCGAACGGCGTGGGCCCGTACTCCCTGAGGTACCTGACCCGCTCCTCTGCTTCCTCCGTCGTCGGCAGGTGCCCGCGCCGCACCCACCACAGCGCCGCGTACGCCTCGGCCATCCGCTCGAACCACTGGCGCCGTCGCCGCAGCACCTGCCGGTGGACGTCGGAGTACACGTAGGCGGCGAGGGCCTCCACCGATTGCCAGACCGACATGTTGACGATGACGCCCGCGCTGGATGCCGCGTCCCACTCGAACGCGCGCACCGATGTTGCGTTCCCGTCCTCGGTCTGCAACCGCCAGACGAAGCCGGGAGCCGCGTCCGCCGCGGCGTTCACTGGGTCAAGCGCCGCCACGAAATCAGTCAGCAGCGGGCTGTCCAGCGGCGCTCGAAGCCGTGCGATGTTCACCTGCGCGAGTAGGTAATCCACGTCGCCATGCTCCCAGGTCCCGCCGCCAGGCAACGCGCGCGCAGGCCCGTGCCCGCGAAGCCAGGGTGACCGATGGCGCGCAACACGCGTCCACCCGTGCCCGCCGAAGCCGGGGCGCCGATCGTTATCCTGTGGTAGGGGCAGCACGCGTCAGGCGGAAGGGCGCCATGGATGATCGCCAGAGAATGATGCGGGCCTCGGACGCCGACCGGCAGGAGGTCGTCGACCGGCTGCGCACCGCGCTCGACGAGGGCCGCCTGAAGATGGACGAGTATCTCGACCGCATGGGGCTCGCGTCCGAGGCGGTCACCTACGGCGACCTCGTCCCGCTGTACGCCGACCTGCCGGAGAGCACGTCCGTGGCGCGCCGGGAACCGGCCGCAGCCCCGCCCGCCCCACTCCAGGCACGACCGTCGGCCGCGGTCGCACGGCACGGCTTCGCCGGCCTCCCCACGCCGCTGAAGGTCCTGTGGACGATCTGGGGCGCCATCGTGGCAGTCAACGTGGTGATCTGGGTCCTGGCCAGCGCCACGACCGCTCACCTGATCTATCCCTGGCCGGTCTGGGTCGCGGGCCCGTGGGGCGCGATCCTGCTCGCCGTCACGTTCGGCGTCACGCATATCAGGCGCGACGACCGGCCGCATGGCAAGCACCTGCCTCCCGGCCAGGCCTAACGAGCCATCCACCGCGATCGCGTCCACCCCGCGCGCCGCGAGCGCGGCCTGCACGCCGCCGCCGAGGAACCGGCTGGCGGTATCGCGCCCGCGCAGGACCGCGTCCAGGTGGGCGAGCGTGAGCCCGCGGGTGAACTCGTGGGCCTGCTGGCTCGAGCACAGTTCGCTGATCGGCCGCATCGCGGCCGGGATCCACGCGGCCTCGCCGGGCATCGACATCGCCCGGAGCGCCTCGTGCTCGCCCTCGACGTCGTCGACAAAGTGCTGGTGGTCGGCGCCCCGCAACACGAACATCCGCGTCGGCGCCGGAGCGCGGCCGAACAGCTCCCGCGCGCCGTCGAGCGGTACCGGCGTGTCGTCCTCCGCCGCCAGGTACAGCGCGGGAACCTCACGGGTCCACCCGAACGCCAGCGTCAGCGGCAAGATCCCGGGCTTCGGCTTCCCGCCCCCCGCCAGGCGCGAGCGCCACCACGGCCCGCACCCGCGGCTCGACCTCGGGGACCGCGAGCACCGTCCAGCCGCCAAGGCTGTGCCCGGCCAGCGCCACCCGGTCCTGGTCAAGCTCGATGCCCGTCGTTCCTGCCAGCAGGTGATCAAGCAGGAAGCGCACATCGGGGACCCGGCTGCCCACGACGGCCGCGATCCGGTCGGCTCGCTGTGCGCCTGTCTCGCCGCCGCGGCCCGCCAGTTCCGGCGCGATCACCTCGCTGTGGTCGCACGCGGCCACCACGTACCCATGACTGGCGAGGTAGATGGCGAGGAACGTGGCCTTGCGCCGGTGCCCGAAGCTGTGATGGGAGAAGATGACCAGCGGATGCGGCCCGCCGCGCGCCGCGGCCTCCCGGACCTCACCGGCGGCAGCGCCGCCAGGTACTTCGGCCGGTTACCAGATCTCGCACGGAAAGTCACGACCGCGGACCCGATCCCGCGCCTCGATTGTGCGCACGCCGACTGCGGCAGGCGCTGCCGCGAACGGATCATAGCCAGCGGTCATAGCAAGAGCCTGCCCGCAGTCCGCAGCCCGCAGTCCGCAGCCCGCAGTCCGCAGTCCGCAGTCCGCAGCCCGCAGCCCGCGGCCCGCGGCCCGCGGCCCGAGCCAGCGTTTTCGCTTCCGGCGTCAGGACCGCCGCCTCGACGCCTCCTACGGCGCGGCTCCGGTCCCGATGTCAGCTGGCCGGTCCGCGCCTGGGTTGCTCCACGGCGGCGCGAAGGTTCGCCAGGTCCGCGCGGAGCAGCTCCCAGGGGAAAACGGCGGGCTCGTCACCGGCGTCGGGCAGCCGAGCGGGGTCGAGGATCACCGTCAGCCCCCAGTCAAGGAGCTCGGCGACGCTGCGCCGGAACGCCGGATGGCGCGCCAGCGCCGCATTGGGCCAGGGAACCGCGGTAATCGGCAGGCCGAGGCCGACCGCCTCGTTCAGCAGGCCCAGCGCCAGAGTGTCGCTAATGCCGTGAGCCAGCTTGTTGATCGTGTTGAAGGTGGCGGGCGCGATGACCATGGCGTCCGCCGGAGGCAGCACGTCGGGATCGTCAGGATTCTTGTACTGCACCCGGACCGGATGGCCGGTCAGCGCTTTCAGCTCTGCGACATCGAGGAACTTGGCTCCGTCCGGAGTGGCGATCACGCATACGTCCCACCCCTCCCCCTGGGCGATGCCGACGAATTCGGCGAGCTGCCCGGCCGGCGGCCCGCCGCCGCTGATGACGTAAAGGACCGGTAGTTTCTGCGCTGCCGTCATGAGCGTGTCTCCCGTCAAGGACGCCCCGGCCTGCGCTTTCTCGCTACCGCCGGATACTGACCAGCATCACATACTGATTCCCCACGCCCTGACAAGTGCGTCGCGAGTACACCTGGGCCTGTCATCGCCCGGCCTGGCATCGTCGTGTTTACGCCCCCAGGCCACGCCACGCCCGACTTCGTGCCGCAGCCGCGTCAGCTCGGCCTTCAGCGCGTCCAGCTCTGCACGGGGAATGCTGACCATCTCGGATGCTTCGACGCTCACGCCGCGGCTCCCCTCGGTTCGGCTCTTTCAGACCCGATTCCAGCCGGAATGAGTCTGGGAAGCAGCATCTTCAGTTACACTAAGAATGTAAGTCGTTACTCTTAGCAGCGCAAGACCTAGCGTGTTCATTTGAACACGTATTGATATCCGAATTCCCCGTCCGAGCCTCGAGGCCAGGCCGCCGATCTCCGGATCCCCGTTCCCGGCTATAAAGCCGTGCGTCGTCTGTTCACCGATGCCCCACCAGCACCAAATGCAACATCCATCAAACAAGGACCCGCCATCAAATACAACATTCGCCCCGAATAAAACACCGTCCTCACTAGTGGGGGACTGGGCAATCGGAACGCCACTTTCGCGGGAAGATCCGGGCTTGCGGGAGGTTTAGGTGGCCTGGAGCGCACTGGATCTTCCCGCAAGCCCTAAAGTTCCCAGATAATTTGGCCTTGGACCTTCATAACAGCGAGAATCCGCATACCTGGACAGGACCAAGCCGGAATGCCGGAGCCCGATGCGATGATCGCGGGACGACATCGACTCCCGGCACCCTCGCCACCGGGCACGAGCAGATCCGCGAGGTCTACGCCAAGCTCCTGGCCGACCGCCCGTCGTGCAGCTCCGCGGGCCAGCCGCCGGCGATCATCAACGGGGACCTCGCGCTCACCTCGACGCGCCTGCCGGGCGGCAGCGCCACGGTGGAGGTGGCCTGTCGGCAGCCCGATGGCGCCTGGCGGTGGGTAATCGATCAGCCGGCGCTGCTGGCCTGATCCGACCCGGCCCGATCCGACCAGGGAAACGGCAGCAGGTCGGGATCGACCCAGCCGCCCCGGGCAGGCTTGGCCGCCAGGGTCGACGATCGGTAGTGCCAGCTGAGCAGGCGCTTATCCAGCAGCGCCGGATTTCGCCCGGCGAAGACGTCGAAGTCCGCACACCCCGGGTCGTCGGCGACATGGTGCGCGACCAGTTCCACCCAAGCCCGCGAGACCGTGTGGTGGAACTTCTGTGGGACCCTCTCATAGCCCGCGATCTGCCGGATCCACGCGCAGACCTTGCCGGTAGCCTCGGGCATCCCGTAACGCCGCACCGCCAGGAACGCAAGGTTGACGTGCTGGCGATGCCGGAATTCCCCGGTCGGCCCGCTGATCGCCGCCAGGATCGCCGCCAGCTCAGGATCCGCCACCCCATGGTGACCGGCGGCATTATGGTGCCCGTGGGCATCGGCGGGGGACATCAGCAAGCCTCCTGTAGGGCGGTGAGGACGGCGTGGAAGCCGGCGATCTGGGTGGGGGACAGGCCCGCCATCGCCTCGCGCTCCAGGTCCGCGACGGCCGCGAGTACCCGCGCGGCCACCGCCTGGCCCGACTCGGTGAGCGGCAGGCGAAACGAGCGGCGGTCGGAGGGATCGAGTTCCCTGGTCAGGTACCCGCGGTCGGCAAGCCGGTCCAGGACGCCGGTCAGGGTGCTGGCACGGGTGCCGGTCCGCTCGCTCAGCTGGCGGACGTTGAGCGTGCCACCTGCCGCGAGGTTCGCGAGCGCGTTGATCTCGGCGGCGTTGAGGTTCTCCCCTGCCAGCGCGGCGCCGAGCGCGTGCAGAGTGTGGTGCGTGGTCCGGTGCAGCGCCAGCACCATCCAAGGTAGTCCACTTTCGGATATCACGAGAATGGATTATACGATAATGAAACATCGGACGCGCAACCCAAGCAAGTCAAGCAAGTCAAGCAAGTCAAGCAAGTCAGGCGACCCGGGCGACCCGGGCGACCCCGAGAACGCCCGGAACATGGTTGCCGCCAAGCACCGG
>Ga0181525_10000785_pt1 | contig 27633 bp, 23 predicted proteins | sample PEATcosm2014_Bin_48_FD_121100 | JGI IMG/M metagenome (GOLD analysis project Ga0181525, IMG submission 121100) | Peatland microbial communities from MTU Mesocosm Facility, Houghton, MI, USA - PEATcosm2014_Bin06_10_metaG | ecosystem: Environmental > Terrestrial > Soil > Wetlands > Peat | place... | reverse complement strand
TCATGATTGATCCCCGGGAAGGATGGGTTCACGATCTTCGCCGCCATGAAGCTCGCCATTACCTCCTTCATCCACACGTCGTTAAACCAGCGCATGGTCACAAGATCGCCGAACCACATGTGCGCGGTCTCATGCGAAATCGTGCCGGCGCGCGCGAGGAATTGGTTTTGCGTGGCCGATTCGCTCAACAGAAGCCCGGACGCGTTATAGAAGATGGCCCCGGGGTGTTCCATGCCGCCGAACTGAAACGACGGAATCAGGACAAAGTCGAACTTCCCCCACGGATATGGAATGCCGGTATAGTCTTCAAGCCAGGCGAGCGCGCGGGCATGCAGGTCGAAAATGGCATCGCGGTTGCGCGCCACCTTCTGCGCATCCGTCTCCCGATGAAACATGCGAAAAGTGCGCCCGTTCCGTTCCGCGGTCTCGACACTGAATTTTCCGGCGGCGAAGGCGAACAGGTAAGTCGAGATAGGCTGCGTCTCGGCGAAACGAACCGTCGTGGTTTCGCCCGAGGTCGTCCGCTCCAGCTCGGCGCCGTTTGCGACCACCTGCCACGCAGACGGCACATCGAGGGTCAGGGCGTAGCGCGCCTTGAGATCCGGCTGGTCAAAACATGGCCAAGCCAAGCGTGCTCGTGCCGGCACGAAGAGCGTATAGAGAAAGTCATCGTTGCGATTGAGGGAATCTTCTCCTGCGAGAAATTCAAGCTGGATCGCGTTCTCGCCCGCCCTGGTCGCCGACGCCGGAATAATAAGATGACCGCCGACGAAATCAGCCGCGACTGCTTTGTCTCCCACTCGTACGCTCACCACCCGATCACGCGGCTGCGCAAAATCCAGCACGATGCGGTGAGGTGCGCGCAGTGCGAAGCGTACTACTTCCGAACCTCTGATAGGTTCTGCGCGCTTGTCCGGGATGCGAAACGAAAGCTCGTACCTGAGGGACGTGATGGTCCCGGCCCGCTCTTGCGCCAGGCTATCGGGCACGCCGGGCGCAAGCGACGGATCGGTAGCCGCAGCGAAACCGCTCACCGCCGTAAGTACCCATAGGAAAGCACGAGCAAACTTCACGTTAGCGCGCCTCTGCCGCGGCGAAGCCCTGAGCAGCCGATGCCCAGCTCAGTCCGGGCGAGGATTTCGCGGTTCGGCGGTAAAGCCGGTGTCTTGTGCCTGCAGAAAGCGACATACGCGCGATGCGGCTTAGTATAGCTTGTTATCGGGGGAACTTGATCGCAGTTTGAGGAAAGCTTCTACACTCCCATGAAGGTGACTGCTACAAAATCCCTGTTGTTGTTGGCATCATTGTTTCTCTGCTCTCAAACTGCCTTCGCGCAATCAGCAGATGACGAGCCGGCAGCCGTCGTTGAGCTCGGAGGAGCCGCAAGCTGGAATATCAAAAACGGCGGGTCGAGTTTTGGCCCCGACGTCGCCGTAGAAGTTACGCCGATCGAGAACTGGCTGGAACTCGAGGCTGGCACCACGCCGCTGTTCACCCGTCACTCAACAGAATGGGATACAGATCTGCTATTCAAGAAGCCCTGGACCCTCTCCGAAAAAGTGGAATTTATGTTCGGTTTTGGCCCCGAGTGGATTCACACGAGGGAGTACGGCGTAACAACAAACTCACTCGGCGGTGAAGTAGTGCTCGATTTTATGTTTTGGCCCTCCGCCAAGCATAAATTCGGCTGGTACCTGGAACCGGGGTTCGACTACAGTTTCGGGCGGGGCCATGAGCGTTCAGTTGGCATCAGTGGCGGGCTACTGATCGCGATTCCCAAATTGCGATCTGCCTTTACTCGACAATAAGAACGGGACTTCGTCACCAGCCCACCCGACCGCGCCCCATTCTTCCCTCCTCCGGTTCATTCCTGCGCATCATATTCGTTCCGAGTCGTTGTGGCCTTCCGGCCTGTGACGATCAAGCTACGGCAAAGATAAGGCCACGCCGCAGGCCGCAGCGATTATCTTAAGCCAGCTTCATGGTCGACCGCAGTCGGGCGGGCGAGTTCAGTTTTTGACGTTTAAGGCGTCTGAATCAACGGCCTTCTTGCCGGTGATGCCCTCAAGCCCCGCCAGCAGGCCGCGGTAATCGTTCTTATCAGCCTGGAATGCGATGCCGCCCTTTTTGTCGCCATCTGCCCACGTGATGCCAACGAAATGTTTTTTCGATTTACTCAGTGCCATGAGGGCGCCGACGCCCAGCGAGATGATCGCGAGACCGATGGCAGTACCGACTCTGCGGTGCACGTCCTGGCCGTAGCTGATTTCTGTAATGGAAGCCGCCGATATCACGATGATCTGTTTCTTGTCCTTCGTGATTCCGACCTTGTCCGGATCGATGTACAGCTTCATATTCGTTCCGGCCTTGGCGTCCGGGAGGGATCCGCCATCATACTTGATGTTGTAGGAGTTGCCTTTATCCGCGGCAAGGACCATGGCCGGCATTGTCGCGCAAAGAACGGCCGCAATGAGCCGAGTACCGATGGTGAGCATCATAGGTCCGATGATTATAACCAATTGGCAATACTTGTGTGCGGGCTTCGACAGTCGACAGCGAGAATCGGACGGTTCGCAAAAGCGTCGAAACCGTCAGACCGCTCCGTCCTCTTCACATTCGCTCTTGCCCTACCTTGCTGCACTCCCGCCGACCTCAAAGAAGACGCAGCCGAAAGGCAGCGTATTAAATCAGGGGCTCAGCCAACATGTGATAATTGTGGATACAATTGTGGGTATGATGCGCTGTGGAATTTAGCTGGGACGAACCAAAGCGCGAATGGGTACTGGCTGAGCGGGGGATCGATTTCCTCCGCGTGGCGTTCAGCCTCTTTGACGGCCGTCCCCTGCTCACCGTCCTGACACCACGAGGCGCGGAGGAGCGTTTTTTGAGTATTGGGCCGATTGAAGGTAAATTCTTCGCCGTTGTATGGTTGTGGCGCGACGGCGCCGTGCGAATTGTCACAGCAAGGAGGGCGAGAGATGCGGAAGAAAAACGATACCGTACGCTATACGGCCAAAGAGATTAAAGCCAAGATTGCTCAGGGTGAGGACCGGACGAATTGGCGCAAGGCAAACTCGATAACTGGCAAGAGACTCGGAGCGTCCATACGGGCCGATGTCGATGACGTGCAGGGAGAGCCCGATTGGACGCAGGCCATCATGGGTGTTCCGGCTCCCAAAGACCATATCAATATCCGCGTCGACCATGATGTTCTGGAGTGGTTCAAGTCCAGCGGCAGGGGCTACCAAACCCTCATGAACAACGTCCTTCGCGCTTTCGTGCAATCACGCCGGCAACGGGAGGTTGCCAGGTCCAAGTAACAATCCTTCCCGCTCCGGGGCTGGGTCGGATGCTTCCTAGCCGCCTGCCATTTGCATCCAGCGTCCAGCGGTGAAAGACTAAGCCGAGGTTCAATTGACAATGACAACCCGGCCGCTCGGTTATCTTCTGGTCCTTTTGCCCTTCGCCTTGCCAGCTCAGCCGCTCCACGAGCGCACTGCGGCGCCGCCGAACAATTGGCCAGCGCCTCGCCACCTGCAACGCTCCCAACTGCAAACGCAACAGCGCGCCGTGACGCCGCAGTTTCAGCTTCCCGGGGGCGTAACCAACGACGTTCTTGTTTTTGTGCCGATCGCGCCGTGCCGTCTGGCCGATACGCGCCCGAGCCAGCCATATCCGGCGCTTGGAACGACACCGCTTGCCTCGAACACGCCGCGCACTCTGTCGATTGCAGGGGCCTGTAAAGTTCCGAGCGGAGGGATAGCCGAGGCCTACTCGCTGGACGTCACAGTAGTCCCGGTCAGCCCCACAGCCGGTGGATATCTGCTCGTGTATCCGAACCCCCAGCTCCCGGTCCCTGTGAATGCGGTCGCGTCGCTGACGTGGAACCCGGACGCGACCTACCAGAGCAACGCCGTGATCACGGCGGCTAGCTCCGATGGCTCGGTGAACGTAGTCGTCAATTCCTCAACCGATGTCGTTGTCGACATCAACGGATATTACGCTGTGCCGACCGACGCGAACGAAGACACGGCCCTCGGCCGTTACGCGCTCGCCAGCGACACCACCGGCTCGGAGAACACCGCCTTCGGGTACCGTGCACTGTCCGCCAACACTAGTGGCAGTTACAACGTTGCCGTTGGCTTTCAGGCAATGAACGAGAATACGGGTTCCAGTAATACCGCCATTGGCATCGGGGCGCTTGGCGACGCCAGCGGAAGCAACAATATCGCTGTCGGCTCCGCGGCGGGCGGCAACCTGGCCGCAGGCAACTACAACATTGAGATCGGAGCTCTAGGACTATCTTCCGACGACCACACCATCAGGATCGGAAACCCCCAGACCTCGACCTACATTGCCGGCATCGTGGGCACACCCTTGGCCGACGCGGCGACGGTCGTCGTCAACGCGAACGGCCAACTAGGCGTTGCACCACCCATGATCGTATCGTCGCGTCGATATAAACAGGATATTCAGGACATGGGCGATGCGAGCAAGGGACTGCTGAAATTGCGCCCGGTGACGTTCCACTACAAGAAGCCCGATTCCGACGGAACGAGACCGCTCGAATACGGACTGATCGCCGAGGAGGTCGCCGACGTGTATCCGGAACTGGTAATCCGGGGCTCGGACGGCCAGATCGAAAGCGTGCAGTATGCCAAGCTTCCTGCAATGCTGCTGAACGAGCTGCAGAAGGAGCACCGCAACGCCGAGCAGCAAGCGCGTCACGCGGAAGAGCAAGACCGCCGGGCCGAACGGCAAGAACAAACGATTCAGAAGCTCGAGGCTCGCCTGATCGCACTCGAGGCGCAATTGACTGACGCGACGGCCAAACTGAATTCAGACAAGGCCCATCCCATTCCCTCTACTGCGATTGGCCGGTAGGCAGTTTGTGCGCAGGTTCTCAGAACGCCAGCTTCACGCCGCCAATCGCCCAGGCGCGCGGCGTGAGGAATCCGTCTTCGTAGTAAAGCTGATTCAGCGCGTTCGCTACGCGGACGTAGAAACGAGCGGTCAGTTTCTCGCCCGGATGCAGCGTATAGCCCGCGGATAAGTCGAGCGTGCGCGGCCCTGGGAAGCGATACGGCGCTATATACAGAGGATAGAGGTAGTCGCTTGCACCAAAGAAGGTGAGCGCGGCGTCGATGTGATGACCGATCTGCTGGGTCGCCGTGACAGTCACCGCGTTGGTAAAGATGCGGGGCATGGCGAGCGGATCCACGCCGGTTCCCGTTGAGTATTCCGAGTAACGGTCTTTGGCGTTGGTGTAAGTGTAGGAAGCAAATAGCGTAGTAGAACGCGCGGGGCGATATTGCCCGCTGACTTCGACGCCGCGCGAGATGCCGCCACCGGTATTGTAGTAGCCGCCGAAACGTCCGTAGGGATCCGTCGCCGGATTGACGATCGCGCCAGTCTCATCGAACGCGATCACCTGCTGCAGATGACTGTAGAAGTAAGTAGCGCTGAGGCGCATGCGTTCGTGAAACAGGTATTGATCAAATCCGGAATCGACCGAAACGGCGCGTTCCGGACTCAATCGCGGATCGCCGTAAGCAGTGAACGTTCCCCCGTAGAAGTACGTCCCGTAGCGCTCATAGAGAGACGGCAGCCGGAAGCTGTTGCCCGCATGGGCACGCCACTTGGTGGATGAGGAACGCACAAAGTAGGCAACGGAGGCATCGCCGGTAAGCGCGTGAGGCGGGCTGGGAAGGTGAATGCCTTCATACGGGGACGGCCCACCGCCGAATTCCGGAGCATCGAGAGCGACCACTTGCCAGCGGCCGGAAAGCAGAATCTGCAAACGATCGCCGAAGAGCCGCAATTGATCCTGAAGGAAGACGGCGTTGTAACGCTGCGCATCGGCAGTATTGTCGTTGACGCGTTGCGAGGGGTCGGGGTTTTGGTCGGTGGAGACGTTGAGGTAATGTTCCCGCTCAAATTCATAGCCGGCCGTGAGTGCGTTCCACGAGGCAGGAACGAAATCGGCCCGGGCTTGCACGGTATCCACACGCCCGTTATAGAGATCGGAAGTGTTGAACTCGGGTTGATAGCCGATTCCGCCGGGACCGTTCAGATAGTCGCTATTGGTTTCGACAAGCTGATAATCCACATGCCAGGTGACTAGTGGCGAACTCGCGTATTGCCAGCGAAACAGACTCGAGCTGAATGAGGAATTCTCTCGCGCGTCGGGCAGGTCGACGCCAGGGATGAAGGTCGCATTCCCTTGATTGAAAGGCTCGTCGAGATTGGCAAGCTGCAATTGGCTGGAACTGAGACCGATGGCGGGAATGATTCCATCGGCGGGCGGTGTCACGCTTGTGGCCGGAAACGGGCTGTTTTGCAATTGGAGATAGCCCGAGTCGGCAAGTACGCGCACGCTGAGTTTCATATTCGGCGTCAGCGTGTAGGCGAGATAGCCCTGACCGGCCCAGTTGCGGTCGGCAGTGCCGTTTTCTACGCCTCGCGTTTCATTGAGGTAAGTGAGGCCCGCCGAGTAAATAAGCCGGTTATCGAGCCAGCCGCCCGCAAGGTGCGCCGCACTGTGAACCAGACCCAATCCTCCGCCATCCACGTCGATATCGCCGTGGGTGGGTCCGCCGCCGGGATTCGTAATCACGTTAATAGTGCCTGACATCGAGTTCGTGCCGTAGAGCGAGGAGCCGGATCCCTGCAGCACTTCGACCCGGCTCGCATCAACGATGAATAGATCTCCCAGCAGCGCGCTGGCATCGCCCTGAACGCCGGTTGGGTCACGCAAGCGGAAGCCGTCGAGCAACACGGCCGTATCGGTAACACGCAAGCCGCGAGTCTCGATGGTGGTGAATGAGCCTGGGCCGCCGCGCGTGCTGATGCGCAGACCGGGGATCCAACGGAGGGCGTCGGAAAGCATCGTAATGCCCTGGCTGCTGGCTTCGTCCAGGTTGACGCTATCCAACTGTTTCGAAGTCTGGTCGGTGGTTTCAGGGCCGTTCGCCGCAGTCACCGTGACCACGGACGTGGAGCTAACCACAGCCAGCTTTACTGTCTGGTCTAGTGTTTCGCCGGCAGCCAGGTGTATAAGCAGCGGCGCGTCCATGCCCAAGCCGTTGGCAGAGGCTTCCAGCAGGTAGTCGCCGGCAACCAGATTCGCAAACCGGAACTTGCCGTCGCTTGCCGATTGGGCAGTTTCAGGCGAAGTGCTCGAGCGCTGGTAGATAGAAACGATTCCGCCCGGAACCGCGGCACCGGATGGATCCAGAAGAACGCCAGTAAGCGTGGCAGCCGGCCCGGCAAAAAGATTAGCGGCAAAAAGAATAGACGTGCTGATCGCGAGCAGCATACCGCGGCGCGCGAAGCAATGAAAATTTGGAGCAATGGAAAACGTAAATAACATCTGTCAGCCCTCCCTCGAGGCAACATGAGAATTCCGTGCTTATTTGCACGGGCTGAGGCAGGTCTTCGGACTTGCAGGCTGCGTTCCTCAAGAAAGGAACTTCCCTACGGCCACGCTTCCCATGTGATTCGCTTGCGCCTCACACAGTGCTTCGAAGTGGCTTTCGTTCCTGCTTACCGCTGCGGGGCAGTCCTGGATTCACGCCAGGTTCCCTTTTCAACAACAGACGCCCAGGCAGAGAGTCTGTCGTACCATCAGCGATTTCGAGTATAGCGAAAAGAGGCCGGGGTCAGCCGCTTTTTACGGGTTCCCGCGTGGCTGATAGCCGAACGCTGAGAGCTGAAAGCTTTCAAACGGCTGACAACTTTTTACAGAACCACTCGCGCGTCAGACTCGCGACGAGTCACACGCTCGCGATCGAGATACTCGAGCAGGGGTATCGCGAACTTGCGCGAAATGGAGGTCCATTCCTTGAATTCGGGTACCGTGAACCTCTTTCCGCGATGAGCGGCAAGCGACTTGCGAAGATGCTCGAGGACATCGGCGTGAAACAACAAGTCGCCGGAGACGCGCACCAGCCGTTTCTGCTTGACGAGAGTTTCGAGCAGGTCGCGCGCCCGCTTGGCATCGACGCCGGCGAGCGCCAGAGTGGCTGAGATTTCCGGAGGCTGGAATCCCGCTTCCCGATACGCTTGCTCGAGCCGCTCGAGTGCCGCGGTTTCCGCCGGAGTACGCGAGAGGGAATGCGTTTCGCGCGCCACCGTGTCATTGGTCTGGCGCACGCCCGGCGTCTGCTTCAACACTCGGTCGGCAAACGAGGGCTCAATGCCGGCAAACAACGCCTGCCGCAGCAATCCAACCGGTGCGCCTGCCTGCCCGGGATGGTCGCGATGATAGGCCGTCAACCAGGCCTGAACCTGTTCCTTTTTGGCAACCAACCATTCGTTTGTCACCACGCGCTGTTCCTGCTCGGCGAAGACGAGCGAGCGGTCAACGGCGAGCATCTCTTTCATGCGCGACGGCGGAATGCCCGTAACGGCGCTCAGATTCTGAAGCTGCCGGCCGTGCGCACTCTCGGCGATCAGTTGCCTCACGAAGTCAGCCGCGGTTCCGGCGGCCAGGCGGGACAGCCGCGCCAAAGTTTTCTCACGATTCCAGCGCAGCGGCGGGTGCGCGTCGAGGATGCGGCCTCCGGCAAGAGTGAGCGCGGGCGAGGGGCGCCGCACGATGAAACGATCGCCCGGAACCAGAAGCAAAGGTTCGCTAAGCGAAATGCGGGCGAACACTTGTGCCGGCGGCTCGATACCTGCCGCGCGGCTTTCACGCGCCGAAAGCACCTTCATGCTCCCTTCGGCCTCCGCCGAACCGACGTGGAGATGAATCGAAAACCGGCGCGCGGGCAAATCAGCCGGCGTAACGCCAAGCGAACCCGCACACTCGAGCGCGGCATCGAATAACCGCACCGGCTCGAGACTCGTTGGGAGCGTGAGCATGAATCCGCGCGCCAGTTCGCCGTGATCGACGCCAGCCAAATTGACGGCGGTGCGCTGGCCTGCGGCTGCCCGTTCGACTGCTGCGCCATGCGTTTGCAATCCACGAATGCGGACGTTGCGGCGGAGTGGAAAGATCTCGACGGTTTGGCCAGTCTCGAGTTCGCCACCGAGCAGAGTTCCGGTCACCACCGCGCCGAAGCCCGATTTGGCAAAGGCGCGATCGATCCAGAGGCGAGGGATGGCGGTGTGCTCGCGGCTAGCGTGTCGATCAGCCAGTTGTTCCAGTTCCGCCTGGAGTTCAGCCAGGCCAGCCCCAGTATGGGCGCTCACTCTAGCAATGGGCGCGTCAGCGAGAAAGGAGCCTCGCGCGAGATGGCGAATCTCGGAAATCACCTGGCTTTGGCGCGATTCGCCCGCAAGGTCGCACTTGGTGAGGGCGATAACGCCGTCACGAATACCAAGCAGACGGCAGATCTCGAAGTGCTCGCAGGTTTGCGGCTGAACGGATGCGTCGGCGGCAACCACAAACAAAACCGCATCGATACCACCCACGCCGGCTAGCATGTTTTTGACAAACCGCTCATGGCCGGGAACATCGATGAAGCTCAGCGCGGCCGAAGGCGTGTTGAGGTGGGCGAAGCCGAGGTCGATCGAGATTCCGCGCTTCTTTTCTTCAGCGAGACGATCCGTATCGATGCCGGTGAGAGCGCGAACCAGCGCGGTCTTGCCGTGGTCAATATGGCCCGAGGTGCCAATCACCAGCGTCTTGGGAGGAGGCAAACTCATGTTCACGCGGAGCGCCTTTGTCCATTATCGCGAGGGAGGCCGGGCGCGGGGTCCGGGCGAACGAGCGGCAGCAACCGGAAACCCGGCTCCAGTATGTATGATGGAGAACCATGAGCCAAAGTCGCCGCGAAGAGGTTCGGAAGCGCCACGCCAATGCTGAAGCAGGCGGCGGCGAGGAGCGCCGCGAGCGCCAGCATCGCGAAGGGAAGCTTTCCGCGCGCGAACGAATCGATTTGCTGCTCGATGAAGACAGCTTTGAAGAACTGGACAAGCTGGTTCGGCACCGTTCGCGGAACTTCGGCATGGAAGAGAGCCTGATTGACGGGGACGGCGTGGTGAGCGGGCACGGCACCATCCACGGCCGGCGAGTGTTTGTCTTCGCGCAGGATTTCACGGTATTCGGGGGCTCGCTTTCAGAAGCCAATGCGCAGAAAATTGCGAAGCTGATGGACCTGGCGCTGAAAGTTGGCGCGCCCGTGATCGGCCTCAATGATTCCGGCGGCGCCCGCATTCAGGAGGGCGTGGCTTCGCTCGCGGGTTACGCGGACATCTTTCTGCGAAACACCCTGGCGAGCGGCGTGATTCCGCAGATCTCGGCGATCATGGGGCCATGCGCGGGCGGCGCCGTATATTCGCCGGCGCTCACGGATTTCGTGTTCATGGTGGAGGCCACCAGCCACATGTTCGTTACAGGGCCGGATGTGATTAAGACCGTGACGCACGAAGACGTCACCAAGGAGCATCTGGGCGGCGCCGAAACCCACAACAGCATCAGCGGCGTAGCCCATTTCTTAGCGCATGACGACGCCGATTGCCTGCGGCATATTCGCGAGCTGATGGAATTTTTGCCCGCCAATAATATGGATGGCGCGCCGCGCCGGCCAACCAGCGATCCGATAGATCGCGCCGACGTTGAGCTCGACACGCTGATTCCAGATGAGGCCAACAAGCCGTACGACATCCGCGACCTGATCCATCGCGTGGTGGACGATGGGATCTTCTTCGAGGTTGCGGCCTATTTTGCCCGCAACATCGTCATCGGTTTTGCGCGTCTTGACGGGCGAAGCACCGGAATCGTCGCGAACCAGCCCGCCCATCTGGCCGGGTGCCTCGATATCGACTCTTCCACGAAGGGCGCGCGGTTTGTGCGGTTTTGCGATGCGTTTGGGATCCCAATTTTGACTTTCGAAGACGTGCCGGGTTTCCTGCCGGGAACCGCGCAGGAGTTTGGCGGAATCATCCGGCATGGCGCAAAGCTGCTTTATGCCTACGCTGAGGCAACCGTGCCGAAAGTGACCGTGATCACGCGCAAAGCATACGGCGGCGCCTATTGCGTGATGGGCTCAAAGCACCTGCGGACGGACGTTAATTTTGCGTATCCGACGGCTGAGATTGCCGTGATGGGCGCCGAGGGTGCGGTGAACGTTCTTTACCGGCGCGAGTTGATGACGTCCTCACACCCGGACGCGGTCCGGCAAGCCAAGATTGAGGAGTATCGCGAGCGCTTCGCGAGTCCGTTCGAGGCTGCCGAGCGAGGTTACATCGACGACGTGATTGAACCGCATGAGACGCGGCGCAAAGTAATCGACGCATTCGCCATGCTCGAAAACAAAGTGGACACGACGCCGAAGAAGAAGCACGGCAACATCCCGCTCTAAGTCAGTGCTATGCGCTTCTTAAGTTATTGCCTGGCCCTGCTGTTTTCGCTTGGAGTGGGCGCGGCCGCACCACCCGCGGCCGAGATCGAGCCGGATTCGGTGGAAGCCGAAGTTACCACCGACGCAGGCACGTTCCGTTTCGAATTCCTGGTTAATAAGGCGCCGAAGCACGCCGCCAGCTTTATCGCTCTCGCAGGCAGCGGTTATTACGACGGCAGCGCGTTCCATCGCGCTGTCCCGAGAGGCATGATTCAAGGCGGCGATCCTCTGCTTAAGGACGCTGCTACACCACGCAACCGGTGGGGCGCGGGAATGGGCGCGCCGATCGCCATGGAGCTGAACGACACAGCTTACGATCGCGGCATCGTCTCGGCAGTGTCCATCTCGGATAAGGCCGGGCTGGACGGAGTGCAATTCTTCGTGTGTGTAACGCCGCAACACTCTCTCGACGGCAAATACACCGCCTTCGGCCGCGTCATCGAGGGAATGGCGGCAGTCGAGCGGATATCGGAAATGCCACTGGACGATCGAGGACTCCTGCAGAAGCCGGTCCGGATCGTCAAGATCACCATCGTTCCGAAGCGGGTTGAGCCGTTCGCGACTGCGTCTATCGCAGAGCTCCGCAGAACGGTCACGCTGCAGACCACGCTCGGCGCGATAGGAATCAAAATGGAGCCGGACTGGGCGCCTGAGACCGTCCGCGCTTTCCTCAAGCTTGTGACAAGCGGATGGTACGACGGGACCGCATTCCATCGCCTGGCTAAGGGCTTCGTTTTGCAGGGTGGAAATGGGCAGACGCGATCGTCAGGGCCGGAACATTACGCGGATCGATGGGTCCGCCCTCTGAAGGCGGAGTTTCACCCCGAGATCAAACACGTGCGGGGCGTGGTTTCCATGGCTCACTATGAGAACGATCCGGATTCCGGCACGACGTCTTTTTCGATCATCTTAGGAGACGCTCCGAATCTGGACGGAGCCTATGCAGCTTTCGGCCGCGTGGTGAGCGGGCTGGATGTGCTGGCGGCATTTGAGAATGAAGCCGTCAACGGCGAAGCGCCCGTCCGCCGGCTCGAGATTATCAAAGCCACGGTTGACCCCTCGTAACGCGCTGCTCGGCGCAGTGTGCGAGGATCGCAAGATGCCCGCGCCCACGGTGCGACTTTATTGGGAAGACGACTCCCTTCTCGAAGCAGATGCGATTGTGGTTGCCTCGTGGCACAGCCTTCAGGCTGTGGTTCCGACACAGGCTGAAGCCCGTGCCACAATCCAGGTTGCCTTTGACCGAACCTGTTTCTATCCCGGTGGTGGAGGGCAGCCGCCGGACCACGGGTGGGTGACGTTCGCCGATGGGCAGCCAAGGGAAGTGACTTCCGCGCGCGCCGATGAAGACAGCCTCGTCTGGCATTCCATCGAGGCGGACGCGACGCCTGCAAATGGCGATGTTGCCCGGCTCCGAGTCGATCCCGCGCGCCGTCTGGCGTTGGCCCGCTATCACACGGTCTTGCACATATTGAATACGGTGGCGCTCCGCGACTATGCCGGCTGGATCACAGGTGTGCAGATAGCCGAGGACTATTCCCGCATCGACTTCCGGCTTGACCAACTGACTCCGGCGTTGTGCCGCGATCTGGAGGCGAAGGTGAACGCGGTGATCGGAGAGAATCGAAAGCTCGAAGCGCGCTTCTTGCCGGAGGCCGAATTCCGCGACAGGCCCGACCTGTTGCGAACCCTGGATGTGCGGCCTCCGGTGGTCGGTGGCAAGGTGAGGGTTGTGGAAATCGAGGGCTTCGATGCTCAGGCTTGCGGCGGGACCCACGTGCACACAACCGGCGAGGTGGGCCGGTTTTCGATCTTCCGGATCGAGAACAAGGGCAAGAACAACAAGCGGTTGTATGTGCGGCTGCAGGCGGTCGAGACCGGGAAAGAACGATAGAAAAGATCGCCCAGCCCAAAATACGGAACGAATTAATTCCCCTTTTATTCGCCCAACAACGTTTAGATTAACTTCATATTATTCAATCACTTGGGAACGAGTACACCCTTTGGCGAGAGAGGTGTGTTGACGCCCCACTTCTCCTCGCGGGCAGCGGCGTCAGTTGGGCGCTAGGGCTGAGATGCCCGGTTTCCGGTCAAGGCACTGCACAAGAATCTCACTGTTCTTTAAGTATTAATCTTGACAATTATACGCGCATATTATATGCTTTAGTTGTCTCCATATTGGAGAGGAGGAATTAACCTATGGCAATGATTAAGTACACCCCGTTCGAAAGCGGCTTGGAAGATTATCCGGGCCTGCGCCTTTTCCAGGATTCCCTGTCGCGGATGTTCGCCGAGCCCAATGCGCGGCCCTGGTCGCCGGCGGTGGATGTCTACGAAACCGAGAACGAGCTCGTTCTGAAGGCGGACCTACCGGATGTGGATCCGAAGAACGTCGAAGTCCAGTTCGAAAACGGGACCTTGACGCTGAAGGGTAACCGGAAGTTTGAAGAGGAGAAGAACGGCAAGGGCTATCACCGGATCGAGCGATCCTATGGTTCCTTTGTGCGCGCCTTCAGCCTGCCGGAAACCGTGGATGCTGAGAAGGTGAAAGCCGAATACAAGAACGGCGTTCTGAGCGTGACCCTGCAGAAGAAGGAAGTCGCCAAGCCGCGTCCGATAACTGTGCACGTGAGCTAAACATAACCGGAAGAGTTGTATTATCTCGAGGCCGCCTCCTTAATCGAGGCGGCTATTTTTTTGCCCGAATGCTGAAATAGAGCAGATGCCCCCTGCGCCAGCTAGTAAGGTCATGCCGATGGTTCGTGTGAACAGGAAAGCGGCGGACCGGATTGCGAGCGGCCATCTGTGGGTGTTCGCGAGCGACGTGACGGACCGCGGCGAGGCGCAGCCCGGCGACTCCGTGCGTGTTGTGGATGCACGCGGCCGGAATCTGGGCACGGCGCATTACAGCTCGACGTCGCAGATCACGCTGCGCCTGCTGGCGAAACACAGCGAGGGGGGCGCCACCCAACTGATCGGGCGCGCATTCCTGAAGCGGCGCATCGAAGAGGCTGCTCAGTTGCGCGCGCGCGTAGTGGAGAACACAACCGCGTACCGGCTCGTTTATGCGGATGCGGATTTTCTGCCGGGCCTGATCGTCGATCGCTACGGCGACTACTTCGCGGCACAATTTCTGGATCAAGGAATGGACCGGCTGGCTCCGGAAATTGTGGACGTGTTACAGGAGTTGTACCGGCCCGCAGCGATTGTGGCGCGCAACGACTTGAGCGTCAGGGAAAAAGAGAACCTGCCGCTAGAGACAAAGGTCCTGGCTGGAGAAGTCACCGGAAGCGTTCCGATAGAAATGAATGGGCTGCGGTGGCAGGTGGACCTGCTCGGCGGGCAGAAGACAGGCATCTTTCTGGATCAGCGCGAGAACTACGTTGCCGCGCGGCAGTACGCTCGCGGGAAAGTGCTGGACTGTTTTACGGCTACGGGCGGTTTTGCGCTGCATTTGGCGGGTCAGAGCGAGAGCGTAGAAGCGGTGGACTCCTCGGCTGCCGCGCTCGAGACCGCGAGAAGCAATGCGGCCCTGAATCAAGTGACCAATGTCAGGTTTCGCCAGGCTGACGTGTTGGAATACTTGCCAAATCAGGTTACGGCACACCGAACCTTTGACATGGTGATCGTGGATCCGCCCGCATTCACCAAGGCGCGCGGCGCAGTGGAAGGGGCAACGCGCGGTTACAAAGAAATCAATCTGCGGGCGCTGCGGCTGCTGCGGGCGGGCGGGATATTGATGAGCTGCTCGTGCTCGCATCACATGAGCGAAGAGCGGTTGCTCGAGATCATTCTGGCGGCGGCGCTCGATTCCGGCAAGCGGCTGAGAGTTCTCGAGCGACGCACGCAGGCGCGAGACCATCCGATGTTGCTGGCGATGCCGGAGACGTTGTATCTGAAATGCATTGTCCTGCAGGTCATTGAGTAGGGTTCGGAAGAGAGCCGTCTTCTGGCTCCTGACTTCTTGCCGAAACCGCCACCAATTATCCTTGTTCTTTATGGCAGAACACAAACAACAGCAACGTTTCGAGAAGCCGGCGCCGGCCTCCTACCCGGTTCATGAACTGATCAGCCGGCGCTGGAGCCCGCGTTCGTTCACCGCGCAGCCAGTGGATAGACACCAGCTTGCGCATTTGTTCGAAGCCGCACGGTGGGCGCCCTCGAGCTCGAATGAGCAGCCGTGGGCGTTCCTGTTCGGGGAGCGCGGAACTGCGGGCTGGCAGAAACTGTTCGACACGCTGGTGCCGTTCAACCAAGCCTGGGTGAAAGCGGCTCCGGTACTGGTGCTTGGCTTGGCGCGAAAGACCTTCGCGGCCAATAACAATCCGAACAAGTTCGCGCTCTATGATCTGGGCCAGGCAGTGGGCGGACTGCTGGTTGAGGCGACGGCGCTTGGACTGAGCGTGCATCAGATGGCGGGATTTGATGCCGGGAAGGCACGCGAGACGTTTGGCATCCCCGAAACTTACGAAGTGGGCGCAATGATGGCGATTGGGCACGGAGGCCATCCCGAATCACTTTCCGAGCAGATGCGGGAGCGCGAGCTGGCCCCGCGAGCGCGGAATCCCATTGACTCGTTCGTGTTTGAAGAGGAGTTTGGGCGGCACGCGGAATTCCCGCCTGCTGATGGGCTCTGAATAGGAATCAGCTCGTTTCAGGCAGCCGCTCTCTGTGCTGGTACGCTCTTGGGCTGGGCGTTCTGAAAGAACTGAAGAAGGAGGGACAGCCCTAATGCCAACTCGCAAGTTCCGTGAATTGGTTAAAGCAATGCCCGTCGAGCGGCAACATAGGATCGCTCACCGGTCCGGCAGAGTCTGGCATCGATGCCCCGTTGGAAGAAATCCGGACAGGAGCCCTCAGCCCCGAGAGGCTAGGCGGACGGCCGAGGGTGGGTTGGCTGTCGGAGAAAATGTGCTCCCAGAAATAGAGGCCGAAGGCCCGGCTTGACTACCAAAGAGCCACCACTATGATCTTCGTGATCCACGCGCTCGAAAGCAAAATGATCGGAACTGCCGGAGCCGCTCCAGCCTCGGAAATGCACCCAACGCGCGAACAGCCAGCGTACAAGATCAGAATCGAATAAGTCAGAGCAAACAGGAAAAGGATCGCAATGATTTCGATGTTCGCCGCGCCTAGAAGCGCAGCCGCCAACACCAGCAGCCCCGTTGGAAGCAGAACGGCGCCCGCGGTGTAAACGTCACCAGCAAATCGCCCCTTACCGCGGAAGATCGCGCGGGCCAGGGCGCAGGCGCCTATCAAGCTAGCGAATGGAACCAGCCCGAGTAAGAGCACCTTTAGCAACTGGGCGGCGGACAGTTCGCCCGTCAGTTGGCCGACTTGAACGGCGCCGCCAAGCAGAGCTTCTGCTTTCGATTTGAAGATCAAAGCACCCAGCAGGATCGCGACCTCATAAACGATTGCGAAGACCATCCCTACCTGTATGGCGCGCTGGTCGTCGAACAGAGCGAACGATTCCGGTAACCCTCCGACGGGGCTTTTGGCGAACAGCTTGACGCCTTGCAGGGCATCAAGCGACCTCGCCCTAACTTCGTCCTTGAGTTGTTGGGAGAGCGGAGGCACAGGCGTCCACGGACCTCCAAGCAGTTCGGCAAGTGTGACCCACCGTTGGCCCTCCGCCTGCCAAACGAGCTCCGCCCACAACAGGCGACCCTCGTTCAGATACCGCTGCAGTTCTTCACGGGAATAGGGGCCAAAGTGTTCGCCGTTGCGGTTGATGGTGTAATTCATTGTCGGTCTCGCCGAATTCGTTTTCATCCCTAGCTTCGAATGCTCATCGCGCGGAAGGCTGCTCTTCAAAAGGCCGCCCCGATCTTGCGCCGCTAGCCAATCATCTAGAGCCTCGTCCCCCATCCGACGTAGGTACTCCGGCAAGCTGCGGAATCGGGTCCTGTGTGCCCAGAGGCACGGCCTTGGTGCAGGACGCAAGGCGATGGTATGTCAGCGCGAGACCGTACCTGATTCCGTAAGCTTTGACGGCTTCCAGCGAGTATTCGGAGCAAGTCGGCCGATAGCGGCATTGAATGTATCTGCTGGATATGGGTCGTCCATATTTTTGATAAAAATGCACTGCTCCCGTATAGACCCTAGCCGTCCATTGAGTCGACGGCGAACGGTACGAATCCAGCGCCGTGGCCGCGCAAAAACACCCCAGCATCGCCAGATAAATATGCGGTTGTTTTAGGCATTTCCGCAATGGGGGCATTTCACGCTCGCTTGTAGCCGGTTGTTGTTGCAATGCGGGCATTGGATAAGATTCCCCTGCGGTCGCGAGAAGATATAGATGATCAGGCCAATGACGCTGGTAAACATGACCAGGATCATCCAGATCACTGCGCTATCCATTCCGCGCGACTTAGCGTCCCGAGCCACCCAAACTAGAAGGGCGATGTTCAGGACGAAGATTGTTATTGGAATGAAGATCAGGGAACCACAGAGGGCACATCCGGCTGCGGCTCCCGCGGCCGAACCGCCCCTCTGCGCTAACATTTCCGCAGGTAGTAGAAATAGAATGCCTGCGAATAACAGTCGCTTTTGCATTAACATAGCTGTTCTCCCCCTCGACAAGACAATTTCTCGTCAAAATCGCTTGACCGCAGTGTCCTTCGGCGTAGACAGATAACCCACGATCGTGTCCTTTTTGATGGAGTTAACTACGATCACATCGTCGAGGCAAGTACAATCCAGAGCAGATGCCGAAAAGGCATATAACCTCACATCACGTTTATGTCGGATAAAGACCTTGTTTAGTGTTTCCAGGTACGCCGGATGATCTCCAAGTAGCCCGCGCTGCCGCAAGGCAATTGGGTACCTGGCGTCCTTGCAAAAAACAGCGCTCAGTAAGCCGGCAACTTTGGTCTTTAAGCACTTGGTTCGCTCGTGGGCCGTCATCATTGAACAGATACCCAGGTCTGACCGCTGCTGTCGGTGAGTTTATTGCCCTGAACGGTGAGCGTGGTCGTGGGGCCATCGCGGATGTTGAGCTCGATCGCGCTACCCTTGCCTGAAAAGGTACCGCTGTAGTTCTGTCCGCCTTCTTGAAGGAAAAACGTGTTATCCGCGTTCAACTGAAGTTTGTCTGCTGGAGTTTGAGCGTTGGCATAGGTGGCCGGAAGCCTCAAGGGTACGACTGGGGATGGCGTGTCCCACCGTTTCTCGCTAGGCGTCTGTGCCGGCTGGGTTCTATTGGCTGCGTCGCCGACCTGCTCTACCGTCAATACCTCCGAGATCATTCTCAATGCCTCGTCTGGTGCCGGCACCGATCCTTTCTCGAACGGGAACTTAAGGTCACCGTAGTACGGGGAATCATTCTCTGGGGTTGCGTACAAGTGGAACACGATGCCATTTTTATCGACATCGATCTTCGTGACCCAGAGCTGCGTGCTTGCGGTGAATCGGCGTTGAGGGCAGTTTGCAGTCGTGGAGTTTCCTGGCATCCGCATTGAGCCACCCAGATCGCGTAAGACATTACCCCCAAAGCTCTGAGCCAGCCTGCCACTCCTGTACGTGTTCTGGGGCGACGACGGGCAAGCGGTGGAATACAGCAAAAGATTGTCCTTATGGAGCGTCAATACGGTTCCTTTATTTACAACCGCACTTCTGTTCCTCGTTACCTCAGTTAAAGAAAACTCGCTGCCGACCCTCTGTTGCAGCGAAGTACGATCCCCGCCTTGCCCGTTCAGGTAGGAAACCACTAGTGAAAGCAAGGCGATCGTGCGAGCTACGTTTCGCATACCGATTCCTCCTCTCCGTTTTCGTCGGCGAATATTTCTAGTTGCCACTACTCTGTCTCACCTGAGCTTCAAGCCTGGCGGCGTCGGCTTCTTGTGACTCAAGTTGGGACTGTGCATCTGCGGCGGGAACTGCGTTTCCATCCGCGACGGGTCTGGCCCCGGCGACAGGCGGGTTCGGTAGGCCCGGCGTCTGATTCAGCGCCAACTTCTGCAGCCCCGCGTCAAGCTGCTCCCGGAACTGGTTGTGCATTTCCTGCAGATCGGCAAGCTGGATTGCGGTCGCGGAGTCGGCGGCGCAGTCGCCCGCCTTGCTGCTGACGACTTCGACTGCGACTCCATCAGCCATAACAACGCGGCCCTTTCGCTGGATTACGTCTCCGGGAGTTAGTGAGCACGCCTGACCGGCCGCGACCACGTCAAGATTCGACGAAACTACGAAGAATTTCTGATTCAGTGCCGGCGGCACTTGCTCAGTATCGGGAGCCGGCTGAAGGTTGGACGATGCGGGCTGGGCAGCTGCCGCTCTCTCTGCCGCAAGCTGCTGCCTGACTTCGTCGGCGATCAGCGCCTTCATCTCTGGCGATAGCGTAGAATCTGCCGCTTGCATGCTGGATGGAGGCGGCGGGGCCTGGCCGTCGTTGCCCGCCTGCTGACTTTCGTACGCGAGCCTCAGATTCTCTGCAAGCAGGTAGTCTGTCAGCCACAAATCCGGCGAAGCGTAGGCCGGATACGGAGTGAAGTAGCCCGCATAGAAGCCGAACCAGGGCGCCGGAGTGGCTAGCCCATACCACGCGTAGCGCACGGGTAGGCCCCAGGGCATGACGGCCCAGGCGTAGAACCGCGGGCCATAGTAGACGCCAGGTACGTAAGAGTAGTACCTGACGTCACCGTAGCGGTATTCGCGATACATGTGCGCATAGGAGCGGCCGCCGACCACGTACGTACGTGACATGTAACCCGGCCGAACAGTTCGTTCGACGAAGCCTCGGTGTGTTCCGTAGCTGACCACGCGAGCGCCAGGGCGGCCCGTCACCACTACTCTCTCGCCGCGAGCACTGCGAATGATCGAGGTGCTACCGGCGATGCCATGTGGGGCCACGATTCGGCGCACCTCGCCGCGCGCGTTGGTGGTGATGGTCTGGCCATTTGGATTGCGATGTTCCGTCAGACCTCCGGGCACGGATACCGCTTTTTCGCCCGGGCGGCCCGAGTAATTGGTGTACCCGCCAGGGCCGCGATGATCCACCGGGTCGCCAGGCCCACGGCCGCGACCGCTTAAGCCGCCACTATTGCCTGCGCCGGCATTACCAGGCTTCGGTCCTGTTGGACTTCCCCCTTTGGCCGGGACCGCCGGCTTGGCCGGGGCAGCCGCAGGTGGCGCAGGCGCAGGAGCGGCGGCAGTGGCCTGGGTCGTCTTTTTCTGGTAGGCCTGAGCCTCTTTGAGCGTCCCGCTGACGGCGACGGCGAGCACTACCCCGGCCAGTACCTTTTCAACTCTCGTTCTCAGATTCACGGTTACCTCCAACTGAACTGTTGTCCCTGGTTTCACTAACTGGAACGTAGGCGCTGGGCAAATTCCACACGTTCTCGCGAATTTCATTTCTCGGACAGCGAGGAGTTGGCGGGAAGCTTTTCGTACGCCGATGCGGACTTCATCCAAGTCTCGAGGACTTTCCCGGCGTCGAACTCGACCGCCTCTCCCGCTCCGAGCAAGCGGAGATTGGCCTCGCCAGTCGAACTTCTCAACCGGTAATGCGCTCCGGCTGAAAGGAGCTCCTGTATTTGGACCGACCGAGTGCCATTTCTCATAGTCATTGTTCCTAAGACCTCGGTGTTCCGGCTGAGCAGTACGACACCAGACTGGGTAACTGGCAGTAACACAACTCCCTGAAAGTCCGAGAGCCCGTCCGGCCGCGGTCGAACGGACCTTAATGTAATCCACACTCGTATGCCCGCTTCCAGCCTGATCACGGGAGGAGCGGTGGTCTCCGACGAAGGCTGCGCTGTTGCCGTCGGCGCGGGTCGAATGGCTTCTAAGCGAGGCACTGTCGACCTCAGTCCGGATGGCATCGCCCGTGCAGTAGCCGTCGTGCCCGCGCCCCTCGAACCGGCTGAGGCGACTGTACGGGGCGCTTCTGCGGTCCGGAGGGCTTGGTCGTGTTCCACGGACGGAGATCCAGCCGCGGCCTGAGGCGAGGCGTCGGTCGCATTTTGAGCCAATTCAGACCCCGGAAGAGCGTTCAGTTTCTCGGAATTGATCGAAGAACGAGGGGGTGTTGCCGCAGTTTCAGTTTGGCCGCCCCGTCCCGCGGACGGCTCGGACAGGAGGCCCAGCTCACGGGCACTCAACGCTGCCTCGATGCCAGCCGCGGAACTGACCGGAGGATGCGGAGACCTTCGGGGAAGCTGCGACTCCGCCGCTCGTAATGTTTTCGCCGCTTTACTTCTGTCAAGTGGGGATGGCGGGACAGGACTCAAGGATAGGTTCTTAGATGCCGCGACCTCGGCCGTCATTTTCGAGCGGTACGAAACGGAAACTCGCCCGGCGAGGAAAGCGAGAACCATCATGGCAAGCGTCGCGGCAGGGACGAGAGCCCAACGCGATCTCCGGAGGCCGGACGGACACGTCCGGTTGCCCCATAGGAAGCCAAAACGGCCCCGCGGGACACGGCCCGACGCGTGATAAGACGCCAGATCCGACAAGAGAAAGCCATCCAGCCAGATGTCCAGCCGCTTTTCGGTTTGGTCCCACTCTGCTTGTGGTTCGCCGACGGTTGGGGCGTCAAAGTTTTGCAGGCGCTGCTGGAGGTCTCTGCAGGCGGGGCATTGGGCCAAGTGGATTGTAATGGCGCTCTTGAAGCCTTCGGCGGTCGCGCCGCCGGCCACTGCTTGCAATGTTGCGGCTCGCGGACAGAGGGCGGAACTGGACCGGTGCCCCAAAAAAGGCATCAGTTCCTCCAAAAAGCTGTCCTCGCTCCAGCCGCTCATTTGAATACGGACACCCCGCCGTAAGATGCCCGGACACCCGGGCGATGAAACGTTCTATTCATATCGGCCAATCCTCCAAGCCCGGAAGCCGGGCTTTCACCCCCTGACCTTTACAACGCATGAGGAAAAGAAATTCCATACTTGGATACTGGGAAAAAAAGGATTGTCCGCGTCTCCGGCGCCCGGCCACGATTCCTTTTGGGATAGGCGACCACGTCGATTTACGTGGCTCCGGAGCACTGCCGGAGCCATTCGGAGCGGCAGGTTGGTAAGATCGGCGAAACTCGGCTTTCTTTGCGGGGTTACTACTAACAGCCTGCGCCGCCAGGTCCTCCGAAGTAAAAATAGAAACCCAATGCAGACGAATAGGCCGGTGTCGTAGCCGTGTAGCATGACGGTGAGGATTGATCAACGCTTAGCGTGTCCCATGTTCCCGTGGCGCTCGGGTAGCTGATGTAGAAGAGTTCTTTTTGGTAAGCAGCTTGGCCAGCGCCGTAGCTTGCCCACGTTCCGCTGCCCCCCGCCGGCCAAACGGTCGTGCCTACGGTCTCGTTGCCAAACTCAATAAGAGTGGAGTATTTGGAAAGCTGACCGGTCCCATACAAAGAACTGGGATAGTAACCAATAGCAGTGCTGTTGACGAATAGCCACCAGTTCCCCTTGTACAAGTAGTATTGAAACGCAACGTCTAATTGGGGTCCATTGGGGACGCTGTAGCTACCGGCGGCCCAGGGAACTCCGAAGGTTATGGCCTTGCTGACCTGCACAAAGCCTTTGCAGGTCAGATTGTAACAACCGGTCTTGTTATAGTCATCAGCGGTCCAGAAAATAAACGGTACAGAGTCCTCGGTGTCCCATAGGGACGGGAAATTCTGCCATCCAACCTCTAGGGTTTGCAGGGAGGCGCCGGAACCGCCGACAGTCCACGATTGAGCCAGTGTAAACGTCTCGTCGATGTCAGTGTAGACATAGGGCCTCCAGACGTTAATTTGTGCGTTAGTACCGAGATTGTTCACGTACTGGTAGGTAATCGCGTACTTGTGGCCTGCCGTTGCCGGAACATCAACCCGGCTCGGGTCCGGTGCCTGGCCCGCCCCATTCTTGCCTTTCTGGAAAAAGTCGTTTAAAGACTTGAAGTTCGTGAGCGTGGGGAGCGTGATGCGAAGCATCGGGATGGTTCCGTCTTCGCAGCCCAGCGCATTACCGAATGCGTCTTTCGCCTGGCCAGTCGGGAACTGGGCACTTGCACGCTGCGGTTCGACCGCGTTCGGTGCTGGCCCGGCAGACGCGGGCGGCGCTTGCGGAATTTCTTTGAGCCCCAGACCGCGCAACGAAGGCTGTTCCAGCATAGGAACACAATCGACAGTCTGCGAGCCGACGACATAACTGTGGCCGATGTTCATCCCTTGGTACATGGTTAGGAGGTACTGACGCATCGACTCCACCGAAATGGAGTCTGCCGCGATGACGTTCGGGGCGGCTAGAACTTCGTTGACGTCGGCGGACCTGACGCTTTGGACGAAATCAGCGAAGGGGACAAACTTCTGGGCGTTACGTTCGGTCAGGGCCTGACCGAAGCCATTTGCGTTAACGATCGGCAGCACCAACAGTACTGCCGACGAAATGAGCGTGGAATGCGTATGGTTCATTTTTGTTCCGGCCTGCGTCGCTAAACGTTTCGATTCATTGCGGGCTCCGGGCGGCCGCGTCAGATGACTGCCGAGTGGCCCGCGCCGCCCCAAGCCACGGGTTGTGGCTTGTGCTTCCACCTTCACAACGGAGGAGGAAGAGAAATTCCATATTGGTGGCCGGAAAAGAACTCCTGAGCCTCAGCTCCCTGAACCGCGTCTGCATTGACCGGCCCCTTGTCAGCCTTTTGGAGACCGGGGAAGCGCGTCCTCGATCTTGCGCCACAACATTCGCCGGCCGTTCTGAATGCGGGATTTTACGGCATTGGGGGTCAGGCCTAGCCGGGCCGCAGTCTCCTCGTAAGAGAAGCCTTCGGCCTTCAATTCCAGGCACTGGCGCTGCTCACTGGGGAGGCATCTAATCTCTTGCCAAACTTGTTTCGCTAGCTGGTGGGTCTCGAATGTTGCGTCGATCGTTGTTCGAACTGCTTTGTCTGCAATTTCCGGGTCGTCAAGGGCGGTCTCTAGTCGGGTTCTCCGCCACTCGTCAATACACACATTCTTCGCAATACGCAGAAGCCATCTCGAGAAATCGCCTTCCTGGAAGCCGCGAATACTCCTGAAAGCTCGCAGAAAGGTCTCCTGTGTTGCATCTTCCGCGGCCGGGACGTCAGAGAAGAAGTTTCGGCAAGCATAAAAGACGCGTTTGCGATACCGAGTGAAGAGCTCCGCAAAGCAATCGTTGTCCCCCGTTGTCCAAACGCCCCGAGCAAGTTCCTCGTCCGAGAGCGCCGATAGTTTGATCTCCATGATGGGCGGGGCTGATGGCACAGGATGTACGGCCTCCGTTCCTAACCGTCAGAGACCTTCGGTCGATGCTGGTCTTGCGGCATGCGTGACCTCCAGTCGTGTGAGGTCGTCAGCACTTCCAGTCGCGAGTAAGGTACAATACGTTCCACTTCAGCTGTGCTGAAAAAGCGCTGAAAAAGGCTGAAATTGGGTTTGGGCGGCGGCGGAGATGCGATGGCGGAGACGGAACTTCTCTCGGGGACGGTCGTCGAGTTTCGCGAGTTTCGCGTAGATCTGGCGCGCAGGCGCGTTTATCGCAGCGCGGTGCCGATCAAGCTTACGCCGAAGCCCTTCGGCGCGCTGGGTTTCCTGCTTGTAAACCGCCATCGAGTTGTTTCGAGAGAGGAGCTCCTTCAGGCGGTATGGGGCGGCCTTCGGGGAACCAACACGGTGGAGCAGGCAATTTCGCAGCTTCGACACGTGTTGGGAGACAACGCGGAAAACCCTCGATACATTGAGACGGTTCCGGGTGAGGGCTATCGTTGGATCGCCGATGTTCGGGTGACTGCCGGTTCCGTCCCGGCGAAAGTTGGGGAGGAAGAAGCTGCGGCTGAAGGCGCTGGGGTTGCCCACAAGCCACTCGAGACGGAAATTGGGCGGATCACCGAAAATGGACATCCCAGGAGTGAGCGACGGCAACCCGCCCGGTGGCTTTTAGTGGTTGCTGCTGGAATTGCAACGATTCTGGTCTCCTGTATTGGTCTTTTTGTTGCGTTTCATTACTTCCAAAAGCCTCCCCACTTAGCGCGTGTGACGATTAGCGGCGACACGTTGCTGGCGCTGGACGCCACAGGACGCGAGCTCTGGAGATATGTATTTGACGGTCCGGTTCGTGAGCTTCGGGCTGGGGAGGGCTGGCGTGTTCAGATTGCCGATCTGAAAGATGATGGCAACCCGGAGGTTTTGGTTGCTGTCTACTACGCCCCTAGTGGGTTTGGACCCGGGAAGGAAGAAGTGTTCTGCTTCTCAGCGCGCGGCCAAGTGGTGTGGCGCTACCGGCCGGAAAGGCACATGGAGTTCAGGGGCGGGGGTTACGGTGCACCCTGGGCCCTCTCCCAAATGCTAGTGGTTTCCGAGAATCGCACCAGTTCCATCTGGGTAGCCGTGAATCACGGAACCTGGTGGCCAGCCTACATCGTGAAGCTCTCACCCGCCGGAGCTCCTGAAATCGTATTCACGAGCTCAGGATGTATCTACGCGCTACATAGGGTTCAGACGAAGACGGGCAATTACATCCTGGCTGCCGGCGTCAATAACGAATACAATCTCGCCTCGCTTGCGATACTCGCGGAGCATAGTCTTCCGTCGACGTCTCCTCAAAGTGATGGGTCGGCCTTCCAGTGCATCCGTGGCTGCCCGACTGGCAGGCCCTACCGATACATCCTGCTGCCCCGGTCGGAGCTGAATCTAGCTAGCATCCAACCGTACAACCAGGCGAATGGGATACGAGACCGAGTAGACGGAGTGACGGTTCAAACCGTGGAGCTAGACGGCCCTTCAGTACAAGGCGATGGCGTAGGAGGATTTATGAAATTCTCGCAGGACCTGCAGCCCGAGAGCTTTGTATACGGAGACAATTACCCGCAGCTTCATCGCCGGGCCGAGACCTTGGGATGGATCAAGCACAGCTTTGATAACTGTCCCGAACGGCGGTCGCGGGCGGTACTTAGAATTGCCGATGAAAACGGCAAGTGGAGCCGAGTTGAGGTTCCGCGCGTGCCTTAGCAGGGCGATCTGTCAAAGCTCGATTCCTTGTGCTGGACCTAGCGGGGCTCCAAACGTCGGCTAGAAAGCCGAGGCTGCAGGCTGAAGCCCGCGCCACGTGCGGGGGACGGGTATTCGTCGCATAGGTGGTGGGTTCGTCAATTCGATGAATGTCTGGATTCCGACTGCCACTTTCGCCATATAATTGAGGGCTTCGGCTGACCACTTCGACCCAAGGTTGCTGAATCTCTTCAAATGTTGTCCTCATCATCTGAAACGTATCTTGATATTCAAGAGACGCTCGGCACGGGCGTTTGAACGAGGATGATGTGGGCAACCTTACAGGTAAGATTGCGGTGGTTACCGGAGCATCCAAAGGCATTGGAGCTTCGATCGCGGAGCATTTTGCGGCGGCGGGCGCTTCGGTGGTTGTGAACTATGCGACAAGCAAGGCGGGTGCGGATGCGGTGGTTGAGCGGATTACGGCAAAAGGCGGCAAGGCGATTGCGGTGCAGGGTGATGTCTCGAAACCGGCGGATATCGCGAAACTTTTTGCGGAGACGAAGAAAGCTTACGGGAAGCTCGACATACTGGTGAACAATGCGGGGGTCTACGAGTTTTTGCCGTTGGAGGCGATAACGCCAGAGCACTTCCACAAGCAGTTCGACCTGAATGTTCTCGGTCTGCTGCTGACGACGCAGGAGGCGGTGAAGCTGATTGGGGCGGACGGTGGCTCGATCATCAACGTGAGCTCGATTGTGGGGCCAATGCCGGCGCCTACGGCTTCGGTGTACAGTGCGACGAAGGCGGCCGTGGATGCGATTACGGTTTCGCTCGCCGGGGAGTTGGGATCGAGGAAGATCCGAGTGAACTCGATCAACCCGGGCATGGTGGAGACGGAAGGACTGCACTCGGTTGGTTTCGCGGAGAGCGATTTCCGTAAGCACACGGAGTCGATCACGCCGCTGGGACGAATCGCGCAGCCGCGGGACATTGCGACCGCCGCGGTGTTTTTTGCTTCAGACGATGCGGGCTGGGTGACGGGACAGACGCTGTTGCTGACGGGCGGAGCGCGGCAGTAAGATCGAAACACCGCCAGGTGGGCCGTTGAACGGGCGGAGGAGAGCGTGACTCCCGGAAGGAGAGGAATTGGGCGGAGTCTTTCGCCCCGTGCCGGGGCTTGGTGTCCGTAATCCGGCCTTCCACACGGCTTACGCCGTGGGCTAGTATCTTTCGCCCTTCGGGCTTCGCACCATGAGTCACAGGCGCCCGGGGTGCGAGAAGACGTTGCGCAAGGCTACGCGATTCTTACCGGGCAGGGTCAGCCGGGTCCCTACGCGCTGGTTCTGAATACGGTCCCCTACG
>Ga0181525_10000784_pt1 | contig 27644 bp, 22 predicted proteins | sample PEATcosm2014_Bin_48_FD_121100 | JGI IMG/M metagenome (GOLD analysis project Ga0181525, IMG submission 121100) | Peatland microbial communities from MTU Mesocosm Facility, Houghton, MI, USA - PEATcosm2014_Bin06_10_metaG | ecosystem: Environmental > Terrestrial > Soil > Wetlands > Peat | place... | reverse complement strand
TCTCACCGAACTCACCCCCGATACGTCGCGCGCCCCCGCAGCCGAAGCCGCGGGGAAGATGAAGCAGTTCGCCTCCTGGTTCACCCACGGAGTCCGCGGCGGCGGCGCCCTGCGCAAATCCATTTACGAAGCCAAAACCGGCGCCGCCATCCTCGAAGCTGTCGACCACTTCTTCAGCAGGGAAGTGGCCGACGATGAATCGCTCGACTCATCCCTCCCGGATGCGCAGACTTTTGTTCCCTCCCTCGCCGCGGGCGAATAGAATCGAGCCTGACAGATGAGCGCCGATCGAACCATCCGCAAGTTTTCGAGTCACGAGGAGCAGCAGGCAGAGACCTACCGATACTGGCGCAGCCGGTCCCCTGGTGAGCGCCTCGCCGCGGTGTGGGATGCAACCCTCGCCGCCTGGTCGGTCAAAGGCTTTTGCTACGATGCTTCCCAACGATCTGAGAGAACTCTTACTCGCGTTCAACGAACACGGGGTTGAATATCTTCTTGTCGGCGGTTATGCGGTTGGAATTCACGCTGAACCGCGGGCGACGACGGACCTGGACGTCTTTGTACGTCCAGAGCAGTCCAACAGCGAGATCGTCTATCGCGCTCTGGCCGCTTACGGAGCGCCCCTGGCCGGGGTCACACCCCATGACTTCTGCAACGATCCCAAATCCGTCTTTCAAATTGGTCAGCCGCCACTTCGCGTTGACATCCTGCAACAAATTGATGGAGTAACCTTCGAGGAGGCATGGCCAAAACGGATCGAAGCCCTCATCGATGGCATTCCGGTTCACGTGATCTCCGCCGAGCACCTGATACAGAACAAACTTGCCGCGGGCCGGCTTCGGGATCTTGCCGACGCCGACGCGGTCCGCGAAGCTACGAAAGAAAATTAACCAGTAGAGGAGTGGGCTCTTAAGCTCCGCGATCCGCCAGCGTCCGAGGAAAAGGGCTTCACGCCCGGCGCCAAACCCTACGCCCCAATCCAACGCAGCAACAACCCCGGCGCGCACCCCAACACCACCACCAGCCCCGCCACAACCCACACCGTCACCCGCGTCACTAAAGAAGTCCGAATCGCCGCTGCGTCTGCCGCCCCGTCGGCAACAAACACCTGCTTCAACACCCGCAGATAGTAGTAAAGAGAAACCGCGCTCATCGCCACCGCCAGCAGCACCAGCCACAGCAATCCGAGGTGCGGTTCCGCCTGCAGCGCCGCCGCAAAAATATAAAACTTCCCAAAGAACCCCGCCAGCGGCGGAATGCCCGCCAGCGACAACAGAAACACCAGCATGCACAGCGACAGCCCAGGCGCGCGACGATACAACCCAGCCAGGTCCGCAATCTTGTCCACGCCCTCCGCCTCCAGCGCCCCCATCACGCCAAACGCCCCAAGCGACGCCAGAGCATACGTGATCACGTAATACAGCAGCGCCGCGGTCCCCATCGGCGTGTGCGCAATCAGCCCCAGCAACATGTAACCCGCGTGCCCAATCGCCGAGTAGGCCAGCAGCCGCCGCACGCTCGTCTGCGCAATTGCCGCCAGGTTTCCAACCACCATCGACAGCGCCGCCATTACGCACAGCACCGGAACCCATCCTGGTGCATACCCGCCAAAAGCGCCGTGTCCCGCCGCGCCAGCCAGCCCGGCCATCGTGACCTGGCCAAACACAAAGAAGCTCGCCACCTTCGAACTCGATGCGATGAATCCCGCGCTTACCGTCGGCGCGCCCTGGTAAGCATCCGGCGCCCAAAGATGGAACGGCGCCGCCGCCACCTTGAACCCGAATCCGATCGCCACCATCACCAGCGCCACCAGCAGCAGCGGATCGAGCGCCGGCCCGCTCACCGCCGCCGCAATCTTCGGCAGTTCGATCGATCCCGAAACCCCATACAGAAGGCTCATCCCAAACAACAGGAATCCCGCCGACATTCCGCCAAACAGAAAATATTTCAAGCTCGCTTCCGCCGACTGCCGGCTCTGCTTATCAAATCCGGTGAGCACGTACAGCGACAAACTCAAAAACTCCAGCGCTATAAAAAGCAGCAGCAGATTCTGGGTCGCCACCAGGAACATCATCGCCACCGTGGCAAACAAAATCAGTGCGAGGTACTCGCCCACATTCACCGTAAGCCGCGCCGAAGTCGAAAGCAGCACCGTCAGAACCGTCAGCGCCAGAAGCGCCACCTGTACCACCCGCGTCAGCGGCGTGACCACAAACATCGCGTCCGGCAAGCGTCCCAGCACCGCCGCATGCATCAGCAGGTACGCCGCCACCAGGCAGCCCGCGCACCCGATCAGCGCCTCCGCTCCGAACCGCGTCTTCACCGCTGCCCGGCGAAGCACCGTCAGATCCAGCGCCAGCAGCACCAGCCCCGCCACCGCCACCGCAATCTCCGGCAGCGTCAGGCGGAGCAGCTCGGCGTAGTTCACCACATTTGGGCCGAGGGTCAAGTCCGCGCTCATCGCCACGCTCCTCGCCTGAGGCCCTCAAACAGCGGCGCATTGAGCGTCGGCAAAATCAAATCCGTCAAAATCCGCGGATACAGACCCACCGTCAGCGTGCTGGCCAGCAGCAGCAGCGCCCCCAGCTTCTCCGGCAGCGTAATCGGCGGCAGCGCATGTTCCGCTGCGCCCGGCGTCGCCTCGCCAAAGAACGCCTTCGTCAGCGCGCGCCATGTAAACGCAATCCCCACCAGGATCCCAATCCCCGCGACCACGATCATCCACGCGAACGAACGCCACGTTCCGATCAGCACCTGAAACTCCGCGATGAACCCGCTGAATCCCGGCAGCCCAATCGACGCCATACCCGCCAAAATAAACGTCACCGCCGCAAACGGAATCGCGTGCGCCAGCTGCATCGGCCCCAGCTCGTTCAGATCGCGCGTGTGCGTACGGTCGTAAACCATCCGTCCCACAACAGCAAATAGCAGACCCGCAATCACGCCGTGCGAGGACATCTGCAGCACCGCGCCATCCAGCCCAATCTGTGTCAGCGTCATCAGCCCCAGCAGCACGAAGCCCATATGCGAGACGCTCGAGTACCCGATCACAAACTTGAAATCCCGCTGCACCAGCGCCACGCTCGCGCCATACACAATTCCAATCACCGCCAACAGCGCAAAGACCTCGCGCCACGATCCAAACCCCATCACGCGAAATCCCCACGGCTCCATCCCGGCAGGGAACAGCATCATTGCAACGCGCAAACATCCATACGCGCCCAGCTTCATTACGACACCCGCCAGCAGCATGGACGCGGCCGTCGGAGCCGCAGCATGTCCGGTCGGCGCCCAGGTGTGGAACGGCCACATGCCCGCGAGCACCGCGAACCCCACAAACACCAGCGGGAACAATCCCATCTGTAGCCGCGTCGAAAAATGCGCCGCAGCCAGCGCGTCGAAGCTCATGCTGTGACCGCCCGACGCCACCCATGCTGCCACCATCCCGGCGAGCACCAGCGCGCTTCCCGCGAACGAATACAGCGCCAGCTTCATCGCCGCGTATTCCCGCTGCGATCCCGCATCCTCGCCCGTCGCTCCCGCCTTCGCCGACCCCCAGATCGCAATCAGAAAATACTTCGGGATAATCGCAATCTCGTAGAACACGAACAGAAGAAACAAATCGAAGCTCAGAAAAACCCCGTACACCCCGCCGATCAGCACCAGATAAAGCGCAAAGAATTCCTGCGTCCGCTTCTCGATGTTCCACGAAAACAAAATCCCTGCCGTCGCCGCGATCCCCGTCAGCAGCACCAGCGTCAAACTGATCCCATCTGCCGCCAGATCGTATTCGAGGCCAAGCTGCGGAACCCACGCCACCCGCGTCACCATTAGCAACTCACCCGGCGTCCAATGCCGCAGCGCTACCAGTCCAATGCTCAGCCCCGCCACCGCTGCCGCCAGCGCCACCCAACGCGCCAGCGCCTTCGATGGGCTCAGCCGCGCCGCCAGCGCGCCGAGGAACGAAATGTAAATCGTCCAGGCCAGCATCAGAATCTCATCCCCGCAACCCATTGCGTCACGGTCGCGTGTACCATCCCCGTGATCAGCTGCGGATAGAGCCCCAGCACAAACATCAGCCCAATCGCCGGCGCCAGCGCCAACCGCTCCGTCACCGTCAGGTCCGGCATCGCGCTCCACCGCGGATTCACTGGTCCCGAAAACACCTTCTGGATCACCGTCAGCAAAAACACCGCCGTCATCAGCAGTCCCAGCACCGCCACCGACGAAGCCCAGGAGGCGAGCGGAAACGCTCCCTTAAAAATCAAAAATTCAGCAGGGAAGCCGTTCAGCCCCGGTAATCCCAGCGACGCAAAAATCGCAATCCCCATCAGCCCCGAAAACACGGGCACCACCCTGCGCAGCCCGCCAAAATCCTCAAGACCGCGTAGTCCGCCGCTCCGCCGCTCCAGCAACGCAATGAACCAGAACAAACACGCCGCCGTCAGCCCGTGGCTGAACATCTGCAGCAACACACCCGTCAGTGCCGCCGCCTTCTCCGACGCCATCCCCGGGCCGCTGCCCGTGAACTTCGCCGCCACACAAACACCCAGCACGCAATACCCCAGGTGATTGATCGACGAATAAGCAAACGTGCGCTTCAGATCCTTCTGCGCCCACGCCGCAAACGCCGGCAACACAATCGATGCCACCGCCATCCACAGCAGCGGCTTCATCGCATGCTGCATCTGCGCGGGGAAAATCGGGAGCAGCACGCGCAGAAATCCGTACACCCCCATCTTCGACATCGCGCCCGTGAGTAACATCGTCGTCTCGCTCGACGCTTCGGCGTACGTCGAAGGCAGCCAGGTGTGGAACGGCACCACCGCCGTCTTCACCGCGAACCCCAGGAACGCCGCCCAGAACAGAAGCATCATCAGGTGTTGAGGATTGCCCGCCAGATTGCCAAGTCCGGGCAGATTCGTCGCAATCGCGGTTACAATTTGTCCCGACTGCCCCAGCTGCGCCAGCTGCACAAAATCAAATTGCCCCGTCGCCACAAACAGCGCCAGAAACGCCAGCAGCAGCGTTACGCTGCCCACCATGGTGTAGAGGAAAAGCTGCGCTGCCGCCTTCGCCCGTCCCTTGCCGCCCCAGATTCGCACCAGGAAAAACGCCGGGATCAGGCTCAGCTCCCAAAAAATAAACCAGTGCACGAAGTTCAGCGCCGTGAACGTCCCAAACAGCCCCGCCTCCAGAAACAGCACCAGCGCAAAATAAACCGGCCCGTGATTCTCATTCCGCCAGGACGCAGCCAGCGACATCAGCACCACCAGCGCCGACAAAACCAGCATCAGCACGCCCAGCCCATCCACGCCAACGTGATATGAAATGCCCAGCGCTGGCGCCCACGCGTGATGCTCCTCAAACTGCATTCCCGGATTGCGCGGATCGAGCCCGTACCAAAACTTCAGAGCAACGGCCAGCGCTCCCACCGCAAACGCCACGGCAATCGCGCGTGCCAGTACGCCAAGCCTGCTCAGAGCCAGCACCAGCAACCCACCCGCAATCGGGAACAGCGTGAGCAGCGTGATCATCCGCGATGGCTCCACAGCAGCAGCACTGCCAGCACCACCAGCGCCCCCGCAATTACCCGCAGATAGTTCTGCACCCGCCCATTTTCCAGATGCGACAGCAGCCGCCCGCCCCGCCCAAGCTCGCGGCACCCTTCATCGAAGCTGCCGTTCACGACGAAGCGATCCACGCCCGCGTCAAGCCAGCTCACGCCCTTCACCATCCACGAAACCAGCCGTACCGCGCCACCAAAAATCCAGCGATCCAGCCACGCCGCGAATCCTGCGCAAAATCGCGCCAGCGCAATCACGGTGAACTCGTACAGCTCGTCGACGTACAAACGATTCGCCAGTGCACGAAAAATTCCCGGCTGCAATTTCTCCAGCGCATCCGGACCCGTCACGCGCACAATCGGCTTCCGCCCGTAGAACCACCAGCCCAGCAGCAGCCCCAAAAGCACAATCGCAGACGACACCATCATCACCGGCATCAACCCCGGCTCGCGGAACCCAGCCCAGTCGAACTTCACTGACTGCCCCGCAAGAAAATTCTGGAACCACGGCCATGCTGGCCACCCTACGTACCCCAGCAAACAGGCAAACACCGCCAGAATAGCCAGCGGCCCCGTCATCACCGCCGGGCTCTCGTGCGGATCGGCGATGGCGCAAACCTCACCCGGCCGCGCCGAAACCAGGGGCTCAATCTGCTCCGCGGGAATCGCATGGTCCGCCACAGCCGCAGCCCCAACACCGGCATCCGTCACCCGCTGTGGTCCAAAGAACACGTAGTACATCTGCCGCGTCATATAGAACGCCGTCAGCAGCGCGCCGACGGCGCCCAGATAAAACGGCCCGCGCGACACGCCCCACCCATGCGCCGCGTGCAGAATCGCGTCCTTGCTCCAGAACCCCGCAAACAGCGGAAACCCACACAGCGCCAGCATGCCGAACGCATAGGTCGCGAACGTCACCGGCATAAAGCGCCGCAGCCCGCCCATGTTGCGGATGTCCTGCTCCTCCGTGCAGCCGTGAATTACCGACCCGGCGCCGAGAAAAAGCAGCGCCTTGAAAAATGCATGCGTGATCAGGTGGAACATCCCCACCGCAACCCCGCCCACGCCGAGGCCCAGCATCATGTAACCAAGCTGCGACACCGTCGAGTACGCCAGGATCCTCTTAACGTCGTCCTGCGCCACGGCAATGCAAGCTGCAAAAATCGCTGTGATCGCGCCCACCCAAGCCACCACTTCGAGCGCATGCGCGCTCATCAGCGGATACACCCGCGCCACCAGATAAACGCCCGCCGCCACCATCGTTGCCGCGTGAATCAGCGCGCTCACCGGCGTCGGGCCCTCCATAGCATCGGGCAACCAGACGTGCAGAGGCACCTGCCCCGACTTGCCCACCGCGCCGCAGAAAATCAGCAGCCCGATCGCCGTCGAAACTGCCATGCCGGCGACCGTGATGTGGGCGCCCATCGCAACCACAGCGCCCTGCTCCAGGCACCCCGAGCCCTGGTCATAAAAGAGCAGTGTTCCGCTCTGCGCGTAGAGCCACACCATCCCGATCAGCAATCCAAGATCGCCCACGCGCGTCGTAATGAAAGCCTTCTTCGCCGCTGCAGCCGCCGCCGGCCGATAAAACCAGAACCCGATCAGCAGATACGACGTCAGCCCCACCACTTCCCAGCACATGAACAACAGCAACAGGCTGTTCGCAATCACCACGCCCAGCATCGCGCCGGCAAACAGCGACAGAAAACAAAAGAACCGCGCGAAGTTGTCGTCGTGCGCCATGTACCCGAGGCTGTAGATAAAAATCAGCAGGCCGACGAACGTCACCATCACCAGCATCACAGCAGCAAGCGGATCGAGCAGCCATCCCAGCTGCACCCACTGATCCCCAAACTGCATCCACGCAAAATTCCGCACCTGCACCGCCGGATGCGCGAGCGCCGCGACGAACGCCATCAGCGCCAGCACCAGCGCGATCCCCATCGAACCGATCGCCAGCATCGCCGAGATCACCCTCTGCGATCTTTTCAGCACCGCACTGATCCCCGCCGCCAGCATCGGCAGCGCAGGAATGAGCCACAGATTGTGCACGATCCAGGGCGTCATCCCTTCATCTCCGTAATCTCGCTCACGTCGCTGGTCCGCGTATGCCGATAGATTGCCAGAATCAGCGCCAGCCCCACCGCTGCCTCCGCCGCCGCCACCGCAATCGAGAAGATGACAAACATCAACCCGGTCAGCGCCTCGCTGTGAGGACCGAAGCGCCAGAACGCAATAAAGTTCAGGTTCGCCGCGTTCAGCATCAGCTCGATGCCCGCCAGTACCAGGATCGCATTACGCCGGGTCAGCGCACCGGCCAGGCCGATCGAGAACAGCAATGCGGAAACCAACAGACAACCAGCAAGAGGAGTCATCAGGCGCGCAACTCCGGACTCCGTCCCGCCGCTGTCTCAGCGGGGATGACGCGCCTGTCCCGCAGCGCCAGGATCACCGCGCCAATCATGGCCGCCGTGAGCATCAGCGCGATCACTTCCAGCGGAAGCACGTAACGCTCCATCAGTGCGAACCCTATCGCCTGCATCGGAACATGCGGCGCGGATCCCCATCCCTCTGCCGTACCCCGAGCCACGGTGCTCGTCATCACCGCCCACGCCAGCACAGCAAACACCGCCAATGCCAGCGCACCGCCCGCCAGTCCGGCCGGAGAAAACACATTATCCAGTTCGGTCTCAGCGCTGCGCGTGAGCAAAATCGCAAACACAATCAGAATCGCAATCGCGCCCACATACACCAGCAGCTGCGCGAGTCCCGCGAACTCCGCTCCAAGATTCAGATACAGAGCCGCCAGCCCTGCAAACGCCACCGTCAGCGCCAGCGCGCAATGCACCAGGCGTCGCAGCGTCATCGCGGCCACACCTCCGGCCAGCGTCATCATCGCGAGTATCAGGAAGGAAATGGTCATCCCTGGTCGTTCAAGGTTCCGGCGCGCTCATCCGTGCGCCGACGTTGCGGTTGTTTCCGGATTCCACGCCGGGCTCTCATACCATTGCACAACAGCACCCGCGCGACTGTGACTCCAATCACTCCCCGGCTGGATCATCCGGGGTCCATCTACTCCGCGAACCGGTAAGTCCGCTTCGCAATCCTGTGGCCGCGCCCCAGCGTGCGCGCTAACAATATATAAGGTGCGAGAATCACCAGCGCGCAGACCAGCCAGCGTATCACACCGCCCAGCGGCTTCGGCCCCACCATCGCCGGCGTCACAAACCGCCACATTGCCGCAGACACGATCACGATCAGCGTCATCGGCAGCATGAATTTCCACGCGAAATTCATCAACTGATCCATCCTCAAGCGCGGCATCGTTCCCCGCACCCAGATGAACCCAAAAATCAGCGTCAGCAGCTTCGCGAAGAACCAAAGCCACGTCGGAACCCATCCCAGGAACGCGAACGGCGCCGACCACCCGCCGAGAAACAAGGTGATGCCGAGGCCGCTTACAGCAAACATCTCCAGGTATTCCGCCAGGAAAAACAGCGCAAACTTGAACCCCGAATACTCGATGAAGTACCCCGCAATAATCTCCGACTCGCCTTCCGGTAAATCGAACGGGCTGCGATTCGTCTCCGCCGTCGCCGCAATCATAAACAGGATGAATCCCGCCAAGCCCCAGGGCGTGAAGACGTTCCAGTGGGCCAGACCATTTGTGGTCTGCGCCTGCCGATCCACGATACTCACCAGCGACAGCGTCCCCGACATCATGATCACCGGCACCGATGACAGGATCAGCGGAATCTCGTAGCTGATCATCTGCGCGATCGCGCGCATTGCCCCCAGCAGCGAATATTTGTTGTGGCTCGACCATCCCGCCATGAAAACGGCCAGCTCCGTGGCCGCGCCTACCGCGAAAAAGTACAGGACGCCAGAGTCCAGGTTCACCGCCGTCATGTTGCGCCCCACCGGCAGCACCGCGTAGCTCAGAAACACCACGCCCACCAGCGCCAGGGGCGCAAGATAGTGCACCACATGGTCCGCCGCACGCGGGACAATATCTTCCTTCGTCAGGGATTTCAACGCGTCCGCGATCGGCTGAAACACGCCCCACGGTCCCACGCGGTTCGGACCGTAGCGGTTCTGCATCCGCCCCAGCCCTTTGCGCTCAAACACCGTCGTCAGCGCAAACAGCCCCGCAAACACCACGACGATCGTCCCCACCGAAACCACGATCGACACCGGCGTCTGCAACAGCACAGGCACATGCGCGACGATCCAGTGCTTGAGCGTGACAAAGATCTGATCCGCCGCGTTCGCAGAGATCATGGCGGCGTCACCTTTGTCTCTGCCACGTTCACCGCCGCTCCGTTTCCAGATCCCTCAGCCGAGATCACACTCGCCGCCGCCCTGGCCTTCGCGGCAGCCTCAGCAGCAGCCGCCTTGGCCCGCGCGTCGGCCAGCTCCTTCGCGCGCCGCTCATCGGTCTCCGCAGCTTCCACCGGATGAATCGTCCGGTAGTATTCGTTGGGCTTGGCCAGCTCCCGCTTTGTCCACAGCAAGCCGCGAAATCGGTCGTCCGTACTGAGCTCAAAAACCTTGTCCATCCGGATCGCGTCGAAGGGGCAAACCTCGACGCAAATCTGGCAGCTCATGCACACCGACACGTCAATGTCGAAGACCGCCGGATAAGCCTGCGGTTTTCCCACAAAATCCGGCTTCTTATCCTTGCTTTTCTCAATGTGAATGCATCGGGGCGGACACTCCTTCTCGCAAATCTGGCACGCCACACAGCGCAGCCCCGCCTCCGGGTCCGTCCCGTCATACAGCAAGAAGGGAAAAACCCGCGACGCCTCGGGCAGCGGCAGCCGGTCCTCCGGATACTGCACCGTGGTCAGCCGCTGCTTCTCGACATAGCTGCCGAAGAAGTTCCGCGCCGTCTCGACTAAACCCTGAATGATCCCTTCACCCAGCATGTAACTCCTCAGCTTTTAGCCGTTAGCTTTTAGCCAGGCCTTTAGCTAACAGCTAAAAGCCAGCGGCTAACAGCTATCGATCTACTTCCCCCAGCACAATATCCACGCTGCCCAAAATAATCACCGCATCGGCGATGTTCTCCCCCAAACACATATCCTCGAGGATGGTCAGGTTGATCATGCTCGGCGGCCGCACCCGATACCGATAAGGATTCCCCGTCCCATCGCTGATCAGGAAAAATCCCAGCTCTCCCTTAGGCGACTCGATCCGCCCATACGCCTCGCCCGCCTTGGGGCGCAGCCCGCGCAGCCGGACTTTCGGGTCCATCACCGGACCCGCGGGAATATCGCGCAGCGCCTGCTCCAGAATCTTCACCGTCTCCCGCATTTCCAGCAACCGCATCATGTAGCGGTCGTACACGTCGCCGTGCTCGCCCATCGGCACACGAAAATGGAAGCGGTCATAAATCCCGTAATGATCCACCTTGCGGATGTCGTAGTTCACGCCGCTCGCGCGCAGCATCGGTCCCGTCACGCCCGCGTTGATGGCCAGCGCCCGCGGCAGCACGCCCACGCCCTGGGTCCGCGCCATCAGAATCTCATTCACCCGCAGCAGATTCTCAAACTCATCGACGAATTGCGGCAGCCGCCCCACCAGCGTGCGCACCTCAGCCAGCCAAGCCGCCGAGCAATCCACGCGGACCCCGCCAAAGCGCATGTAGTTACACATCATCCGCGCGCCGCTCAGCGACTCGAACAGGTCCAGCACCTTCTCGCGCTCGCGAAACGCATACATCAGCGGCGTGCCGCTCGCGCCCATGTCCTGCAGCAGAAAACCCACCAGCCCCGCATGATTCTGGAACCGCGTCAGCTCTGCAACAATCACGCGAATATATTCCGCGCGCTCCGGCACTGCGATCCCCGCCAGCTTCTCCACCGCCAGCACGTAGCCCCAGTTGTTCGTCATCGAGCACAGATAGTCGAGCCGATCGGTGTAGGGAATCGCCGACAGATACGCGCCATGCTCCGCAATCTTTTCGTGGTTCCGGTGCAGATACCCAAACACAGGCTTGAGCCGGACCACGCGCTCGCCCTCGAGCTTCACATCCATCCGGAACACGCCGTGCGTCGATGGGTGATGCGGCCCCATCGACACCTCCATGATCTCGCCCTCTTCCGGCTCGAAGACCGCCAGATCGGCCACCGCGTCTCTCATCGGCGCGCCTCCGACGAAGTGCCCGGCGCGCCTGGCCGCTGTGGCGCGACTACAGGAACCTCATCCACTGGCGGTACATAATCCTTGCGCATCGGGAAATCGACGAACCCGTCCCACATCAAAATCCGCCGCAGGTCCGGATGCCCCTCGAACACAATCCCGTACAAGTCGAACGCCTCGCGCTCCTGAAACTCCGCGCTCCGCCACACCGGCGTCAGCGAAGGCAGCCGCGCCCCATCGCCTCGATCCCTGGTCCGCATCCGCAGCACCACCGGCCCGTGCTTCTTCTCCATCGAAAACAGGTGATACACCGCTTCCAGATACCCCGGCTTCTTCGTTTTCCGAACCTCTTCGACTTCCTGCTCGGACTCCGACCCATCGGCCGCCTTGACGACCTTCTTCACCTTGACCTTTTCGCTCGTCTCCGCATCCAGCCAGTCCACGCCCGTCATCAGCGAACAATAATCCAGCCGCCACTCCGCGTGATCCCGCAGAAATTCGGCCACTGCCCGCGCGTGGGCGTGGTCGAGCAGCAGCGAGTGCTGTGCGGACGGGCTCCCATTCGCGATCACCGACACCGCTGCGCCCGGCACGCCTGCTTCAATCTGCGTTTTGATTTCTTCGGGGCAGGGAAGCGACATTACTGAATCACCTTGAGCGGATTCCCCGGCTCGGCTGTAAACACATCGCGGTTCATCGGCGGCTCCAGATCGTGCGCGCCGAATGCCGGCACGGGAAACTCACTCGGCAATTCCTTATGCAGATGCCGCGGCCTCGACTCGCCTGCCAGCGCCTGCTCCTCAATCTTCTTCTGCAGCGTCATGAACGCGTGAATCAGCGCCTCCGGACGCGGCGGGCACCCAGGAATATGCACGTCCACCGGAATGTACCGGTCGATCCCCTTCAGCACGTTGTACCCATCGCGAAACGGTCCGCCCGAAATCGCACAAGCGCCCATGGCGATCACATATTTAGGCTCGGGCATCTGGTTGTAGAGACGAACCACCTGCGGCGCCATCTTTTTTGTAACCGTGCCCGATACAATTATGAGATCCGCCTGCCTGGGTGAGGGCCGAAACACCTCCGCCCCAAACCGCGCCAGATCGTAGCGCGCCATCGTCGTCGCAATCATCTCGATCGCGCAGCACGCCAGTCCAAACGTCAGCGGCCAAACGGAATTCTTCCGCCCCCAGTTATACAACTCCTCCAGGGTCGTCGTGAAAATCCCGTTCTTGCTCAACTCGATCTTGAGATCTTTTAGATCGTCCGCCATTCAACTCCTTCAAGCCAGTAGCCAGTGGCCCGTAGCCTAAGGCTCCCGGGCGTCGGCTACCCGCTACAGGCTACCGGCTACCGGCTTCGTTACGCCCACGTCAACACATCCTTCTGATACGCCCAAACCAGCCCTTCCACCAGCAGCACCAAAAACACCAGCATCGCGAGGCAGGCCCCAGCCGACAATCCCGTAAACGCCACGGCAAACGGCAGCAAGAACACCGCCTCGACGTCGAAAACCAGAAACACAATCGCATATATGTAGTAGGAAGCGCCGAAGCCCGTCCAGGAATCGCCCTTCGACTCCAGCCCGCACTCATACGTAGCGTTCTTTTCAGCGCCCTGCTTCTGCGGCGAATAAATCCGCGCCCACAGCCAGGCCATCGCCAGCGGTGTAAACCCAAACGCCACAGCGCCCACCAGCAATCCCACGATCGTCAGCCAGGGATGCTCAGCACTTCCCATCGTCAACCCACTTCCCGGTCTCGACCCGCGACTCCTGTGAAGCTACCCGTCCCAAATCAGAACTCTCCGTGACCAAAATCACAGCTGGCTTCCACTCGTCCAGGGTCCAATTCGCTCAATTCGCCCGCTTTGACGCGCCTTCCGACGCCTCTTTGGCGCCATTCGCTGCAACACTCCATCCTCGCACACTTATGTCCGTCGCCGCAGCCTCCGGTGTGGCAACGCACCTCGAAGCGCCTCCCCTCAGTCTTCCGCTCGTCTTTGGCTCGCATTCCGCTCGCTTTTCGCTACAGGCTACAGGCTACGGGCTACTGGCTACAGGCTCCGACACTTGTGTTCCCTGTCACAGCCGACCCACTCGCCCCCAGCGCAGACTTTCCTTAAGTGATTTGCGGCGATTCCGCACTCAGCCGCACACAACCCCAGCAAGGAGAATCATGACCGCACCTGCTAAAACTGCGATCTTCGATGGAAACGAAGCTGCCGCGTCCGTGGCCTACCGTTTCTCCGAAGTCATTTCGATCTACCCCATTACGCCCTCCTCCACCATGGCAGAGTTTGCCGATCAGTGGGCCGCCGACGGCCAGCGCAACATCTGGGGTTCCGTTCCCCTCGTTGCCGAAATGCAGAGTGAAGGCGGCGCTGCCGGCGCCATGCACGGAGCCCTCCAGGGTGGCGCTTTCGCCACCACCTTCACCGCCTCCCAGGGCCTCCTGCTCATGATCCCCAATATGTACAAGATCGCCGGTGAGCTCACCCCGACGGTCATGCACGTCACCGCCCGCTCCCTCGCCACGCACGCGCTCTCCATCTTCGGCGATCAGTCCGACGTTATGGCCTGCCGCCAGACCGGCTACGCCATGCTGGCCTCGAACTCCGTCCAGGAAGCCGCCGACCTCGCCACCATCGCGCACATCGCCACGCTGGAATCCCGCATCCCCTTCATGCACTTCTTCGACGGCTTCCGTACCTCGCACGAAATCAACAAAGTTCTCCCCATATCCGACGACACCATCAACGCCCTGCTCGACGAAAAAGCCGTCCGCGCCCATCGCGAGCGTTCGCTCTCGCCCGACCGCCCCGTCCTCCGCGGCTCCGCGCAGAATCCCGACGTCTTCTTCCAGGCACGCGAAGCCTGCAATCCTTACTACCTCGCCTGCCCGGTCATCGTGCAGGACGTCATGGACCGCTTCCACCGCGAAACCGGCCGCGAATATCACCTCTTCGACTACTACGGAGCGCCCGACGCCGACCGCGTCATCATTCTCATGGGTTCCGCTGCCGGAGCCACCGAGGAGGCCATTGACGCACTCAACGCCAAGGGCGAAAAGCTCGGGCTCCTCAAAGTCCACCTCTATCGTCCCTTCGCTGCTGAAGCTTTCCTGACAGCCCTCCCCGACTCCGTCCGTAAAATCGCGATCCTCGACCGCACCAAAGAGCCCGGCGCCGTCGGCGAGCCGCTCTACCAGGACATCGTCACCGCCGTCTCTGAAGCCCTTTCTTCCGGCCGTCTCCCGCTCGCGCAGTTCCCCGTCATCATCGGCGGACGCTACGGCCTCTCCTCCAAGGAATTCACGCCCGCCATGGCCAAAGGCGTTTACGACGAGCTGGCGAGGGCGCACCCGAAGAACCACTTCACCATCGGCATCGACGACGACGTCACCCACACCAGCCTTGCCTGGGACGACTCCTTCTCCACCGAAGATCCGAAGACCGTCCGCGCCCTTTTTTACGGACTCGGCTCCGACGGCACCGTGGGCGCCAACAAAAACTCCATCAAGATCATCGGCTCTGAGACCGACAACTACGCGCAGGGCTACTTCGTCTACGACTCCAAGAAGTCCGGCTCCCTAACCACCTCGCACCTGCGCTTCGGCCCCGATCCGATCCGCTCCACCTACCTCATCTCGCGCGCGAATTTCATCGCCTGCCACTCCTTCGAGTTCCTCGAGAAGATCGATGTCCTCGCTGCCGCCGAGCCTGGCGCCATCTTCCTGCTCAACAGCCCCTACGGCGCTGCCGACGTCTGGCAGCATCTGCCCCGCACCATCCAGAAAACCATCATCGACAAGAAGATCCGCTTCTACGTCATCGATGGCTTCAACGTCGCCCGCGAAAACGGCATGGGCACGCGCATCAACACCGTCATGCAGACCTGCTTCTTCGCCATCAGCGGCGTTCTGCCGCGCGACGAAGCGATCGAGCAGATCAAGAAAGCCATTAAGAAAACCTATGGCAAACGCGGCGATGCTGTCGTCCAGAAAAACTTTGCCGCCGTCGACGCCTCCATCGCCCAACTTCACGAAGTCAAGGTCCCCGAGCACGTCTCCGCCAAGTTCGACATCTTGCCCGCCATTCCAGCCCAGGCCCCGGCCTTCGTCCGCGATGTCCTCGGTGCCATGGCTGCCGGTCACGGCGATCTGCTCCCCGTCAGCGCGATGCCTCCGGGCGGAACCTTCCCCACCGGTACTGCCAAATGGGAGAAGCGCAACATCGCGCAGTTCATCCCCGTCTGGGATAAGGACCTCTGCATCCAGTGCGGCAAGTGCGTCATGGTTTGCCCGCACGCCGTCATCCGCGCCAAAGTCTACGACGACAAACTCCTGCCCAACGCACCTTCAACCTTCAAGTCCGCCAAGCCGAAATGGCGCGGCATGGAAGAAGAGCTCTACACCCTCCAGGTCTCGCCCGAGGACTGCACCGGTTGCCAGCTTTGCGTCGAAGTCTGTCCCGCCAAGAGCAAGACCGACACCGCCCACAAGGCCCTCAACATGGCCGCCCAGGCACCGCTCCGACTGCCCGAGCGCGCCAACTGGGAGTTCTTCGAGTCCCTGCCCAACGTCGGGCGCGAACGCCTCTCCCTCAACCAGGTCAAGGATATTCAGCTTCTCGAGCCGCTCTTTGAGTTCTCGGGAGCCTGCGCGGGCTGCGGCGAAACCCCATACCTCAAGCTGCTCACCCAGCTCTTCGGCGATCGCCTCATGATCGCCAACGCCACCGGCTGCTCATCCATTTACGGTGGCAACCTGCCCACCACGCCCTACTGCGCGAACGAAGAGGGTCGCGGTCCGGCCTGGTCCAACTCCCTCTTCGAAGACAACGCCGAATTCGGCATGGGCATGCGCCTCGCCCTCGATCAGCAGCGCTCCTACGCGGAAAACCTGGTCGCCAAACTCGCGCCCACCCTTGGCGAAGACTTCGTCCGCGAGATCCTCGAAGCGGATCAGACGAAAGAGCAGGGCATTAACGAACAGCGCGAGCGGATCCGTCAGCTGCGCACCAAAATCGCTGCCACCGACTCTGCCGATGCGCGCAACCTCAACGCTGTAGCCGATACTCTGGTCCGCAAGAGCGTCTGGATCATCGGCGGTGACGGCTGGGCTTACGACATCGGCTTCGGCGGCCTTGACCACGTCCTCGGCTCGGGCAAGAACGTCAAGGTCCTCGTCCTCGACACCGAGGTCTACTCCAACACCGGCGGTCAGATGTCCAAGTCCACTCCGCGTGGTGCAGTCGCCAAGTTCGCCGCCGGCGGAAAATCCAACGCCAAGAAAGACCTCGCCATGGAAGCCGTCGCCTACGGGTCTGTCTATGTGGCCCGCGTCGCCATGGGCTCCAACGACAGCCACACCGTCAAAGCCTTCCAGGAAGCCGAAGCATGGGATGGCCCCGCGATCATCATCGCCTACAGCCATTGCATCGCCCACGGCTATGACTTAACCCACGGCCTCGACCACCAAAAAGCCGCCGTCAACTCCGGCTACTGGCCGCTCATGCGTTACAATCCCGCGGTTCGCGCAGAAGGGAAGAACCCGTTCTTCCTCGACTCGCGCGCCCCATCCATCCCGCTCAAGGACTACGTCTACAGCGAGACGCGCTACACCATGCTGGAGCGGGCGCATCCGGATACCGCCGCTGAGCTGCTCAAAGAAGCCACCGACGACGTGGAGCGCACCTGGCGTGTCTACTCCAGCCGCGCAGCGATGCCCGGCCGCGAAACCACGCCCAACATCTCGCCGCGCAACGGCCACGAAACAGCCGCAACCCAAGCCCCGCAAAAGGAAGAGTAGCGGGCCACAACTCAGGTTTTTCCCGGAGCCGACTGAGGGCAGTGACTCCGGCTTCCGCCAGTGCTGGCACCTGCAACCGCCGGCACTGGCCCTTCCTTGCGCTGACTGCTTTTGCACCACTCGCTGATCGCTGGCCGCCAAACGCTGTTCTACAATGTCCAGAAGCCAGCCCAACCATCATCACAGCAACAACAGAGGCCGGCGTGCATCTCTACATCATGATTGAACACCCCCTGACCGAAGCCCTGACATTTGACGACGTCCTCCTCACCCCCGCCTGGAGTGAAATAGCGCCCGCGCAGGTCTCTACCGCGACCCGCCTGACGCAGCGCATCCCCCTCACCACTCCGCTGCTCTCCGCGGCTATGGACACCGTCACCGAATCCCGCATGGCCATCGCCATGGCGCAGCAGGGAGGCCTCGGCATCGTCCATCGCAACCTCACCATCGATCAGCAGGCTGGGGAAATCGACAAGGTCAAGCGCTCCGAGTCCGGCATGATCGTCGACCCCGTCACCATGGCTCCCGAGCAGCTCATCTCCGACGCCCTCGAGGTCATGCGCCGCTACAAAATCTCCGGCGTCCCTGTCACGCGCAATCGCAGGCTCGTCGGCATCCTCACCAACCGCGACCTCCGCTTTGAGACCCGCACCGACATTCCCATCTCCGAGGTGATGACCAAGACCAACCTCATCACCGTCCCCGTCGGCACCACCCTCGAGCAGGCCGAGGACATCCTCCACCAGCATCGCGTCGAAAAACTTCTCGTCGTCGACGAAAACTACGACCTCAAAGGCCTCATCACCGTTAAGGACATCCAGAAAAAGCTCAAATACCCCAACGCCTCCAAAGACGAGCAGGGAAGACTCCGCGTCGGAGCCGCCATCGGCGCCACCGGCGACTACCTCGAACGCGCTGGAGAATTAGTCCGTAACCGCGTTGACCTCCTCGTCATCGATTCCGCCCACGGCCACTCCTCCCGCGTCATCGACGCCGTCCGCGAAGTCAAAAAACGATTTCCCCAGGTGGATCTCCTGGCCGGCAACGTCGCCACCAAAGAGGGAACTGAAGCCCTCATCGATGCAGGCGCCGACGCCGTCAAGGTCGGCATCGGCCCCGGCTCTATCTGCACCACGCGCATGGTCACCGGCGCGGGCATGCCCCAGATCACAGCCATCAGTGAGGCTTACAAAGCCGCCAGCAAACACGACATCCCCGTCGTCGCCGACGGCGGTATCAAGTACTCCGGCGACATCACCAAAGCCATTGCCGCCGGTGCCAGCGTCATCATGATCGGCTCCCTATTCGCCGGCGTCGACGAGAGCCCCGGCGAAACCATCCTCTACCAGGGCCGCTCCTTCAAAGCCTATCGCGGCATGGGTTCGCTCTCTGCTATGGCTCAGGGCGGCGGCGAGCGCTACTTCCAGGGCACCGAAGACCTCGACATCGACGAGAACAACGAGAGCGTCGTCTCCCGTGATCGCAACGGCAACACCAACCGCCTCGGCAAGTACGTCCCCGAAGGCATCGAAGGCCGAGTTCCCTATCGCGGTGCGCTCGAAGCCATGGTCTACCAACTCGTCGGCGGCCTGCGCTCGGGCATGGGCCTTGTCGGAGCCGCCACCATCGAGGAACTCCAGCAAAAAGCAAAATTCGTCCGCATCTCGTCTGCCGGCCTCCGTGAATCCCACGTCCACGACGTCATGATCACCCGCGAAGCCCCCAACTACCACGTCGAGTGACGGCTCATCGGTAGCGCTTCGGCTGTTTTCGGCGCCATGCCATCGCGCAGAGCAGCACGATCAGGTCCGCGCCCATCCTTCGGCACCCCTCAAAGGTTGCGAATTGCCCTGCACCGATGCCACAATAGGGTCCTCCGTCATCCCCGGCAGTCCCACATTTAGCCGTCAGGAAATCGCTATGTTCGACCGCAGGTCTATCGTCAGGTCGCGATCAGGCCGCATTGGTTTACTCTGCGGATGCGCCTTTCTTAGTGCCGCTATCTCGCCCGCCCAGGCCACACCCGATTCCACCCTCTTCCGCCAGATCGGCAGCGAGTGCTCGTTCCACGCGGCCTACATTACCGCTCCCTGCGTCAATCATTATCGCGCTAAACTCGAATATCTCTTTTACCAGGGCAATATAACTCTGCCCGATAAGATGGAGATCGGCCGGCAGCTTATTTATAGCTACGGCTCGTCTCCCGCCGACATGGAAGCGGTGCGCGCCGTTGCTCACCGCATGTCTGAGTACCACGACGGCACTTATCTGGGATCTGCAGAATCGGGCGACGGCGCCGGCTCGAATGCGTCCGGATCGTCCTCCACGGCCTGGCAGCAGTTTGCTCAGGTCGACGGCGACTGCGACATCCATGGTTCGGTGATCAACAGTCGTTGTGTTCTCGCGCATCGCGCACAGCTCGAAGGCCTCTTCTATAACTCGGACCTCGACCTACCGGACAAGATCGCTATCGGCCGTAAGCTCCTCCTGAGTTACAGCGCGTCTCCGGACGACATGCAAGCGCTGCGTATGCTTTCCGCCCGGATGTCCACTTATCAGGAAGCTGCCGCAAAAACTGCTTACTCAAACTCCCCCGGCATGCCCTCGAACAACGCCTCTGGCAGCGCGTCCGGTTCGACCCTCGCCGACTCCTCCACACCTTCGCGTCCGCGTCCAAGCCTTTACGGCGACAATCCGCCCCCCGAAGTCAACCGCCCCAGCCACGCGAAGGCCTCTCAGTCAAAGCCCGCCGGCGCGACCCAGACCACGGCCAGCTCCAACCCACCGCCGACCAACCCCAACCCTGCTCCTTTCACACCAGCCCCGACCTCACCGCCCTCAAACGCCCCATCCTCCAACACCCCATCCTCGCCCAACCCCAACCCGCCCGCCTCTCGCACTCCGGTCTACTCCGCGCCACCCCCCACAGTTACGACCCCGGTCCGGACCATCGCAGCCGCATCCACTCCTCCTCCTCCAAGCCCCACGCCCAACACAACGCGAGGAGTGGCCCCGGTCGTCGAAACCCGCGCCCCCGCCGCGGTCGCCGGCCCTTCCTACGCCCTCATCATCGGCATTAACCAATACCCGCGGTTGCCCAAACTCCGCACCGCGGTCGACGACGCCAAGGCCGTCGAAGCCATCCTCCGTCAGAAATATGCCTTCCACACCCGGATTCTCCTCGACGCGCAGGCCGACCGCAGCCACATCATGACCGAGCTCAGCAGCTACCGCCGCACCCTCTCCCCCGACTCGAACCTCCTCATCTACTACGCCGGTCATGGCCGGCATGACCGCGACTCCGACAAGGTCTACTGGCTCCCCGTCGACGCCGAGCTCGACAACACCGCTAACTGGCTCCAAACCGACGACATCACCAGCGAGATCCGCGCCATTCCCGCGCGCCACGTCCTCATCATCGCCGACAGCTGCTACTCCGGCGGCATGACCCGCGGTGCCGATTCCGTCTTCGCTCCCACCGAGGCGCAGCGCTCGCGCTTCCTCGAGAAGGCCGCAGCCGCCAAATCACGCCATCTGCTTTCCAGCGGTGGCGACGAGCCCGTTGACGATGCCGGCGGCGCTGGCGGCCATTCTGTCTTCGCTGCCGCGCTCATTCGAGGCCTCGACCAGATCGACCTCGACCGCTTCACGGCCTTCGAGCTCTTCTCGAACATCAGCGAGATCGTTGCCGGCAACTCCGACCAGACCCCCGAGTACAACTTCATCCGCAACTCCGGTCACGATGCCGGCGACTTCATCTTTGTCCGCCACACTCCCTGATCCCCCTTCACTCCGTAATTTCTCTTCTCCTTACCGAAGCGAAGCCGCTTCCACGACGGCTTCAATCTCTCTGCCCAGGCCTCCCGCGCAGCCAGTCCAAAAACCCTGCTCACCCAACCTCAAAAGCATTACCATGGCCTCGACCCGCGAAGGCCCGCATGTCCGACCAATCCGAAGCCGAACGCCTCATCCGCTGCTTCGACCCTAATGCCTCCCACGCCGAAGGCGCCCACGAGCACCTCGTCCTTTCCCCGCGCTTCGGACGCATTCGCCGCCAGCATCCACTCCTCGCCACCTCGCCTCTCGCCGACGGACCCGCCGCCGCCTGGGCCGCCGCCCGCCACAACCTCCTCACCAGCCGCGACCGCTCCGTTCAGCTCGCCCTCGCCACCTACCAGCACCGCATCCGCGTTGAAGCTCGCGTCGACCTCGCCGCCCTCCGCGATCCCGCCTTCGATCTCCACCGCCACGGCCACGACCTCCTCGACCGCCACGGCAACGCCCGCAGCGCCGTCATCGTCCGCCGCGAGGACTTCTGGATCCGCTCCCTCCCTCCCGACCCCGAAGGCTACGCCCGCTTCGAATTCGGCAACACCTTCCTCCTCCCCATCACCGAAGACGCCATGCTCGCCGAATCGAAAGCCCTCTGGTGAACTCCTGGGGCGCCCCATTCACGCCGGTGTTGGCTTGAGTGGGCGGGGCATACCCCTCGCTATTGTCGAAGTGAATAATTTCCAGCAGCACCCGCATCCAAACACCGGAGGAACCGATGCCACAATCTCACTCCGACGCCCTCGTCGTCTTCGGCGTCACCGGCGATCTCGCCCACAAAATGATCTTCCCCGCGCTCTACGCCATGACCAAGCGTGGCGAACTCACTGTCCCGGTCATCGGCGTGGCGCTTCCCAAATGGTCGATGGCCCGCGTCCATCGCCGCGTTACCGACAGCATCAAAGGTAACGGCGGCATCGACGACAAACGTGCCCTGAAGCGCCTCCTGTCCTCGATCCAGTACGTTGGCGGCGACTACAAAGACCCCGCCACCTTTGCCGCCATCAAACGCGCATTAGGCAACGCGCGCAGGCCCGCCTTCTATCTCGCCATTCCCCCCGTGCTCTTCGAGTCGGTGATTCAATCCCTCGGCGCATCGAAGCTGGCCACTAACGCCCGCGTCATCGTCGAAAAACCCTTCGGCCGCGACCTCGCCTCGGCGTGTGAGCTCAACCGCGTTGCCCGCTCCGTCTTCCCCGAGGACTCCATCTTCCGCATCGATCACTTCCTCGGCAAAGAAGCGATCATGAACATCCTCTACTTCCGCTTCGCCAATTCCTTCCTCGAACCCATCTGGAACCGCAACTACGTCTCCAACGTCCAGATCACCCTCTCGGAAAACTTCGGCGTCGGCACCCGCGGCGCCTTTTACGAAACCGCCGGTTGCCTGCGCGACGTCGTCGAGAACCACCTCTTTCAGATCGTCGCCCTCCTTGCTATGGAGCCGCCTGCCGGCCGCGACTTCGGAGAAGTGCAGATCGAGAAGGCGAAAATCTTCAAAGCGATGCGCCCGCTCACTCCCGACGACGTAGTCCGCGGCCAGTACGCCGGCTATCGCAAGGAGCCCGACGTCGCGCGCAACTCCGACGTAGAAACCTTCTGCGCCCTGCGCCTCTCCATTGATTCGTGGCGTTGGGAGGGCGTGCCCTTTTATCTGCGCTCCGGCAAATATCTCCCCGACACAGCCACCGAAGTGGTCGTCGAACTCAAGTCGCCGCCCCAGGACCTCTTCGAAGACGCGGCGCCCGGCCATTGCATTCCCAACTACTTCCGCTTTCGCCTCTCGCCCAACTCCGCGCTCGCGCTCGCTGCCCGTGTCAAAACCGCCGGCAAGGAATTCGTCGGTGAGCAGCGCGAGCTCTTCCTCTGTGAAGAAGAGGGCGGCGCAGAGACCCCCTACCAGCGCCTCTTGGGCGACGCCATGATCGGCGACGGCGCGCTCTTCACCCGTGAGGACGCAGTCGAAGCTGCATGGGCGGTCGTCGATCCGGTCCTCAAATCGCATCACCGCGTCCGCCCCTATCGCCGCCATACCTGGGGCCCCAAATCGGCCAACGACATCCTCGCTCCGGGCAGCTCCTGGCACAATCCCGAACCCTGAAGCTCTGAGCGAATAAACTCTGCTTTGGTATCAGCGCACGACCTCGGTCGTGCCGAAAAGCCCGCAAACAAAACGGGCTTTAGCCCCTGCGCTCTTTCCCAATCTCAGCCGCGATTTCTCGTCTGCTCTCTGTCCAAGCCGCAAACCCCAGCACCCAGCTCCTGGCTCCCAGCTCCCAGCTTCCCGCTTCCGGCTCCCAGCTCCCAGCTTCACGCCATCTCCACCCGAATCGCCTTCTTCTCCCCATCCAGCTCCACAATCCGAAAACTCCGCACCTGCCCAGCCTTCACCGGCTCCGCCTTGGGCGACGCCGCACCACCGCTCTTCCACCGCGCCTGCAGCATCGAAGTCAGCGACGACAAGTCCGCCTTCTCAGAACCCTTCTTCTCCCCCGCCTCCGCCGCGCCGGCCCTCGCCACACACACAGCACGGATACCTTCGCCCAGCTCGACCGTCCCCTCGTCCACCACGCGCCCCGACACCACGTCGCCCACCTTGTGCTCCGCCACGTACTCGTCGATGCTCGTCGGCACCAGCTGCTTCATGCTCAGCTTCATCTGCCGCTTTTCCGCATCCACGCCCAGCACCTGCGCCTGCACCACCTGCCCCGCCTTCAACACCTCGGACGGATGATTCAGCCGCCGCTCCACCACAATCTCGCTGATGTGCACCAGCCCCTCGACGCCCTCGGCGACCTGCACAAACGCGCCGAACTTCATCAGCCGCGTCACCGGGCCCTCCACCGTCGCGCCCTCCGGCCACTTCCGCGCCGCATCCACCCACGGATCGCCAAGCGCCTGTTTCAGTCCCAGCGACATGCGCTTCTCCGGCGCATGCACCGACAGAATCACCGCCTCCACCACATCGCCTTCCTTCAAAATATCGCTGGGCTTCCGCACCTTCTTCACCCACGACATCTCCGACACATGGATCAGCCCCTCGATCCCCGGCTCCAGTTCCACAAACGCGCCAAAATCCATCAGCCGCGTCACCCGCCCCGTCACGCGCTCCCCAGCTTTGTATTTTTCCGCGGCCGCATCCCAGGGCTCCGCCTCCAGCTGTTTCATCCCCAGGGAAATCCGCCGCGTCTCCGGATCGATCTTCAGCACCTTTACCTGGATTTCCTGCCCCACCGTCAGCACGTCCTCCGGCTTCTCGATCCGGCTCCAGGAAATATCGCTGATGTGCAGCAACCCATCGATCCCGCCCACATCCACAAACGCCCCATAGCTCGCGAGACTCCGCACCTTCCCGCTCAGCACCTCGCCCACCTGCATGGTCGAGTAGAGGCTCGCCTGGTTCGACAGCGCCTGCTCCTCCAGCACCGCGCGCCGATCCACCACCACATCCTCATCCGCAGCGTCCAGCTTGATGATCCGGCACTCGATCTGCCGCCCCACCAGATCGCCCAGTTCCTTCGCATCGTGCGTCCCGCTGCGCGATGCCGGCATAAACGCGCGCACGCCCACGTCCACGCTCAGCCCGCCCTTCACCACCGCCGTCACCGTCCCGGCAATCGCCGTCTTCTGCGCAAACGCCGCCTCCAGCGACGACCAGTCCGTCGGCTGTGCCACCTTAAACCGCGACAACTCGTAGTACCCCTCCTCGTTCCGCCCCTTCACCGAAACCGGAAACTTATCGCCCACAGCAACGCCGTCCGCATTGTTCTCAAACGCCGACCGCGGAAGCACGCCTTCCACCTTGAACCCAATATCCAGAAATACCGACTCCGCCGAAACCGAAACAACCACCCCCTCCAGCTGCCGAGCCCCACCCGGAGCCTTGTGCTCGTGCTGATGTTCAAACTCCGAAAGCATCTCCGCAAACGACTCCACCGGCTCCGAAGGCGTCGGAGGCGCCTCTGGCGGTAGTGGCACCGCAGCCTCCAGTTCCGCGGACAACTCAGCCGCCGATTCCGAAGCTGCTTCCGCGGGAGCGGCTTCAGCAGACGTTGGCTCGACGGCGACAGAAATTTCTGGCGTTTCGATCGACGACTCAGCAAGAGAAGGGAACTGTTCGTTATCCATGGCGTGTTCCCACTATTCTTTCACGCCGTAAGAATTGTCATCCCGACCGAAGCTATCGTTTGCGCCAGCGAACGAAGCGCAGCGGAGGGACCTGCTGTCCCCCCAACAGCCCAAAATCCGGAGTCGTCAAAGAGCTTTTGTATCAGGGCATGACTTCAGTCGTGCCGTAGAAAACCGGCGCGAAGCGGGCTTCCTCGCTGCCGCAGGCCGCTTTTGGGATGCTGTCATGTACCCTTCGAGTGAAATGCGCTCTCACATCCGGTGCTGCCGACTGGCAGGCGTCCGCTCGCGATTGCGAGAGCGCTAAAGTGAAGTGGGGGCGCGACCGCGCTGCAAGGACAATGAGGCAAGTCGCGCGTGCCTCAAGTGTATTTGTGAGAAAAACTGCTTTCGAACGGGAAGCCGCTATGGAACGGCAGAAGGGCAGGGATATGCATTGGACATGGCGAGATTTATGACGTCGTACCCCGACTCGTTCAGTTTATTCGGGTTCTCCTCAAGCCACTTCACGATAACCCTGATGAGTTGGGGCCATGACGCATCTTTAGGCGCGCAATAAAGCAGTAAAGGACGAGCCTTTGATCCCAGAGCTTTGGTTCCCGCACTTTGCCAGATGTTATCCGCATCCATGACGCCCTGCACAAACCCAAGACAGAAGAACCCTGCAGCCCATTCGTCGTTGCTGAGTTTAGGGGAGACCTCTGCCATTCGCTCCGCAGCGTGACACTTGGTCAGGAGCTCGTTGCCGTCCACAGCGCTCAGGTTTCTAGCCCACCCAGCTGACCCACCAAGAGCTGATAGAACGACCGCAGCAAATAGGGATGTCTTCATACTTGAAAGTGCATCGGCACAGCGCATCATTAAGCTGTTCAATTTGCCCTCCATTAAGAGCGACCTGATTCAACGCCGCCAAAACAGGCATCTCTTAATCGTTGATTTGGGAACGCACCGGTTTGCCGCATCGACAATGGTTCCACTGATTTTCGCGTATTCCTCGCTAAGCTGCTTGCGTTGTGCGTAAAGGCTGCAAGCTCGGCTCCATCGATCCCCAAACTCCTCCAAGGGAAGATCGTCTGCAACGTATATGCGGTCGTTCATGACACGTAGCGCATCGATTACTACGTTATCTAATTTGCGCTGGTCATCGGGGTCAACAACGCGTATCGGTGAGCTATGTGTGTTGATCGTCATAATGTAGGACATCGCAAGTGCTGACAAAAGCTCTTTGAATTCCTGTTTCTTGCAATCAAGAATCCATTTTTCTCGCTCCCTTGATTGGGTCAATAGGTGAACGATGAACGCGGCGATCAAGCCTGAGATAAATGGACCCCAAACAACCGCGGTCGATTTGATGAAGTTGAATGCGTCGTGCATGGCACGATTATTGACTATGCTATTGGAGCATGACCAAATTTCCTTATGTACTCCGTAGATTCAGGGGGACGCTCCGCGACCATCCCGGTGTGGAGGCGTGGCGCACCATGCCCGCGAACGGCCGAACGACCTCATCCCGCCCGATGTGCACGGAAAGCAGCAAAGCAACAAGCTACCGCCCACAGGCTACGGGCTACAGGCTGAAATTCTGTCACCACAAATCCGGAATACTGGTAAAAGCAATCCGAGTAGGCGCAGCAGCCCGCGCCAGCAACATACTCGCCGGAAACAGAGTGGCCGTCCCGTACTTCAGATTCAGAGCATCCATCGTGCTCGTCAGCCGCGTCCGCTTCGTCTCCGTTTCGAGGCCCGAAAACAAACTCAGCGTGTGCAGATGATCCGGCACCAGATTCCCCAGCCAAACCCCAACATAAAAAGGGCGACGGTGCTTCTCATCCTGCGGACGCGCCGCCCACAACTTCACCAGCGCCTCCACCAGAGTCTGATTGTCCTGGCATTCAATCACCGCCAGCTCCTGCGACCACGCCGTCTGGTTGATCCCCGACGAGTGCTGTCCCTTCGCGTCCGCTTTCGACGCCACATACTTAATGGTCAGCGAAACATGAGTAGCCCAAAGCCGCGCCGCCCGCAAACGCATTGCCGCTTTATGCAGCAGCTTGTGCGCCACCGCATAACATCCCTCTTCGCTGCGTAACTCCGGGGCCAGAACATGACTCTGGCTGATCGACTTCTGATGCTCCAGCTCCGCATCGTTGAAATCCTCGCCCCGC
>Ga0181525_10000780_pt1 | contig 27715 bp, 22 predicted proteins | sample PEATcosm2014_Bin_48_FD_121100 | JGI IMG/M metagenome (GOLD analysis project Ga0181525, IMG submission 121100) | Peatland microbial communities from MTU Mesocosm Facility, Houghton, MI, USA - PEATcosm2014_Bin06_10_metaG | ecosystem: Environmental > Terrestrial > Soil > Wetlands > Peat | place... | reverse complement strand
CGGCTACAAGGCGTTCTACCGGGATCCGCCGCCTGACCAGGCATACGAGGCCACCGTGGCGCGGTTCTCCGGCTTCATCAGGTACGAGCGCCCGCTGTGAATCCGCCGGGGGTCAGGCCAGCCGGTCGGCGATGGCCCTGACCCCGGCGATGAACAAGTCGACGCCGAGCCGGTAGTGGAAGTCGGGGTCGCAGCTGGCCATCGGCGTGGCGCAGGCGACCAACTGCGGATAGCGGGCCACGGGCAGCATCGCCAGGTAGACCTCGGTGCGCCGCTGATGCTCGGCGCGTTCGTCGTCCGCTAGCTCGGGATGGTAGCCGGACTCGCTCATGACCAGCATGATCCCGGTCCACAGGGTGCTGCGGGCGATCTCGCTGGCGTGCTGGGCATCGAACCCCGCGGTGCTCAGGATCTCGAGGGCGGCCTCGGTGGCGCGCAGCGCCGCCTCGTTCTGCTTTTCGTGCTCGAGCACCAGCTGCGGCGCGGCCGGGTGCGCGCGTAGCACGCCGATCAGCGACTCCAGCCCGGCCTGAAGCTGGGCCCACCATGGGATCGACGGGTCGACGTGTACGTCGATCTGCTCCCAGATCTGCTCGGACATGCCCTCGAGCAGATCTTCCTTGCTGCGGAAGTGCCAGTACAGCGCCATCGGGGTGACCCCGAGGTCCTGGGCGAGCTTGCGGATGGTCAGCGCGTCCAGCCCGTCGGCGTCGGCGAGCTTGAGCGCCCGGTCGGTCACCGCGCGCTTGCTGAGCCGCGACCGCTCGCCGTCCGGTCCCTCTGGCCTGAGTTCTGCATCCATCACTTGACAACTATACGCCGTACAAGTAATGCTGTACAACGTACTTGTACAACGTATATGAACGATATACAGGTACGCCGTACATGAAGGTCGTCAGGGGAAAGGACTATCGCTGTGTCAGCGAGCACCGTGTCAACGGGGTCAAGGAGATGGTGGGCGCTGGCGGCCGTGAGCCTGGCCGCCTTCATGACCTACCTCGACAACAACGTGACCAATGTCGCGATCCCGACCATCCAGCGCAGCCTGCACCTGTCGGTCGCCGGGCTGGAGTGGGTGGTCAGCAGCTACCTGCTCACGCTGGCCGGCCTGCTGCTCGTCGGCGGCCGGCTCGCCGACGTGTACGGGCGGCGCAGGCTGTTCCAGGTCGGCATGGCCGTCTTCACGCTGTCCTCGCTGGCCGCCGGGCTGGCCGGCAGCGGCGGCGTGCTCATCACCGCGCGTGCCGTCCAGGGCGTGGGCGCGGCGCTGCTGATGCCGGCCACGCTGGCGATCATCGTGGCGTCGTTCCCCAACATCAGGGAGCGCACCATGGCCATCGGCGTCTGGGCCGCGGTCGGCGCGCTCGCCCTCGCCGCCGGCCCGGTGGTCGGCGGCCTGATCAGCCAGCATGTCCGCTGGGGCTGGATCTTCCTGATCAACGTGCCGGTGGGCGTGATCACCTTCGCAATCGCGGCGCGCTACGTGGACGAATCGCGCGCCTCCGACGCGATCAGGCGGCTCGACCTGCCCGGCCTGATCACCTCCGCGCTGGCCCTGTTCACGCTGACTTACGCGCTGATCGAGGGCGAGGTGGACGGCTGGACCGCGCCGCGGATCCTCGGCGCGTTCGCGCTGGCCGCCGTGGCGGCCGTGGCCTTCATCGCCATCGAGTCGCGCACCGCCAACCCGATGGTGGACCTGGCCATGTTCCGCCGCCGCGAGTTCAGCGGCGGCACCGGCACGATGATGATCTGGTCCTTCGGCATCCTCGGCATCTACTTCTTCACCTCGCTCTACCTGCAGCAGACCCTCGGCTTCTCGCCGACCAAGGCCGGCCTGGCGTTCGTGCCGATGGCCCTGTGCGTCGCGCTGTTCGCCGGGATCGCGCCGCGGGTGCAGGGGCGGGCCGGGGCGCACCGCACGGTCGCGTTCGGGATGCTGCTCATGGTCGTCGGCCTGATCCTGTTCGCCCGCCTCGGCCTGCAGGCGAGCTACACCAGCCTGCTGCCCGGGTTCATGCTGTTCGGCGCCGGCGCCGGCCTGATGAACGTGCCGCTCACCAACGCCGTCATGCAGTCCACCCCGCCCGCCCGGGCCGGCATCGCCTCCGCCCTGCTGAACGCCTCGCGTGAGGTCGCGGGCCTGCTCGGCATCACGGTGATCGGCGCGATCCTGCGGACTCGGCAGTCCGCCGCCCTGCGGGCGGGCGCCGACCCGGTGCACGCCTTCGTCGACGGCTACCACACCGGCCTGCTCGTCACCATCGCGCTGCTAGCGGTCGGCGTCGCCGTCAGCTACCTGACCCTCCGCCCCCGCTCGGCCGCTCCCGCCCCGACCCGCGAGAGCCTGGCGGTCGACGAACTAGCCATCGTCGACGAGCTAGCCGCCGAGCTCCTCGCCTCGGAGGGCACAGCCCCAGGCGGCCTGACATCGGCCGACCCGGCTCGCGCCACAACCGCCATCCGCGACCCCGCCGCCTCGTAGCCCCCAACCATCACAAGAGTGGGCCTGGCCGGGAACCTCCCGGCCAGGCCCACTCCTTGGCGCGACTACCCGCAACCCCAAGGCGTTCTGCCCGGCTCATCATCGTGGATCGTTACCCCCCACGAATGGGGTGGTAAGTATCCACGATCATGCCGACCTCGGCGCCGAGGGACTGTTGAGGCAGGCAGGGTGGGACGGGTGCGGCCTGCGGGCGTTCCCCGGGACGCCGACGGCGTCAAAAGCCCGTCGACCCCGTCCGCCACATGTAGACGCGCCCGTCGATGTAGGCGCTCGCCAGCAGGCTGCCGTCCGGGCTGAACGCGACGCCGGCCACCCCGCCGCCATCGCCGCCGCGTGAGGGGTCGTGCAGGATCCCGGCGAGCTTCCCGGTGGCGACGGTCCACACGTAGGTGTTCCCGTTCGAATCGGCCGTGGCCAGCAGGTACCCGTGCGCGCTGAACGCGACGTCGGCCACCCCGCCGTCAGAACCAGGCCCCGGCCCGCGCAGCGTGAAGTCCAGTTTCCCGGTGGCGACGCTCCACACATAAGCGTTCCCGTTCGAATCCGCCGTCGCCAGCAGGTTCCCGTCCGAACTGAACGCGACGGCCTGGATCACCCCGGCGCCGGGATCGGTGAAGGTGCCGGCCAGCCGTCCGGTGCCAGTCCGCCACAGGTACGCGCTGCCGTCCTCGCCCGCGACGGCGAGCAGACCCCCATTCGCACCACTAACAGGGCCGAACGCGACGCCGGTCAGGCGCCCGCTCCCGGGCTCGGTGAACGTCCTGACGAGCCGTCCGCTGCCGGTGGCCCACAGGTAGGCGCTGCCGTTGTCGTCGGCGGTCGCCAGCAGGCTCCCGTCCGGGCCGAACGCGGCGCCGGTCACGCCCGGGCTGTCCGGATCGGTGAAGGTGCCGACCCGCCGCCCCCCGGTGGCGGTATCCCACAGATAGCTGTTCCCGTTGTCGGCCGCGGCGGCCAGCAGGCCGTGCGGGCCGAACGCGACGTCAGCCACCCCCGCCCGCCCGGGGGTAAGCACGGTCGTGGCGAGCGCCCCGGTGGCCGCCGTCCGCACCTCCGCGGTCCCGTTGCTGTCGGCCACCGCGATGAGCCCGTTGTCCGCGCTGAACGCGACCGAGGTGAGGCCGATGCTGCCCGGATAGAGCAGGGTCCGGCCAAGCTGGGGCCGGAAGGGTCCGGGTCCGTGCCCGGCGGCTAGCACGGTCAGCCCCGTGGTGAGCAGCGCGATCACCGCTACGACCGCCGCGACGAGGACGATCCGCTGACCCCGCACCCGGGACCGGGCAAGCCGCTTGACCTGCTGCCACAGCGCCTCGGGGTGGACGAGCGGCCGCGAGTAGAGCAGCGTCAGGCCCTTCGGCAGCCCCCGGCGCCGCAGACGCGCGGTATCGACGGAGACATCCCGGGGCGCCGACGCCGGAGCCGGAGCCGGAGCCGGAGCCGGAGCCGGAGCCGGGGCGGGAGCCGGGGCCGGCCCCGGCGATCCGGTCAGGAACCACCCTGGCAGCCAGCCCTCCGCCAGGTGCGTGTCGCCCAACTCGGCGATCAGGGCGTCCGGGGTGGGCCGCTTAGCCGGGTTCCTGGTCAGGCAGCGTCCGGCCAGGTCCCTGACCTCGGGCGGAAGGCTGCCAAGCCACGGCGGCTCGTGCCGGATGCGGCGGGCCACGTTATCCGGCCCGTCCTCGCCGAACGGCGGGTGGCCGGTCCCGGCGAAGGCAAGCACGGACCCCAGGCTGAACACGTCGCTCGGCGGTCCCACCGCCCTGCCCCAGACCTGCTCGGGCGACATGAACCTGGGCGTGCCCATCACCAGCCCGACGTCGGTCAGCCCGCTGTCGCCTGCGGCCCGGGAGATGCCGAAGTCGATCACCCGCGGTCCGTCCTCCGCCAGCAGAACGTTGGATGGCTTGAGGTCACGGTGCACGATGCCGTTCCTGTGGATGGCGGCCAGGCCCTCGGCCAGCCCGGCCGCCAGGGCCAGCAGCGAGCCGGCGGGCAGCGGCCCGTGCTCGCGCACCACGCTCTCCAGCGACCGGCCTCCGTACGCGGTGGCCAGCCACAGCACCGGGCCGTCCAGTTGCGCGTCCACCACGCCCGCGGTGTGCAGCCCGTCGACCTTGCGCGCCGCCTCGACCTCGCGCCTGAACCGCTCGCGGAACACGGGGTAGGCGGCCCGGTCCTCGTGGACGACCTTGACCGCCAGTTTCCTTCCGGCCTGCGACCGGCACAGGTAGACCCGGCCCATGCCGCCCTCGCCCAGGCACCCGATCACCCGGTAAGGGCCGATCCACTCGGGATCCCCCGGCTGCAGTCCTTGCCGCACCCCAACCCCTGGATGGCAGTCACAATCACGCGAGCAACCAATGGTATTCGAGCCGGGCAATCACCGCGTTCCGGCTGGCGCCAGGAGCCCGGGATGCCCGTCTACGGCAGCCCGTACGGCCCGTTCGACGACGAGATGGGCATGCAGGCCGACGCCGCGAAGATCCACACCCTCCTGGTCGGCGCGCTCAGGTAGCGGCCCGGGGTGCCCGCCAGTAGTCCTAACACGCCTGGTAGAAGGCCCGATAGCCGGACGGCGGCGTCTCGATCAGGTACCCGGTGCCGTGCCGCACGAGGTAGACGGTGATCGCCCACCGGGTGCAGGAACTGCGCTCCGGGCTGTCGGCCGGCTTCTGGTGACTGGTGAACGTGACCGAGGCCGCCACGCCTCCCGAGCCAGTGGCCGCTATTGCGGTGAGCGTCTCATCGGAGTCGGTGGTGGAACCGTAACCCGAGCGGAAGGACGCGGCAGTTGCGTACCGTCGCCGCTGCCGGTCGAGCAGCCGGGCGTAGGCGGCATAGTCGCGGGTGTTGATGGCCGTGAAGTAGCGGTCAAGCAGCGCGGTGACCTGCGGCGCGGCCGGGTTTCCGGCCACGCCCGCCGCCACCGCCAGCACCGTTGTCGCACCGCGGCCCGCGGCGCGTCCCGGGGTCGGCGCGGCCGCCGTCGGCGCGGCCGTCTGCTTGCCCGCGGCCGCCGGCGACGCGCTGGCGCTTGCCCGGCCCGTCAGCTGGTCTCCCGCCCGCGCCTGGCCATGGCCGCCCGCCAGGGCGAACGCACCAGCCGCGGCACCGAGCACGACCACCGCCGCCGCGGCACCGATAACGACCCGGCTGCGTCGGCGAGGCGTCGGGCCGCCGGGGCGGGCGATACCGGCGGCGGGCAGCGCGCCCCGGTAGGAGTGGACGGTCGAGAAAAAGGCCGAGAACGAGTCCGGATCCCTGGGCGAGACCGGTTCCTGCCTCGGCCTGACCAGGTAAGGCGCGTCGGGATCCCACCAGCCAGTTGACGGCATCCAAGCCGTATCGTCGTCCGCGCGGTAGCCCGCGGGCCGCCGTGACACGAGGGTCATCCCGTATCGGGCCGAATCGCCGAACTCGCCGCCGCAGCCGGTGCAAAATCCGGTAGCCGTGGTCCGCTCGCGACCGCATACCGTGCAGAAGCTCATGCTTCTCCCGAACTAATCACGATGAGCTATCTTAGCTAGACGCTAAGTAATCATCATCATTATCGGGAGTTCGGCCTCGCAGACGTGGCCGGGACGCGGTTACGCGGTGGCGATACTCGCCCGCACCTCGTTCATGTCGAGCTCCTGCGCCTTCGTGATGAGCTCCTCGAGCGCCGCCTCGGGCAGCGCGCCCGGCTGTGCGTAAAGCATCACACTGTCGCGGATGATCATCAGCGTCGGGATCGACGAAATGCGGAAGGTGGCCGCGAGCTCGGGCTGCGCCTCGGTGTCGACCTTGCCGAACACCGCGTCGCCGTGCAGCTCGGACGCCTTCTCGAAGACCGGCCCGAACATCCGGCACGGCGGGCACCACGTTGCCCAGAAGTCGATCAGAACCAGCCCGCCGGCGCTCACCGTCGACTCGAAGTTCTCGGCCGTAAGCTCGACCGTCGCCATCACACGCCTCCTAGCGTTAGATACCCGTAGGGGTATCGACAATCCAAAGCCCGCACGCATTCCCGTCAAACCTTTTTTATCCAGAACGGGCCGTGGTGCGTGCCCCGCGAAGCGCCCACAGCCTCGTCGCCCTGGCGGCTACCACAGCGCCGCGGCCAGGCTGCTCGACAGCCATTGCGCGAACTCGGCGGCGGTCCAGCCGCGCTAGCCCGCCAGCCGCGCACCCCGCCGTCCTCAGTGGCCCGGACTCGTCCGCTCCGCCTGCGCCCGCTGACCCTAGCGGGCCCGGGCGTCACGCCAGCGAGAGGAAGAGCCTTTCCAGCGCGGCGCGTTCCTCGGCCGCCTGGCCGCGGCCCTCCCGCTCGTCAAGCAAGCACTGGCAGAGCCCGCTCGCGATGATCCTGAAGCCGGCCCTGTCCAGCGCCCGGGCCGCCGCCGCCAGCTGTGTCACCACGTCCGAGCAGTCCCGGCCGTCCTCGATCATCTTGATTACCCCGCCGACCTGCCCCTGCGCCCGCCGCAGCCGCTTGATGACGTCCGCGAGCTCCTCGCTATCCACGTTCACCCGAGTCAGCTTATACCCCTCGGGGTATAAGCCCGTCGGCTCGGTACCGCGTCTCCAGCGGAGCCCTCGTCGGTGCCAGTCATCCGACGGGGCCTAGCATCGTGCCGGTGAGCGTATTGGAAACGGCCGGGCCTGGCGGGTACCGGTGATCGGGGCTCAGGCATTGGTCGCCAGCCTGGTGGAGGCGGGCGTCGACGTGTGCTTCATGAACCCGGGCACGTCGGAGATGCACTTCGTCAGCGCCCTTGATGCCGTGCCGGACATGCGCGGGGTGCTGGCGCTGTTCGAGGGGGTCGCGACCGGGGCGGCCGACGGCTATGCGCGGATTGCTGGCCGGCCCGCCGCGGTGCTGCTGCACCTGGGGCCGGGCCTGGCCAACGGGCTCGCCAACCTGCACAACGCCCGCCGGGCGCGCAGCCCGGTGGTGACCATCGTGGGCGCCCACGCCACCGACCACGTCCGGCACGACGCGCCGCTGCAATCCGACATCGAGGCCCTCGCCCGTACCGTGTCCGGCTGGGTGCGCACCTGCGGCGATACCCGCGACCTCGCCAGGGACGCGATGCGCGCCGTGGCCGCAGCCGCCGGCGGCCAGGTCGCGACGCTGGTACTGCCCGCCGACGTGTCGTGGACCGACGGCGCCGCGTCGGCGCCCCCGCGGCCCGCCGCCGCGCCCGAGGCCGTTGACGAAGCCCAGGTCGCGGCAGCGGCCGACCTGCTGACCAGCGCCGCCTCCTCGGCCGGGTCGTCGGCCGGCGCTGCCAGCTCCTCGGTAATGCTGCTGCTGGGCGGGTCGGCGCTCACCGAGCGGGGGCTTCGGGCCGCCAGCCGGATCGCGGCCGCGACCGGGGCCCGGCTGCTCACCGAGACGTTCCCGGCGCGAATGGAGCGCGGTGCTGGGATCCCGGCCGTGACCGGGCTCGCCTACCTGGTCGAGCTCGCCGACACCCAGCTCGCCGGGACCGAGCACCTTATCCTGGCCGGGGCGCGCGCGCCGGTCGCGTTCTTTGCCTACCCAGGTCGGCAGGGCGACCTGGTACCGGCGGGATGCACGGTCAGCGTGCTGGCCGACGCCGCGCAGGACGTCGAGGGCGCGCTCGAGGAACTGGCCGACCGGGTCGCGCCGCGGACCCAGCCGGTCGTCGCCGAGGCCGCGATACCCAGCGTGCCCGCCGGTCCGCTGACCGCCGCCAGCCTGGCCGCGGCGGTGGCGGCATCGCTGCCCGAGCACGCCATCGTCGTCGACGAGGCGAACACGTCCGGATACCTGCTGCCGAGGACCCTGGCCACCGCGCCCAGGCACAGCGTGCTGACCCTGACCGGCGGCGCGATCGGGTACGGGATGCCGGTCGCGACCGGGGCAGCGATCGCCGCCCCGGACCGACCGGTGCTGTCCCTGGAGGCGGACGGCAGCGCGCTGTACACGATCCAGGCGCTGTGGACCCAGGCGCGCGAGCACCTCGACGTCACCACCGTGCTGATCAACAACGCCGCCTACGCGATCCTCAAGCTGGAACTGGCCCGCACCAACGCGGGCCAGGCCGGCCCGCGCGCCGCCCGGATGCTCGACCTGTCCGGCCCCACGCCGGACTTCACGCAGATCAGCGCCGGCCTAGGCGTCCCCGCGACCCGCGCCGATACGGCCGAGGAGCTGGCCGCCGCGCTCCGCCGCGCCTACGCCGAGCCCGGCCCCCACCTCATCGAGGCCATCATGCCCCCCGTCATGTGACTGGTGAGACGCAAGCTCGCTCACCGTCCTCGTCGCAAGGTAGTGAACGTTACAACGCATACCGTTTTCGGTACATAACGCCACGTTCACTACCGGGGACGCGCACCGCTGCCCAGCGGGAACCACCCGCGGCATGCAGTGGCGGGGGAGTGATACCACGGCCCGTTCTGAATAAATGATCTTGGATTTTTCCGTCCTCTAGCTGGAGGACGGAGTCGGCGATGTCGATGAGGTTGGGGTCGTGGGTGGCGACCAGGGCGGTCACGCCCTCGGACTGCACGACGGTGCGGAGCAGGCGCATGATCTGCTTGGAGGTCTCGGAGTCGAGCTGGCCGGTGGGCTCGTCGGCGAGCAGCAGCTGGGGGCTGCCGGCCAGCGCCCGGGCGATCGCGACCCGCTGCTGCTGGCCGCCGGACAGCTCGCCGGGGCGCTGCTTGGCGTGCTCGCGGAGGCCGACGATGTCGAGCATGAGGCTGACGCGTGCCTCCCGTTCCCTGGGCGGCGTGCCGGCGATCCGCAGCGGCACGCCCACGTTCTCCGCCGCCGACAGGATCGGGATCAGGCCGAACGACTGGAAGATGAACGCCACCGACGTGCGGCGCAGCGCCATCCGCTCGTGCTCGGACATGGCCGTCACGTCGAGCCCCGCGACCTGCACCCGGCCGGCGTCCGGGCGGTCCAGGCCGCCGACGATGTTGAGCAGCGTGGTCTTACCCGACCCGGACCTGCCGCGCAGCGCGACCAGCTGGCCGGGCTGGACGCTGAAGGACACCCCGCGCAGCGCCTGGGAGGCGGTCCGGCCGCGGCCGTAGGTCCTGGTGACGCCCTCGACGGCCACCATCTCGCGGGTGATGAGGTCCGGCGCGCTCACGACGACTCCTCCGGATCCGGATCCGGGTCCGCGGATCCGGATCCGCGACGATCCGGCCAGACGCCGATGTGGTCCGGCTCGGCCTCCAATCGGACCAGGTCCATCATGCCGAGCGGTTCGGTCATCTCCTTCGGCAGCTGCAGCCGGCCGGCCCGGTCGAGCACCGCGTACTCGACCGCGTGCTGCGCCACCTCGCCGTCGTCGCCGGTGGTCGCTTGCCGGTGGATCTCGGTGCTGGTTCGGCCGTCCCTGATCGCGACGGTCCGGCGCACCACCGAGGAGACCGCCGGGTCGTGGGTGACGATGAGCACGGTCACGCCGAGCTCGGTGTTCGCCTTCTGCAGCGCGCCGAACACCTCGGCCGCGGTGGCCGTGTCCAGCTCGCCGGTCGGCTCGTCGGCCAGCAGCACCTTGGGCTCGTTGATCAGCGCCACCGCGATCGCGGCCCGCTGCTGCTCGCCGCCGGACATCTGGTCCGGCCGGTGGTCCAGGACGTCGCCGAGGCCGAGCAGTTCTAGTAGCTCGGTGGCCCGGGCGCGGCGCACCCGGGCGGCCCCGCCGGCCAGCCGCATCGGCAACTCCACGTTCTGCTGCGCGGTCAGGTAGGGCAGCAGGTTGCGCGAGGTCTGCTGCCAGATGAAGCCGACCACGCGCCGCCGGTAGGCCAGCCGCTGCCGGGCGCTCATCGCGGCGAGGTCGTAGCCGGCCACCCGCACCGAACCCGCGGTCGGCGAGTCCAGCCCGGCCAGGATGTTCATCAGGGTGGACTTGCCGCTGCCGGACGCGCCCACCATGGCGACGATCTCGCCCTCGTTCACCAGCAGGTCCAGGCCCTGCAGCGCCTGCACCTCGATGCCGGCCGCCACGTAGATGCGCACCAGCCGGTCGCAGACGATCAGCGATCCCGCGCCGAAGTCACGATGCTGCCGGGCGGATTCGGCGCCCAGGTCCGCGATGCTGGTGGCCATGGCAGTCTCCTTACTCCCCCTATTGTGCCCGGAGCATGTCGGCGACGCCGTGGCGCCGCAGCGACCTGCTCTCCGCCGTCAGCGCGGCGACGGCGAGCACCACGATGGCGGCGGCGGGTAGCACGAACGAGGTCACGTCCGGCTGGAACTGGACCGGGGCGCCGGTGCCGGTAAACGCGGACAGGTTGATCGACGAGCCGATCAGCCGGGGCAGCACGAGCGCGCAGGCGGCGCCGGCGACGACGGCGGCCAGCACGGCGGGCAGCGCCTCGGCCATGACGAGCCCGGTGGCGCGTTCGTGTCCCATGACGGTGAGCCTGGCCAGGGTCAGCTCCCGCTCGTAGGACCCGAGGGACAGCCCCAGGACGACGATGAACAGGCCGAACGCGGCGGTGGCGGCGATGGTCGCCGCGATGATGACCGCGGCGCCGTGCTGCAGCGGCGAGCTGTTGAGCCCGGCGAGCACGGTGCTGCGGAAGGTCGTGACGTTGCCGGGGATCACCTTGTTGGCCACCGCGGTCAGCTGGGCGTCGTCGATGCGCGATCCGGTGACCAGGACCCGGTTGGGCTGCGGCTGGCCGTACAGGCCGGGCAGCGTCTGCAGCGCCATGACCACGAACGCGCCGCCGCCGGGCAGCCCGGGCGTGCTGTCCAGGGTGCCCACGATGCGGACCTTGAACGGTCCCATCGGGTACAGCGAGAAGAGTTCGGCGGGCGCGCTGCCGAGGATCGCGGCGGCGGCGGGGGAGGCGAGCACCGGGACGGTAGGGGCAGTCGCCCCGCCGGACAGCCCGCCGGGTACCCCGCCGGCGGCGGGGCCGACCTTCCCGGTCGGGAAGGCGGGGAACGGGGTGCCCGCGGTCACCGCCGCGTAGCTGGACGGATCGACCGCGACGACGCTCATCGGCTGGCCGCCGCCGGTGATCCAGTTTGTGTTCCAGACCGCGGTGGCGTGACTCACGCCGCGAACGGACGCGAGAGCCCGCACCGCCGCCGTGGTGACCGGGCCCGAGGAAGGGCCGGTGTCGATCTGCACGTCCCCGCCGGTGGCCTGCCAGGCGGCGGCGGCCTCGCCGCGGGCGACGCCGGCGCTGATCATCCCGGCGAAGGTGGCCAGGCTGAGCGCGAGCACCAGCGCGAACGCCGGCAGCACCCCGGTCAGCGAGGACCGCGCCGCCCGCGACAGCGCCACGAAGCCGGTCGCGCCGCTGCCCCGCCTGGTCAGCCTGAGCACGCCGCGGACGGCCAGCGGGTACAGCCGCAGCATGACCAGGACGACCGGGATCGCCACCAGCACCGGCGCGACCGTCAGGTACAGGTCGATCCCGCCGCCGGACGGCAGGCCCTGGTCGTGCAGCACGACCAGGCCGGCGATGCAGGCGGCGATCGCCGTCACCTCGGCCACCGGCCGCCGCCACGCGACCCGCGGCCGCCCGGTCTCGGCCGTGCTGATCCGCGCCGGGTTACTCGCCGGGGACGGCCTGCGGTGCTGCCACGCCGCGATCAGCGGCGGGGCGGCCAGCGCGGCCGCGACCGTGATCGCGACCAGCCACCAGCCGTCCGGGGAGGAGACCGAGCCGCCGGGCACGACGGCGATCGCCAGCGCCACGCCGATCGCCGCGGCGGGGACGGCGGTGATCAGCGCGGCGCGCAGCATCACCGCGGCGACCTGGCGCAGCGACCCGCCCCGCGCGCGCAGCATGGACAGCTCGCCGTTCCGGCGCAGCACGATCATCCGGGCGGCGAGGACGATGACGGCCGCGCCGACCACGATCAGGCTGACGAACAGCAGCAGCAGCACGGTCTGGATGGCGGTCTGGGTGGCCAGGAACACCGACAGGTCCGGGATCAGCGGCGAGGCGACCGTCAGCGTGCTCGCGCTGTCCGTCAGCCTCCCGGTCAGCGCCGGCGACGCCTGGACGGCGCGGTTGAGGGAGTTATAGAGCCCCTGCGCCTGGTCGGCGTTCACGCCGCTGGTGTCGAGCGGGAACTCCCAGCTGAACTCCATGCCGGGGCCGCTGAACTGGTTCTGCATCGCCGCGAGCTGGTCGGGGTCGGCGATGAGCCCGCCCACCCAGTACGGCTGGCCGCCGGTCGGGATGTTGAGTTCCGGCGTGCCGACCAGGATGTCCTGGTTCCAGAAGGTCGAGCCGGGGTCGCGTTCGGCCAGGATCGCGGTGACGTAGACGTGGATCAGGATGCCGCCCTGGGCGGGGATCCGCAGGCGGCTGCCCGGGTGCAGCCCGAACCGCGCGGCCATCTGCTGGGTGGCCGCCACCGCCACGGTGCCGGCCGGCAGCCCGGGCGGGCTCGCGTAGCTGCCCGCCACGACGCGCGCATTGCTGGTCAGCGGGTCGCGGTAGACAACCTCGACCTTCGGCGGGCCGCCGGCCTGCGCGCGGGGTCCCGCGCCGAGGACCTCGAGGGTATTGGTGGTCAGGCTGGCCCACCGGCCGGGACCGAGCGGCAGCGGGGTGGCCGCGAAGCCGCGAGCCATCTCAGCGGTGGCCAGGTTGAGCGTGCCCAGGTCGATGTTCTCGCCCGCGCCGATGTCGAAGTTGTCGTTGGTGCCGCTCAGCCCGCTGGTGAAGTCGCCCCAGTCGGTGCTCACCTGCACGGCCTTGGTGGTGTTGGTGAGCCCGGCCATGGTCTGGTGCAGCGCCTGCGTCCTGGTGTGCAGGCTGAGCGCGGGTCCCGCCATCCCGGCGAACACGCAGCCGGCCACCAGCAGCCCCAGCGCCAGCGTGCCGCCGGCCGCGTAGCCGACCGTCCGGCTCAGGCCAGGTGTCAGCCTCATGCCGCCTCCGCCGCGCGTAGCTCGGCGGCGGCGTCGGGCCGCCGCGCGATGGTGAGGGCCGCGGCCAGCACCGGCAGCACGGCGACGGCCACGGCCAGCGGGAGGATCACCGCCCAGCCGAACTCGATGAGCACCGGCGGCACCGGCGCGGTCGCCGATGAGGTGAGCGTGATCGCGGGGACGAGCAGTTCGGCGAGCACGGCGCCGAGTATCAGGCCGGCCAGCGCCGACGGCAGGCTCAGCATCAGCTTCTCCAGGCAGAGCTGCCAGGCCGCCGAGCGGGGCGGCACGCCGAGCGCGGCGAGCAGGGCGTTCTCCGCGCGGCGCTGCCGGACGCCGGCCGCGATGCTGACGCAGAAACCGGTGATGGCGAGCACCGCGGCGGCGAGCGCGACGGCCAGCAGCGCCTGCTGCGGGACCGTCGACAGCGGGTTGCCGAGCAGCCCGGCTGCCACTTCGGCCTCGCTGGTCACCGCCGAGCCCGGCGGCAGGCCGGCGCTGGCGCCCAGGCCCGGCGGCGCCGAGCCGGATGCGGTTGAGAGCCACCACTGTGTCGCCGAAGCCGGCTGGAGCGAGTTGCTGGTCAGCAGGCTCTGGACGGTGCCGAGGTCCACTATCAAGCCGCCGGAACCCGCGGACACGGTGGGGAACGTGGACACCGCGGCGACGATCTTCACGCTGAAGATCGCGCCGTTGATGTCGGTGTGCACCACCGACCCGACGCCGGTGCTGGTCGCGTTCAGGAAGCCTTGGGTGGCGATGCCGGGCAGCACCGCCGCGGCGGTGGCGGGCGCCAGCGTCAGCTGGGCCTCGATCGTGGACGGCGGCGCGCCGATGTTGGACGCCAGGCCGTAGCCGGGCTCGAACGTCACCGCCAGCGCCCCCTGGCCGCTGCCCGCGGACGAGGTGACCGCGGGCGCGCCCGCCGGGCCGTCGGTGCCGGTCGTCTCCCGGACCCCGGAGAGCTCGGAGGAGAAGGCGACGTGCGCCCAGCCGCGCAGGTCCGCGCCGGGCAGCTGGGCGGATGCGCCCGATCCGGTTACCCCGGCCACGGTCAGCACGGCGGGCGCCGCGGCGCTGCGCGCGGGCATCGTGTAGCTCATCTGGATCGAGGTCAGCCGCAGCGGGTAGATCGCCGTGCGGGAGTCGGAGCCGCCGCCGAGGCTGGCGGTCAGCGTGTGCGACTGGCCGTCGGCGGGCAGCGTGCCCGCGTAGAGCTGGTAGACGTTCCCGTCCGCGTCGGCCACGGTGAGGGCCACCGTCGCCGGGGCCAGCCCAAGCGACGCGGGGCCGAGCCGCGCGGTGAGCCGGACCTCGGCCAGCGGCCCGGGCAGGATCACGCCGCCGGCCGGAGCGGGAGGCGCGATCTTGGCGAACAGGCTGGCCGCCGGGATCGGCGACTGGTCGGCCCGCAGCAGGGTCACGTCGGCGGCCTGGCTCGCGTCGAGGGCCACGGCGACGGAGCCGTTGGTCGGCTGGGCGAAGGTCGCGACCGGCATGGCGTGCTGCACGCCCGGGGTCTGCACCAGGGCGCCGGCCTGCGCCGCGGTGAGCGGCTGGCTGGTCTGCACCCGCACGTCGGCGCCGGAGCTGAACGCGGCCTGGTCGTGATCGGACCGGATCCAGCTCTGCCGCTGGCTGAGCGCCAGCGTGCCGGTTGCCACGGCGAGCACGATCAGCAGCGCCGCGCCGCCCTGCCGCAGCGGCTGGCGGCTGATCTGCCAGCTGGCCATGGCCGCGGTCAGCCGCCGCCCGCGGGCGGCCAGCCGGTCCCCGGCCTTGCCGCCGAACGGCAGCAGGCGCAGCGCGACCACGGTGCCGCCGGCCAGCGCGAGGGCCGGCGCGATCACGATCACCGGGTCGACGCCGAAGTTGCCGTTCGAGCCGGCCGACACCGCCGAATAGTCACGCAGCTGCCAGCCCGCGAGCACCGCGAGCGCGATCAGCGCCAGGTCCACGCCGGCCCGGCTGACGTTGGAGATGGCCGCCTGCCGGCCCCGGCGGACCCTGGCCGTGCCCGGCGTGACCGTATACAGCGCCGGCACCAGCAGGATGATCAGCGCGCCGACCGCGACCGCCGCCGCGGCGGGCACGGCGTCACCGAAGGACGCGGTGGTCGAGGCCAGCCCGCGCGCGAGCAGCACGCCGAGCACTCCGCCGACGGCCGAGGAGACCAGGCACAGCGGCACGGCCTCCGCCGTGGTCATCCGGAGCAGCTGCCAGCGGGTGGCGCCGCGGGCGGCCAGCATCGCGGACTCGCCCTCCCGCTGCCCGGCCAGCAGCCGCGCCACCGCGAGCAGCGCGGCGGCGGCGAGCAGGAACAGCAGCACGGCGCAGATGGCCAGCAGGGACCGCGCCACGTCCAGGTCGCTCGAGGTCCCGTGCAGCACCGCGGGCAGGCTGGTGGTGAGGGTCAGGGCGGGCAGCGCGATGGCGTCCTGCAGCGTCTGCTGCAGCGTGGTCACGTTCGCCGCGACCGTGGTCAGCTGGCTGGCGGGGATGCTGGCGGTCTGCGGCTGGGCCAGCCAGGAGCCCGCGTCCGCGGTCAGCGCCGCGGCCGGCCCGGCGAACGCCGACGCCTGCACGGTCAGCGGGCCGTAGGTGGTGAAGCCGCTGGCCGTGGAGGAGCCGGACAGCGCGATGTCGTCCAGGCCCCAGTACGAGGCGCCGGCGCCGGACACCTGCGCGGGCCGGTACAGGCCGGTGACGACGAACGCGGTGACGTGGCCGGAGACCCGGTCCTTCAGCCGCAGCACGTCGCCGACCGTCACGTGCATCAGCGCCGCGGCGGTGGCCGGCAGCGCCGCCGGAATCGGCCGCCCGCTCGCCGGGGCCGGGGCGCCCGGCCAGCGGCCGGACACGAGCGTCGCGTGCGCGCTGACGCCGCCGAGCGAAGCGGCCTCGGCGATCGGCGTGTTGCCCGCGCTGGCCGGGGAGGCGGGCAGCGAGCCCGGCACGAACCCTAGCGGGTCGGACCACACGGCCCCGTAGAAGCCGAACGGCGCGCCGCCGAGCGCCGCGGAGATCTGGCCCGGCAGGGTGGCGCTGTACTGGGCGGCCTGGGCGGCGGTGACCTGGCCGGTCATCACCATCGTGGTGCCGCTCGCGCCGGTCAGGTCCCCGCGGACGGCACCCGGCAGCGCCTGCCCGCCGAACGTGGCCAGCGCGGTGGCAAGCGCGGCTGCCACCACCGTGGTGAGCGCGGCTGCAATGATCACCAGGCGGTGGGCGTTCATCCTTGGCAGCGTCAAGGAACCCCGTGTAAAGCCCATCAGGATAAGAGCCTACGATTCGGATTCGCTGATAAAAAAGGTGCGGGCGCCAGCTGGTACCGGTCTGTGACCCGGGCCGGAATTCCCGCACTTGCCCGGCTCTGACCGAAGGGGGCTGATACGCAGGTGTCGGTCATCGTGATTACCGGGGCGGCCGGCCTCGTCGGGTCGATGCTGCGCCCGCGGCTGGCCCGGCCGGACCGGACGCTGCGCCTGCTCGACGTCGCGCCGCTGGTCGCCGGGCCTGCGGAGGAGGCGATCCAGGCGTCAGTCACCGACCTGGACGCTATGACAAAGGCCTGCCAGGGAGCGGACGCGGTCATCCACCTGGCGGGCGTCCCCGGCGAGGCGCCCTGGCCGCGCATCCAGGAACTGAACATCAACGGCGGCTACGTCACGTTCGAGGCGGCCAGGCGGGCCGGCACCCCGCGGGTGATCTTCGCCTCGTCCAACCACGCGGTCGGCTTCAGCCCGCGCGCCGACTTCCCGGTACCCGATTACGCCTTCCCGGCGCCCGACACGTACTACGGCGTGTCCAAGGCGGCGGTCGAGGCGCTCGCCGCGATGTACCACTACCGACACGGCATGGACGCGATCTGCGTCCGGATACTGTCCTGTTTCCCGCGTCCGCAGAACGTCAGGATGCTGTCCACCTGGCTATCCCCCGACGACACCGGGCGGCTGTTCGAGGCCTGCCTCACTACCCCGGCGCCTGGGTACCGCGTCATCTTCGGGGTGTCCGCCAACACCCGCGGCGGCTGGGTCTGTCTGGCCGAGGCGCAGGCCCTCGGCTACCGGCCCCAGGACGACGCCGAGGCCTACGCCGCCGAGATCATCGCCTCCCAGGGCGAGCCGGACCCGGCGCACGACCCGGTGCTGCGCTACCTGGGCGGCGAGTTCACGCTCCCAGAAGCCGAGGTCCCCCGGAGCTAAGGACTCAGCGCCGGTCGTGCTCCTCCTCCTCGGCGTGGATCCGGTCCAGGCAGATCGCGATGGCGATCATCAGCACGTCGTCGACGCCCGGCGCGACGTCCACGCCGTAGGTGTCGCGGATCCGGAACCACGCCCTGGACACCTGCGCGAGCACCTGCCCGCCGTCGCGGATCTCGAAGTCCTTGTCGAAGATGTTGCCGACCGCCTCGAGCCGCGCGCCGCCCGCCAGGTCGATGATCGACCGGTGGTGCAGCGGCGAGAACACCGCCTTGTGCACGGTGGCGACGGCCGCGCCGTCCTGCTCGATCTCCATCGCGTCGGTGAAGGTCAGCAGCCGGTGCTTGATCGTGAGCAGCTTGGCTCCCGAGGCGTCCTCGAGGTCGAGCGCGTGGCGTATGGACAGGATCTTGGCGTTGACGAACAAGACCTTGTTGCCCTGCTCGTCGGTGATCCAGAAGTCATCCTTGATGGCGAAGAGCCGCTCTCGCACGAGATAGCGCATGCCCGCCAGGCTATCGGGCGGGCCGAAGTCCGTACGCTGATCCCGTGACGAACGCGATCGAGGTGCGCGGCCTGCGCAAGTCGTTCGGCCGCACGGTGGCGCTCGACGGCCTCGACCTGACCGTCCGGACCGGCGAAGTGCACGCCTTCCTCGGCCCGAACGGCGCGGGCAAGACCACCACGATCCGCATCCTCCTCGGCCTGCTGCGCAAGGACGCCGGCCGTGCCGCCAAGCGCAAGGACGCGCTCATCGAGCGGTCCGCCCTCGACCCCGCCAAGAAGGCGCGCGCCTACTCCAAGGGCAACCGGCAGAAGGCCGCGCTGACCCGCGAGTGCATCGACGACGAGCGGCGCGGCGGCCGCACCGTGCTGCTGTCCAGCCACATCCTGGCCGAGGCCGAGGCGCTGTCGGACCGGGTGACGATCATCCGCGACGGCCGGAGTTCCTGCACGGCCCGTTCGGCCTGGCCTGGCGGCTGCAGCGGGCGTCGCTGCTCGGCTGGGCCGTCGGCTACGCGTTCACCTTCGCCGCCTCGGGGGCGGCGGCGAAGGGCATCGGCCAGCTGTTCGGCACCAGCTCCGCCCTCGAGCGCGAGTTCACCAGGCTCGGCGGCCAGAGCGCCATCACCAACGCCTACCTGGCCGCCGCGACGTTTGGCCGACCGGCCAGGGCCGGCTGAATATCCTTGGCAGGGCAGGGGGCGGAGGGGATGCGATGACAGGCAACCGGGAGTCGGAGCCCGGCAGCGTCAGGACCCCGAACGGAAATCTTGTCCCGGTGCCGCGCTGGCGGCCGGCCAGCGAACTCGCGGCGCAGGCCCCCACCGTGGCGTGGTGCGGCGCAAGAAAATCTTGAAACTGCAACTGAACCCTGAACCCTGAACCCAGGGATCGTATTCTGCATACTGTCTCCTATAAATTATATATGCCGACTCCGTGGGAGGGAGGGTCGGCCCGGCTAAGTGGGAGCCGGCCCCACTAGCTGGATGATGCGCGATGGCGGGCCTGACCGCGCCGGTGATTCGACCTTTGCAGCGGCCGGTGCCGTTGCGCCAGTCGGTGTATGACGCCCTGATCGACCTGATCGTCGGCGGCGAGCTGCCGCCCGGTCAGCACATGGTGGAGACCGACCTCGCCCGGCAGCTCGGGGTCAGCAGGCAGCCGATCCGCGAGGCGCTGCACCGCATGGAGGCCGAGGGATGGGTCGACCTGCGGCCCAGCCAGGGCGCCTTCGTGCACGTGCCCACCGGCAAGGAAGTAGACGAGCTCCTCGACGTGCGCGCGCTGCTCGAGGCCGAGACGGCCCGGCTGGCGGCGCTTGCCGCGGCCCCCGAGCGCATCGCCAGGCTGCGGGAGCTACGCCGCCAGGGCCAGGCGGCGGCCGAGGCGGGCGACTTCAGCGGCGCGGTGACAGCGAACAACGCGTTCCACGCCGAGATCGCCGCCGCCGGGGGAAACATCGTCCTCGCCGAGCTCGCCGACATCGTCGGCCGCCGGGTCCAGTGGTACTACCGCCTGATGGCACCGGCCCGCGGTCACGGCTCCTGGGCCGAGCACGAGGACCTGATCGAGGCGATCGAGTCGTCCGATCCGGATCGCGCCCAGCGGCTGGCCCGCCAGCACGCCGAGCGAACGAGAGACGCCTACCACGGCTTCCACCCGTAACGAGGACGCCTTGCTGATCGGGCCTGCGTGCCTGGCAGAGCGGTCGCGGCGCGTCTATCAGGCGAAATGCATCTCGCGCGGGGTCACGAGGAAGTAACGTAGTTCCTCAGCGTCGCGACTCGGCAGTTAAGAATTATCCAAGTAGGTAGCAGAGTGTCTTCTTTGTCGCGATGATGCTAGTGATCTTTGACCTGCTGTCCAGCAGACAGGGAGTGATCCGGTATATGAGGAGCGGTTCGCCGGCCCATGATGATGATGGACGTGGCTGGCCAGCCTCGCAGCATCCGTATCAGGATGAGGCGATCGGCGGCCCGGCCCACTACGGATCGGGGCCACGTAGCGACCCGCACGAGGGGCCGACCAGTCGGCGTGACATACCGTACGGCCCCGAACTCTCCTGGCCTTCCGGTTTCCGGCCGCTAGACGCGGAGACCCGGGACGTGCTGGAGGCCGGTTACGGCACCGGACCCTACCGCACGACTCAGGCCGACCCCCGGTACGGCGCGCCGCGCGGTGCGGGGCGTGACCACGGCACCGGCAACGCCTATCAGCAGCCGGCCATGGAGGACTACGGCTACGGCGACCCCGGCTACTCCGACCCGTCGTACGACGGGCCGAGGAGCCGCGAAGGCGGGTCCGGGAACCGGCCGCCGCGAGGCTACGGTGCATCGGACACCAGGATGCCGGGCTATCACGTGCCCGAGGATCGCCAGTCGCGCCCGGCTTACCAGCAGGACTTCGCGGCCCCGCCGGCCGGCGACCAGCGCGCCTACCCGGGGACCGGCGGCTATGACGCCTACTCCGGCACCAGCGGCCACGGCGCCTACCCGGGCACCGGCAGCGCCGAGGCCTACCCGGGCGATGGCGGCGGTCAGGACATCTACCCCACGACCGGCGCGATGGAGGCCCTGACCTCGACCGACCCGTTCGGGCCGACCGGGGCGCTCGGCCCTTCTGGAGCCTTCGGGTCGTCAGGCACGTTCGACGCCTTCAGCTCCCCGGCGTCGGCCGGATCCTCGGGGTTCCCCGCGGCCGGGCGGCCCACCGACCCGCGCCTTGAGGGGCTGCGGTACGACGAGCTGCGATACGACGAGCCCTCCTACGACGAGGGCGGGTTCGGCAAGTCGCCGGACGACGTGTCGTGGTACCAGGATCTGCGCCGCAGCGCCCCGGTATACCCGGACCGCCCGGGCGGTCGGCCGCAGGCCGATGACCGGCGTCCCGAGGACCGGCGTCCCGAGGACCGGCGTCCCGAGGACCGGCGTCCCGAGGACCGGCGTCCCGAGGACCGGCCGCGCGCCGCCGAGCCGCAGCGCGGCACCGGCCCGCAGCGCCGCCCCGCCGACCAGGCATCGGGCTATCCCCAGGCACCCGGCCGGGACGACGTCTTCGGCCATGCGCAGCCGCGCATTGACCGCGGCGGGTCCCGCCCGCAGATGAGCGCGGCGCCCCTGGCGCCCGGCCCGTACCCGGGGTCCTCGGGCCCCGGCCCGCGGATGTCCGCGGGACCCGGATCCCGGCCTGCCGGCCCCGCCGCCGGCGGACCCGGCCCGAGGCTGGGCGCGCCCGCCGAGGTGACGCCCGCCTCGTGGGGCGGCGCCCTGTCCGAGCCGAAGACCGGCCGTCAGCCGGCGCCCGCCTTTTCCGCCGGCACCGCGCTCGACGCGACCGCCTTCCTGAGCGCCCCGACGACACAGGTCGGAGTCCTGACCCCGCCTGACGGCACCCGTATCGACGACTTCCCGGCGCTGGACTCCCCGAGCGCCGGCGGGGCGGCGACCCCGTGGGTGCGGCCCGGTCACGGCCTGGACGGACCGGAGATCACGTCCTCCTGGCCGGCCCAGCCGCAGGCCGAGGACTTCAGTGACTTCTGGCAAGAAGAGGACACCGACGACGAGTACTCCGGCCTGTTCGGGGAGGCCGACGATGTCGCCGGCCGTCGCGCTGCCGGCGCCCGGTCGGCCAGGCCCGGCATCGGCCGTCGGCGCAGCGGCAGCAGTGACCATCGGCTCTGGATCGCGCTCGGCGGGGTAGTCATGGCGGCCGCGGCGGCGATCACCGGGATCATCAAGTTCGAGTTCCCCGCGCACACCGGGCCCGTCCACGTCATGGACGTCGCGACCAACATCGGGACCTACGCGCGCACCGTGGACCTGGAAAAGGAAACGCATCTGGGGGCGCTGCGCGACGAGGTCATCAAGATGGCCGGCGGCCAGGCCAGCGGCGTGGTCGACGCGGTCTACGAGTCCGGCGACTCGGCGGCGGGCAGCACCACGCAGATCATCATGTTCATCGGCGGCCACCTCGCCAACGCCGACCCCGCCGCCTCGATCGCCAGCTTCACGCACGATTACCCGGGCGCGTTCGTGGTCGGCGCGGGTCCCCTCGGCGGCGAGGCGGCCTGCGTGGAGTCCAAGTCCGGTACCTCGAACAGCGTGGGCATGTGCGCCTGGTTCGACGACGACAGCTTCGGCGAGCTCACCTCGCCCACGATGACCGCCACCCAGCTGAGCCACGAGATGCTTAACATCCGCGCCGCCGTCGAGCACGTTCTCAAGAAGTAACCGACCGCGCTAGCTGCCTTCGCCCTTCGGGCGGGTCCGCTTGCGCAAAGACAGCCTGGTCACCGTGAGCATGATGCCGAACGCCAGCGCGAGCAGGCCTATCACCTGAGCGGTCAGCACTGGCGTGCCGAGCGCGACGGCGGAGGCGCTGGCGCTGGCGGCCCGCGCGGCGGTTTCCTTGCGCGCCTTGGGATGCGCTGTCACAGCGGGGCTCGGGCTGGCCGCGGGCGACGGTGCGATCTTCGGGAAGAGGTCGGACGCGTTCCCCGCGCCGATGATGGCGTTGGCGATGCCGTTCAGGTCCGGGACGGGGCCGAGCGGCAGGATGTCAAGCTGCGAGCCCGCGCCGGTGCCCGCCGACGGGGTGGTGGCAGGTGAAGCCGACGCGGTGGTCACGGCCATGGTCTCGGCCGCGGCGGGCGGCGCCCACTTGGTCGTGGTCACGACGCTGGCGGTGGCTGTCAGCTGCACCGACTTGACCGAGGTGGCGCCGGCCGCCACCAGGATCTGAGCGTGCAGGACCGCGGCCTGCTTGTCCGACACCGCGGTGATGGTGCATGAGGCGGTCCCGTCGCCCTTGCTGCAGCCGCTGGTGAACGTCGGCTTCTGGCTGGTCGGCTGCGAGGTGATCGCGACCGTGACGTCGGATGCCGACCCGTTTTCCGTCGACACCTGTAGGACGTAGGAGGCGGTCTGGCCGCGCTTGACGCTGGCCGCGGAGCGCTGGACGCTCACGCACAGGTCGGTCGGCGCCGTCGAGCTGGCGCTGGCGCTGGGGCTAGGGCTAGGGCTCTGGCTAGGGCTGCCGGTGCTGGTCGCCGCGTCAAGCGTGGCGGACGCCGAGGCGGAGGTGGCGGAAGGTGTAGCAGATGTCGCGGAGGGCGACGGCGAGTACGGGGCCAGAGGCGTCTGCTGGAGGGTATTCGACGGCGAAGGCGACGCCGTTGGCCCGCTCCCCGGACTGGTTTGCGTCGCGGAGGGGCTCGGCGAGGGCGTCGGCGAAGGTGACGGAGATAGCGAGGGCGACGAGGAGGGTGACGGCGAGGGAGAGGCCGTGACCGGCAGCGCCTGGCACTGCTTGTCTGTCGCGGTTGCCGCGGTCGGAGTCGATGCCGCCAGCGCGCCGTCGTGCAGGCTTGTCAACACCCCCAGGGTCAGAAATCCCCCGGTCAGCAAGCTGATTGTCGCTGCCCTTACATACCCGAAACGCATGAGAATCGCCCTGTCTGCGCTGCTCGTCAGGGTTACCGTGTGCTCTTCGTAGTTCGGAGGCGACCAGTAATCGGATGGGTATGACTACTCATAACCCGTACCACGCCAGTTATGCGTGGCAAGGACGCCGGGCCGCCGTTGCGGGTACCGCAGGCCTGCGACCTGGCCGCTCAGATGGGACGTTTCCGGCGGCCAGGCCGGTTCCACCGGCCACTCACGACCGGTCGCGTGATATAGGTCACGCCGCGGTCTCGGCGGCTCAGTGCCGCCGGTTTCCCGGGCCGGGGCCCGCCGAGGCGTGCGTTCGGGTCGCGGCCGGCTGAGCGCCGTTCATGGCGACGGCATGGTCGACCGGCGCGGCGGCCGTGGCTCCGGCTGTAACGGTGCTGGCTCCTGTCGCGACGGTCGTGTCTGCGGGCGCCGCGGCGCTGGCTCCGGCCGGGACCGTTGTGGCGGTCTTGGCTCCGGCGGTCTTGGCCCTGGTCGGCGCGGTAGTGGGGTCAACGATGTAATCGGAGGGCTTGGTCTCGTCGTACCCGTCCTGCACTCCCATCTTGCGGAAGAGGGGGGTGAGCACGACCGAGACGGCCAGGTTGAGGATGAGGGCGGCGATCGCGATGTAGGTGACCTGCCCGAACAGCGAGGTCGAGGAGGCGCCGAAGTGCGCCTGGCCGCCTCCCGGCGTCCGGTACGCCTGGATGGTGCCGTAGACCATGGCCGAGGCCCAGCCGACGATCAGCGCGTAGCGGTGGAACCAGCGGGTGTACAGGCTGATCACGATGGCGGGGAAGGTCTGCAGGATCCAGATCCCGCCGAGCAGCTGCAGGTTGATCGAGAACGTCTTGTTCAGCACCAGCGCGAAGCCCAGCGCGCCGACCTTCATGAAAAGAGAGGCGACCCGGGCCACCCGGGTCTCCTGGGCAGGGGTGGCGTAGGGGCGCAGCAGCTCGCGGTAGATGGTGCGGGTGAACAGGTTCGCGGCGGCGATCGACATGACCGCCGCGGGCACCAGCGCGCCGATGACGATTGCCGAGTAGCCGATCCCGGCGAACCAGCTCGGGAACATGTGCGCGAACAGCAGCGGCACGGACAGCTGGGGGTTGTTGCCGTCCGCCTTGACGCCGGCGTTCACCGCGGGCACCGCCCGCGCCATGTAGCCGAACAGCGCGATCAGGCCGAGCACGAGCGAGTAGGCGGGCAGCAGCGCCGCGTTGCGCCTGATCACGTCGCGCCGTCTGGCCGCGAACACCCCAGTGGTCGCGTGCGGGTAGACGAAAAGGGCCAGCGCCGAGCCGAGCGCCAGGGTGCCGTAGGCCCATTCGCCTGCTGGCATCACGACGATGCTGCCGTACGGCTTGCCGGTGGCCGGGTTGACCGAATTCAGGTGCGCCGAGGCCGCGCTGAAGATGTGCCCCCACCCGCCCAGCCTGGACGGGACGTAGATGATCGCGACGATGACCGTCAGGTAGATAAGGATGTCCTTGACGAAGGCGATCAGCGCGGGCGCGCGCAGTCCGGCCAGGTAGGTGTATCCGGCCATGACGGTAAAGGCGATTATCAGCGGCAGGTCCCTGAGCACGACGTTGCCCGACGTGCTGCCGATGCCTATCACGGTCAGCACCGACTCGATGCCGACGAGTTGCAGCGCGATGTACGGCATCGTGGCCAGGATCCCGGTCGCCGCCACCGCGAGCCCCAGCCCCTGGGAGCCGTGCCTGCCCCGGACGAACTCGCCGGGGCTCACGTAACCGCGCGCCCGGGCCACCGACCATAGCCGGGGCCCGAAGATGAACACGATCGGGAAGACCATGATCGTGTACGACAGCGCATAGAACCCGGCGGCGCCGGTGGCGTAGACCAGCGCCGGAACGGCGATGAACGTATAAGCGGTGTAGATGTCGCCGCCGAGCAGGAACCAGCTGATGAAGGTCCCGAACCCGCGGCCGCCGAGGCCCCATTCGTTCAGCCGCATCGGATCCTCGGCCGGACGCCACCGAGCCGAGGCGAATCCGACCAGGGTGATGATCGCGAACGCCGCCGCGACGATGCCGAACGCGACCAGGTTGACGTGGCTCACCGTCGCCCACCCCCGCCGTGCCGCGAAACCGGCCTAGTCTTCAGCAGCAGGTAGCAGATCCAGCACAGCAGCCCGACCCCCGGTACCCAGATGAGCTGATACCAGTAGAAAAAGGGGAGCGGACCCAGCTTCGGCGTGGATCGCGCGTAGATGGGGACGAACAGCGTCCCGATGATCGCGACGGTTAGCAAGACCATAACAGCCCCCCGCGTGGCCGGTCGCTTGCTAGCGGAAGCGGGCTGAGCCATCGCAGCCTCTCAAGTTGTCATGCGTTATGCGCGCCCCCACCGCCCGACGCGCGCAGTGGCCCAAAACCCCGCCCAGCCACCGCGCGCCGAGGGATTGCGCTCCGGATGTTGGCTCACCATCGTGCCCCATCCCGAGCCACCGCAGAGGCCTTTCTAATACATCGCTGTACTCGGTTGATTCCAAAACGTGACGATCAAGGCAACTCTGCGTGTCCGGTCGGAATACAGAATCCCAGCCGCGCCGGGCCAGGGAACCGCCCCGCAGGGCAGGCCCGAGCGGGCTGCCTGGATCCGACACCTACCGGGTGCGTGCGCCGGCGAGCGGTAGCAGACGGTCCTTTATGGCGGTGGTTCACAGCGGGGTGTGGCTTGCGGTCGGGGATTCGTCGGGCAGTGCGCTATGCCCTGTTCCGCTGGTGTGACCGCTGATCGAAGGCACGCTGGCCGGGTAGGGGCTCGGCGTCAGCGCTGTCCGCCCGAGCGTACCCCAGGCGGATCGCGGATCGCGGAAGCCCAGGTCAGACAACTAAAGACAGGCCCCGTTGGGTCAGTCGGCAGAGCGCCTCTATGGAAGTTTCGCAACCCTTTAAGTGACGTGGGTCACATGCCTGCAGGCGTGCCGTACCAGTCCATGAGTGGCGGGCGCCCCTCACATGGCAGTCGGTCTCTTGCAGAGGGGCACAGCCCGTGATGTGTGATAATCGCACTATAGGGCAAGCCATGATTAGGGCGCAGGCTGACTTGGGGCGACGCATCGCCAAGCTCGGGAAGACAGTGGAAAGACGCAGTCACAGAATCTCCGCCTGCGGTCATCAGTAGACGGCAGAATTCCGCATCAGACCGACGGTCGCGAAGGCTTGATCTTGCTCTAGAGAATGTCGCCCGTGACATTGCTTACATACTGAACAGAGTCTTCTACCCCATCGCGGCCGCACACCTTATGCTACGCCGCAGTCGTTCGATGATGCAGAAAACCTAGCTCGAATCGTGCGAAGGAAGCCGAGCTGCCGGAGGGCCCAATACATGACCTTCAGTCCGTATGTGAGCAGCTAGGACTTTTTGCTTTCTCCTTCGCGCTCGGGGCTGATTCTGGCGACGCTGCGTATGTTGAGGTTGATGAAGTTGGCGTCGCTGTTGTTAATGGTACGACCGAAGCAGGCCGTCGCGGCCCACTTTTTGATGCCACGATCAGCGATTCAGAATACATGGGATGAGTTCAGAGATCGGTCAGCGCGGCTCGCCGCAACGGCAGTTGCCGTGCGTTTCAGAGTTAGCTGGACTGCAGCGTGCAACCAGTTGAGAGATCTTGGCACTATAGACGGCCGAGAGCGTGACCTTCTTGTGCAAAATGAGCTCAGGAAGGGTGAAATGCTGGAACTTGGCGAGCGTTGGGTGCCAGAGCTTGAGCCGCCAAGCGTTCCGCCGGGGTATGCCAAGGCAGTGGTCGACGCCTATCGCGCAAGGCGACTGACCCGAGTTCGGACTGTCGAGCTGCTGTACGGCACGGTAACTGAATCCGAGCTACCAGCAATCGAGGAAACAACTCTAGAACGGCTTCGTCGTGAACTCGAAGCAGAGCCGTGACTACGCTCGTCTTCGACAATACAGCTCTCAATCACTTCGCCAAGGCCGGGCGCTTGACTGAGCTCAGGGCAATAGTAGAAGGTTATCAATGCGTGGCGCCTGCTTGGCGAGATAGAAGAGATAGTCGCGTTCGCTCGATACAAGCATGAGCTCGGTGGTGGCTCCGATAAGAATGTCGGGGAATCGGCTGTTCTCGCTTGGGTATCGATAAACAGCGGGATAGCAATCATTGATGAAGCCGCTGCCACGAGCATCGGAGACCGAGATGGCCTTACAGTT
>Ga0181525_10000779_pt1 | contig 27726 bp, 23 predicted proteins | sample PEATcosm2014_Bin_48_FD_121100 | JGI IMG/M metagenome (GOLD analysis project Ga0181525, IMG submission 121100) | Peatland microbial communities from MTU Mesocosm Facility, Houghton, MI, USA - PEATcosm2014_Bin06_10_metaG | ecosystem: Environmental > Terrestrial > Soil > Wetlands > Peat | place... | reverse complement strand
CTTCTGGATCTTTGCCGCTCGGGCCGAAAAGTGTAACCCATGTCTCCGGAACGTTCTGTTACCTATGTCTCGGAACGGACAAATGAACTTAGCCGAATCACGTCTTGCCCTCCCAGTCCGCTCTCAGTCCGCTATTTTTCGGCGAGAGCCGGTTCGGTTCCTGGCTGCGATGATGGTGAAGGACTTAAACTCGAACTGCCTATCGCTCAGTCCGCTTTCAGTCCGCTTCGGTCTGCGGCGTGGCTGAAAATCGCAGTCGGCATTGCCCCGCCGCAGCCATGCGATCCCGCCGACTGTATTAACAGGCCCCCTCAGGCGCAGCCCCATCGGGACGGAACCCGTAGGGAAAAGAAGACGAACTGTCCCCACTTTAGCGGTTTAGCAAGTTCGAATTCTGCCGGACTCTATTTGTCGGGCGGGACGAGCCGAACATCCATCCTGCTGCGGATCGTCCCCTCGCGTTTCGCAACTGGCAACAAGTCACCCTTGTGGGTTAGGAGTGATTTTTCAGTAGCCTTGCGCCATAGGTTGCACTGGAACCTCGACGGGTGGGATCCAGGGCACGTTGTTGAGTGGCGGGACTCCGCCGGGCTTGCGTGGCCGGAGGCGGAGAGCGGCGGCTTTGGTGTGTTTACGATGCCTGGTACCGGTTGAGTGCCGTAAGAAATGACGTAACTGCAAGCGAGCTTGGTGAAGCTGCGACTTGGAAGTGCCGATCGTGCAACCCAGGTTCCGGGCGATTTCGGCATGCGCCAAGCCTTGCACGTCGTGCAGCAAGAAGACTGTGCGATAACCGGTTGGCAGCTTTCCGACGGCGCGCCCGATGGCAATGCGATCGATGGTTCCGGCAAGCTGCAAATCCTCCACCGGGAGCAGATTCAGAAGCGAGGTTTCTCCATCACGCTCGGCGCTCGGCCCCAGTTCAACCGACATGGGGCGATGATGGTTGGTACGCAAGCGCATCAAAACCACGTTCACCGTCAAGCGGTGCAACCAAGTAGACAGAGCCGCGTCCCCGCGAAACGTGGAGAGCTGCAGAAAACATTGTAGAAATGCTTCCTGCATGCAATCTTCCGCTTCGGATGGTTCGCCAGTGATGCGGAGGCAGATGGAGTACACCTTGCGTCGATGAGTCTCATATAACGAAGAGAATGCTTCACTATCACCGGCTTGTGCACACCGGATGAGATGCATGAGTGCGGGCGAGTTAGCCATGATTGATTGACGTCCATTTCTTGAATCCAGAACCAACTATAAAGCGGATTGACGGCCCTGAGCATCGGGCATTCCAACTAAGCAGATCTGCGAAATGCCTGATTTGTGGGCACGCGGAAGACTAGAAGGGCTGTTTCACCAGCGGAGGATGACAGGATGACAGAAAGGTAAAATGATGTCGGAATCTAGATGAAAGAATCGGTCCGGCGAGTTGGGGTGTGGGAGATTGCTCGTGCGCGACTTCATCTGTGGGATTTCAGGATATGAACGTCCCTTCAGTGCGATTCGGCACTACCTGCGTTTCCCGAGTAATATCCGGTGCGGGTTGTGACGCGCAGTCGATCGGATCCGTCGAGCGCCTGAACCTGAATCGAGTGATAAGTGCCCGACGTGTGCGGATTCGAAGAGCGGTAGCCGATTGCGTACTGACTCCGGATGTCTCGCGCGATCGCACCGGTCATCGATTGGATTTCGTCGAGACTAGATGGAAAGAAGGCCATGCCTCCAGTTTGCTCGGAGAGGGTACGTAGGGATTTCCGATGACCGTCGTCTCGCCGCTCGTTCGGTTCGAGTGCGATGGTGTAGAGGACCGGTCCGTTCTTCGATTGCAACTTGTGGAGAACCTCCTGAAACGTCGCCTGGCTTGCATTGTCCCACCCGTCGGTCACAACCAAGAGAACTTTCTTTTGCAGCGGGGAAGTCTGGTTCAGGTGATCGACGGCTGCAATGAGCGCATCGTAGAGAGCAGTGCTGCCCCGCGTCTCTACCCGCTGCAGAGCTGCCCGCAGTTTGCTGACGTCTTGGGTGTAGTCCTGGTCAAGAAACGCATCTTCCCCGAAATTGACGACGAACACCCGATCCTCCTGCTGGCTTGCATCCACGAGTTGCAAGGCCGCTTCATTGACCTTCGCCCGCTTCGGCAACATCGAGCCCGAGTTATCGATCAAAATTCCCAGCGCGACGGGGACGCGCTCCTTGTGGAAGGACGTCAGTTGTTGCAGTGTGCCATCCTCGAGCACTTTGAAGTTGTCTCGGGTCAGACCGGTGATCAGCCGATTCTGATCATTTACAACAATTGCGTGCAGCATAACCTCTTCCACTTCCTTCTTAAAGACGAAGCCGCCGGATTCATCAACCTGGGACGAGACCGCATCGGCCGCTGGGGCACTGGTCGACGCCGTGGGCCCAGAGGGAGGGCTTGTGCTCTGGGCCGAACCTGCGCTGGCAAGTGTCAACAGGCAAACCAAGAATCGCGCGACCCCTACAAGACCACTGCCGCATCGACCCGCGCACATCTCCGCTCCTCCGAATATCGTGAATCGCAAGTCGTTGGCCCCTTCCCGCATCGCTAGGGATTTCTATGGACTAGATGAATTTCAGAGACAGACAGTTGGTTGGAATTGTGAAGTGGCTAGACCGGAATAGCCGAAACAGGTGACAAGGAAGGCCGGCTCCGCTAAAAGAAAAGCGCGGCCCTTTCAAGGAGAGGGCCGCGCGTGGACTAGGGCTCAGGTGCTCTTACCAGTAGCTGAAATTCAACTCGTCGAGCCAGACCGAGTAAGGCTTCTGCTCGTAGTTCCCGTCCTGCTGATAGTTGATCGTCACGCCATACCACGTCGTCGGCGTGGGACTGCCGTAGTAGTTGAGAGTCGAAGTCACTCCGTTGAGCGTGATCGATTGGAATAGGAGTTGATTGTCCGAAGTGCGCTGCACCTGGAGGACAAGATGGTTCCAGGCATTGGCCAACGGATAGCAGGCTACGCCGGTCGGGTGCCAGGCTTGGCTCTGATCGTCCCAGACGTCCCACTCATTGCCACCAGCGATCCGGCACTCATGCCCCCAAATAAAGGAGTAGCCGTTAACGAACTCGTTGATATCGAACTCCAGCGCCTGAGAGACGCTGGGATCTTCCACGTAAAAATGGACATCGTAGGTAAAATTGTAGAGGTTGGGGATGATCGTATGGTTGTTGTCGGGCATACCCTGAGAGGAGAAGTTCCCGATCAGATGGTTGTTCCAGAGGATATCTGAGTAATCGGTCTCTCCGCCAATATCCATGAGCGTTGAGTCTCCGCTGAGCGATGGCGACGAAATATTCTGGGTCATCGACCAGGTGGCCTGCGGGCCCGTCGGCTTGCAGGAACTGCAGATAGCGTATGCCGGAGGCAGAAGGGCATATCCGGTCCATCCCGGCTTTTGATGAAGGTTGGTGAAGACACCCGAAGTCGAGCCGCCTCCCACCGTGATCGTGATCGGGGTCGTTGCAGCTCCGCCGCAGTTATCCCACTCCTCGACCACCGTGTCATACACGCCAGCGTTAAGGGTAAGCGTTGTATTGAGCTGGGCACCTGGTGTTGTGTATGCGAGCTGACCGGACGCCGTATAGATTCCCATGGCGGAGACGCCTTTTGAGCAAGGAGAAGTCGCCGATGCCTCATACTGCACCGTAGAAGCGACTGTGCTGTTGGTCTTCGGTGTGGTGACGGTTACTTGCCCACTGCCTCCTGACCCGCCGCTTCCTACCGTGATGGTGATCGGAATCACCGAAGCTCCGCCGCAGTTATCCCATTCCTCCACTACCGTGTTGTACACGCCGGGGTTGAGGGTAAGCGCCGTATCGAGCTTGGCACCTGGTGTTGTGTACGCGAGTTGATAGGGCGCCGTATAGATTCCCATGGCGGAGACGCCTTTTGAGCAAGAGGAACTCGCCGATGCCACATACCGCACCGTCGTGCTCACGGTGCTTCCGTTGGCCGGTGTGGAAACGGAGACGCTCGCTAAGGCCAGGGTTCCCGAACTAAGTATCAGCAGAAGGGCAAACTTTCTCATAGGAGGACTCCGGTGGTCGCGTACAGGAACGGTATCTACTGGGTTTTAAGGATGGATTACCCCGGATTCTACGTAGATCATCTGTTCCGCTCAAGAGGAATCGTGCGGGAAAACCAATCGAAGGTACATCTGCCCGTGATTGTGACCCTGAAATTTAGTTCCCGAGTCCGCTTAGGCTAGGGTTTTCACTGATATATCGCACCGCGATACCGCATTTTCAATACCTTGCACATCTTAGGGCCATCTCTTTCACATCTCAACCACGCCTCAATCAGACTGGGCAAACAGTCGCGGTGAAGAGTCCGGGAGACGCCCTTATCCTTCCGGGATTGGCACTCTCGGAAAGGAAGGACGCGTGGAGTTGGGTGCGGTGGTAGTGGTTCCGGCCAGGGAAGACCTCACGACGGCGATGCTTGAGGCTCAACCCCACGCCCTGGCGGCTTCGGAAAATCGGCGACCGCTTTATTCCTCGCGGATGCCGATACTGGGCAATGACGCCTTGCGTCCGTGGATGGACTGCATCCGCAAGCTGGGATTGCAAAGTCTGTGGCTTACTTCCGGTTCTCGCGATACGAATGTGGCCCGTTCTGCCCTGGCTAGGTTTGCGCGCCAGGGAATCGAGCGACTTCTCGTGATTAAGCTCAAGTCGTATGCGGAGATGGATCTGGCCGATTTACTTCGCTTTCATTGCGAGAGCCGAAACCCGGTGACCGAAGCCCAGGATGCCCGAGGTCAGTTGGGAGTTTGCCTGCTCGATCACCTCGCGCTGCAAGCAACCGGGGAGAAATACCAATTCTCCTGCGCTCCAACCGACAGTGGGCGAACCCCGTATCAATTTCGAGGATATGCCAAGCGCATTTTGTCAGCGCGGGAACGGCAGGAGTTGGTTGGAGATGCGCTGACTGGGGCTTGCGCCCTGCGACCATTGGGGACCCAGATTCGCGAGCAGGTGTGGATCGGGGACGGCGCGGATCTCGCGAGTTCGGTGCGGGTCATCGGTCCAACCTACATCGGAGCGCGCACCATCGTCCGTGCGGGCGCGATCATCGGTCCTTTCGCCTCGGTGGAGCACGATTGTGTGGTGGATTGCGGAACTACGGTGCAGCGATCCACAGTTCTGCCGCATACCTATTTGGGGCCGGGCATTCTCATTCGGCACGGGATCGTGGACGGCGGACAGTTGGAAGATCTGGACTGGGGGACAGTTGCAGATCTGCAGCCAGCAGGTTTGGGAGGCAGGATCCAGCAGCATGAATCGCGTAGACAAGCATTCAGCGAGATCGATGTTTTCTCGCCACCGGGGAGGACCACCGCGTGGGACTTTGCTCCCTCCTCCGCCGCGTCGCAGCCGTGGCTCCAGGTGCAGCTGTGAAGACCGTTGCCTGGACCGTCCTACCCTTTCCTTGCGGGTCGAGTTCTGCGGGCCGCCGTGCGCTGCGGAAAGAGTTGCTTAAGGCTCTGCGCGTTTCCGGGTCACCCGTGATTGTGGATTTCTCGGGCTGTCGCACGTTGAATCATGAAGATATTGACTTGCTATTAGAGTGCGTGGCTGAAGTGGCGGGCCGAGATACGCAGGTGCTCTTCGTCGCGGGCTCCCGAGTCAACCGGGTGCTCCTCGAAGTGACCCGCATTTCTTCGCTCGTGCCCGTCTTCAATTCGGTAAAAGAAGCCCTTGCCTATCCACAGATTGCGGCAGAGAACGATGCTGAAGATCGACGTGCGAGCTGAGCTCAAGCACATTGGAGGTGTAAATGAACCCAACAGGTTGGAAATGTTCAAAATGCGTCCCGATTGCCATATTGGCGGGCGCATTTCTGATCTCGAGCGAGATGCCTCTTTTGGCGAGCCCTCCCCAGTCTAGCCAGTCCAACACCGCCGACCAGAAGGAAAACGGTTCGTTGCCGGATGCGCCGCTACCTCAGTCGGCACAGACGCTCCCGAGCCAGCAGGCCGCACCCGCTCCCTCAGGAACTGCGGGAGCGAAGGCTGCCAATGTAAAAGGGGCTCCGGCGGCCCAGCCAGCGGGCGCAGCAGTGGCGCCCGCCCGTCAGCGCGGTCATCGCTCACTCCTGATCAAGCTGGGGCTTCTGGCGGGAGCTGGAATAGCCGTCGGTTCCGCGGTCGCTTTGGCGGAGAGAAGTCCAGCGCGGCCGCCTGGCGCTTCATCAGTTGCGTCATCCACACGGCCATGAATCAGGGAGTTATCGCACACATGTCGGTTGACAACGCCACCCAAACCGATGCCACTCGCCCGTTCCTGATTACCTTCTCGGGAATCGACGGAGCGGGAAAGACCACACAAATCGAGCACCTCTCGGCATGCTTGCAGAGACGGGGCCTTCGCGTGTTACGACTCAGCTTCTGGGACGACGTTGCGGTCTGGTCGAAAATGCGCGCCGGAGTCGGCCAGGCAGTGAACTTCCAGCCCCCCGATCGGATGGCTGAGCATTCATTCACCCCCAGAAACAATAAACACGTTCGGAAGTGGTATTTGAGCGCAGCACGGTCGGGACTGTACATGCTGGATGTTGCGCGATTGCGCCGCTTGCTGGTCAATCGACATACAAAGCGCTCCGACGTCGTTATCTTTGACCGGTATATTTACGACCAAATCGCGAATATCTATTCCCAGTCACGTGCAGCTCGCGGCTATGCCAAAGTACTCGTGAAGCGAGCGCCCGCTCCCGACCTGGCTTTCGTCCTCGACGCGTCACCCACCGCAGCCTTTGCACGGAAGCCGGAATACCCTCTCGAATTCATGCATAAGAATCGTCAGAATTTTCTGCTTCTCCGGGAACTTGTTCCGCGACTGATCGTTATTTCTGACGCGAAAACGGAGGACGTGAGAAGTGAAATTTATGGTCACATCAACCGATCGAGGCTGGCAAAGGACAGTTTGCCTGAGGAAAAGACTGAAGTCCAGTGGGCAGCGTATTAGTCCGGTATCAGAGTTCCCGTAGCGTGCGAAACGACCCAACGGCGAGTGTCTAGGTTCCATCGAAGGCTCACGCGTTACTGAAAGCGGGGCCTTGAATGATACCGGGGAGTTCAGAGAATCGCCTTGCCGTAGTGATACCGACGCTCGATGAAACGGGAAATATCGACATCGTACTCAGCGAACTCACCGCTGCATTGAGCGAGACCCAATATGAATACGAGATCGTGGTCGTGGATGACGGAAGCACCGACGGAACGGTGGAACAGGTTCGTGAGTGGACAAAGCGAGATCCGCGAATTCGCCTCATCTCACGCGCCGGAGAACGGGGCCTGGCAGGGGCGGTGCTGTACGGCTGGAGTCAATCCCGAGCGAACCTGCTCGGCGTGATCGACGGTGACTTGCAGCATCCCCCGGAGTTGTTGCCGGAACTGTTGAAGGCAACCGAACAAGCCGATATAGCCATCGCCAGCCGCTACGCTCGGAATCACGGAACCAAGGGTTGGAATCCGCTGCGTGCGGCCGTCTCCCGGCTAAGCACGCTCGTGGCCGCGCCTCTGATCTCCAAGAAGAACCTTGGAGTGACTGACCCGATGTCTGGTTTCTTCGTGATCCATCGCCGCTGCATCGAGGGGCTAACCTTCCAGACCACCGGCTTCAAACTCTTGCTTGAAATCCTGGTCCGCGGGCGCATCCGGACAGCACAAGAGATCCCGTATCACTTCGGTCTTCGCCGGGCAGGCCGAAGCAAGGCCAACGCTACCGTCGCCTTCCACTATTTGCACCTCCTGGGCCGGCTCTCGCGGGATCTGGTGCTGCGCTCGAGCGAGCAGTGAAGATCGCGCTCATCACCTCGTTTCCGCCGAGTCGCCATGCCCTCAATGAATATGGCTTCCACATGGCGGAGCAACTTCGGCAAGAGCGATGCATTGATCTGACGGTGTTGGGAGATTATCTTTCCACACCCGGCGATGAACTCCCCGGCTTTAACGTCACTCGCTGTTGGGGTTTCGGAAGGCCTGGGAACCTAGCCAGCCTGTTGCGCGCCATCCGAAGCGCAAAGCCTGATGTGGCCTGGTTCAATCTGGGTTTCGCCAGCTTCGGCGCCCGTCCCCTTTCGGCTTTGCTCGGTCTCATGACCCCGGCTGCAGCCCGAGTGAATGGAGTGTACTCGCACGTTACGCTGCACCAGTTATTCGAGACGGTCGATTTGGAAGACGCCGCTGTTACCTCGCCCCGACTGTACCGAGCGGGAGGCTGGCTGGCAACGCATCTACTCCTGAGCGCGAACTCGCTCTCCGTGCTCCTACCCGCCTATCGTCGAACTTTGGAGGAGAAGTACCGGCGCGGCCGGGTCAGTGTGCGGTCGCATGGGATCTTTGCCGGGAGGCCGGACCCTCCAGACTTTACACGGCGGGGAAACCCGATTCACCGCATTCTTGCCTTTGGAAAGTGGGGGACGTATAAGCGTCTCGATCTACTGATTGAGGCGTTCAATCGGGTAGGTACAAGGGTCTCCAATGTACAGCTGGTAATCGGTGGCGGCGATCATCCAAGAACTCCTGGCTATGTGGCCTCGATGGCGCAGCGCCATGCTAACGATCATATTCGCTTTCTCGGCTATGTATCTGAGGAGTCGATTGCCGACCTGTTTCGTGAAGCAAGCGTGGCGGTGATGCCGTACACGTCGTCCGCCGGATCGAGCGGCGTGGCTCACCTCGCGGCCCAATACGCTGTCCCGGTCATCGCCTCCGGCATCCAGGACTTTCGCGAGCTTGCCGAGCATGAGGGGATTGCCATGCGGTTCTTCACGCCAGGCGACGTGAACAGCCTAGTCGAGGAACTGCTCCTTGCCTTGAATTCTCCGGTTGAGCTGAAGGAGATGGCTTGGCGGAGTTACGCAGCCGGGGTGGCCATGAGCATGCCGCTCATAGTGCGGGAATACATCGGGTCTTTCCGCCAGCACGAGCGCATCAAGATCCTGCAAGCGGCGGCCGGCCTGCGTCGCACCGGTCAATTCGACAGGTCGGACCAGCTTGCTCGCACCGTGGGCGAGAAAATTCAAAAATGGCAGGATGAAGACCAGCTTGTCAGTTCCTCTGCGTAGCCCTGCCGCACTCGATCTGGTCATTTCGAACTCAGTCAACCGTGACCGATAGCCGCTTCGATCGGTCGGCGATGGTCCTAATCTATTTCTTATCCGGATCCTGGAGCTGGGAGTTCGGCGGCAGGGAGGAATCCATCGGCTGCGGTCTGGGCATCGCATTCCGGTCCGGTTCGGAATTCGGAAGCGGCAGGGCTGGGAGAGCCGGGGATCGAACCCCAATCGGAGGCACGGGCGTTGCATCCTGCTCGCGGCTCGCAGAAACCGCGTCGCGATGCTTCAATTCGATGGGTCTTTGTGCACGGCGCTTCGTCTCTTGAATCGCCTTCAGTGTGGCTTCCACATCCAACTGGTTGGCGTCGGCCAGGTTGTCGATCTTCTGTCCCTCAGCATCACGGCGCGTGGCATAGCTCACTCGGGCCTTCGCATCGCGCCCAGAACGCGCTGCCTCGTAATACATTTCGGCGCTCTCCCGATCACCCGCCAGTTCGGAAACGTAGCCCAGATTGTTAAGGGTGAACGCATTCCGCGCGTCCCGTTGATATGCTTCCAGGAAAAACTCCCGTGCGACCAACGGGTGGTTGTCGTTGAGCGCCGCCACTCCGCGCAGATTGAGGCGAGCGGTTGCTGCCTCAGCCCCCTCGCCCCGGGCGATCTGCTCGCTGACGGCCGCTGCGTTTCCCGCCGCTACTTCGCTGATCGGCCGGCCGCGCCACTTCACGCGCGGAGTCACGACAACCCGCTGCGTCGAATGCAGGCTGGCGGCCGCGGAGTAACATCGGAGCGCCCCCCCGATATCTCCCACGGCCTCGAGCGCATAACCGAGATTGTTGAGTAGAAACGGATCGCGAGGATGGCGCGGCAGAGCTGATTGCAGCAGGTTCCTGGCTTCAAACACCTGCCCTCGTTGAAGCAGCACAATCGCCCGCTCGTTGATCTTGCTGATCTCCTGATCAGAATCCTGCACCTGCCGCAATGCCTGATCGAGGGGCTTGCCCCTGAGGGCCACTTCGCTGGATTGGTCGATTACGGCAGCCGTATCGTCCCGCGCCGCGAGTGCATAGTAGCGCAGTGCTCGATCGGCATCGCCCTCCAATTCGGCGACATATCCGAGATTATTTAGAGTGAATGGGTCTTCCGGATCCAGCAGGTAGGCCCGATAGAAGAGTCGCTTGGCCTTTTTTTGATGCCCGCGCTTGAGTTCGGCCACCCCCTCGCGGTTTAGCTTCTGGCTGGGCGTGGATACGCTGCGCTGCGGAAGTGTGACCTTCAAATCGCTCGCGAACCCCTGGCTTGCCCCTGCGAGAAGTTGCATAGCCAGCAAAGCGGGTACCGCAACGAGTGTTCCTAGCTTGTTCAAGTTCATTCAGCTGCCTGCACTATGATGTTTGAAAGCCGTCGTTCGGTTGGACTCCAGCAAAATACCCGCTGCCGACGCCCATCCGGAGTCGCACCATTCAGCATCCAAGAAACGATGACAAGGCTTCTCTGGACGATGATCTTGATAGCAGCCTGCGTGCATGCGCAAGTTGCCGCGCCCGCCACATCCGAAGGTCCTGGCCCGCAGCCAACGGTTGCGACCGCCAAGGATCTGTCCTCAGCACGCACGCCTGGCGGCAAGGTAGGTCTGGTGCGCGGGGTACTGAAGCGGCTCGATCCGATCCACGATCAGCTGTTGATTCACACCTTCGGGGGTGGCGATGTCCGGATTGCCTTCGACGCGCGCTCTCAACTATTTACCAAAACTACGCGCACGCGTTTGACCAGCATTCCCGTTGGATGCGTGGTGTCGGTTGACACCGTGATCTACGGAGGAAAGCTGTTCGCGCGCTCGGTGCGCACAGGCTCATCCAGTGCAATTGACCTCAGTGGGCAGCTGGTGAGGTACGATGCAGTCAAGTCCCAGCTCACCCTGCGCGATGCCACAAGCCTGGAAAGCATCTCGCTGCGCATTATTCCCGGCACCATGGTTCTGAACCGGGGCCAGCCCGCCTCGCTGCAGGCTTTGTCTCCGGGAATGCTCGTGAGAGTGCAATTCTCTCCAACACAAAAGGTGGCAAACAATGTTGAGATACTCGCCGAACCTGGGAATTCTTTTACATTTGAGGGTCGAATTGTGGCCGTAGATCTGCGTGCGCGTGTCCTGGCCCTGTCCGAGGATTCCGACCAAAGCGTTCGCGAACTCGCCATCACCTCGCTGGATAGCGCCAGTCTCGGTCTCTTGCAGGAAGGCAGCGACGTCAGTATTCGGGCCGAGTTCGATGGAGACCGCTACAACGCTCGCTCTGTCACCGTCGTATCGCGCACTCCATGAGTCTCTCGCTACTCCCCGCGGGTGCGCTTCCGTGAGCTTTCAGGACGTCTCCATCTCGGCGAGCTTGTCCCGCAGTGTCCGCGCGACGAAAAAATCTACGTCGCGAAACATATACCGGACCGTGTGCCCGGCATAGCGCGTCAGGCTTCGCAGGTCGGTATTGTGCCAACAACACGAGTTCATATTGGGAGAGAAACCGCAATAGAAACGGAAGCGGCTGTGCGCCGATTCCGGCATCGTGAGCATCGCTGCTGCCATGCGGTGATTTCCCTCGATAATCGTCAGCGGGTGATGCTCGTCGACGCCGATCAGCAACACAACATTTGGCACTTGGCTCCCGCGGAGATCGGTTGCGATCGCCCTGAGCTTTTTCAGGAACCGGCTCTGCCGCCCACGAGCCAGTTCCGCTTCGATGCGGCCGACCATTTCCGTCAGGTAGAACCCGCCTCCTGCAAAGTGCCGCCACTCGTTGCGTGGAAATGACCGCAGGCGCGGCAAGTCGCGCGCGGTCAGTTCAATCTCCCACCACTGCGTATCGGCAGGCAGTTCACGCCACAGGCCCCCTCGTCGGCGGAACAGCAACGCGTGACGGATAAAGTTTTCATGAGGACGACCGAGATCCGCCTGCTCCACAAGGTACTTGAAATCACGGCGATAGGGATCAAACTCGGGATGGTAGAACTCACCCCGTAAGAATTCCGCGACGATCTCCTCCTCCCGCACGGGTCGCAGGCGCCGCAGAGGTTCCGGAGTTGGCGGACAAGGCTCGGCTTCGCCCTGCTCGCGGAAGAGCGGGATCGTGACGAACACAAGCAGCCCGCACATGACGAACAGTTGCACCTGAATCACCTGGGCCAAGGAATTGTGATAACGCCATATGGCTCCGGCCATCAAGACGCTCGCGCCCAACTGCACCCACGCCGCGGTGCCGATGCGCCGTGAGATCTCATGCATCATGACAACTACGGCAATGCAATAGATGCCGGTCATGACCGCATACTCGGTCAAAAGTGCGGAGAACGACGCTGCCGTGCCCAGCAGAAACGACTTACCCAGCAGCATGGCCCATATGGCCTGAGGTGCCAGAGCAACCGCCGCGATGAATGCGGCCGTGACTGTTCCCACCAGGAGCAACCCGGTATAAAGCACCGAGTGCCCCCTCTGGCCAGGCGTATCACTGGCCGACACCGGAAACATGCTGCTCACCACCGACCATGACAGCATGAAGACTACGCGACCTACCAATGCCACGACCGCGTACACTCCCGCTGCCGATGGCGGAAAGAAATGTTTCACCAGCAAGATATCGAGGTTACTGAGAATCACCTGCCCGATGAAGTACATCACGGCCTGCATGCCCTCGCCAAAAGGCGCGATCTTAATCAGTCCTGGTGTCGCGCGGTACTGGGCTCCCGGCTTAGCGACGATGTAGGCCGCCACGATTGAGAGCAGCACCGCCGTCATCACACCGGTCACGCCCATCCGGAAACGCAGGAACAGCAGAGCCCCGCCCAACTTAACCACCACCTCCACGATCACATTGATGGCGAGGCCTCGAAAGTTGTAACAGCCCTGCATCCTTCCGCGCCGTACTCCCAGCGGTATGTACACTCCGGCCGCAATTGCGAGCAACACCAGGTCATGCTGCGCCGGCAGGTTGAAATACGCCTTGAGGTAGGCGCTGCCCGCGGCGAGCAGGACGGCAACCCCCAAGCCCACTTGCCAGGCCCGACGCAGCATGCTGGCGTAGATTTGCGCTTGGATGGTCTCCGAATTCCGAGCGATAAACTTTGAAGTTATTATCTGGAACGATAAAGTGATCGCCGACAATAGCATCAGCAACGTATATAAAGCAGAGGCGTGGCCGAAACCTGAAGCACCCAACATCCGCGCAATCAGGATGTTGTAGAGGAGGTTGGTGGCGGCCACCAGCACAGTGCTCAGCAACAAGATGGCACTGCCGCGTACTACGCGCCCACGCAGGATTTCGCGGTGGCTCAGGCTTGCCGTCAGTTGCGTTTGTGGAAGCGTCGTCATAAGAAATTGTTGCGGTCCTCAGGCAGTTGGTGCAGGTGGAACCAAATGCATCAAAAAGTGAACTGCGCCACCGGAACGACTTGGGTGCGCGCTTGTCCCGGAAAATCGTAAAAGCTTTGCTGTGCCAGGCCAAAAGAGAATCTCAGGGGATGAGCGAGTAACGCCGTCTCCGAGCCCAAGCTCCTGTCCCCGCCACGTTCGTGCGTGTAGGCGAGCATGAAGCTCGACGTCACATTGTCGTACGCGTGAAAGCCGCGCCCTGAAGACCACGCGCCCGAGGCGGACATTTCCCAGTGTTGGTTGATCTTGTCGTCCACCCCAAAGCGCGGACGAAGAGTTTGCGCGATCGCGTACTCGTTGCCTTCAACCCGCCACGCACGCAGAAACTCCGCCACCACCGACGCACGGAGGCGGGATCCGAACCCATGCTGCAAGCCCGCATAGGAAATCGTCTGGTAGTACTCCTGTACCGATGGTCCGAAGAGCAGGTCACGCGCGCTGTACCCGGTAAGCAGCACCGTTTTGCCCCAGGGCCGGCCCACGCGAAAATCAAGTGCCCCGGAAAAGTCCCGCGAGTGCAGATCCTGCTCCGTGAACGGACCCGCTTCGCGGATCAAATTGCCGGAAAACGAGAGCCAATTACCGATCGGGCTGCTGGCCACATACAGGAACTGGCGAAACAGATTCTGATCCAGGGCCACTGCGGCGAGCGTGTCGCGCCGGACCGTGTACTGTAATCCGGGCATGACGCTAAGCTTCACGTTGCCCAGTTGCACAACGGGCGCCGTTGAAATATTGAAGATTGTGTCGAAGGTATTGCGATCCTGAATCAGAAGTTCACTCGGGAATGAGAAGCTACCCTGAGCATTGCGCTCAGCGACAAAACCTTGAATCGCAGGAAGCGAATCCGGCCGGAATTGAAAGCGCGAATCAGCGAAAGTCTCGATCGTACGCCGCGGGGGTGGCAACAAGGCTCCGGCATTTTGCACACCGAGCAGACGAGCATCCATCTGATAGATATTCTCGTCTTCAAACACAGCACCTACGCGTACACCAGAACCCAAGCCAATGCGATCGGTGATGGGACGGCCTTCTTCTTCGGCCAGTTCCATCTCTGCGATGCGGGTCGCCGGGTCCTCCGGATCCAGTTGGCTGGCGAGGACGAAGGTCGCAAGCGCGAGCTCGTGCTCGCCGCGCTGCCGGTAAACGTTGCCCTGAGCGACCAGAAAGTCATAGTTGTTCTTGCGCTCAGGATCGTCGGACAGGCTGGCCAGTTGCAATTCCGCGCTACGCGTGTCGCCCAGGGCCAGCGATGCATTTGCCATACCCACCGCCACCGCAGTGTCATCGGCGCCCAGGGCATGTGCACGCCCATACATCTGCTGCGCCAGCGGATACTCGTGGATACTCATCAGGATGTCTGCCGCGTTCAGGTAGTCTTCAGCGGAGGTCACATCGGTGGGCGCAACTCTCGCCTCGGCAAAGCCGAGCGCCACCTGTTGCTGCGCGTCAGGGGCCTTGCCTTCTTCCGCAAACAGTCGGCCCAAGGCAAGCCGGACCTGGAGGCGATCGTCGTCGGAGCTTTCGAGCGCCCGCGTGTACGTAGTCATGGCCCGGTCGCGACGGCCCAAGATGCGCAGGGTGTCCGCAGTCACGAGCAGGATTTTGTAATCCTTCCCCGCAGTGCGCTCCGCGGCATCAATTGCCTGCATAGCTTCGGACGACCGACCGAGTCGTGCATAGCATCTTGCAAGCTGCGCCGAGATCATGGGGTTGTCCGGCGCAACCGCGAACCCGTCGCGCAAAGTGTCAACAGCGTTCGCATACTTGTGTGCCCGGTACTGCACATCAGCGAGTGCGATGTAGGAATTTGCGGCATTCGGATTCAGCTTCAGAGCTCGCCTGTACTCGCCTTCCGCGCGCGCCAGCATGGCTCGCTGGCGGTAAGCTTCGGCCTTGACGAGATGCAGACTCTCCGAGTCAGGAAGTAAACGGCTTGCTACTTCAGCCTCTTTCAGCGCTGCCGAGGAACGCCGCAACTGGAGCAGAGCGTAGGCCAGTCCGAGGTGCGCTTCGCCGTACTGTGGATTCAGCTCCAGGGCCTTGCGGAAGTCCTGCTCCGCCTTCGTGGCCAGACGCATATCGTTGTACACATAGCCGCGGTTCATGTAACCCACAGCGATCGTGGGATCGATCTCCAGGGCGTGCGTAAAGTCGTCGGCGGCCGCCTGGTACTCGTCGTGGTCGGCGTGCACGTACCCCGCAATCAACGGCAGGTCGCGATCGCCCTCAAGAACGGGTTGAAAGCGGTCCACCATCTTCATCGCTTCATCGAGGCGCTTGAGAAACAAAAGGTCATAAGCAAGATAATCCACCGCCTCACGATCTTTCGGCAGCTTCTGGATCACCTGATACCCGAGATCGGCCGATTCCGCATAGCTCCCGGTCATCGTCAAGTATCGCTCATGCTCCCGCATGACTTGCGCATTTTGCCGCACTTCTTCTGACGCACGCGTGAGCCACTCCTTCGCCTGGGCGGCGTGGTGTGCTTCAAGCGCCGCATTCATCGCGCCCGAAACAATCAGCGGATTGCTCGGCGACCTCTGGAACGCCCGCTCGTAACTCTCCTGCGCTTCCGGAAATTGACGGTTCTCGCTATACAAATCGCCCAAAGCCAAATAGGGTGCATAGTCATCGGAATGCTTCTTGGCTAATTCCAGGAAGTAGCCGCGAGCAGCCTCGGAGTCGCCCATCTCGCGCGACAGGAAGCCGAGCGAGCCTAAGGCTGCCGCATTCGATGGATCCATGGCCAGCACCTCGCCATAGGTCTTCCGGGCTTGTTCCCTGCGCTCCAACTTCCAGAGAAGATTCGCGTAGTTGAGAAGCAACACGGCGTTGCGAGGTTCGAGCCGCATGGCTTCTTTTAAATCCTTTTCAGCAGAATCGACATTGCCCGCCGCCACTTCCGTTGCTGCTCGAACTCGCAGAAAGTCGGGACGCGCCGGGCCTGCCACATCGATGGTGCCGATCGCGTTCGCCGCCTCTTGCGTGACGCGCTCTGCGTTCGAGGTGTCTCCGGCATCGCGGTAAAGCTGGGCAAGATCCACGCGCAGCGAGACTGGATAGAGAACACCCTCCGGCACCGCTTCGGGTAGGTGCCGCAACGCAGCCTCGTATTCGCGGATCGCATTCTGGTTCCGGTGCTGGGCCGCATCGAGCCTTCCCCGCAACGCATACCCTCGGTAGTGTTCGGGATTCAGCGTTGTGGCTTGGGTCAGAAGGGCCGTGGCTTTGTCGAACTCTCCAGCATTCAGCATGGCTTGCGCGGCATTGAGTTGGATCTCAATGTCTCGCGGCGCGCGGCTTGCCGCTGCGCCATAGGTGCTCGCAGCCCCTTGTGGATTGCTGGCCAGCGCGTAGGAGTATCCGAGTTCGGCGAGCGTGCTCCCGTCTTTCGGATGTAAGGCCTCCAGGATATGGATCGCCTCCTCGTACTTCCCCGTGTCGCGGTAATACGACGCAACCGCACGCAACACCTCGGGATTGGCCGGAGCCGAACGGCGCGCTTTCTCCAGCATCTTGTGCGCTGACTCGCCGTCCCCGGTTCGATCATAGGCGCGGGCCAATAGAAGTTCGGTTCGCGCCGACGGCTTTACCGCGTCCGAGCGTTGCAGATAGTCGAGCGCTCGTTTCGGATCGGTGGGTAGCAGCAGTTCGCCCGCGAGCTGAAGATCCACATCGCTCCTGGGATTCGCGGCCAAGGCCTCTTCCAACGCTTGCTGCGCCTCCGCGGTGCGCCCCATTCGGGCGTAGGTTTGCGCCAGACCGGAAAGCCCCTCCACCGAAGATCTCTTCAGGGCGAGGCCCCGGCGATAGGCATCGACGGACAGCGCATACTGTCCGCTCAGTCGCGCTGCGTAAGCCAGCGTAAACCAGAGATCAGGATTCTGCGGAGCGGCGTTCACTGCACGCTGGGCATGCGCAGTTGCGCCCGCCGCGTCTCCGTGCTGCAGGGCGGTCTGTGCGGCTCTCGCCTCGCGCGCCACCTCGATGCTCGCGCCCCAGCCCATCCCGGTCTCGTTACCTGCGCTTTGTGCGGTTCGCTTTTGCGAAGGCGCGGGTGAAGCGGAAGAGGTTGGGCCGTCCACATCAAAGGTTTGGGCGGCGCCGGCAGTGGCCACAAGCAGGACTGCAAGCCGCACCGAGCTGCCGAACACCGGGCCCCTGAAGGCTGATTGCACTTCTTCTCCCCGAACTCTTGGCTGATAATCCGGCTGGTGGGGTAGGGTACAAACCTGACCTTCCGGTGCCGCTCAGATGCAGGAAACTCCCGATGTGGTTGGGCAGCTTTGCACGCGGTAACACCCAGCTGCAAGAAATCCGTACCAACCTTGCTCGGATTCGAGGCATCCAACCCCCGACTCCATGAGACCCCTCGAAAAAACATTTTCGACTGAAACCAGCATCTGGCAACGCCCGATTCCTGTCGCTGCCATCATCTTGCTGGCGCTTGCCATCCATGGACCTTTGCTCGTAATGCAGCTGCCGGCGACTACCTCCTATGACGCAAACTTGCACATTTTTTTTGCGTCGCACTATGCTCATCACTGGTTCGATCCCTGGAACGAAAAGTGGTTTGGCGGCTTTTCCCAAACCACCTACCCTCCGCTGACTCACCAATGGATTGCGCTGCTCTCGTATGTCATCGGGCTCACCGAGGCCTTCATGCTGGTACAGTTGGCCGCCGTCGTCCTGCTGGCGGTGGGTACGTACCGGTTCGCGCAGCTCTGGGTGAATGACCGCGCAGCGAGCTATGCAGGGGTGCTGGCCGTGTTCGCCGGCAGCATCGCATTCCTTGTCTATTCGGCCGGGCAGTTGCCAACCACGCTGTCAGCATCTTTGTATCTTCTGGCGTTGCCATATTTCTATTCGTGGTGCATATCGGCCAGCTGGCGATCGCTGCTAAACGGTATTGCTCTCGCGCTGGCTGCCGCGTCAGCCCATCACGTCACGCTCCTGTTCGGCTCCGTCCTCTTCGCCGTGCCGGTCCTGTGGCTGGCGTGGCACGACGGTCGCGAGAAAGAGGAACCCGGTCTCCCAATCATGGGGCGCGGTTTCGTTTTCGCAGCGATTGCCGCAGTGGGGGTTGGAATCGTCCTGTTGCCTTACTGGATTGCAATCCTCCGGCATCCCATCGAGCAGATGCCCATTCCGCACGCGAGCCGCTCGAACCTCCTGATGAATTGGGTATACGGCATGAATTACTTCATTGTGCCGTATGGCGCTTTGATCCTCGCGTTGCCTTTCATCGTGATCAAAGGTGCATCGAATTCTCGCTTGCGAATCTTGCTGCTTGCGTTCTGGGTCACGTTCCTGATTGCGTTGGGCGGCACAACGCCGGTCCCGCGCTGGATCTTCGGCCGGGCCTTCGAAATTCTCACCTACGAGCGCTTCACATTGTGGGCGACCGTTCTGGCACTGCCGATTGTGGGAGTGTTAGTGGCACAAGTCATCGATCGTTTCCCGCGCTCGGGTGCGATCGGAGTCAGTACGGCCGCTATTGCGAGTCTGGCGCTCGCGCTGGGTTGGCTATCCTGGAGTCCCTTTCGGGTGTCTAGTTCGCTCAATGTAGATTCAGTGGTCGGATTCCTGAATCGCGACGGCCACGATCAGTACCGCTATCTCACACTCGGATTTGGCAATGCTCTCTCCAAGGTTTCGACTTATACAACCGCGAACAGCGTGGATGGCGAGTACAACTCGGCGCGCCTGCTGCCAGAGATGACGCGTTACGGCGCAGCGCAATTGACCAGCGCGAAGTTCTTTGGCGTCGCCGGCATGGATTCGCTCCGCGCCATGCTCCAGCATGCCGACCATTACGGTCTGAAATTTATCTTCCTTCACGATCGGTTTTATGAGCCCCTCCTCGTGTTCGGCGGATGGCGCCAGGTCGAGAGTTATGACTCCGGCACCATCACCGTGTGGTCTAAGGATGACGCGCCTCCTGCGCGCAGGATCCCGTCAGATGCCGTGCCCGCTCCATGGGAAGGGTGGATGTGGGGCATTCTGCCGATCGGCAGCAGCTTTCTGGCAATTCTGTTTTTGTGGTTGCTGGTCGAACCGCGCCGCATACAAGTCGAGCCACGCCGAGTGCGGGAAGAAATCGTCCTTCCCAGGGAAGCGCCGGAAGGCGTTTATGTCGGCGGGGTGCGCTCATGAAGTGGGCGTTGGTTGCTTTTCTTGCCATTGCTACCGCAGTTCTGGTTGCCTTTGCCTGGCTACAGTCCGGAGGCATGAAGCAGCATACGATGTTCTCCGCGGTGACTCCCGAACAGGCTGTTCAAGCTCTGATGAGCCAGATTCAGGCTCACAACTACCAGCAGGCCTATGCTTCGCTCGATCGCAGCAGCGATACGGATCTGGCATCCTTCACTCGCGAGTTGGCTGGCAGCGACGGCAGTTTGCGCACCTACTCCTCGCTGCAGACCACGGAGGTTTCGCCGTTACACGCAGATCGTGATCAGGCTCTGGTCCGCGTCCGGATGAATTGGTCGAGCGCCATGGGGTCGCTCGATGATGTGCGGGATTTCGACGTGCGCCGCGATGGTTCGGTCTGGCGTCTGGTGTGGCCGAAACCGACGCTTTCCACGGTGCCCCAGCAGGTGGTGTCGGTGAACTACTTGAACTGGGACGTCATCGGCCGCAACCCATCGCAGAACTGGGGCGCGCAGGAGGTAGACGCGCCGAAAGTGCGCATAACAAGCATGAACGCGATTGCACGCTCTGGTCACGTGGTGATTCTCGGGGAAGTCGAGAATGAAGACACCGTTCCTGCGTATTTGAACGTGAATGCGACGCTGCTGAAAACGGACGGTTCTCCAATCGAGGAAGAAGGCAGCTTCGATCTGATCTCGCACGTGCTGCTCCCCAAGCAGGTTTCGCCTTATCGCATTGACTTTCCGGGTGTTCGCATGGATACGGTAAAGAGCGTGCGCATGGACGCGCGCGCTCTCTTAGTCCCGGCCAGTGCCGATCCGGTGATTGCGGTCAGCGACCAGGCGTTGAGCAAAGACGGATTGGACCGAAACGTGTTGAAGGGCGAATTGGTGAATCAAAGCGGCCGTCCCGTCAACATCGCGCAAGTCCTGGCAACCTACTACGACAACTCCGGAAAAGTAATCTGGGTCTCGGATGGTTACGTGGATCAGGCTCTCATGCCGCAAGTGCCCGTACCGTTTGCTGTCGACATCCCGGATGACATCGCGGGACGGCTGAAGAGTTATCGCGTCATAGTCAATCACTACTCGAGGACGAGCAACTAGCATGAAATGCCCTGCCCGAAGCAATTTCGCATTTCGCAAGGGCCTGGCCGGTTTGGCGTTGCTGTGCGTATTGCCATGGTGCGCGTTGCCTTGGGCAAAGGCTGCTGAACTGCACGTGCCCGCCATTGTAGAAGCAGGCCAAGCCTTCTCAATTCTCGTCGAGGGCTCCGGGCAAGCTACCTTCTACCTCCTTGGTCCTGACCATGTTGTGAAACGTAGCGTGAGTCTAGGGCGCGATCTGCAGATTCAATCCAGCGACGTGCGCACCGCGGGCCGCTACCAGCTAATCCTCTGCGACCTGGCATCCTCATGCACTTCCGCCACGTCCGAGGTGAGGGCCGCACAACCGGCGCACTTGAGCTTCTTTCTACATCCTTCGCGGGTGCCCGTATCCACTCGCGATTCGATTGATGCCACTGCGTTTGTGTTTGATCAGTACTTCAACCTGGTTTTGACCCCTTCCGCGGTGGATTTCCGGATCACCCCGGCCAGCGGCGCCGGCTTCTCACGGCGAGTTTCCACGCAGAAAGGTGTCGCCTGGATGCGCATGGACTCGACAGCACATGAAGGGCGAGTTCAGGTGACCGTAGTCTCAGGCAATGTGGAGGAAGCGCGGGTGATTCAACAGATCGCGGCGGAGGCCTGCGGATTGCGCATGAAAGCCGTGGCCAACGGGAATATGGTGGCCCTCGAAACCGATCCCGTGCGCGATTGCAGTGGCAATGCACTTCCCGATGGCACGGTCGTTTCGTTTACCAAGATTGATAAGGCGGGCAAGAGCACGGTGGACACGCCGATCAAGAAAGGTATAGCACGAGTGCAGTTTAGTGTTCACGGGCGGGCGCAGATCAGCGTCGCATGCGGCGTCGTGCTGGGCAACGAAGTCACCCTGAACGGGAAATTATGAAGAGCATGGCCGACATGACGCTGGCGCTGAAGAGGATTTCATCTGGGCTGGTCAAGCCTGGGTTCGTCAAGCCTGGGTTCGTCAAAGCTGGGTTCGTCAAAGCTGCGAGCTTCCTGATTGCAGCTTGTGTTCTGGGGAGCGCCCAATCTTCGCCACCGATTCACCTCCCACAGGTCCACCTCGATGCCGGCGAACTTAGCCCGCGTCCCATCGAGGAACTCACGGGAACGACGATAGCGCGCCATTACGCACTGGCATGGCATGATTTAGCAGAAGCCCTGGAATCCGGTCGAGCCGAAGGACTCGAAGAGTTCGTCGGATTCGCAAAAGATCGCCTTATGCGGAGAATCAGTGAGCAAAAACCGGCGGGCGTGCATGTTCAAATTGTGGATCACGGCCACCATCTGAAGGCTGTCTTTTATTCCACCGATGGAACCGCGATGCAGCTTCTCGACCAAGCCCAGTTGGAGATCCAGACTTTCGACGGAAACAAGTTGCTCGATACACAGAATGCGCTCCACGAGTACATCGTTCTCATGACCACCGGCACAGATCGCTGGTACATTCGCGATCTCGAAGAAGTCTCTGCCAAACCCTTCTGAGGCCTGCTTAGAACGCCTGCTTCGGACGAACGATTGGCAGCGTTGTCTCATCGTAACCAGAGCAGAACACCGATGAAACCTTACCAGTTCGCCCTTTTGGCGTATGTCGCGGTCCTGAGCTCTATTCCGAGCGCGTGCACGCACGCGAATTCGCGGAATCTCGCGCTCAAGGATCTCCCTGCCTCGCCGGGCAATCCCAAGATTATCGCGGACTACCAGCCCTGGTTCGGCGACCCTGAGCACGTCGACGTCGGCTATAACAGCCAGGACCTGAACGTCCTGCGCAAACAAATTGAGAGCGCCCGCAACCTGGGCATCTATGCCTTCGTGGTGGATTGGTATGGTACACGGCGTCCTTTTCTCGATCGCAGTACTGTGCTCCTCCAGCGAATTGCCAGCGAGCAGCACTTTCACATCGCGCTCATGTACGACGAAACCCAGGATGACAACGGACACGCGACTGACGATGCGATGGAAGCGATGGAACTGGCGTACGAGAAATACATCGGGCCCGCCGCCCCGGGACGCGATGCTTACCTGCTGTATCGGGGTCGCCCCGTCGTCTTTGTTTTTCCCAAACGCGGCCACACGGATTGGAATCAGGTGCGCCAGCAGGTGAATCAGTGGGAATCGCCGCCAATCCTGCTGTACAAGGATGACCCGCCACCGCAGTTCGTCAAGTCCTTCGACGGCGAATACGCGTGGGTGCATCCCGGGAGCAAGGGGTGGACTCCGGACGGCCAGGCGTGGGGTGAAGATTACTTGAGCGATTTCTACGCGAAGATGCGAAGCAAACATCCGGACGAGGTTACTGTGGGCGGTCTGTGGCCAGGCTTCAACGACACCAGGGCTTCCTGGAGCTTGAACCGGCACATTGATGCGCGATGCGGAAAGACGTTCGAAGATACGCTGCGCTTGTTCTATGAGAACAACGAAACCTCGCACCCCATACCGTTCGTTTTGATTGCCACCTGGAACGATTACGAAGAAGGAACAGCAATTGAGCGCGGCCTGCCGCACTGCGACGAATCGAAAGCGGCGATTGCGCACGGAGGGCGTCCATGACGAGAACGAGAGAACGCGCGGCTGCGATGTTCGAGACCCTGTCGCTCTTACACCTTCACGCAGTCACGCTCCCCGGGCAGCGAGGCGAAACCAGCCCGCAGTTCGAAGAGGCGCTCACGGAAGTGCGACGTATGTCCACGGAGGAGTGGTCCGACTTTCTGCGCTTTGCGGAACTGCAACGCGTATACCTTCGCACGTTGCAACTCTTAGCGAAATGGGATGTGGTTCGACCAGCGGCACCGCACTTTGTCGGAGCTGGCGGTCTTGAGGATCTGGCGCAAGCCGAGGAGCGGCATGTCGAACGCGCGCTCGCGGCATTGGAAAAAGTTGTGCTCGCGCTCGAACTGACCGGGCACTCGCCCGTCGTGATCAAAACCCTCGATCACCAGCCCGATATAGGCAGCGATCTTGATCTCTTTACCTCAGCCAGCGAAGCCGATACCGTGCGCGCCATGCAGAGCGAACTGCGAGCTGAGCCGCAGCCGCGGAGCTGGGGTGATCGATTAGCGCACAAATGGAACTTCCGGATTCCGGGATTGCCCCAGTTTGTGGAGATCCATGTGGGTTGTCTCGGACAAACCGGTGAGCAGGATACGCTACCTGCCCGCTTGGAAGAAACCAGCGTTATTCGCGATCTGGGTTCTTTTCGCTTTCGCGTCCCGGCCCCCGAGGAACAAGTCGCGCTCGCGACTTTGCAAAGAATGTATCGCCATTTCTATATTCGATTCACCGACCTGCTGAACCTGACGGGACTGGTGCGGACAGGGCGTCTGGATTTTACCCGGCTGCGCACTTCGGCCCAGTGCTGGTCGATTTGGCCGGGAGTAGCGACCCTGCTGAAGATCACTTCGGACTACAACGAACGCGCGGGCGTTGGCCCCCTCACGCTGCCAGATTTTGTAGTGCGCTCGGCACTCTTCGCGGCCGGGGTCACCTACGTTGGGGAACAGTTCTTGCGTGTACCCATGGTGCCTCAGGGTACGCAACTGTTTCTGCAGCAACTCATCGGAACGGGAGCAGCACAACACTTTCGCGCTGCCGCTCGCTTGTCTCTATTGCCGGCGCTGGCTGCCGCCGCATTCGTCAATCTGCGGATTACCGGAGACGACAAGGGGATTTGGTAGCTTCACGCCAGCCGCCACCGATTTCGACGGCAGCACGCCGCCCCTCGATCAGACAGATGCCAATTGTGTTCGGCAAAAGTCCTTACATCCGAACGGAGAACAACCTAGATTCTCAGAGCGGCGGTGAGCCGCACTGTTTTGCTACTCGAACCGGGACTCCTGAATAAGGTGTCCACTCGATAGACGGAGGCGCAAGCCCACCGTAAGGTAATTGAGGACGCGTAGGTCTACATATGAATTTCTCTTCTAGGCGAGAGGGGTTTGGCTTGAGCCCATCTGGTTCGTTATCACAGGAAACTCCGTGACTCGGCTCAACCTGGCGATGTCGACTGAATCTGCTACGGGTGTTCATGCTGCCGAGGTAGAGGCCACGCTTCCTATTCGTCCAGTGCGCCTCCGGGTGATGTCGCAACCGGTGTTGTCGCCGGGTGCGTTCACTAGTGACTCTTGGGGGCGGTCCAGGGCTTCGACAACACGGAGCGCACTGGGCTCGATCCTGGCGCACGCGCTGCTCATTGGGGCCGTTGCCGCTTTCGCGCTTCTACCGCATGAAGTACGTTCCGAGGCGAAACCGATTGCGAGAGTCACGCTGATCGCACCTTCTCTCGAATCCTACGCACTGCCGCTCGCCACTAAGCAGGCTGGAGGGGGTGGCGGGGGCGGAGATCGCGACAAAATCGAAGCGCCGCGAGGCAAGCTTCCGCGCGCGGCCACGCAACAAATTACCCCTCCGCAGATCGTGGTACGAAATGAACATCCGAAGCTGACGGTCGAACCGACGGTGGTTGCGCCGCCACAGATCCAGATGGCAACCTCCACGCCGAACCTGGGACTTTCGGCCGCACCTGCTGTACCAAACATCGCCGCCTCCAACGGGACTGGGTCGGGCGGCGGTATTGGATCGGGCTCAGGCGGTGGAGTTGGTAAGGGGTCCGGCTCCGGCGTAGGCGAGGGTTCCGGAGGTGGAATCGGCGGAGGAACATACAGAGTCGGAGGATCAGTGCTGGCGCCGCGTCCGTTGGCCACGCCCGATCCGGATTACACCGAACAAGCGCGCGATGCCAGGTTGCAGGGTATGTGCGTGCTTGGGCTGATTGTGGGTACGGACGGAAAACCACGGGATATTCGCGTGATCCGCAAACTGGGGTTGGGGCTGGACGAAAAAGCGATCCTCGCCGTGAGTCAGTGGACATTCGCGCCGGCAACCAAAAATGGCACACCGGTGCCGGTGCAAATCAGCGTGCAGGTGAGTTTCAAACTGAATTGAACCACCGCACAAGGACTCCGGCAAAAGCCCCGGCGGATTTTCTATCGGTCTTGTCGGCCACCCCAAAGATCTCTTCGCCGCTAACTGTCGAGGGACGGGATGGGCTGAAACGCCCAGCGTTCTGTTCCTACGAGTTAACGCGTCACCAAGCCGCGCTTGGAGGATTCCTTCGTAGGGCGTGCCTAAGCTGCCTGCACAATGGAATTGCGCACGGCATAGCGAACTAACCCCGCAACCGAGTGGATATCAAGCTTGTGCATCACATTGGTGCGATGCGTCTCGACGGTCTTAACGCTCACATTCAACAGGACCGCCGCTTCCTTGCTACTATTACCTTCCGCCAGCAGCTGCACCACCTCGCGTTCACGGCCAGTCAATCGATCCTTCACAGCCGTGCCAGGATCGAGGTTGCGATGCAGATATCCGTCAAGCATCATCTGCGCCGCACGAGCTGTGAAGAAAGTAGCCCGCCTCTGCAATGCCTCAACCGCCAACAACAGGTTTTGCCCCGCGTCAGACTTCAGAATGAATCCTCGCGCTCCTGCTTCGAGTACCTGGCGGATCAGTTCGTCCGACTCGTACACGGTGAGAATGAGGATTGCCGTTCCGGGTCTTGCCTTGAGGATCTGCCTCGCGGCCTCCATACCATTCAGCATCGGCATGGCTACGTCCAGCACTACCAAATCCGGTTTCAATTCCGTGACCAGGGCCACTGCTTCTCGGCCATCGCGAGCTTCACCACAGACCGTCCATCCCGGATGGCCTTCCAGCGACGTGCGAATGCCGCAGCGCACGAGATCGTGGTCGTCCGCAATCAAGATCCGAAAAGACTTCGCCGTCCGGCTCTCATTACTGAAATGGCTGGGTAAATGCCGGGGTACGACAGGCGTCGTCGAGACGTCTTGTGGGACTTGCTCACCGCGGAAATGCGGTTTGCCGCCATTGCCGATGCGAGCAACCTCGGGAAATACGCGAATACCACTAGCCTCAGACATGAAAGAAATCTAACATCAGGCTCTTTCCCAATGCTGGTCAATAGTGAACAGTAGGCTTTATTCCCATTTGGCCAGGCCGCTCGGAGAACGAAGAGCTGAGGATGAAAGAGTGGTCAATTTTGCCCAGCTTTTACCCGATGTCCAAGGTAACTTTCCCGTACTGGGACTATCACATGGAATACAGCGAAGGTTTTAGCCGTTTGGAGGACGTTCTCATCGGTGGTGAACTCCGCTCTCGCCCTCACCGGATGCCAAATCCGGAAACCGAGAGCGGGGCTCTGCGAATCCTTGCGCGGGCGATGGCTAATTCTCCGAGACAACTTCCAGACACACTTCTTCGGCTTGCGTTGAAGCTTTGCCGGGCGGGCACGGCCGGTATCAGCTTGGTCGAAACACTTCCGGAGGGCGAACCGATCTTTCGTTGGACCCATGTAGTGGGCGTGCTCAAAGACTGCGTAGGCGGTTTCACTTCTCGAAACTTCAGCCCTTGCGGAGTGTCTCTCGACCGCAAGTCTCCCCAACTGTTTTCCTATCCCGCGAGACATTTCCGTTATCTCGACGAGGTTCCAGTTCCGGTAGTCGAAGCTTTAGTTATTCCTTTAGCGGGAGCAGGCCCCGTCGGCACGATTTGGGTTTTCTCTCACCAGGAAGGTATCGTTTTCGATTCAGAAGACGTCCGCTTGATGACGGATCTGGCTGACTTTACCAGCTCCGCCCTTCGATCGATTCAGCTCCTGGATGCAGCGTCCTCGGCCCAACACGCCGCAGCAACCGAAATTGCGCGACAGACTGCCGAGCTCCAAGCTCAAGTTGCGGAACGCCAACGTGCAGAGGAAAGCCTTGGCCAGCTCACCGCCAGATTGCTTCGGTTGCGAGATGAGGAACAAAGGCGCATTGCGCGAGAATTACACGACAGCGTGGGCCAATTGTTGGTGGCACTGTCTATGAACCACGGTAGAATCTTGGCGGAAAAGCGGCTGAGTCCTGTGGCAGAGAAAGCTATTTCTCAG
>Ga0181525_10000778_pt1 | contig 27737 bp, 18 predicted proteins | sample PEATcosm2014_Bin_48_FD_121100 | JGI IMG/M metagenome (GOLD analysis project Ga0181525, IMG submission 121100) | Peatland microbial communities from MTU Mesocosm Facility, Houghton, MI, USA - PEATcosm2014_Bin06_10_metaG | ecosystem: Environmental > Terrestrial > Soil > Wetlands > Peat | place... | reverse complement strand
GTTGTAGTCGCTGCAGGAGGGAATGCCGGCCTGGTTCGCGGCCTCGACATAGCGGTCGAGGATGTCCCAGCGCAGGCGCTGCCTCTCGACCCGCCATTCGCCGCCGGCGCCGTGCGCCGCGTCGGCGCCGCGCCAGTGGTCCTCGCTGGCGCGGAACACCGGCAGCACGTTTTCCCAGCTCCAGCGCGCATCGCCGGTCGACTGCGCCCAGCCGTCGTAGTCGGCGGCCTGGCCGCGCAGGTACAGCATGCCGTTGATTGACGAGCAGCCGCCCAGGACGCGGCCGCGCGCGTACAGGATGGAGCGGCCGTTGAGCCCGGGCTCGGCCTCGGTGCGGTAGCACCAGTCGGTGCGCGGGTTGTTGATGCACTTGAGGTAGCCGATCGGGATGTGGATCCAGATCCAGTCGTCCTTGCCGCCGGCCTCGAGCAGCAGCACGCTGACCGAGGGGTCGGCCGACAGGCGGTTGGCGAGCACGCAGCCGGCCGTCCCTCCGCCGGCAATGACGTAGTCGAATGCGCCCAATGCGCGCACGGCCGGCACCGACCCTAGGAACCGCCGGCTGCGGCGGCCTTGCGCGCCGCAATCCAGTCGCCGATGCGCGCCTCGAGCACGGCCATCGGCAACGCGCCCGACATCAGCACCTGCGCGTGGAAGTCGCGCACGTCGAAGCGCGGTCCCAGCGCGGCCTGGGCCTCGTCGCGCATCCGCCGGATGGTCAGCTGGCCGATCTTGTAGGCCAGCGCCTGGCTGGGGATGGCGATGTAGCGCTCGACCTCGGCGGTGGCATCGGTGGCGCTCATCGCCGAGTTGTCGAGCATGTAGGCGATGGCGCGCTCGCGGCTCCAGCCCTGCGTATGGATGCCGGTATCGACCACCAGCCGCATCGCCCGCAGGATCTCGTCGTTGAGATGGCCGTAGAGCTGGTACGGGTCGGTGAACATGCCGAGTTCCTGGCCCAGGCTTTCGGCGTACAGCGCCCAGCCTTCGACGTACGCGGTATTGCCGCCGAAGCGCTGGAACTGCGGCAGCGAGGTGTCTTCCTGGGCAAGGCTGATCTGGAAATGATGGCCGGGTATGCCCTCGTGGAGGAACAGGGTCTCGAAGCCCCAGGTATAGCGCGACGGCAGGTCGTAGGCGTTGTAGTAGAAGATCCCCGGACGCGCGCCATCCGGCGTGCCGCCCATGTACGTGCCGCCGGCCTCGGTCTTCTCGCGGAAGGCCGGCACCGGGCGGATCTCCAGCGCGGACCGCGGCACCAAGGAGAAGTCGCGCGGGATCGCCGCCAGCACGCGCCGGTCGATGGCGACGAAGGCGTCGCGCATCGCCTCGGCCGAGGCCGGCGCGAAGCGCGGCTCGCTGCGCAGGTAGGCGGCGAAATCCTGCAGGCTGCCCTTGAAGCCCACCGCCGCCTTGGTCCGCTCCATCTCGGCATGGATGCGCGCCACTTCCGACAGGCCCAGCGCATGGATGGCCTCGGGTGTCATGTCGGTGGTGGTCGAAGCGGCAACGAGATAGCGGTACAGCGCCGGCCCGCCCGGCATCTGGTCCAGGCCGACCGAAGCGCGCGCCCGCGGCAGGTATTCGGTGCGCAGGAAGTCGCGCAACCGGACATGCGCCGGGATCATCCGGTCGCGCACGAAGGCCGCATAGGCCGTAGTCAGGCGCGCACGCTCCGACGCCGGCACCGCCTCCGGGAAATGGCGCACCGGCCGGTAGAAGGTCGATCCCTCGACGCCCTCGGCGATCAGCGCATCGAGCTGGCCGACGACGTTGGCCATCACCAGCCGCGGATTGGTCACGCCGGTCGCGAGCCCGTGGCGCATGCGCTCGATGGCGCGGTCGAGGTAGACGATATAGCCGGCCAGGCGCAGCAGGTTGTTGTCGTAGTCGGCCACCGTGCGGAACGGCGCCGCGCCCTCGCCCGAGGCCAGGTCGGGAACGACCACCTGCATGCCGGCGAAATGATCGATCGGCCGGTCGATCTGGGCGCCCAGTATCGCGGGGTCGTAGCCGCGCAGGTCCATCGTCCGCTGGTAGCGGAAGGTGTCGTAGCTCACCCGTTCGGCGGGCGCCAGGGCGTTGCGGTCGATACGGCCGAGCGCGGCCAGGTCGTCGATCGCCGCCTGGCGCTCGGCGGCGTAGTACTCGTCGCTGATGTAGTCGCCGAAGCGGTCCGCATAGCGCGGGTCGCCCCGGTACAGCGCCTGCATCGGATTGCGCCGCAGCGTGGCCTCGTCGCTTTCGGCCAGCAGCGTGCGCAGCTGCGCCGACGCCGCGCCGGCGTCGCTTGCGGCCGCCTGGCCGGTCGCGGCGTCGCCCGGCGCAACGGCGCCAGCGGCGGCCACGGCCAGCAGGGCCGCCAGGAATAGTGCCGTTTTCGTCATCGTCATGGTCGCGCTCCCGCCGGATGTCCGCCCGGCCCGCTCTTGCCCGAGCCCGCGATGCCGCGGCGCAGGCGTAGGCTACCGGAGTCGGACCGCGGGAAGGATAATCCGCATCGGCGCGCGGCGCTGGTGCCGCTGCGGGCGCGCGCCGCGGGTCCGCGGGAATGCACCGGATTCGCGGATCCGAATAGCGACGGTTTTACGGGCGACTCCCGGCGGCAGCGCGGGCGCATTAATGGCTAGGATCGCAGGCGCGCGCCGCCGTGCGCAGGCCACCGCGGCGGCGCGCCACCACCACCGTCGAGCGAGGAGCAGCAGGTGCCGATGACCAAACGTACGCCGGAAACAGCCGCCGTCGCCAAGCCGGGCGGCCCGGACGCCGGGCAGATGTCGCCGGCCGCGCTCGCCACGCTGCCCGACGAGGCCTTGCTCGAGCAGGTGATGCGCCAGACCTTCCGCTTCTTCTGGGAGGGGGCCCATCCGGGCAGCGGCCTCGCGCCCGACCGGCGCACGACACGCGAGCAGCCGGTGGACGACCTGGTCGCCAGCGGCGGTTCCGGCTTCGGCGTGATGGCCCTGCTGGTGGCCGTGGAGCGCGGCTGGGTGAGCCGCGACGCGGCGCTCGGGCGGCTCGCGCGGATGCTCGAGCTGCTGTACCGGGCGCGCTGCTTCCACGGTGCGTTCCCGCACTTCCTCGACGGCGCGACCGGCGCGACGATACCGTTCAGCCGCAAGGACGACGGCGGCGACCTGGTCGAGACCTCGTTCCTGTGCATGGGCCTGCTGTGCGCGCGCCAGTATTTCACCGGCGACACGCCGCAGGAACGCGCCATTCGCGGCCGCATCACCGAGATCTGGGAAGGCGTCGAGTGGGACTGGTACACCCAGGGCGGCCGCAAGCTGCTGTACTGGCACTGGAGCGCCGACAACGGCTGGGCGATGGACCACGAGATCCACGGCTGGAACGAGTGCCTGATCACCTATGTGCTGGCAGCGGCCGCGCCGCGCCACGCGATCGATCCGCTGGCCTACCATCGCGGCTTTGCCGCCGGGCGCGACTTCCTCAACGGCAGGTCCTACCATGGCATCGAGCTGCCGCTCGGGATGCCCTATGGCGGGCCGCTGTTCTTCGCCCATTATTCCTTCTGCGGACTCGATCCGCGCGGGCTGCGCGACCGCTACGCCGACTACTGGGAACAGAACCAGCGGCACGTGCGCATCAACCGCGCCCATTGCGTCGCCAATCCCCGGGGCCACGCCGGCTATGGCGCGCACTGCTGGGGGCTCACCGCCAGCGACGACCCGGACGGCTATGCGGCGCACGCGCCCGACAACGACAACGGCACCGTGTCGCCCACGGCCGCGCTGGCCAGCCTGCCCTATGCACCGGACGCGGTCATGCCGGTGCTGCGGCACTTCCTGGCGCACCTGGGCGACCGCATCTGGGGCCGCTACGGCTTCGTCGATGCGTTCTGCGAACAGCGCAACTGGTACGCCGATACCTACCTCGCCATCGACCAGGGCCCGATCGTCATCATGATGGAGAACCACCGGTCGGGCCTGCTGTGGAAGCTGTTCATGAGCGTGCCCGAAGTGCAGGCCGGCCTGCGCCGGCTCGACTTCCACAGCCCCTGGCTGGACGCGAAGGCCGCGGGCTGATGGAGCCGCTGGATCTCTGGATAGAGCGGCAACGAGTCCACGCGGCCGCCGGCATGCTGATGAGCATCTCGGCCGTCGACATCGTGAAAGAACGCGCCGGCTTCGGCCAGAGCCTGCGGCCGCGGCGCGGCGCCATCGTCGCCTCGCCGGTGCCGGCCGCCTACGATCCGGACCCGGACTACTTCTTCCACTGGTACCGCGATTCGGCCGTCGTCATCGATGCGCTGCGGCTGCTGTACGCCGAGGACCGCATCGGGCCCGAGGCGCTCGCCCACCTGGCCGACTTCGCCCGGTTCAGCCGGGACCTGCAGCAACTCGACGGCCGCGCGCTGGTCGCGGCGCCGGCGTGGCGCGCGCGGGGCACGGCCGGGTTCACGCAGTACCTGCGCAGCGACGCCGAACTGGCCACCGTGCATGGGGCCGCGGTGGCCGCCGATACCCGCGTCAACCCGGACGGCACGCTCGACATCTCGCGCTGGTCACGGCCGCAGCACGATGGCCCGCCCTTGCGCGCCCTGGCGCTGCTGCGCTGGCTGGGCGATGGCCGCGCCGGACCGGCGCTGGATGCCGCGCTGCGCGCGGCGCTCGCCGTGCTCGTACGCGCCGACCTGGCGTTCACCGCGGAGCGCTGGCAGACGCCCTCGTACGACATCTGGGAAGAGGAATCGGGGCACCACTACTACACGCTGCGCGTCTCGGCCGCCGCACTGGACGAGGGTGCGGCCTGGCTGGACGGACAGGGCGAGACGGCGCCGGCCCAGGCCTTGCGCGCAACGGCACGGCGGATCCTCGCCCGGCTGGACGACTACTGGATCGACGGCCGCGGGGTCGCTGGCAGCGCGGCAAGCGACGGCGGGGCGCCCGGGGACGCGGCGGCAAGCGCCGGCCACTACCGTTCGCGCCTCCTGGCCGACGGGACACGCTCGACCAAGGAGCTCGACATCGCGGTGATACTGGCGGCGATACACGCCGCGAGTCCTGCCGATCGGCATGCGTCCGGCGCTGCCGCTGCGCACGGCCCGCGCGATCCGCGCATGCACGCCACGCTGGCGTGCCTCGACGCGCTCTTCGACGCCGAATACCCGATAAACCGCCACCGCGCCGCCCACCGGGGACCGGCGATGGGACGATATGCGGGCGATGTCTACTATTCGGGCGGCGCCTACTATTTCTCGACACTCGGGGCCGCCGAGTTCTGCTATCGCGCCGCCGCCGGCGGTGACGCCGCCGGCTGGCGCCGGCGCGGCGACGCCTATCTCGAGACCGTCCGGGCATACACCCCGGCGGGCGGCGAGCTGTCCGAGCAGTTCGACCGCGCCACCGGCGCGCAGACATCGGCGCGCCACCTGGCGTGGAGCTACGCCGCATTCCTGAGCTGCGTGGCGGCGCGCCGCGGCGCGGCCGCCGGCTAGGTTCGCGACCCGTGGCCAGCGCCGAGACGAGCACCGCGGGGCAGCGCACGGACGGGGCGGCCGAAGACGCGCCCGGTCCGGACGAGGAACTGCAGTCGGGCCTGGTCGCGCAGGTCGTCCTGCTGTCGCGCGCGCTCATCGCCTCGCGGGTCGGCAGGGCGCTGGTGACGCTGAGCGTCGCCGTGTTCATCGTCATCGCCGCCACGGCCTACTGGCAGATCCGCCTCAACAGCTGGAACAAGCCGTTCTACGACGCGCTGTCGCGCCGCGACATGCCGGGCTTCCTGCTGCAGCTGGGCATGTTCGTCGTCATCGCCGGCACGCTGCTCGTCCTCAACGTCGCGCAGCGCTGGATCGTCGAGACGCTCAAGATCAAGATGCGCGAGGGCCTGGTGCAGGACCTGCTCGACGGCTGGATGCAGCCGCGCCGCGCGTTCTGGCTGGCCAATGCCGGGGCCATAGGCGTCAATCCCGACCAGCGCATGCACGAGGACGCGCGCAAGCTCTGCGAGCTGTCGGCCGACCTGGGCGCCGGACTGCTGCAGGCGACGATACTGCTGGTGACCTTCGCCAGCGTGCTGTGGGTGCTGTCGCAGGATTTCAGCATCCGCATCGCCGACCAGGACTACGCCATCCCCGGCTTCATGCTGTGGGCGGCCATCGCCTACGCGGCCGTCGGTTCGCTGCTGAGCTACTGGGTCGGCCACAGCCTGATCCGGCGCAATGCCGAGCGCTATGCGCGCGAGGCCGACCTGCGCTTCTCGCTGGTGCGCATCAACGAGCACCTGGACGGCATCTCGCTGGCGGCCGGCGAGGCCGACGAACGGCGCCGGGTGGAGATCGACCTGGGCGACGTGCTGGCGGCGACGGTGCGGCTCGTCACGGGCCTGACCAACCTCACCTGGGTGACCGCGGGATTCGGCTGGGTCACGTCGGTGGCGCCGATACTGGTGGCCGCGCCGCTCTACTTCACCGGCAAGATCTCGTTCGGCGGCTTGATGATGGCCGCCGCCGCCTTCACCCAGGCGCAGTCCTCGCTGCGCTGGTTCGTCGACAACTTCAGCGTCATCGCCGACTGGCGGGCAACGCTGCTGCGCGTGGCCAACTTCCGCCATGCGCTGACCACCGCCGGCGTCGTGCCCGAGTTCGACTGCCAGATCGACTACGTCGCCGGTCCGGCCGGCACGATGACCATCTCGGGCCTGGAGATCGTGTCGCGCGCGGGCCTGGACGTGCTGCAGGAGCGCGAGGTCGTGATCGGCGCCGGCGAACGCGTCCTGATCGTCGGTTCGCCGGGCACCGGCAAGGCGCAACTGTTCCGCGCGATCGCCGGGCTGTGGCCGTGGGGCCGCGGCACCATCACCCGCGACGGCGACGAGTCTATCGTCTACCTGCCGCGCGGCACGCCCTACCTGCCGCGTGGCACGCTGCGCGAGGTCATCGCCTACCCCCAGCCGGTGGAGCGCTACGCGCCGGCAGCCTTTGCCCAGGCGCTCGAACGCCTCGGCCTGGCGCGCCTGGTGCCCATGCTGGACCAGAACCTGCGCTGGGACCGGGAACTTAGCCAGGACGAGCAGCTCGGCCTGGCGTTCGCGCGCATCGTCCTGCAGGCACCGGCCTGGGCGCTGATCGACGACATCTTCGGTTCGCTCGACGACGAGGCGCTGGCCCGGGTGGTGGACGTGTTCACGCACGAGCTCGCGCACACCGCCGTGATCCACATCGGCCGGGCCGCGCAGGCGCGCGACCCGCTGTTCTCGCGCGTGCTGCACCTGGTCAAGGCCGGACCGGAACGCCCGCCGACCGGGGGGGCGCCGTGAGGCGCGCGGGCGCTTTGGTGCGCGCGCGGCGCATCGCGCCCCTGCTCGCCGGCGCGCTGCTCGGCCTGGCCCTGCTCGTCGCGCCGCTGCGCGGCAGCGCGCAGGAGATCGAATTCCACGCCCCGGCCGCGGTGCGCGACGAACATGCGACGGGCGCGATGCGCGACCTGGCGCAACGCCTGCTGCCGGTCTACCTGGAAAAACATGCGGAACGCTACCTGGGCAACCTGGCGGCGCTGCAGCTGGTGGCCGGCGATTATGCCGCGGCCGACGCGACGCGGCTGTCGCTGGCCAAGCGGCGCGACGCCCCCAATGCCGGTCCGGCCCCGAGCGCGGCGCTGCTCTACGACATCTACGTGCATGCCCGGGCGATCGAGGCACGCGACCACGCGCCGTTCGATGCGGCCTTCACGCAGACCTACCGGGATGTCGTCTCGCACCTGAGCGACCAGGACGCCTACGCGGTGACCGGCCTGCCGCCGGTCAGCGCGACCGCGCTCGAGGCGAGCCTGCAGGCGGCCTTCGACCAGCGCCGCGGCCGCGCCGACCTCACGCTGGCCGAGGCGGTGGATCTCGTGTGGATGTATTTCTCGTACGACGCCTACCGGCATTTCGGCGCGCTGCTCGAAGCGCTGGGCGCCGAGGACGACCAGCGGCGCTATGTCATCGACGAGCACGTCGTGATACGCATGCCCGACGGCGCGCGGTTGGCGGCGCAGGCCGTGCGCCCGCGCGCCGCGGCGCAGCCGCGGCCGACCCTGCTGGAATTCACGATCGACGTGGCGCCGCGCAACTTCGCGCGCGAGTGCGCGGCACACGGCTACGTCGGGATCGTCGCCTATGCCCGCGGCCGCGGTCGCGCGGCCGGGCCGGTGGTGCCGTTCGAGCGCGACGGGGCCGACGCCGAGGCGGTGATCGCCTGGATCGCGCACCAGCCATGGAGCGACGGCCGGGTGGCCATGTACGGCGAGGGCTACAGCGCCTATGCCGCCTGGGCCGCGGCCAAGCGGGCACCGGCGCCGCTCAAGGCCATCGCCGGATCCGATGCGATGGCGCCGGGCATCAGCTTCCCGATGGTCGGCAACGTCTTCCAGAACCGCGCCTTGCGCTGGCTCGCCGGCGTGAGCGGGCCGCACGCGTCCGACCGGCGCGAGGCCGGCGACGAGGCCAAATGGCAGGCGCTGTACCGGGACGGCTACCGCAACGGCGACCCCAGCGGCGACCTCGACGGCCTGCTCGGCCAGCCCAGCCCGATCTTCCATCGCTGGCTCGACCACCCGGACTACGACGCCTACTGGCAGGCGATGCTGCCGTACCGCGAGGAATTCGCCCGGATCACCATCCCGGTGCTGTCGATCGGCGGCTATTTCGCCGACGCCGAGGTCGGCACGCTGTATTTCTTCCGCGAACACACCCGCTACCTGCCGCAGGCCGATCACACGCTGCTGCTCGGGCCCTATGCCGATGGCGCCACGCAGCGGGAAAACCCGCGCGACGCGGCCGCGCCGCCGGCCGAGGCCGCAACGGCGCTGCCGCTGCGCGAGTTGCGCTACCAGTGGTTCGATTTCATCCTGCGCGGCGGCGCCCGGCCGGCGGTGCTGCAGGAACGCGTGAACTACGCGCTGGCGGGCGCCGACGCCTGGCGCCACGCGCCCTCGATTCCGGCCATGAGCAACGGCGCGCTGCGCCTGTACCTCGACCGCGCGCCTGCCGGCAATGCCCACCGGCTCAGCGAGCACCCGGCGCCGGAGGGTGCGTTCGTGCGCCAGGTCGTCGACCTTGCCGACCGCAGCGACGTCGACGCGCCGACCTGGCCCGCGGCCCGCAACGAGCTGGTGTTCGTCAGTGAACCGCTGGCGCAGGCGCAGGAAATGGGCGGCCCGGTCACCGGCCAGTTCGATTTCCTCATCAACAAGCGCGACGTCGACCTCACCGTTGCCCTCTACGAGCGGCTCGCCAGCGGCGAGACCATCCGCCTGTACGCGCCGGCCGACCTGCTGCGTGCCAGCAATGCCGCCGACCGCGGCCACCGCCACCTGCTGCGCGCCGGCATGCGCCAGCAACTGGCCTATGCCGGCGAGCGCCTCGCCAGCCGTATGCTCCAGGCCGGCAGCCGCCTGGTACTGGTGCTGGGCGTCAACAAGCGGCCGGACCAGGAGGTCAACCTGGGTACCGGTCGCAACGTGCGCGACGAGTACATCGAATTCGCCGGTCCGCCGCTGGAGATCCGCTGGTACGGTGGCAGCTACATCGATGTGCCGGTGCGCCGCTAGCCGCGGCGGACGGGACCACGGACCGCGAAGCAAGGGATCAACAGAGCGATCGCCAACGAGGACGGGAAACGATGGGCCGCATAGATGAACTGATCGACCGGATGACGCTGGCCGAGAAACTCGGGCAGCTGACGATGACGGCCTCGAGCTACACGGTGACCGGGCCGGTCATCGCCGGCGACTCCACCGCGGCGATACGTGACGGCACGATCGGCAACCTGCTCAACATGGTGGGCCCGGGCCCGGTGCACGAGATGCAGCGGCTCGCCGTCGAGGAATCGCGGCTGGGCATACCGCTGCTGATCGGGCTGGACATCATCCACGGCCACAGCACGCTGTTCCCGATCCCGCTGGCCGAGGCAGCGCTGTTCGACCCGCAGACCTGGACGCTCACGGCGCGCGAGGCGGCCCGCGAGGGCGCCGCCGACGGCCTGGCGATGACCTTCGCGCCGATGCTGGACGTCTCGCGCGACCCGCGCTGGGGACGTACCGCCGAGGGTTCCGGCGAGGACCCCTGGCTGGCGACCCTGATCGCCCGCAGCAAGGTGCTGGGCTTCCAGGGCAGCGACCTGGCCGCGGCCGATGCACTGGCGGCCTGCGCCAAGCATTTCTGCGCGTACAGCCCCGTGGCCGGCGGCCGCGAGTACGCGTCGGTGGACATCTCCGAGCGCACGCTGCGCGAGGTGCACCTGCCGGCGTTCGAGGCCGCGGTGCGCGCCGGCGTGGTGTCGGTCATGCCGGCGTTCACCGACCTGGCAGGCCTGCCGATGACCTGCCATACCGGACTGCTGCGCCATTACCTGCGCGAGCAGCTGGGCTTCGACGGCGTCATCGTCAGCGACTACAACGCGATCGCTGAACTCATCAAGCACGGCGTCGCCGCCGACCTGCCCGACGCCGCCGCGCTGGCGCTCGCCGCCGGCGTCGACATCGACATGATGTCCGACGGCTACCGCCGCGGCCTGCCGGTGGCGCTCGAGCGTGGCACCGCCACCATCGACCAGATCGACACGGCGGTGCGGCGCGTGCTCGCACTCAAGGAGCGGCTTGGGCTGTTCGACGATCCGTACCGGCGTGGCACGGCGCGCGAAGCGCCGGAGGCGCTGGTGCAGCGCCGCCAGCTGGCGCGCAGCGTGGCCGCGCGCGCCATCGTGCTGCTGAAGAACACGGACGCGGCGCTCCCGCTGGCCGCGACGCTGCAGCGGCTGGCCGTGATCGGGCCGCTGGCCGCCGCCACCGGCGAGATGCGCGGCCCCTGGTGGGCCGCCGGCACCGAGGACAACAACGTCAACGTCGTCGATGGCCTGCGCAGTGCGCTGCCGGCCGCGCGGATCGCGCATGCACCCGGCGTCGCGATCGACGACGCCGATCGCAGCGGCATACCCGCGGCGCTCGCGCTCTGCCAGGACGCCGAGGCGATCGTGCTGTGCCTGGGAGAAGCGGCGGTGATGAGCGGCGAGGCGGCAAGCCGTGCCGATCCGGACCTGCCGGGCCAGCAGCGCCAGCTGGCCGAAGCCGTTGCGGCGGTGGCGCACGAGCGGCGCGTGCCGCTGGTCGTCATCCTGTTCAGCGGCCGCCCGCTGATCGTGCCCTGGCTGGCCGAGCAGGCCGATGCGCTGCTGGCTGCCTGGTTCCTCGGTTGCGAGGCCGGCAACGCGATCGCCGACGTCGTCTGCGGCAGGACCTCGCCCAGCGGCCGCACGCCAATGGCATGGCCGCGCACCGTGGGCCAGGTGCCGATCTTCTTCGCGCAGCGCCCGACCGGCCGGCCGGCGGATCCCAAGGACAAGTTCACCAGCAAGTACCTGGACGTGGCCAACGAGCCGCTGTATCCCTTCGGCCACGGCCTGAGCTACGGGCGCTTCACGCTGACCGAGCTGCAGGTGGCACCGCGCGCCGTGCGCGAGGCCGACGCGATAGACGTGCAGGTCCGCGTCACGAACGCGGGCGCACATGCGGCCGAGGAGACGGTGTTCCTGTTCGCGCACGACAAGGTCGCCAGCGTGGCGCGGCCGCTGCTGGAACTCAAGGGATTCGCCAAGATCGCGCTCGCGCCCGGGGCCAGTGCGCTCGTGCGCCTGAGGCTGGCCGCCGCCGAACTGCGCTTCCTCGGGCCGGACCTGGCGCCGCGCTTCGAGGCGGGCGAGGTCGAGCTGCTGGTCGGTCCCTGCGCGGATCGCACGCAGCTGCTGGTCGACACCATCCGACTCGAGGCCTGAGCGCTGGCGCGGCGCCCACCGATGCCACCGCACAGCGCCGCCGTCCGGCGGGCGCGCACCGCGCCGGACCCGTTCGCGCTGCGTGCCGAGCGCCTGGCCGCCTGCCTGGCGGCCTGCACGCAGCCGATACTCTGGGTGCGCGGCATGGCCGGCACCGGCAAGTCGCGCTGGCTGGCGGCGCTGGCCGGCGCGCTTGCCACGACGCGCCGGCGTGGTGCCGGTCACGCCGAAGCCCAGGCGCCGCTGCTGCTCGATGATCCGCAACCGCGGACGCTGCGCGCGGCGCTGGCCTCGGCCGACGTGCGCCGGCACGGCGCGCGCGCGGCACTCGTGGTCGCGTCCGATGCGCACGGCGAGGTCGCCGAGGCGCTGCTGCAGGAGCGGCTCTACGGGCGTGTCGCCGTGCTCGACGATGCCGAGCTCTTCCTCACCCGCGACGAGTGCCGGCGTGCCGGCGGCGCGGCGCTGTACGAGGAAACCGCGGGCTGGCCGCTGCTGGTGGATGCGGCGCTGGCGGGACGCGCGGAGCAGGCGCGCGCGCTGCTGCCCGAGTTCCTCCGCAGCCGGGTGCTGCCATCGCTCGAGGAGGACCTGGCCGTGGCGCTGCTGGGCGCCGCGCTGGCGGCGCAGGACGCGGCGCTGGGAAGCGAACTGCGGCGCGTCGCGCCCGGGCATCCGCTGCTGCAGCGTGCCGCCGGCCAGGTCGCCATCGCCGGCGCGTGGGTCGCGCAGGCGCTGCAGGCGGCATGCGCGCGCCGCATGCCGCTGGCGCCCGGCATCAGCCGCCGGCTGGTCGAGCTGTTCACGCGCCACGGCAGCGCGCCGCAGGCGATCCGCGCGCTGCTCGCCCTGGGACTGGTCGACGAGGCCCTGGCGGTCTTCGAGCGCTCGGGCGGCGTGTTCTTCGGATTCGTCCACGGCTTTGCCACGCTCGAGGACGTATTGCAGGCATTCGGCCCGGACCTGGAGAGCCGGCGCGAGAGCCTGCGCCTGTCGCGCCATTTCCTGCTGCTGAAGAAGGGCCAGACGCGCGAAGCGCTGCGCCGCCTCGACGCGCACTATCCGCGCCTGCCGATCGACCTGCGCCGGCTGCAGACCTCGCACCGCGCCTATGCCATCTTGCTGCGGATCGACATCGCCGTCGACATGGACGAGGTGCTGTCGGCCGACGTGGTGACCAGCTGGGGCCGCCTCGACGCCTTCCTTCCGGCCGACGACCACCTGGCGCGCGGCATCCTCTTCAACACGATGACGCTGGGATTCCTGCGCACCGACCGGCTGGTGCCGGCCCACCAGCTGGCCGAGGAGGCGCTGGCCGCCTTCGAACGGGCGCGCTCGCCCTACCTGATCCACTTCATGCTGGTGCACCTGGCCGACATCGCGCTGCGCCAGGGCCGGCTGCCGGCGGTGGCCGGCCACCTGCGCCGCGCCGAGGCCGAGTTGCGCAGCTCCGGTCTGCTGCACAGCTCGGAGCAGGCGATACTCGACGCCTTCACCGCCAAGCTCGCCTACGAGGAAGGCCGCCTCGAGGACTGTCCCGCGACGGTGGAGCCGATGCTCGCGGCGCTCGTCGGCGGCGATTGCTGGCCGGGACTGATACGCACGATCATGGGCTACGCGCCGTTCGTCGCGTTCTGGCGCAGCGGCCTGCGCGCCGCCATCGAGGTCGCCGAGCAGTGCGCGCTGGCGCTGGGGCGGCGCCATGGCCCGACCGAGGACTATGCGCTGCGCCTGATGCGCGTGCATCTCTACCAGATGGCGCGACGCCACGCCGATGCGGCGGCGCGGCTGCGCGAGCTCGAGCTCGATGCGCTGGCGCAACGCTCGGCGCATCTGGCCATCGAGCAGCGCCTCGTCGGCCTGCGCGCCCAGGTCATGCAGCACGCCGCACTGGAGGCCACGATCGACGAGGCGCGGCAGATCGCGGGGCTGCCCGACCTGGCCCTGCGCCAGCGCATCTCGCTCAACCTGCTGCAGGCCTACCAGCGCCATCGCCACGCGGACCCGGGGCTGGCGCGGCGCCACCTGCTCGTGGCCCTGCGCGCCGCGCTGGCGCACAACTGCGTGGGCGTGCTCCTCGAGGATGCGGAGATCCTCGACCGCCTGCTGCCGCCGCTGATCGACGATGCCGGCGCCGACAACGCCAGCGTCACGGCGTTCGCGCGACGGCTGATGGCCCAGCTGCGACGCCTGCCCGGCACCGGCCTGGGTTCGCGTGCCGCCGGCGTGACGCGCCAGGAGCACCGCATCCTGCTGCAGCTGGCCGAAGGCGGCTCCAACAAGGAGATGGCCCGTGCCCTGGCGCTCAGCGAGAGCGCCGTCAAGTTCCATCTGCGCAACCTGTTCCGCAAGCTCAAGGTGACACGGCGTTCGGCCCTGCTCGAGCGGGCGCGCGCGCGCGGCCTGCTGATCGGCTAGCGGCGCCGGCCGCCTGCGCAGCGATGCGCGGATCGCGCTGCGTGCAACCCTGGCCGAATGGCCGCAAAAGCTGTCCTGCCCCCCGCGCTAGGATCGCCGCCAACGGCCTGGAGCGGGCGGCGGCATGCGCCGCGGCGCCGGAGACGACGGGATTGCGGGGGCACGGTCATGTACCGGATCGGCGTGGATGTGGGCGGCACGAACACCGATGCCGTGGTGATGCGGGAGCGCAGCGTGCTGGCGGCCGTCAAGGTGCCGACCACGGCCGAGGTCACGACCGGCCTGATGGAAGCGCTGCAGGCGGTGCTCGCGCAGGCCGCCATCGCGCCGGCGCAGGTCGGCCTGGTGGTCATCGGGACCACCCATTTCACCAATGCCGTCATCGAGCGGCGCCACCTGGCGCCGACGGCGGCGGTGCGCCTGTGCCTGCCGGCCGCGCAATGCCTGCACCCCATGGTCGACTGGCCGGCGGACCTGCGCGCGGCGATCGGCGAGCACATCTTCCTGGCCGACGGCGGCGTGGAATTCGACGGCAGTCCGATCAGCGGCTTCGACGCCGCGCGCATCACCCGCATCGGCCAGGAGATCCGCGCGCGCGGCATCACCAGCATCGCCGTGTGCGGCGTCTTCGCACCGATCAACGACCGCTACGAGCAGCAGGCCGCGCGCCTGCTGGCCGAGGCCTGCCCCGACGCCGCCATCACGCGGTCGGCGGCGATCGGCCAGGTCGGGCTGCTCGAGCGCGAGAGCGCCGCGATACTCAACAGCGCGCTGCTGCCGCTGGCGCGGCGCACGGTCGCCGCCCTGCGCGAGGGCCTGGCGCGCTGCGGACTGGCCTGCCCGTTCTTCCTGAGCCAGAACGACGGCACCCTGATGGCTGCGGCGCACGCCGAGCGCTTCCCGGTTCTCACGTTCGCCAGCGGCCCGACCAACTCGATGCGCGGCGCGGCCTTCCTGTCCGGCCACAAGGACGCGCTGGTGCTGGATATCGGCGGCACGACCACCGACGTGGGGCTGCTGCAGCACGGCTTCCCGCGGCAGGCCGGCACCACCGTGGACATCGGCGGCGTGCGGACGAACTTCCGCATGCCCGACGTCTTCAGCATCGGCCTGGGCGGCGGATCGCGCGTGCACGGCGGCGACGCGGGCGCCGAGGTCGGGCCGCAAAGCGTGGGCTACGCGATCACGCGCGATGCCCTGGCCTTCGGCGGCGCCGTCCTCACCGCCACCGACGTGGCCGTGGCCGCGGGACGCGCGCGCGTGGGCGAGCCCGCGCGGCTGGATGGGCTCGACGCCGCGCTGGTCGCCGGCGCGCTGGCGCGGATCGACCGGATGCTCGAGCAGGCCGTCGACCGGTGCCGGATCTCGGCCGAGCCGCTGCCGGTGATCGGCGTCGGCGGCGGCAGCATCCTCATGCCCGAGCGCCTGGGCGGCGTCGCGGTCACGCGCCCGGAGCACTACGCCGTGGCCAACGCGATCGGAGCGGCCATCGCCCAGACCAGCGGCGAGGTCGACCGCATCTGCATGCTCGAGGGCAGCTCGCGCGAGGCGGCGCTGGCCGCGGCCGAGCGCGAGGCGCGCGACAAGGCGGTGGCGGCCGGCGCCGTGGCCACGACGCTGGTCGTGGTCGAGCGCGAGGACGTGCCGCTGGCCTATCTCAAGGGCAACGCGACGCGCGTGCGCGTCAAGGTTGTCGGCGACATGCGGATCTGAGCAGGAGCCCCCGGGCATGCGCTATCTCACCGAATCGGACATCGAAGCCCTGGCCGTGGGCGCCGCGATACTGGGCACCGGCGGCGGCGGCAATCCCTACATCGGCAAGCTCCACTGCCTGCAGGAGCTGCGCCGCGGCGCGCGCGTGCCGCTGATCGGCGTCGACGAGCTGGCCGACGACGCGGTCGTGGTGTCGGTGGGTGGCATCGGTGCGCCGGCGGTGTCGGTCGAGAAGCTCGAGGAGGGCCACGAGGGCATGCGCGCGGTGCGCGCGCTCGAGGAATTCTGCGGCCGCAACGCCACGGCCCTGGTCGCGGCGGAGATCGGCGGAGGCAACTCGATGGCGCCGATCATCACGGCCGCGCAGCTGGGCATCGGCGTGGTCGACGCCGACGGCATGGGCCGCGCGTTCCCCGAGATGCAGATGACGAGCTTCAGCATCTACGGCCACCGCTCGACGCCGGCCGCGCTGGCCGACGAACGCGGCAACGTCGTGCTGTTCCGCGAGGTGCAGACCGAGCAGTGGTTCGAGCGCCTGGCCCGGGCCAGCGTGGTGGCCATGGGCGGGACGGCGGTGGGCGCCGAGGCGCCGATGAGCGGCGCCTACGTCAAGCGCGCCGGCGTGCCGGGCACGGTGAGCCAGGCCATCGCCCTGGGCAACATCGTCCTCGACGCCAACCGCAAGCATGCGGACCCGGTGGCGCGGATCTGCGCGCACGAGGGCGGCGTCCACCTGATGGACGCCAAGATCGTCGATCTCAGGCGCCACCTGGAGGGCGGATTCTCCGTCGGATCGATGCAGCTCGAAGGCATCGGCCGGCACGCCGGGACGGCAGCCGACATCGCCTTCCAGAACGAGTTCCTGATGTTCCGGCGCGGCACCGTCGTCGAGGTCTGCGTGCCCGACCTGGTGATCCTGCTCGACGCCGACAACGGCCACGCCATCACCACCGACGTGCTGCGCTACGGCCAGCGCGTCGCCATCATCGCGCTGCCGTGCCACGCGCTGCTGCGCACGCCCGAGGCGCTGGCCGTCGTCGGTCCCGCGGCCTTCGGCCTGGCGGACGTCGCCTACCGGCCGCTGGCGCAGCGCTGAGGCCGATGGCCCGCCAACCCTGTCCGGATTCGCTCGAAACCTGTCCACCCCTATCCAGTATCTTCATCGCGTGTCCGCGGCGCCGCCGGCCAGCCCTGCGCACCCGCCGCGCGAACCACCGCTAAAGGAGCCTCTTCGATGGCCGCGCATGCAAGAACCGCCCTGATCGCCCTCGCCTGCGTCGCCGGAACCGGCACGGCCGCCGCAGCGGCGGCCGATGCGGACGCACCCGCGCTCGAAGAGATCGTCGTCACCGCGCAAAAGACCAGCGAATCGCTGAGCAAGGTGCCGATCAGCATTTCGGTGATGACCGGCCAGGACCTGGCCAACGACGGGGTGCGGAGCTACGAGGACCTGGCGCGGGCGCTGCCCAACGTGTCGTTCACCGATTTCGGCGGCGCGGGCCAGTCCAACATCGAGATACGCGGCATCAGCTCGCAGGCCGGATCGGCCACGACCGGGATCTACCTGGACGACGTGCCGATCAACATCATCAACATCTACACGGCCGGCGCGACCGAACCGAAGTTCTTCGACATCGACCGCGTCGAGGTGCTGCGCGGCCCGCAAGGGACGATCTACGGTTCGAGCTCGATGGGCGGCACGCTGCACTTCGTGAGCAACAAGCCGGACCTGCACGCCTACTCGGGAACGGCCGATGCCCAGGTGAGCGCCACCGACGGTGGCGGCACGAATTACGCGGCCATGGGCGTGGTCAATGCGCCGCTGAGCGACGGCGTCGCCGCCTTGCGGATGGGCGCGAGCTTCCAGCACGACAGCGGCTGGATCAACCGGGTGGATGCGAGCGGCAATGTCGTCGCGCACCGGATCAACGACCAGGACGCCACCGTGGTGCGGGCCACGCTGCTGCTGCAGCCGAGCGCGGCGCTGACGATCACGCCCTCGGTCTTCCTGCAGCGCGTGGGGACCGGCGGCAATTCGCTGTTCGGCGCGGGCTACCCGCTGTTCGAGTCGCCCACGCTGGTGGCCGAGACCGGCCGCGACGAATACGGCATCGCCAGCGTCACCGTCGGCTACGACCTGGGCGGCGCGGACCTCACGTCCGTCACCGGCTTCTTCTGGCGCCAGGACCACCGGCTGGTCGACGGCACGTACTACGACAGCGCCTACATCGGCTCGCTGTTCGACACGCCGGTGTCGCAGGGCGGCTTCGGCCTGGGCAACGGCGCGAACTTCGCGAACCTGCCGGCACCCTCGCAGTTCAACACCAGCGTCAACCAGTTCCACCAGGAACTGCGGGTGGCGTCGCGGCCGGCCGGCGCCGACCGCCTGGCGTGGATCGGCGGCCTGTACTACTCGCGCAATCGCACCGACCTGCTCGACAACGAGCACATCCCGGGCTTCAACGCGACCTTCCAGAACACCTTCGGGACGACGCCCGACGCGCTGCTCGGTGCGGGCTTTCCCAACGACCTCGTCTATTACGCCAACAGCGTGTTCATCAACGAGGAACGCGCCGCCTTCGGCCAGCTGAGCTACCGGATCACCCCGGCGCTCAAGGCCACCGCGGGCCTGCGCTACGAGAAGGCCACGGAATCGCTCGCCTTCGACAGCGACGGCTTCCTCTCGGCCGGCACGCCGCCCTCGGACCAGTCGGTGAGCGGCAACGCCACCACGCCGCGCTTCGCGCTCGCCTACGACGTCTCGGCACAAAGCATGGTGTACGCCTCGGCGGCCAAGGGCTTCCGGGTCGGCGGTGCCAACCGGCCGATGCCGGCCGCGCTGTGCGGCACGCCGGGCCCGACCGGCTACGATCCGGATTCGCTGTGGAGCTACGAGCTGGGGTCGAAGACCCGGATACTGGGCGACACGGTGACGCTGTCGGGGGCGCTCTTCGACATCCGCTGGAAGAACATGCAGCAGGACATCGTCGTCACGTCGTGCGGCTTCGACTACAAGACCAACACCGGCAACGCCGAGAGCAAGGGCGCGGAGCTCGAGGCGCGTGGCCACCTCACGCCGAACCTGAGCGTCGGCGTGGGAGGCAACTACACGTCGGCCAAGATGACCACGTCTATCGATACGCTGGGCGTGCAGCAGGGCGACCGGGTGCCCGGCGTGCCCGACTGGTCGCTGGGGGTGAATGCCGAATACGGCGTGCCGCTGGCCGCCGGCCGGGCGTTCGGCCGGCTCAACGGCCAGTGGACCGGAACCAGCCAGGGCGTGATCGCGCGCAGCGATCCGGACTTCTACCGGCCCGGCTATTTCGTGATGGGCGGCGGGCTCGGTTTCGATCGCGACCGCTACAACGTCTCGCTGTTCGTCAACAACCTGCTCAACCAGCGCAAGATCCTGCAGCGGCCGAATGTCGCGCTGGTGGAATACGGCATGACGACGACGCCGCGCACGATCGGCATCCGCGGCACCTACGACTTCTGATGGCCGCCGGTGGCTGACTCGGCCTGGTCGCGCGCACTGCGGCGCCTCGACGCCGTCTCCGGGGCGCACGCCACCTCGGCGGTGCCCGCGGACCAGACGGTCCGCGGCTATCGCATCGCGGTGATCTGCGTCGGCATCGCCTTCACCCTCACCGGCCTGTACACCGGCTCCACGCTGGCGGCCAGCCTCGGGCTGGCCGACGGGATACGCGCGGTGGTGATCGGCAGCATCATCCTGACCGTGATGTCGGTGCCGGCCGCCATGGTCGGCGCGCGCACCCACCTGTCGACGTACATGATCGTGACGCGCGTCTTCGGCGGCAACGGCGCGCGCGTCATCAACCTGGTCCTGGGCATCGTGCTGCTGGGCTGGTACGCCGTCACCGTCGAGCTGTTCGGCCGGACCTGCTTTCTCACCGCGGCGATCTATTTCTCCGGCGGGCCGCCGCAATGGCTGTACACGGTGGCCTGCAGCATCCTCGTCATCGCCACCACCATCTTCGGCTTCCGCGCCATCGACCGCCTGTCGCTGGCGGCCGCGCCGCTGCTGGTGGTCCTGACCTGCTACGTCGCGTGGCGCTCGGTGGGGGTGGTGCCCTGGGACCGCCTGCTGGCGGTCGCCGGCACCAGCGCGGGCGGCAGCGTCGACCTGTGCACCGGCATCTCCGCCGTGGTCGGCGGCCTGATCGTCAACGTGGTGCTGATGCCGGACATGACGCGCTACAGCCGCTCGACCTTCGATTGCGCGCTGATCAGCATCGCCGGCAACGGGGTGGGCGGCGGCGGCGCGCTGGTGCTGGCGATGATCCCGGCCCTGGCCTTCCACGAGGTCGACCCGATGAAGTACATGGCGCTGCTCGGGTTGACCGGCCTGTCCTTCCTCGTGCTGGTGGTGTCGACCTGGACCATCAACGCCGTCAACCTGTACTCCACCGGGCTGGTGACATCCACGGCACTGCGCGGCACCTCGTACGGCCGCATCGTGATCCTCTGCGGCTGCGCCGGGACGGCCCTGGGACTGGTCGGGATCGCCGACCGCCTGATCGACTTCCTGGTGCTGCTGGGAGTGATCGTGCCCCCCATCGCCGCGGTCTACCTGTGCGATTTCTTCGTGCTGCGCCGCCAGTCGTTGGAGGCCGCGCCGGCCGCCGCCGCGGTGCCGAGCAACGTCAACGGCCTGGTTGCCTGCTTCGTCGGCGCGGCGGTCGGCGTGGCCGCCTACGAGACGTCGGTGTCGCTTACCGGCGTTCCCAGCATCGAATCGTTCGTGCTGTCCGGGATCCTGTACGTCGGTGCCGAAACCTGGCGCATGCGCCTGGGGCGCGATAGGCGCTGGCGCCGCATGCCGGTCGGCGGGCCGCGCTAGCGGCGCTGCCGGCGCCGCCCGGGCTGCTCACCACAACGGGCGGAACGTCGATGCGACCAGCGGCACGTCGAATTCGCGGACATGGCGCGGCAGCCAGCCGGCAAGGAACTGGGCAGCGAGCGCGATGCACTGGCGGGTGTCGGCGCGGCTGAGCAGCGTGAGGTTGTGCAGCACGCGCTGGTGGTCCTTGCGATGCGCCTGGGCATCGGCGCCGGGATGCGCGCGCATGAGTTCGTCCTCGAGGCGGAAATCATCCTCGATCGCGTGCATCACCGCCTCGAGCGCGCCGTGCATCGCGTCCAGGTCCGAGCAGCTGCCGATGGCGCGCGAGATCTCGCGCAGCGCGTCGCGCAGCTGGGCGTGCAGGCCATCGATGCCCGCGTGGCCGGACCGCGGGTCCTCGTCCGCACCGCACAGGCGCGGATCCATGGTGCGGTTGAGCGAGGTTTCCGCCAGCGAGTAGTGATTGGGGCCGTTGTGGCGGGCGATGTCGAGCGCCGCGCGCGCATGGGCCAGCAGACCGCTCAGTTCCTGCTCGTCGTCGGGGAACAGGGCGATGCCGATGTTCAGCTCGGGCGCGCCCTGGCCGGCGGCTTCGATCAACCGGCCCGCGACGATGGCCGCGCTGCTCGCGCCGCTGAGGTTAGGGATCGCGATCAGCAGGCCATCCTCGCCGTTGCGCCCCAGCACGTCGCCATCGCGCAGGCAGGGGCGCAGCCGCTGCAGCAGCAGTTCCTCGGTGTCGAAGCGGGCCTGGGCGGACCAGCCGCTGGCCGGCGGGCGCAGGCCCACGGCCAGGATGGCCAGGGCCTCCGAGCGTAGCCACGCATCGACGAGCAGTTCGCCGGTCCGGTCCAGCACCTCGTTCTTCACCCGCGCGAAGGCCTTGCGGACCGGTGCGGGCAGTCGCGGCGCGGGTGTCGCCGGCCGGCTTTGCACGTCGACGTGCAGCAGCAGCGTGTAGGCCGAGGGCGAGCGCGGACCGGCCGGGTAGCCGGCGATGTGGACGCGCGTCGCGCCGCCGGCCGCTTCCATGATCAGGCAGTGGGTCGAGACGGCGTGGCCCGCGGTCACGGCGTCGGCCAGCAGTACCGATATCCGCTTGCGGTCGGCGGTATGGACGCGACGGCACCACGAGGTTGCGGTTTCACCCTCCGCGGAGGCCAGGCCCAGCAGTTGCAGGAAGGCCGGCGAGGCGAAGCTGATGCAGCCGTCGTCGAGCGCGGCCAGCGCCAGCGAGCCGGACTCGATGAGCGCCTCGCACAGCGATTCGCCCAGCTTGCGATCGACCGCGATCGCGCCGCCGTCGGGTGCGGCGGCGCGACTGGCGCGGCGGTCGATATCGATGTGCGGTGCCGCATCGGCGGCGCCGCTGGTCAAGGATTCGGCCGCGAGGTACAGGTCCACTGATGCTTCCATCATCACCCTCCGTTCGGCTGATACACGTTGATGGTATTTCGACAGCCGGCAATCGTTCGTTAGCGCTTGCCCTCGGATTGGATGGGGAAGATTCCGGGGCGATTGCCGTCCAATCCCGCAATCGACGCGTTTGCGGAATTGGGGCGGAAAGCGACCACTGCTTGATTAATGCTGATTCTCGGTTCCGGATACCTTGCGACAGACCTGCCGCCCTGCGGCGCACGGCGCGCGGCTGCACGCGCCGCGACGGCCGTCCGGTCGGCGTGGACGCGGTGCACGTGCCGTGCCCTCAGGCGCCGGCGGGTACCCACTCACTCTATATAAGCAACGATGACCAGCCCTGCGAACGAACTGCTGGCCGAACACCGCAACGCGGTCGAACGACTCGCGAGCGAGCGCTATGGCGCGGGCACGACGGCGGCCGAGGTCGAGGAACTGGCGGCGGCCGCCGGCGATTGCGAATACCTGCTGGCCCGCATACGCCAGCTGGAGGCCGAACGCGAACATGCCTCCGTGCAGTTGCCCTGGCTCTCGCCGTCACGACCGGGTTCGGCCAAGGATGCGCTCAAGCGCATCAACGCGATCTGCCTGGCCTTCCCCGATCTGTTCAGCGCGATGTTCGTCGTCGTGGCGACCCATCAAGGGGCGCCGCGCGACGCACTGGCGGCGACGCTGCGCCAGCTGCGACCGGATGTCGCGGAACTGACCCAGGCCGATGTGGAGGGGCTGCTGGCCAGCATCCTTACCGGCGGGCGCCAGGCCTTCGAGGCGGTGCTGCGCACGCGCAAGTCGGGCAAGCGCGCGGCAGCGCCGCTGTCCTGGGTGAAGAACGACGACTAGCCGCACCTGCGGCGGGCGCGGCGCCCGCGACCGCAACGCATCGACGAGCCTCAGCCGAACACGCCGTAGACGACCTGGACGATTTCGCCGTTGCCGACGTTGATCAGCAGGGCATCGCCGTCGTCGCGCACCCACTCGTAGCCGGCCGGGGGAATCTCGAGCCCGAACAGCCAGTAGTCGGCAACGAGGTACTCCGCGGACCAGTAGGCACGCGGCAGGAACTGCCCGTAGGTCCAGCGGCGCGCGATCCAGCCGTGGGGCCGGTGGTAGGGTCCGATGCGATAGCTGCGTGTCGCCTGGAAGTTGTGCTGGTAGGCACCGCGATCGATGACCGCCGGACGCTCGTTCCAGCCGCGCGGCTCGGTGAGCCGCTGGTACCCGTGCGGGCCCGGGTGCGGCTCCGGCTGGCGCATCTCGGGGCGTGCGACGTCCCCGTGTTCGCGCTCCGGTTCGGCCGCAGCGGCCGCCAGCCCGGACAGCAGCACCAGCGCCGCTGCCGTGCTTCCCACGATTCTCCATTGCTTCGCCATGTTTGCTCCCCGGTCAGTGTTTGCACGACTCCGATGGGTTCCGTAAGGTGAACCCGGCAGGCCGCAAGGGCCGCTTGCGGCCACCTGCTGTCGGACCTCTCGGGACGGGCGCGGTTCCCGCCCCCGGCCCGAATGCGAGCAGAGTATGAACCGTCGCGGGACTGGCTTGCAGCACATGCTCGACCAGCATCACGACGTGAATGACGTCCACATCGGGCAACTCACCGGGGCCGATACGCAGTGGACCAAATCCCTGCCGCAGCCAGATGCGGCCGAAGACGCCGTTCGCGACGCCGAGCAGCGACAGTGCTCCCAGTGGCTGGAGCAGCGTATGCAGCAACCGCGCCTGCGCAGGGGCGGGCGAACATTCGAAGATCCTGCCCACCGCCGCGGCGATCCCTTGCGGGGACCTGGCCGCGTCATCGGTGGCGATCGCGGGTCGTACAGAGATATCCAGCGGTTCCACGGAAATCCTTTCCTATCGACACGTTGCGATGGCGGGTCGCGCCCGCGCAAGCTTCCTGCGCAGGAATCTGCAGGCGTTTGCGGTGACCCGGCCCTTGCCTGCCGGGCCTGCAAGCTTGCGTCGGCCGGAGTACTCCCCGGTGACGCCGGTACCGGTCGTCCGTTGCATCTGCAACAAGCCGGCGTCTTGTTGCGTTTGTCATATGGCGGCCGTGACCTGCAATACCCGGCGCCGTCAGGGCCGGCAAGATGGCGCAACGGACCGCATCGGCAGACCGCCCGCAAAGAGGGGGACGCAAAATGAAACCACTGGTAGCGATATTCGCCGGCGCGCTGGTCGCCGGCGGCGGATGGCTGGCCCTGCATCCGACTGCTCCTGCGGCACCGCCGGGGCGCGCGGCGCAAGCGGGCCTGCGCCTGTTGATGGACAGCGCCGGCGGATCCGCGGCCTACGGCCGGCCGGGTGCTGCGGACCTGGATCAACGCTCCGGCATCCGCGATGCCGTGCTTTGCCGGCCCCTTGCGTCGTGCCCGGGCCCGGCGCAGCCGGATGCCGCGGGGCGGCACGCGCCCGTGCACGACTACTACTAGGGCGGCGCCATCGGTCCGGGCCACGCGAGGCTCCCGTCGCTCGCCGGCTGGGGCGCAGCCGATCCGCGCTGGCCCGGGCAACGGTCAGAACAGCGTTTCGACCTCGGATGCCAGCCGGTAGCCGGCGCCACGCTCGGTGACGATGAGCCGGGGCAGCGCCGAATCGGCCTCGATCTTGAGGCGCAGCCGGCGGATCTGCACGTCTATGGTCCGGTCGTAGACCTCGGCCTCGTGGAGCCGCGACATCGACAGCAGCTGATCGCGCGTGAGCACGCGCTGCGGCGCACGGCAAAAGGCGCTCAGCAGGCTGAATTCGCCATTGGACAGTTCCAGCGGCGTGCCGGCGGGCGACGTGAGCCTTCGGGTGCGCAGGTTCAATTCCCATCCGGAGAAGCGGAATGCGCGGCGCGTCGAGTCGCGCTCGGGCAAGGTGGCCTGCAACTGGTAGCGGCGCAGCACGGCACGCACGCGCGCCAGCAGCTCGCGCGGGCTGAACGGCTTGGTGACGTAGTCGTCGGCGCCCAACTCCAGCCCCATGACGCGGTCGGCCTCTTCATTGCGCCCGGTAAGCAGTACGATGGGAACGGTCGCCCGCTCGCGCAGCGCGCGCGCGATCTGCATGCCGTCCTCGCCGCGCAGTTTCAGGTCGAGGATCACCAGGTCTATCGACTGGCGGTCGATCAGCTCGTACATCTCGCGCCCCGACGCGCCGGTGCTGACGCGCATTTCGTTGCTGGCAAGGTACTCCGCGATGAGCTCGCAGACGGCCGGATCGTCATCGATGACGAGGATATGCGGGGCGATGGCGGCGTTCATCCTTGTGGGCAGCGGGCCGTTCGTAGCGCGCCATTATCGCCGGGCAAGGTCCGTCTTCCCTGTAAAGGATTGTAAGTAGTGCGCCCCGAATCCGCGGACATCACGGCAACCGGCTCCCGCCTCTGGATGATCATGCTGGGGCTTGCACTCGCGTTGTGCGTCGCGACCACGTTTGCGTTATGGCATTTGCGCAGCGATGCCGTGGACAGCCAGTCGCGCGAACTCGGACTGCTGTCCCTCGCACTGTCGGACGACGTCGATCGCGGCATGCACGAAGTGGAACTGGGCATGCACGCCATCCAGGCCGAACTGCGCGATGGAAGCCTGCGGGCAAGGGATCCCCAGCTCGGTCGGGCGCTCGAGACGCGCGCCGAATTGATGGCCGCGATCACCAACCTCTGGCTTGTCGGTCGGGGCGGGCGCGTGATCGCAAGCTCGGATGCCGCCGCGGCCACCCCCGCGCTGGCGCAGTTCGCGCCACCGCTGGAGCAGATCCCGCAGGACGCGATGGCCGTGAGCCGCCCCTTCACCGACGCGACAACCGGGATCACGATGGTGGCGCTCGCCGTGACCTATGCCGATGCGGCCAGCGCCAAGGCCGGCTGGGTTCTCGCCTCGATGCCGGCGCAGGCGATGCTCGGCGCGTTCTCCGTGGCTTCGCCCGCCGACGATGCACGCATGGCGGTCTTCCGCAGCGACGGTGTGCGCCTGGCCGGCTCCATCGTCACCACGCCGCGGCTGGATGAAGCCACCGTCGCCAAGCACCTGGCAATGCTCAAGGGCACCGAGCTGCGGCGCTTCCGCGACGGCAGCGAGCGCCTGGTCGCGCTGCACAGCCTGCCGCGATTCGGGCTCGAGGTGGTGCTTACGCGCGACCTGACCGTCGTGCTGGTCTCGTGGCGCCAGGCGGCGCGCCTGACCGCGGCGGGCGTGGTCCTGCTGCTGGCGATGATGGCCGCGTCGGTCTACCTGGTCCAGCGCGCCGACCGCCGGCGCGCGGTCGCGCAGCGGGCGCTGCAGGCGCAAAGCTCGCGTGCCAGCAAGCTCGAATCGCTGGGCACGATGGCCGGTGGGGTGGCGCACGACTTCAACAACGTGCTCGCCGCGATCATCGGCTATGGCGAGATGGCGCAGGACGCGGCCCCGGCGGGCAGCGCGCTGGCCCGTCACCTGGGCAAATCGATGCAGGCGGCGCTGCGCGGCAAGTCCCTCGTCGAACGTATCCTCACCTTCAGCAGCGGCGGCGGACGCAATTCGACCGTATTCGAGCTCGAGCCCGTCGTCGAGGAAGTCCTGACCCTGCTGGCCGGGTCGATGCAGGCCGGCGTCACGGTGGAGCGGCAGCTGCACGCCAAGGGCGGCCGCCTGCGCGGGGACCCGACGCGTGCCTTCGAGGCGGTGATGAACCTGTGCACCAACGCGCTGCAGGCCATGGCGGGCGGCGGCGTCATGCGCCTGGAGCTCGAGCGCGTGCACGTGGACGCAACGCGCGTGCTGTCCCACACCCGGCTCGCGGCCGGCCGCTACCTGGCCCTGGCCGTTTCCGACACCGGCCCCGGCATCGGCCCGGATGTCATGGATCACCTGTTCGAACCGTTCTTCTCGACGCGCGGCCAGCAATCGGGCACGGGCCTGGGGCTGGCGGTCGTGCACGGCGTGATGGCCGAGTGCAACGGCGCCATCGACGTGCAGAGCGAACGCGGCAGCGGCGCGCGTTTCACCCTGTACTTTCCCGAATGCGTCGACGCGATGGGCGCCGCCACACCGGCGCCGCGACCGGCGCCCAGCGGCTCGGGCCAACCGCTGCTGATCGTCGACGACGACCCGGCGCTGGTGGCGCTGGCCGAGGAGATGCTGACGGGACTGGGGTACCGGCCCGTCGGTTTCACCGACCCGCAGGTCGCATTGGCGGCGGTGCGCCAGGATCCGGCCCGCTTCGCCGCGGTCATCACCGACGAGATGATGCCGGGGCTGAGCGGAACACAGCTCACCGCGGCGATCCGGGCCAGCGCGCCACGGTTGCCGGTACTGGTGGTGAGCGGCTACGGCGGCGCGATGCTCGCGTCGCGCGCCCTCGCGGTGGGCGCAGCGCGGGTGCTGGTCAAGCCCTTGTGCCGCGCCGACCTGGCGTACGCGCTGGCCGACGTCCTGGCGGTGGCCTAGCGCACGGCCGCGCCCGCCCGGGCGCAGCGCGCATGCGTTGCAAATGAAACACGCCGCACGGCGTTCCGTCACCGGCAATTGCAGCGCGACGGCAAGAATCCACCCGGTGGATCGGGCAGGCCGTGCAGCGGTACAGGCACCCTGCGCTTGC
>Ga0181525_10000777_pt1 | contig 27760 bp, 29 predicted proteins | sample PEATcosm2014_Bin_48_FD_121100 | JGI IMG/M metagenome (GOLD analysis project Ga0181525, IMG submission 121100) | Peatland microbial communities from MTU Mesocosm Facility, Houghton, MI, USA - PEATcosm2014_Bin06_10_metaG | ecosystem: Environmental > Terrestrial > Soil > Wetlands > Peat | place... | reverse complement strand
GCGATCCATTTATTGAGCTTACAACCGGACTGCACACTGCGTGGGCCGTGGCTCAGGACCGCGCGGGGACGATTTGAACGCTCATCCCTTCGGGGTCCTTGATGTGAAATCCCGCGTCCAGGTTGTCTTCCGGAGTTAGTCCTAGCCCCATGAGCTGCTTGCTCACTTGTTCCTTATTGAAGTTTTCGACCCCGATAGCGAAATGGTCCACGATGCCAGTGGGGCTCTTGTGGTGCAGCGAGACGATGACTTTGCCCGCTCCCAGGCGAGAGATTTCGTTGGGCTTGTCTTCGCTCAGGATCTTGAGTCCGAAAATCTTTTCGTAGAAGGCGATCGAGCGCGGCAGATCGGTGACTTGAATACTGATGTGGTCGATGTTGACGCCTTTGAGTCCGGCCTCCTGATCGGGTGCGGCGGATTGGGCTGGCGCAGGGGACGATACTCCGCCAGCCGCCGTGAGCATCGTAAGCCCTTGAATCAGGCTCCGGCGCGAGAGCGCGCCTTTTTCGAAGCGATTCAGCAGATCGGAAATGATAGCTTCCATGTAGCCTCCTTGGGTTCCTACTAACGTGATCTTCATGGTAAAAGGTTTGCTACAAGTTTGGGGAGACAGGGAATAGCGGTTCGGGATTAAACTCCGGCGGCTACTTTGAGGCCGAGGTTTTCGGTTCGCGTATAAAAACCTCGTATGCGGACGCCGGAGTCGCCCCTGTATTCCGGAATCCGTGCGGAGTTCCCTTGTCAATGAAGTACGCTTGGCCGGGTACGGCGGCCGTCTTAGTGTCGCCGATGGTCAGTTCGATGGAGCCGGTGAGCGGGAGGAAAAGGTGGAACTTGACGTCGTCGTGTTGATGAATGCTGCGGACTGCGCCGGGCTGAAGCTCCACGCGCAGCACGTTGACGCCAACGTCGGGTTTTCGTAAAAGATCGGCGCGCGCGACGCCGGGATCTTTGAGCTGAATCAGGGCTTGAGCGACTGCCTGGGAAACGGAGAGCGCGGTCAGGATAATAATGAACGCAAGGGCGCGAATCGTCATGGAAATTTCCTCCTCTGGATAGCTTATTATAAGATTTGGATAACCTATAAGATCTATTGTTGCCCCAGATGGGCACGGTCCTTTTCGTCTTCGTTGCAGAGGTATTCGAAGATATCGGAATCGGGCCACAGTTCTTCGATTAACTTAATGGTAAAGGGCTTGGTGTACATTTGGGGATCGTCGAAAGTCATTTCGACATCCATGTGTCCATAGTCGCGCCGTCGATAGCGCTCAAGGATGCGTAAATCTTCACTGTGGGGATGGCCCATCACGTCCAGCCAGCTCTTGTCGTTGAAGCCGGCGGTTTCCACCACCAGGGTGTCGCCCTCCCATCTGCCTATCGAGTAGCCGGCCCAGGAGGGCTGCGCAAACTCCTTGGGAAACGCGCGCCCGTCGGTGTGGATCTGGCGCGGGCCGTCGCCCTCGTACAGGATGGCGATCAGCTTGGGCGACTGCACGATCCTGGTTGGCTCCGAGACCAGACCGGAAACGGGAATGCCGGCGGGCAGGCAGTTGGTGGGGGGGAAATCGATTTGCTTTCGCCTGCCAAGAATCTCGGCGGCTTTCGACCGCATAGGCGATTCGCCGGGTTTGAAATCCACCAGAATATTAATGGCATATTTTGAAATGGTGTCAATTTCCATACCGGGCACGTTGACGGTTCCGACGTTATCGCCGAAAAGACGATTGAGCTCCGCGAGCGGTGTGGGCTGAACGTGCCATACGCCGGAGAGATCGGGCTTGCCGTCGGCGCCGCGAGGCACGGGAGCGGCCAGGTCGGGTTTGCCGTCGCGAGTGCGCGGTACGCCGGGGGTGGCGTAGTTCAACCACTGGGCATGTGCGCCCGTGGAAAGCATGGCGATTAAAAAGAGCAAGCGTGGGTGTTGCATCTTCGGATCTCCGGGCTTCACAATGCTATCGGAAGCGGGCGTGGGATGCAAAGGCCCGGGGAACAAGGCCCACGGACGACTTCAGAATTTAAGATTCAGAAGGCCGAAGGCTGGCCTCTACACTTTGATATGCTTCGACAGAGGCTTTGGAGGTGCGAGGAATGGTGCTACGAGCGATGCTTTGTATGGGGTTGGTTTTGCTTGCTTCCGAAGCGCTGGCGCATCACAGCAATTCGGCTTTTTATGTGACCAAGGTGATCACCATTAAGGGCGTGGTCAAGGAATTTCGATGGAGCAACCCGCATGTCTGGGTGATCCTGACTGTCGATGACGGCAAGGGCAATAAGGTGGATTGGAAGGCGGAGGGCCGGCCGCCCGGAATCCTGGCGCGGGCGGGATGGACGCCGAAGTCGCTGCAACCGGGTGAGACGGTCACCATCGATTTGAGCCCGGCTAAGGACGATTCCGCGTCGGGATTGATTGCGCGCGTGACAAAAGAAGACGGCAGCATCCTGGCCAATGCGCCGCCGCCGACGGAGTAAAGGAGCGCGATGAAGTTTATGAAGACGCTACTCGGCATAATCGCCGGCGCGCTCGCGCTGCAGGCTCAAAACACTCCACCGGATTTTTCAGGCGTATATTATCCGATTAATCCCTTCGGCCGTTTTCAGGGCGGAACTCCGGCGGGAGGGGCACGGCCACCGGGACCGCCTCCGCGTCCCACAGCGTCGGCGCCGCTCTCCGACGGCTCGCGAGGACGAACGCCGGACGAGCCATCGCTGACCCCCGAGTACATGGCGAAGTGGCAGGCGATCAGCAAAACCCGCATCGCGGGATCGTCGGAGTACGATCCGGTTGCGAAGTGCCTGCCGCCCGGAATGCCCGCCATGATGTCCATGGCCTATGGCATGGAGATCATGCAGACTAAGGACAAGATCACCTTCTTCAGCGAACTGAACGACGCGCTGCGGCGGGTCTATCTGGATGGGCGCAAGCCGTCGCAGAAGGTGCTGGACGATCCGACGTACGCCGGATATTCCGCCGGCCACTGGGAAGCCGACACGCTGGTGGTGGATACGGTAGCGCTACGCGACAACACTTTCATTGAAGGATTCTCGCCGCATAGCGCCGAGATGACGGTGCATGAGCGCATCCGGCTGCTGGAGCCGGGATTGCTGGAGGATCGTATCGTGGTTACCGACCCGAAGGCGCTGACGAAACCCTGGGAGACGGTGAAGAAGTACCGGAAGGCGAAGCCAGGATCGGGGCAGGACGAACTGCGAGAATTCGCCTGTGCCGAGGGTTTGGGAGAAGCCAAGTGAGCGCGGCGCTCGCGGCGCAAAGCACGACACCGGATCTTTCGGGCGTGCATTATCTGCTGAACCCATTCTTAGGATTCGCGGGTCTAGCACGGCGGCCACGATGATCGGAATTCAACTTGCGGGCAAAAATGACAGAATCTCCGCTACCGTCTTTGGTCTAGCTTTAACAATTTCCTCGATCTGTTGAAGGACGTTGACAGCATGATTTCCCATCGCACCGGTGGATCTGTCCGCTGGGAATTGGCCACTCTTAAAAAGGAGAGCCCTGCCCTTATTGAAGTAGCTGGTGTGTCGCGGATTAAGGAAATGGATTATTCCCAGGCGATTCAGGAGTCCGTTCTAGACGGCCTAGACCAACTGATGCAACGCCCGGAACAGCCGCAGTTCTATTCCTACTCGGGCCTGATAAAGGCGCAAGGGATGGCCGAGCAGGCGCGACACCTAAAGTGGATGTCTGGTTTTGCCGGTGGGCGGCGGACGGTCCTCGACGAACGACTTTTCACTAATGTCGAATATCTCACGGCGAGCGGCAGCAAGAGTCTCGGGTCGGTCCGTGGCAGTCTTGACGCGATTATCGTTCACGCTGGCCATGAATTCCGTGTTTGGTCTCCAAAGTGGAGACGGCCTATCGTCTGTCGCTTCAACAAGGCCATGCTGTCTGACGTTACGGCCCATCTCAAACAGCAGGTCGAGGTGGTCGGAGAACTGAACCGGAATACAAAGGGCGAACCTGTTGTCGTGGATGTAGTGGAGTTTCTCCCATTGGAGCCTGCCACGACAGTTCCGCGCATTGAGGACATGCGCGGCCTTCTCTCGGATGTCTACGGAGGAAAGACGCTCGGGGCGTACCTGGACGAACTACGGAATGGGTAAGAGACGAATCTATTGGGATACTTCCATCTTCCTGTGCTTCTTGAACAGCGACGAACTGGAACGCAGCAAAATTTGCGAAGACGTATTGCAGCATGCTGCTATGGATGAGGTGCTCATTTTGACCTCAACATATACTATCCTTGAGGTGATTCGTCCAAAGAAGCGCTCGCTGCCAGCCAACTGTTGACACCCGCGTAAATCGAAAAGATAAAGGGCGTGTTTCGATGGCCGTTCATACAGACGATTGAACGTGATGAAAGGACCGCTTTGTACGGTTCCGATCTGGCCTGCGATCGCGGCCTACTACCCGCCGATGCCGTTCATGCCGCTTCGGCGATCCTTTCGAAGGCGGAAGCCCTTCAAGCATGGGACAGGGACTTCAGCTCCGTGTCTCATCAGATTCCGGTCGAGCAACCACAGCTTATTTCTAAGCAATTAAGACTTGAAGGTACGGAGGGGAGCCGCATAGGACCACACCCGGATGATTTCGAGACGAAATGAAGCCAGCCCCAGCCCCAAAAGTGCTCGGCAAGACTTTTTGAGAGAGAACGAGCGCGGTGACCGCGGCCCCTTCGTTCGGACACGGAGCGCATGAGCAACGCCCTCACGACGGCCCTTACTGTGTCGAAAAGGAACTACCGAAAAGGGAACCGCGTGTGAAAGCGCCAGTCGAAAAGAACCGGGCGAGAAAACGTCGTGAGCTCCGGCGCTGCCTTCGTCACCGGAACTGGACGGGGACAAGCAAGCCCCAGCTCGTCGCCCGCGCGAAAGGAGGAGCAGCGCTGGAAAACTCGAACCGCGGGTTCGATGTCGTCATGCCTGATGGCACCAAGTGGGAAGTAAAGTCCCGAAGGCTCCCAGACAATAGAAGTAAGGAGCTGGGCGATCTTGGCCCAATTGACACTTGGAGCTTTGACACGCTGGCAGCGGTGGTTTTCGAGTCAGACTTCACCGCGTTACTGGCCTGCGCGATTCCACGCGCCGTGGCTGCGGAAGTCGTTCGTATGAAGTCGGATGGAAAGCGCTATGTCATTTATCTGTCGGACGCTGTTTGTAACCATGCCGGTGTGATCGATCTGGCTCCGGAACTACGCCGGGTAGACGGTACTGCTGCATAAACAAAGGCCCCGCGGATGGTTTCCGCAGGGCCAAGTCACACACCTAAGAATTGTATATTGCTACCAGCGGCGGCCGTAACCCCAACGCCCGCCAAATCCAAAGTAGACCGAGGGGCCGTAGAAATAAGGATACGGATAATACGGATAGCCGTAAGCGGGAGCATAATATCCGCCGTAATAATAAGGCGGCGGGGCAGCCGGGTAACCAGGACCGTATGCCGATCCGTATCCAGCCGATCCATATCCCGGGCGCTGCGGCGGAGGACGATAACCCGCGTTGTAATCCTGCTGCGACGCATATTGGAACGCCTGCTGCGAATTGTCGAGCGCGAGCGGGGTCTCCATGCTGAAAGTCAGCGGAGTTTCAGGACCCACCACCGTCGGGCGGCCACGCGTCAACAAAACCCCGATGGTTGAGACCACTAAGCCGGCGGCAGCTCCCACTCCCGCCCCAACGCCACCGTTCACGCCAGCGCCGATGGCCGCGCCTACACCCGTAGTGGCTCCAATGGCGGCTGCGTCACGTCCATAAGAGGTGTTGCCACGCCGGTCGATCAGCTTGGTTTTCACCTGCACCTGACGGCCGTCGGCCAGCTGGATCTCGGTGAGTTCCAGCTTCAGATGCGAGACGCCCGAAACACGGCCGGCCTTCTGCGCCTCGGTGACGATGCCACGCACCGTCTCGCCGCGGCGCGCGATCAACAATCCGTTGGCGATGATCGGCTCCAGCAGCGTCGCGCTGAAGGTGTCGCCGGTTTGATTGCGATCGCTCGAGAGCGGCTCAATCAACCGAACCGTAATCCAGGTGCCGGCAGGCAACGAGATGGTGGATGGCGCATAGCGAGGAGGGGGCCCGGCTTGCTGGTAGGCGCCTTGGGGAGCGCCATTTTGTGGACCAGGACCTTGCGGGCCGGGACCTTGCCCGACATTAACTTGCGGACCCTGTAGCGGAGCAGCCTGATCCTGCGCGTCCGGTTGTGGCGCCGGCGGCGCGGGCGACGGATCGCCGGGTTGCGGCTGAGCGGCGGCTTGATCGGCCGGTGGCTGATCCTGCGGTTGAAACTTGCGCCACCCGCCGGAATTGGTGGACGGTGTCTGCGGCGCGGATTGATTCACGTCCTGAGCCACGCCCGGCAAAGTGCAGACTACCGACAACCCAAGAAGTGCGGCCCACGAGGCGTGAGGGGTTAATCTTGGAGTGATGCTCATGCTCGTTCTACCTCTCAAGCCGTGCTTGTTGCATCTAGGTTGCCACAGGTAAGTTGCTGAAGGAAAGGGGGTTCTTTTGAGCCCCTTTGGCCGAGGATCACCAGGATGGTGCATTTCGGCCACTGCAAGGTAATTTGGGATAGGGGCGTGGACCTGGCTTGGGGATCAGGGACCAGCGTAGTAGCCGTCGCGAGTCTCCACCACTAGCGCGTTCGCTTTGGTGGACAGGTGAATTTTGCGATAGTTCTGTTCCGGGCCGGTGGATTCGCCCGGAGATTCCGATGTGTAGCCGATGCTGTATTGGCTGCGAAGCTCCTCTTGAAGCCGCGCGTAGATGGCAGCGATGGGCTGGTCGCGGGAGACCTCGAATAACGCTCCGCCGGTCTGGCGCGATATGCGCTGCAGAGCTAATCTGCCGGCTGCACTGGCATCGGCGCCTTCGTAGGCAGTGCGATCGGAAAAAAGGATGCAATACACCAGCGTGTCGGCCCGCTGGGCGGATTCGATGGCGCGGAACAGGCCGATACTGCTGCCATTGTCGACGCCGTCGGTCAGCAATACCAGCGCCTTTCGGCCGCTCTGCTTGCGCATTATCTCATCGGATGCCAGCAGGATGGCGTCGTAGAGCGCAGTGCCGCCGAGCGCCCATAGGCCGATGTTCGGGTCGCGGTGGGTGGCCTGGCGCGGCGGGCGCTGGGGCGTCTGGAGCCGGGCAAGAGCTTCATCCAGTTCTTCGCGAGAAGAGGTGAGCTCCCGCAACAGCTCCACTTCGCGATCGAAATGCATGACGAATGCGCGATCCTGGGTTGGGCGCAGCACCTGAATGAGAAATCGATAGCTGGCGGTCCGCTCTGCGGGGAGCACGCGCTTTTGGCTGATGCTGGTGTCGATCAGCAGGCCGAGCGTCAGGGGCAGGCCGGATTCGCGCGAGAAATAACGGATCGTCTGCGGGCGGCCGTTTTCTTCCAGAATGAAATCTTCCTTCGTGAGAGTGGGGACCACCTTACCCTGAGCGTCGCGAACCGTGGCGAACAGGCTAACAACGCGGACATCTGTGGAGAAAGTGGGGGTGGAAAGGGTGGGGACCTCCTGGGCGCAAAGCACGAGACGCGATAGCAGCAATATTGACAATGTCTTAGGGATCAACATCTTAGGCATTCACGCGCGAACGTCGATCTGGCGGAGTTCTTGTGTTGAGACTTCATGCGGCAAGACCCACCGGACCTGCAGACCGTCTATGTGACGTAGCGAATTGTCGATCGCATAAGAATAAGTAATCTGGAATGTTTCCTCGCCTGGCCCCGGTTCCAGGCGCCAGCTTGAAAGGTTTTCAACAGCCGCGCTTGCCACAAGATCTTTCTCCCCCTCCGCCGCGGGCTCAGTCTTTATGACGGTGAAACTCGATAAAGAAAGACTGATGCTCATTGCGAAAACCGAGTCGTCATCCGCGAATATTGCGCCCTGTCGATACTTGGGAGGACGACATTGACCGAAGGCACTTGTTCCGGCCGTCAGGAAGAGGAACATCCACAGAAGCAATTGTTTGAAATGTAATATCTCAAGTTTCGTATAAGCTCGCTTCCCCTGGTGGACGCGTCTTCCAGCGGCGGTGAATCCACAGCCACTGGCCGGGATTCTCCCTTATGACGCGCTCCAGCAAAGAATGGATGCGGCGGGTGTCCTCGGCGGGGTCGCCTGAAATTTCAAGTGGAGGATGAAATTTCAAGATATACCTGCATTCCTCGGCGGACCATATCGCGAAGCCGGGAATAACGGCAGCCCCCGTCCTGGCGGCGATTTTCGCAAACGCTGTATTAGCGCAGGCGGGGGTGCCGAAAAAGTCAACAAAAACGCCTTCCTCGAGCGAAGTGTTTTGATCGATCAGAACCCCCACAGCTTCATTGTGATGCAGGGCCCGGAGGACGGCGCGGGCCGAATCCCATTTAATTATCAGGCGATTGCCGGAAAGCCTGCGGCGCTCTTCCACCAGGCGGTCGACGCCGGGATTGTCGAGCGGGCGGATCATGATGTGCATCGGTTCCGTCATGAGCGCGTGGGCGAAGGCGCTGAGCTCCCAGTTGCCAAAGTGCGCAGTGGCGAAGAGAATGCCGCGGCCGGCTTTTTTCGCTTCCAGATAGTGCTCCAGGCCGTCGTAACGTATCCACTGGTTAATGTTTTGGTTACTGATGTTTTGGGAGGTTAATTGAGGGAAACGCGCGAAGGTCCAGATAAGACGGGCGATGGAGCGGAAAACTTCATCGGCGATCGCTCGGCGCTCGGCGTCGGGCTTCTCCGGATAGGCGAGCTCCAGGTTGCGCATAGCGGTACGGCGCAGGCGCGGGATGGCAAGATCCAATAGGGCGACGTAGAAGCGGGCTAGCCAGAGCGGCGCGTGGTTGAGGGTCCACAGGAGGAATTTGGCGGCGAAGTATTCGATAACTTACTCTATCCAACCGCCGCCTAGAACGAGATCGCCGTCATAAAGCACCGCCGCCTGGCCGGGCGTGACGGCGCGCTGTGGCTCATCGAACCGGATTTCGACGCGAGTAGGGTCGGCGGGGTAAACGGTGGCATCGGCGGCCAGATGCTTGTTGCGGATTTTGACCTGGGCGCGAATGGGCGCTTGAGGAGGGTTGATCGAAATCCAGTTCATGTCTTTGGCCGTCAGGGTGGCGCGCAGGAGGTCCTGGTGGCGGCCGACGATTACGCGCTGCGAAGCTGGTTCGGTGGCGATGACGTAAAGGGGTTCGCCCGCAGCAATACGGAGCCCACGCCGCTGGCCAACGGTAAAGTGATGAACGCCCGAATGCTCGCCGAGCACGCGCCCATCGGTATCGCGGATCTCGCCCTGCGTCTTTTCCGGCGCGATGCCGCGCTCGCGAAAATAGGCGTCGATGAAGGCGGCATAGTCGCCGTTGGGAACGAAGCAGATCTCCTGGCTATCGGGCTTGGCGGCCACCGGCAACCCGAGTTCGCGGGCGAGTTCACGGACTTGAGGCTTGGTGTAACTTCCCAGCGGAAAATCGGTGCGGGCGAGCTGATCCTGCTTCAGGCCGAAGAGAAAATAGGTCTGATCTTTGGAATGGTCCACGCCCCGGCTCATTTGATAGCGGCCAGTGGCTTCGTCAAAGCCGATTCGCGCGTAATGGCCGGTAGCGATCCGCGCAGCTCCCACGCCTGAGGCCAGATCCAGGAACTGATCGAACTTGATGAAGTTGTTGCAGAGCGTGCAGGGGATAGGCGTACGGCCGCTCAGATAATCGTCGATGAACGGCTTCACCACCTGTTCCTCAAATCCGGACTCGAAGTTAACCACATAATAAGGTATGCCCAGGTGCTGGGCAACGTGGCGCGCGTCGTAGACATCGTCCAGCGAGCAGCAGCGTCCGGTCACGCCGCCTTCGGGCGCAAGTTCCGGCAGCCGGCGCTGGTTCCAGAGCTGCATGGTCAAGCCGACAATGGGCCGGCCCTCGCGCTGGAGTAATCCCGCGACGACGGAGCTATCCACGCCCCCGGACATTGCTACAGCAACAGGCGCCGTGGCAACAGGAGCTAGTGCTACGGGCGCTTCGGAACTGGTGGAATCAGGCACTGGTATAGGTCGGCGAAAGCTTGCGTAATTGCGCGGTGGACTGGGCTACGGCTTCGATCAGCGCGTCCACCTGCTCTTCATTATTCGAATGGCCGAGCGAAAATCGCAAGCTGGCGCGAGCGCGCTCCGGGGGAAGGCCCATGGCGAGCAGCACGTGCGATGGCTCCACGGCCCCGCTGGAACAGGCCGAACCGCTGGATACCGCGAAACCTTTGAGGTCCAGCGAGATCACCAGCGCCTCGCCTTGCAAGCCGTCGAAACAGATGTTGGTGGTGTTGGGAGTGCGGGCGGTATGGCCGCCGTTGAGGGAGGTGTCTGGAACATGCGCCAGGATTCCCGTTTCCAGCCGATCCCGCAGGGTTTGCACGCGAGCTGGCTCGATGGGGAGCGTGGCGCGGGCGATGGAGGCGGCTTTGGCCATGGCGACGGCGCTCGGGACATTTTCGGTACCAGGGCGTCGCTCGCGCTCGTGCTTACCGCCGAACTGGATGGGGCGCAGCTTGGTTCCGGGTTTTACGTACAGCGCGCCAATGCCCTTGGTGGCGTAGAATTTGTGGCCGCTGATGGAATAAAGATCGACGCCCAGCGCCTGAACTTCAACAGAGATCTTGCCCGCCGTCTGGACGCCGTCGGAATGCATAAGCGCGCCGGCCTGATGGGCCAACGCGGCAATCTCGGCAATCGGCTGCAGGACGCCAGTTTCGTTGTTGGCATGCATAACGCTTACCAGCACCGTGTCACGACGGATGGCTCGGCGAATGTCCTCGGGATCGACCACGCCATCGGGGGTAGGCGCCACGTAGGTGACCGCAATGCCGGAGCGCTCCAGTTCGCGGCAGGGATTGAGCACGGCCGGGTGCTCGATGGCGGTGGTGACCACGTGCTTGCGGGGCGTGGTGTTGGCCAAAACAGAGCCCAGGATCGCGAGGTTGTCTGCCTCCGTCCCGCCGCTGGTAAATACCAGGTCCTTGGCTTCGCAGCCGAGCAATGCGGCCACTTCGCGGCGCGCGGCTTCCAGTTTTTGTTTGGCTAATTGGCCGTCCTGATGGATGCTGGAGGCATTGCCGGGCACTTCAAGTAGCGCTGCAACCAGCACTTCCAGTACTGATTGAGATACCGGCGTAGTGGCATTGTGATCGAAGTAGTAACGGTGCACTTCATTCATCAGTTTAACAGTGACAGGAGGCTTTCTCGCGATTGGCGGTTGGCGCTTGGCGATTGGCGGCTGGTCCGGGTCAAGGGTTGACTTGAAAGCTTTGCTCCACCGGAGACGCAGCGAGATAATCGCCGTCGCCGGCCTGGGTCGCCTCAATGGTGCAGGTGCCGAGTTGCCGGATTGAGTGGCTTGGATGGTGCATGTGCCCACCCCGACCAGCGTCACAGTTCTTCCCGATACAGTGCAAATCGACGTGGTGGTGGATGCGAAGCTGACCGCCAAATGGGAGGTCGCGGTAAATGGCGCCGCGCCATACCTGCGATTCGGCAACGAGGCGAAGGTAATCGTTTGATTGCGCTGGGTAACCTGGCCGGAACTCGCGAAATTCGCGGTATAAATTGCACTGGCGGTTGGCGTGACGATGGTCTGCGATATCGTTCCGCCGTTGCTCTACCAATGGTTTGTTCATTCCCAGGCACCCATGAAAAGGTCTGCGCCTGCACATAAGTGACACCGTCGACGGTGAAGTCCAGGTTCGCAGGATTAGTTGTCACCGTGATGCTTTCCGTCAAACCATTCGGAATTTGGATTTTCTGGGCGAACGGGTAAGGAGGAGCGACCTGGAGCTGCGAGCGCGTTTATCGTGAAAACCGCCGTGTTCAGGTAATAACCTGCTACCTGGAACCAAAGTTCCCGCTACTGTCGTCGTTGATCTGTTGTGCTGTTAGCAAGAATTGCCTCTCCAAGACAGCGGTGAAACCGGCGCGTATAATGGCGCGTAGGACTCAATATGAGAACAAATCCGGGCTTGGCCGCCGGTATTCTGGCTTTAGCAATGGCCGGGGCCGCTTCCGCTCAGACCTATCACGCCACCATCGTTACCGAAGACGGCTCGCCGCTTCCCACCTCCCCGCAAATTACGCCCGCGCTTTCAGAGCGGCTGGTGCAGGAATGCAGGATTGTGAATACCTTCGGGAACGGCGGCGTGGAATACCTCGTAAACTGGCGATCCAGGGTGTACGATCCGGCGACGGCGGACGTGTGTGAGGTCACCATCCGGTTGAAGGGTTATCGTCCCGGCCAGTTCACGTTGCGCAATGATGCAACCGTGGTGCTGAAGCGTGTGGGCGGCCTGCATGAAGGCTCCACGGTTTCGGCCACCGCGCTGAATGCGCCTGAGCCCGCCAAGAAGGCATACGGGAAGGGCGTGGTCGCCATGACGGACGAGAAATGGGCCGCGGCGCAAAAGAACTTCGAGAAAGCTTTGGAGATTTATCCGGATTACGCGGCGGCCTGGAGCGATTTGGGCGAGGTGCTGCAGAAGCAATCCAAGCCGGCCGAGGCTCGCGCCGCGTGGGAAAAGGCGGTGGCGGCCGATCCGAAGTACATCAAGCCGTATATCCAGTTGGCCATGCTGGATTTGCAGGAGAAGCGCACGGAGGATGCGGCCACCATCGCGGGCAAGGCTGTGGCCATGAATCCGCTGGAATTTCCCGAGCTGTATTTTTTTAACGCGGTGGCGAACTACAATCTGAAGCACTTTGCTGTGGCCGAAACCAGCGCGCGGCGCGCGACCGAGCTCGATTCAGCGCACGAGATTCCACGAGCGGAAGTTTTGCTCGGGACCGTGCTGATCGCCCGGGGCGACCGTTCGGGAGCTTTGCAGCATTTCAGAAAGTATCTGGAGATCGCGCCGAAAGCGCCCGACGCCGACCAGGTGAAGCGAGCCATCGCTCAACTGGAAGCGCCGGGGGACGTGAATAAATCGGGCGACGCGAACAAGGACGTCAAGCAGCAATAGCGCGGCGTCGCTCTACTTGCCTTCCACTTCGTTCATCACGCCCGCAGCCTGAATAGTGGTGTGATAGCTTTCCATCATCATCCATAGGCCGTCCTTATTAGGCGCAAATACTCGGCTGGACCAATATGGTTTGCCGTTATAAGTGGGCTGGCACATGATGGCGACCACAGCGGTGCCCATGTCCCACATGCGCGCGAATAACACCGGCGAGACGCCCACTTTGGGCGCGTTGGGATTGCGCCTGCTGATTCCGTTCCAGCGGTCCATCTTGGTTGCCACGCCGTATGAGCTCACCACCACCTGATCGTCGGCGACATGCAGCCGCCAATGTTCGGGTGTTCCATCCTCCTGCTCCTGCCAGCCTTTGATCGCGGCCTTTTCATTGGCCGTTACCGGGATGTAGGGCATTGCCTGGCAAGGGTTCACGCACGGGATGCCGTAGGGCGAGCGGCCGTCGGGATTTTCCGCTGCAGGCCGCGTGGCGATTTCCGAATTATGCAGGAGTTTCCAGCCGGCTGGGCGCTCCACCCAGAAATGCGCGGCGTATTTGTTGCCTTGGTTCTCCTGGATCCACACTACTTTCCCATATTTATGCTCGACGAGCTTGATGTCGCTGCCGCTCGGAACTAATGGCTTCAGGCCCAGCGCAAGGGCGTCGTCCTTGGAATAAAAAACGCCGTCCGTGTCGATCCAGGTAAAATCCGCGTCTAAATATTTCTTCACGGCGGACATATCGCCCTTCTCGTAGGCTTGAACGAAAGCCTTGTCGGCTGCGGCTACTGGATCGTCCTGAGTAGAGGCGGGCCGCGCAGCCGGAGCGCACAGCAAGCCGAGCGCGCTGAACATCAAAATGCTTTTGATCGAATGTTTCATAAAGTCTCCTTCAAGCTCACTTGATTATTTCTATTCCGGCGCAAATGCCAATAGGACGTTGCCAGGCGCCCCGCCGAACCGGCCATACCCCGAATTCATGAACAGCATTCCATTCACAATTACCGGACCCGGCCCGTCGATGGAACCGCCTTTTGCCGCGACTCCATTTACCGTCTGGAAGCTGCGGCCGGTGTCAAAATCCCAAAGCACGCGCCCGTCTTCGGAGGCGAACGCTCGCAGGTGCCCGTCCATGGAGCCGGAGAAAACCACGCCGGGAATGGCCGTCAGCGCGGCGGATTGAGCCGGACTGCACGCCGGCCGCGATCCACACGGCGGAGGCGTGTAATGCCATGCGCTGTTTCCGTCCGCCAGGCGCAGCGCCGTGAGGCCGCCGCCTTGACCGGGATCGAGAACGCGCATCTGGTCCTTGGTGAAGAAGTACGCGTCCGAAGCGGCGGCATAGATATTCTGGCCGTCGCTCGACATGCCCCATTGCACGCCGCCGATGGTGCCGCCTTTCGCCACGCGCCGGGTCCAGACCATTGCGCCTTTGCGATCCGGATCGAGCGCATAGACCATGCCGGATTTTTGCCCGGCCAGCAGCAGGTCGCGACCCTGCGGAGTTTTGACGAGAATGGCCGAGGAGCCGAAGTCATAATCGGGCCCGCGCGTGCCTTCCTCCGGGCAATTGGGGCCGTTCACGCCCGCGATGCAGCCCGAGTTGAACACATCCAGGGGCGTCACCTGATGGGACCAGAGCAGGCGGCCGCTGGCGAGATCGAGCGCGAGCACGGCGTCGCTGGTGGTGGTGGCAGGCGCCGAGTAGTTGTCGCCGGTGGTGACGTAAAGTGCGCCGCGTTTCGGATCGATGGTGGGGGCAGACCAGATGCCCGCCCCGGATGGGCCTTGCCGGATGGTTCCGGTAGAAGTCTTGCCGGTGGGACGCGGCGCGTCGGTGATGGTGTAGGTTTTCCAGATTTGCGCTCCATCGCGCACGCGCAGCGCCACTACGCTGCCGCGAAAACTGCAGCAGGGATAGGCGGGATTGATGGCGCGGGTTTCTTCCCAGGACGCGACGCCCACATACACGTTGCCCTTATACACGGTGGGTGAGCCCGTCAACAAAGCGGCTTCGTGATCTTCAATGCGCTTGTTCCAAAGCAGGCGGCCGGTTTCGGCTTCAAGCGCGTAGAAGGTTCCCGTGAGATCGCCAAAGAGCACCGCGTGGCCCTTGTCGACCGGCGCAACGGCCACGGCTTCACGCACCGGCGCGCCAGCCTGAAAGGTCCATTCGATGCATCCGGTATCGGAGCGGAGAGCGTAGACCATTCCGGCCGCGCTACCCAGGAAGACGTAGCCATCCACGACTGTGGGCTGAGAGTAAGCGGAGATGTCGCCATCCAGGCCGAAAGCCCATTTGAGTTTGAGCTGCCGCACCTGGCTGATAGAGAGTCGCGCGAGATCGGCCGATTGGAAGCGCGCATTGTCCGGCGTGGGGCTCCAGCCGTTCCACGAGAACGCGGGAATTTGTTTTAGAGTGATACTCCGCTCCTTGCAAAAGGCTTCCGGTTTGGGACCAGGCTCCGGGCCAGCCTTGCCCAGGTACGCGGCTACGGCCTCGCGTTCGTCGCGGCGCAGCGGATATGCGACGGTCATCATCACGCCGGCGTTCATGACGCGCAGAATCCGCGCGGCCGGGAGCTTTTCGAGCGCGGTGCGGGGAGGGATGCGGGAACCAGGTTGATCGTGGCAAGTGGCGCAGCGCTGTTTGTAGATCGCGTCGCCGGATGGCGATTGGGCGGAGGCGAGCATCGACGCCGCGAGGCATAACGCGCCGAACGCGAATGGAGTCATCTGAATGAGCCTATCAGTTTTGACTAGCCTATCAGTTTGCGGTATCGATTCTTAGATCCTGGCCGTTCGCCATGCGGAGCTTGGTTACCCATATGGATGGTGATCCGTTTTTGGCGCGATAGCCGGTGATGGCGATCTCATCGCCGGGTTGCACCGAAGACTCGGTCCAGCCTTTGGGCGCCAGATGATTCGCGCTGGTCAGCTCGGCCTTCCAGTTCTGGATTTGGCCTTTGTCGTCCTTCGCGTCGAATTCAATGACGCAGTGGGGATTGACGAAATGGAAATCGGTAACCACGCCTTTCAGCGTCACTTCGGCCGAGGTGTCGAATGCGGCGTAGCCGTGGTGCGCTACGGCCAAGGCTGTTATCAGGAGCAGGAGCAAAATCGGCTTCATTGCGCGGGTCCCTTATCAGGCCCATTATCAGGCCCGTTATCAACCCAGCGATCCAGATCGCGAACATAGCGGCGGCCATTCAAGGTGTACTCCGGAACGGTCACAACCATATACGATTTGCCCAGCAGTGGCTTGCCGCTTATGTTGGTCAGAGTTTTAGACGTCGCCACTACCCAGACATCGAAGTTCGCTTTGGGGTTCGCGGCGGCAGGCGTGAAAAAACCCGAGGGGGCGATCTTACCGACGAAATCCGTGTTGCCTCCGGGGGTGGAATAAAACACCTCCAAAGACCACGTGACATCATTCGGATCAAGAGGTCCCAATTCCACATCGTCGGCGGTGTGCACCTTGCCGTCCCGGCCGCGCTGGTATCCGATGGCTTCGAACTGCTGATACCCAGGGGCGTGAGTATCATCGCCAAAGGCGGCCATCGCCGAGTCCGGAGCGATCTTGATGTAATCGACACGATCGTAGATTGCAATGGCCCCGGGCAGGACGGAGTTGCTCAGGCGAACGTCATGCTTGCCGGGTGGGGCATCGAAGGCGACATCCACTTCCGCAACAATTTCGCTGGTAGTTGCGGAAACTATGCGGCGCACCGCGACTCCTGGGCCAAGATCGAGATCGACGGCCTTGACGTTAGCGGGAAGCTGGTCGCCGAAGAGGCGAATGCGAGTGGATTCGGAACCGGCTTTTAGCGACGGCCGGCCAACAGTGAGCAGAGTGGGCGCAGCGGAATTCGCGGGAGCGCGCCGCAAATGCACATCAAAACCGAACTCCTGATACTGTCCCCAGAACCAGCGGCCTTCGGCACTGGATTGATCCGGCGCGATCCAAAGGACCTCGCGGGCTTCGCTGCCGGCGCCATTGGTGGTGGATGTTTCCACCGGTGGACCTTGCGAACGGCCGCGCCAGGCGTAACCCCCATAAACTACTGCTCGTCCGGAACGGATCATGCGAGAGCCGTCGTTGACCGAGGTCAAACGCACGCTGGTGCTGAAGTCGCCGTCGCCAGTTGCATCCACTTGCACGTCGCCATAATACTGGCCGCGGCCGGGCAGGGAAGCGGTCAGCAACCAGCGGCCCGCCGGATTCTGCGCGCGTGCGCTTGCCGTCCACGCGTCCCATTCCGGCGTGTGCAGCGGAGCAGCCTTAGCTAGAGAGGCGACCGCTTCCTCATTGGGCGGAAGCTTATAACGCGCGGCATGGTCGGCGGCGAGCTGTTTCCAATCGTCCAGCGAGCGGCGCCAGGATAGCGCCCGGGCAAACGTGTGGCAGCGCGCGCAGGCGTGTTGCAGATTTTCCGGAATGCCGGTTTCGGGGTGAATGCGGCGCTCCGCGTAATACGATATCGCCTTGGCTTCCTCAGGCGCCAGGCCGTGGGACGAGGCAAGGTACTTTACAATGGACCGCGCCTCTTGCGGTGTCAATGAAACGCCGTTCACCAGGATCATGCGCTTCAGCGCTTCCTGCCAGCCTTCGGGCGTAGTGCGCTCCCAGGAGATGCGCTGCATGTTGCCGTGGCCGTCGCGAGCGTGGCAGGTTCCGCATTTCGCGATCACCAGCGGATCGGTAACCGGGATGCCTTGTTCCGGGCTGCTGGATTGTGCGGAGGCGATCGCAGCAAAAAACAGCAAAAAGACCAGTGTGGCGCTCGTGCATGCAGCGCGTTTACCCTCACCTAGGGTGTCGAGACGAGTCTCGACACGGCACGCATGAGTGCGTGCGCCACGCGCGAAGCCGTCGAAACTTGGCATGGTTATTTCCTGACAGGCACTAAGCCGGCGTGGTGAGGGCGCCTTCCGACGCCGAGCCTACCAAAGCAACATATTTTGCGAAGACGCCCGTGCGATAACGCGGCTGGGGCGCTTTCCATTTTGCCAGCCGCTCGCGCACCACCTGTTCTGGAACTTCCAGGTTGATGGTCCGGTTCGCGATATCGATATGAATGATGTCCCCTTCCTGGACCGCTGCGATCGGCCCGCCCACTGCCGCTTCCGGCGCGACATGGCCCACGCAAAATCCGCGCGTGGCCCCGCTGAATCGACCGTCAGTGAGTAGCGCGACGCTATCGGAAAGCCCGGCGCCCACAATCTTACTGGTCACCTGCAGCATTTCGCGCATGCCTGGGCCACCGCGCGGGCCTTCGTATCGAATCACCACGATGTCACCGGGATGAATCTTGCCGTCCAGCACAGCAACCTGAGTTTCTTCTTCGGAATCGAACACGCGCGCCGGGCCGCGCTGCTCCGTCCGCTCGATGCCGGTAACTTTGATCACGCAGCCTTCAGGCGCCAGCGATCCGCGCAGAATCACTAATCCGCCGCTCTTCTTGATGGGCTTGTCGAGCGGATGAATCACCTCCTGGCCGGGAGTTTCCTGAGCTTCGGCCGCTTCCTGAGCCAGCGTCCGGCCCGTCACCGTCATGGCCGAACCATCCGCATATCCGCCTTCCACCAGACGTTGCGCGATTACTCCAATACCGCCGGCCTTATCCACGTCCACGGCCACGAACTTGCCCGCGGGTTTCAGATCCACCAATAGCGGAGTGCGTTCGCTGATTTTCTGAAAGTCGTCAATGTCGAGCGGCACCTGGGCCTCGCGCGCCATGGCGAGCAGATGCAGCACTGCGTTAGTGGATCCGCCCGTGGTCGCCACCGAGGCGATGGCATTATCGATCGACGTGCGCGTTACAATGTCGCGCGGCCGCAGATTATTTTTCACCAGATCCAGCACCAAACGTCCGCAGCGCGCCGCCACGCCGTGCTTGCGAGCGTCCACTTGCGGGACGGCTGCCGTGCCTAACGGCGAGAGGCCGATCAATTCCATCACCGTCGCCATGGTGTTGGCCGTGAACTGTCCACCGCAGGCCCCCGCGCCGGGGCAAGCGGAGTTCTCGATGGCCAGCAGCTCTTCGTCCGACATTTTGCCGGTGGCATTGGCGCCCAGCGCCTCATAGACATCCTGAATGGTAAGGTCGCGTCCGTTATGATGGCCCGGCAGAATGGTCCCCCCGTATAGAATCAGGCCGGGAGTATTCAATCGCAAAAGCGCCATAGCTGCGCCGGGAATAGTTTTGTCGCACGCCACCAGGGCCACGATTCCGTCGAACATGTGGCCGCGCGCCACCAGCTCAATAGAATCGGCGATCATGTCGCGGCTGACAAGGGAAGCCTTCATCCCTTCGGTGCCCATGGTGATGCCATCGCTGATGGCGATGGTGTTGTATTCCATGGGCGTGCCTCCCGCCGCGCGGATGCCTTCGGCGACGTCGACCGCGAGCTCGCGCAGCTTGAAATTGCAAGGCATGGTGCCGATCCAAGTGTTGGCGATGCCGATGATCGGCTTCTTCATGTCCTCGTCGGTGAGGCCTATGGCTTTCAGAAACGCGCGTGCCGGAGCGCGGTCCTTTCCCTGGGTGATGGTGTAACTATTCAGCTTCATGGTGAACTTACAGTGTAACCGGCATGGCGATGGTTCACCCCACGGGGTGCACCTTCTTGGCGTACGGCTTAGTAACCTGCCGCGTTCCTTCGGCCCCAAGCCTACAGCGGCCATCCGGGGACCAAAGGGCCAAGCACAAAAACAGGCACGTTGGCCATAAAAAACTCATAAAAATGGCCGATAGTAGGTGTATACTGATGCCGACTGATTCCCAGACCACTCGCCCTGGAAGTCCTCATGCATCCATTAGGTGTTTCCCCATATGATTTGTTAGGCCGGAGGAAGCTATGCGCTTGATTTCGAAGTTCGGCGTCATCCCGCTGTCGGGGGCCATGCTGATGACCACCACATACCCTGCCTGGGCGTACGATCCTGCCTGGGCGTACGATCCTGCCGGGGCGTACGATCCTGTCTGGAAAGATACCGCCATTGAGCAGTGGAGCGACCAGGACGCAACGCAATTGCTCACAGACTCGCCGTGGTCTAAGAACGTGCATCCCGACAAGGTGCGCAACTTGAGTCCTTTCGAGCGCCGTGACGGTGGGGATTGGGAGGCGGGCATCCCGTCGGGAATCGGGATGGAGACGCTCGGTTTGCTGGCCGATTGGAGAGATATTGAGGCTTTAGAGCACGCCTACGCCGTGGCGAAGCAGGCGCCCCTGATGGTGCGATGGGAGAGCGCCTTTCCGGTGCGCGCCGCGAAACAGAAACTGGGCGAGAATGTCTCCGCCTGGATGGCCGATTACTATGCCATCGCCGTCCACGATGTGCATCCTCCGTTCCGCTGGAACTTGGCGAATCAATTGAAGGGCGTGGCCTTCTTGAAGTTTGGCTCCAAGCGGGAGTTGAAGCCGGCCAGAGTGGTGGTCCAGCCCGGCGCTGACGGGCGGGCGACGCTGGTGTATCTGTTCCCGCGCTCCGTGGAAATTACCAGGAAGGAACGCAACCTGGAATTCGTAGCTCAAATCGGCCGGCTGTTCCTGTCGGTGAACTTCTTCCCGCAGGATATGCGGATGAACGGCGAACTGCAACTCTGATGCGCGTGTAGTCCCGGCTGCCATCGACATCGGGCGCCTTCTTGGAATTCTTCGGTATTTCTACTAACATGGAAGTATCTGGAGACCAAGCTTGCCCAAAAAAGACGATTCTGCCCTGATCACCCGTTGCGCGGACATGTTCGCTGCCATGGGCGCCGAGCCCAGGTTGCGCGTTGTCCGGCTGTTACTGAGCGCGCACCCCAAGGGCTTGGTGGCCGGCGAGATCGGCGGCGAGTTGAACATCCCGGCCAGCACCCTGTCGCATCATCTGGAAAAACTCAAGAATGAGGACCTGGTGCGCGTGCGCCGGGAGGGCACGTTCCTGTGGTACACGGCCAATACGGACGCGCTGCAGGACTTGCTGAGCTTCCTCTACGCGGAGTGCTGCACGCGCAACAAGGCCATTGAGCCGCAGAGTATCGTGTGCTGTAAGTGAAGGAGCAGATCATGAATCCGGTCCAAATCAAAGAAGTGGTGAAAGAGAAATACGGTCAGGCGGCGCTGCGCGCTTCGTCGGGTCAGTCAAGTTCCTGCTGTGGCGGTAAGTGCGCCAACGGCGCGGACATCGATCCCATCACCGCCAATCTCTATGGCGCTTCCGAAAAGAGCGTTCTTCCCGAACAGGCCGTGCTGGCGTCGCTCGGCTGCGGCAATCCAACCGCGCTGGCTGAGTTGCGCGAGGGCGAAACGGTGCTGGATTTAGGGTCGGGCGGCGGTATCGACGTTCTTTTGTCGGCCCGCCGCGTGGGTCCGGGCGGCAAAGCCTACGGCCTGGATATGACGGACCAGATGCTGGCCCTCGCGCGCGCCAACCAGAAAAAAGCCGGTGTGGAGAACGCCGAGTTTCTGCAGGGCGAGATCGAATACATTCCCTTGCCAGCCAACTTGGTGGACGTTGTCATCTCCAACTGCGTGATTAATCTTTCCGCGGACAAGGATCGTGTGTTGCGCGAGGCGTTTCGTGTGCTCAAGCCCGGTGGGCGCTTGGCGGTGTCGGATGTGGTGGTGCGCGGCGATGTTCCCGCCGAAATCCGCGAACACACGCTGCTATGGGCCGGCTGTATCGCGGGCGCATTGCAGGATTCGGATTATGCCGCCAAGCTGGCTTCGGCAGGCTTCGAGCAAATCGATATCGAACCCACGCGTGTGTACAGCATCGAAGACGTGCGCGCGTTCTTGTCCGCGGAAGGCGTCGACGTGGATCGAATGGCGCCGCAGGTGGAGGGCAAGTTCCTGAGCGCTTTTGTGCGCGCCGTGAAACCGATTGCGCCCGTGGAATCGACTTCAAAGGAATGCTGTGGCCAGGCGTGTTGTAGCTGAAGCCGTCGGGACTGCGCTGTTACTCGCAGCCGTGGTTGGTTCTGGAATTATGGGCGACCGGCTGGCCGGCGGAAACATCGCGCTGGCGCTCCTGGCGAATACCATCGCCACGGGAGCCGCGCTGGTGGCGCTCATCCTGGCTTTTGGGGCGATCTCAGGAGCGCATCTCAATCCGGCTGTGACGCTAGCTGACGCCTTTCTAGGCGGCCTCGCGTGGCGCCACGTAGCCTCCTATTTAGCCGCGCAGTTCGCAGGGGCTTTCGCGGGCGTTTTTGCCGCCCATCTGATGTTCGGCAAGCCGATCTTGGCTGTCTCGCAGCATGCCCGCAGCGCCAATGGCCAGCTTTTCAGTGAATTCGTGGCGACATTCGGACTGCTCTCGGTGATCTGGGGATGCACGCGCTCGCGATCCTCCGCCGTTCCATTTGCGGTGGGCGCCTACATTACCAGCGCGTATTGGTTCACCGCTTCCACTTCGTTTGCGAATCCGGCGGTAACGCTGGCGCGCGCTTTCACCAACACTTTTTCCGGCATTCGTCCGGTCGACGCGCCGGGTTTCGTGCTCATGCAATTATTAGGCGCGGCCGCCGCCACGGCGCTGTTTCGCTGGCTGGCGCCGGCGCAGAGCGCGGACTTCACCAGGAGGCAGGGCTAAAGTTCCCTATGAAAAAGACGGTTCTAATCCTGTGTACTGGCAACTCAGCGCGCAGTCAGATGGCGGAGGCGCTGCTGCGCCAAGACGCCGGAGATCGATTTGAGGTGGCCAGCGCTGGAACGCGCCCTAGCAAGGTTCGCCCGGAAGCGGTCGAGGCTATGTGGGAGATCGGTATCGACATCTCCGCGCAGCGTTCCAAATCGGTGGATGAATTCGCTTCCCGCGAGTTCGACTACGTCCTCACAGTCTGCGATGACGCCAAGGAGAGCTGTCCGGTTTATCCCGGTCACGGCAACCGTCTGCACCACAGTTTCGACGATCCTGCCGCAGCGGAAGGTACGGCAGAAGAACGGCTTCAGGTTTTCCGGCGGATTCGCGACCAACTCCGCGAGTATCTAGGCCGGTTTGCCGCGCATGAAACCCGGAAATACTGATCAATCCGGCGCGATTATTCTAGCTTATTACCGCGCCCATCTCCCGCAGCCGCCGGTAAACCATCGCCACCGGCAATCCCACCACATTGAAGTAATCGCCCTCTATGCGGTCGATGAACTTGGACGCCAATCCCTGGATGGCGTAGGCGCCGGCTTTGTCCATCGGCTCTCCACTTGCGGCGTACGATTCGATCTCGGCGCCGGTAAGCGCCACGAACCGCACCCGCGTGATCGCGCAATCGATGATTGCTCGCGACTCGGAACGAAGACAGAATGCCGTGATTACTCTGTGCTCGCCACCCGATAACAACCGCAGCATGCGCATGGCGTCGGCCGCGTCCCGCGGCTTTTCGAGCACCTGATCGTCGGCCACAACCACGGTGTCGGCGCCCAATATGATTTCGCCCCAACCGATCGCCACCGCACGGGCTTTCTCTTCCGCCAGCCGCCGCACGTAATCGATTGCGGGTTCATTGGGACGACGCTTCTCGGGAATATCGGGCGGCCGTATCGCGAATGGAATCCCCGCGTCACGCAAAATCTGCTGGCGCCGTGGCGATCTGGAGGCTAGTATCAGCAAAGCGACTAGTATCCGCAAAGCAGCTAGAACCGGCACACGCGCTTACATGGATTTCCTTACCATCGCGGGCCCAGGCGCGTGTCCTCCAGCGGCGTGTCCCCCCGTTGTGTGACCGCCCGCGGCGTGCCCGCCGGGGCCCTGTGGCCCGGGGCCACCAGGACCAAGTCCCGGCGCGGCCGTCTCCTCTGGCGGCGGAATCTTCTTCGGGCGGGCGTCCAGTCGCGTCAGAATCAGTTCTTCGCGCGCCTTCTGGAATTTCGGCGTCCCCGCCTTGACGCCCGTCGCCAGCACATCGCGCTCGGTCACTTCCTGTGCGGTCAGCAGATACTTGCCCAGGTAGTTCTTGATGCGATCGGTGACCAGGCGCTCGGACGAGTGCGCCAGCAGGAACAGAATCTGATCGCCCGGCGCGGAGGCCAGCACCTGATAAACCTTGGAAGGCTTCTGCAATTTCGCCGACTTCAAATCTTTCTCCAGCTTCTTGGCCTTCGCTTCCAGCTTCTGCCATTGTTCTACTTCCCGCCGGCTCAATCCGATATGCTTGACCAACCCGGATCGCTCCTTGGCGGCCATTTTTTCAGTCAGGAAATACAGGAACACGCCCATGCTCTGCAGGTGGATATCGATGCCGAACGGGACCAGTTGCCGGGCTTTCTGCAGCTTCTGCAAACCGGGATGATTGAGCTTGGCGCCGGCCAAATCCGCCGAGAACAGAGGCAGCAGCTTTTCTTCCTCCAGCAGCCGGACGATATCGGCGCAATTCGGTTCGTTCGCGATATGGCGCAGTTCGTCCAGCAGATCCTCGGACGGGATGCGCGTCTCCAGTTCGGCTTCCCGCGCGTTGTCGTACTGCATCTTGGTGCGCTCTTCGATGGCGAAACCCAGCCGTATCTTGAAGCGCAGGAGACGCAGCAGGCGGATGGGATCGTCGTAGAGGGTATAGTTGCTGACTGCGCGCAGTTCCTTGCGCTCCAGATCGCCCACTCCGTTGTTGGGATCGAGCAGCAGCCCGCGCGACGCCGGATTGAGCGAGAGCGCGATGGAATTGATGGTGAAATCGCGGCCCCGCAGGTCCTCATGGATGCTGGCCGGTTTTACGCTGGGTTTGGCGCCCGGCCTGGAGTATTTTTCCTGGCGCGCCATTCCGGTGGTGGCATGTACCCCGCTCGGGAACAACAGATGCGCCAGCTTCCGGTTGTCGTCCTCGGACAAAATCTTCGCCCCGGTCTTCTTCGCCACCGCCTGGGCCACCTTGAGCGCGTTGCCTTCGATGGTGAAATCGATATCCACCATCGGAAAGCCGCCCAGCATGTCGCGCATCGCTCCGCCCGTCAGGAACACGTTGAGATTGGCGCTGGTGGCGGCCGCTTGAATCTCGGAGACAGCCCTGCTCTGGTCAGCGCTCAGGTGACTCTCGAGCATAAACATGTAATCACTCATGGCTTCGCTCTCCGGTTGAGTGGAGCGGAATCCCGCTGCGCTCCACCTTCCCTCCAATTCCTGTCACTCCAATCCGATCAAGCTCTCGGATGATGCTCATCCACGGTTTTCCGCAACCGGGAACGCAATACATGGGTATAAATCTGGGTCGTCGAAATATCGGAGTGCCCCAGCATGCTTTGCAGGCTTCTCAGATCCGCTCCGCCTTCCAGCAGGTGCGTGGCAAAGGTGTGGCGCAGCACGTGCGGCGTCAAATCGTGAAAAATTCCCGCTTTCTTGCCGTAGCGCGCCAGCAACTGCCAGAACGCCTGCCGCGTCATCGCGCCGCCTCGATTGGTCACAAACAAATAAGGGCTGGCCCGCCCTTTCAACAAGCGCGGCCGGCCGTCGCCCAAATACTGTTCCACCGCCCGCACCGCCGGCCTGCCGACCGGTACAATCCGGTGCTTGTTGCCCTTGCCTAACACGCGCACCACACCCATGTTTATTTCGATTTCCGACACTCGCACTCCGCAGAGCTCAGAGACGCGGAGGCCGGTGGCGTACAAAAGCTCCAGCATGGCGCGATCCCGCAGGCCTTGCGGCTTCAGGCTGTCGCAAGCCCCCAACAAATCGTCGATCTGTTTCTTATTAAGGTATTTAGGAAGACTCTGCCACTGCCGCGGCGCCGCCAGATGAGCGGTAGGATCGGCGTCGACGGCGCCTTTCTCGATCAAATGGCCGTAAAGATTGCGCAGGGTGGTGATGTGACGTGCGATGGACCGGCTAGCCATTCCCGCCTTGTATAGCGAATCCACGTAGCGGCGGACCGGCTCTGGGCCAGTCAGCGGGTCGTCGGGGCGTAGCGATGCAGCAAACCGTTTTAAATCAGCAGCATAAGACGAAATCGTAGCCCGCGACAGGCCCTTTTCAATGCGGCAAAAGTCGAGAAATGAGGCGATATGTGCCGAGATCCCGTCAACGGATCGCATTCTGCCAATGATACAATATCCGCAAATTTGTTTGGAAGAAAAGATAACGCTTCCCGCGCGCCACCGGGCCGCGACGCCAGCGAGCCGCGACGCCAGCGAGCCGCGACCGTGAGGGAGCGGTCCTACGCGCGCAAGACCGCGCCGCGACTGCTAAACAACCGCGCTGGACCGAACACGCGCCAAACCGAGCCGCCTCCGTGAGGAAGCGGTCCGACGCTACCCTAAAAGGAGGAATTTGGGGGTCTCAACCCACAAAAAAGTTCTAATCTCGCGCTTCGACCGCGAAACCCTGTCCGGCTTCGTGAATCCACAGGGCTACCTGCTGGCCTCCGGTCTGGAACTGATGACGCAGAGCGGCTCAGTCAACCTCGTGCCCTATGACGAGGTGAAGCTGGTCTGCTTCGTCCGCGATTTCCAGCAAGGTGAGCCGCGCAAGGAGCTGCGCCTTTTTACCACGCGGCCCAAGCTGGAGGGGCTGTGGCTGCGCATGAATTTCCGCGATGGCGACACCATGGACGGAATCCTGTCGAATAACCTTTTGCTACTCGACACGTACGGTTTCTCCGTCGTTCCGCCCGATCCGGGTTTCCAAAATCAACGTATCTTTGTCCCCAGAGCCGCGCTCTCGCGTATCCAGGTACTGGGCGTGGTGGGCAGCCCCTTACGCACGCCCCGCAAGCCCAAGCTGACGGCGAAGGAGCAGATCGAACTGTTCGGCAGTTCCGAATAATTGCGTCTTGGCGCTTCCGGCCGGCAAGCAGGGGAATCAGCCCCCTGCCGAACACACCGTCAACCCAAAGGGATTATCTTGGAAAGTCATCCAACCGTTCACGGATCGGGTGGCTGGTGCGCCGAAATAGGGCAGGAAGACCAAGTCCTGGAGATTATAGCTGAAGCCGTTGACTGCGTACGGGAAAGCGCCGTAGTTGGGGTAACCTTCTTCGGGATCGCCCACTTCCAGAACTTGGCCCGCACCGCACGGGGTGGGATTGTTGGTAGCCGGATCGGCGGCCCATTCGGCCACTTCATGCGACAACGCCGACACATCCTGGGCGAAACCGCCAGGTTTGTCCACATAAGTAGCTGTCGCGTAGGCTATCGAACCGTAGCTAAAGACAGCATAGCTGTGATAGCCGCCAATGCAGCATCCCACTAAGCCACCGTCCGTCAGGTAGGTGTCATAGGTCAGAAAAATCGGCAGCGTGCTCTGTGGAATCTTCAACGATTTGAGCAAGTTCATCAGCTGGGTTTCAAACCATGTCACGTCAACGACAGCAGCCTTAACGCCCAAAACTGTTGCTGCTTGGCCTAGATGGGCTGGCGGACTTAGCGTCTGCAGGTCTCGTACCATGGGCCCGCTCAACAGCAGGTGATAATCTGGATGGCCGGCCGCGCCCCAAAAATTTCCACGCATGTAGGCATCCAGGTACTGCGTAGCGCCTAAATCCACGTCGCCTAAGATATAGTCGGTGGTGGAGTCGAAAATCGGCGATGCGATCGTGTTTTCCAGAACCGTCTTTCCATTGGGCAGCACATGCCTGGGACTGAAAAGGGTGGTCGTTGTACCTTTTGTGATCACGATCTTCAACGGGATAATAATGGCAGCAATGGTGGTGGTGCTGTTTGCGGAGGGCGCGGCGCCCACCATGGTGAACTGGTAGGTTTTTCCTTTGTACGCGAACGATCCTTCCCAGGTTGGCAAAGGAGTCCCCGCCTCCGCCAGATCGGGCGCCGCCTCGAACTTCGGCGGAAGAACCGCG